>Ga0207707_10000747_pt1 | contig 32068 bp, 27 predicted proteins | sample KBSC83BmetaG_FD_184336 | JGI IMG/M metagenome (GOLD analysis project Ga0207707, IMG submission 184336) | Corn rhizosphere microbial communities from Kellogg Biological Station, Michigan, USA - KBS C8-3B metaG (SPAdes) (version 2) | ecosystem: Host-associated > Plants > Roots > Rhizosphere ... | reverse complement strand
ATGGACAGTATTTCCGATAAAATTTTATATAATCTTTCACAGAAATACCAATAGATCCGGATAATGCGATAAAAAAAACCACGTTGCGTGGTTCTTTTTTACGATGAGTACTGATATATATAGTGGGTCGGATCAGCTATACAGCAGAGGGGGCATGCGCGCCTTCCGCTATTTCTTCGATCATTTTTTTATTGAATGCCTCCAGGTCGGCCGGACTGCGACTGGTGACGAGACCGTGATCGGTAACGACTTCCAGGTCGGCCCAGCTTACTCCGGCATTCTCCAGGTCCGTCCGGATGGAAGGAAAAGAAGTCATGTTTCTGCCATGCAGCATCCCGGTTTCAATTAACAATTGCGGGCCATGGCAAATGGCGGCCACCGGCTTTCCTTCTTCCAGAAATTGTTGCGCGAAATCCACACAATCGGGATTTGCGCGCATCTGATCGGGATTCATTACCCCGCCGGGAATCATGAGGGCATCGTAGTCCTCCGCATCCGCAACATCAATGTTTACGTCAACCGGAAGTTCGATGGACCAATGATCATGATTCCATGCTCTAACCTTATCCTTCTGCGGAGAAACGATCTGCACGGTGGCTCCGGCATCCAGCAGTGCTTTGCGGGGACTTGTTAATTCTGATTCCTCAAAACCATTTTCCGTAAGGATGGCAACTTTCTTACCACTTAACTTTCCCATACCCGTTGATTTTAATGATGAATAATGTTTATCCGGGAAACAGGTTCAAAAACGATACCAGCAGGTTCGGCATCTGTTAAATAACTATATCGTAATTTTAAACCGGATGAATCACTTATGAGTATTGAGCAAAAAAGACTGGTCGTTAATTCCTACAGAAAGATACCGCTGGAACAATGGGGGCCCTACCTGAGCGAACGGCAATGGGGAACAGTAAGGGAAGATTACGGACCTTATGGAGATGCCTGGAATTATTTCCCTTACGATCATGCCCACTTCAGACAATATCAGTGGGGCGAAGATGGCCTGGCTGGCATTTCTGATTTTTTTCAGAACCTCTGTTTCGCCATCGCTTTGTGGAACGGAAAGGATCCGGTATTAAAAGAGCGGCTGTTCGGATTGGGTAATAATCAGGGAAACCATGGCGAGGATGTAAAGGAATTATATTATCACCTGGATAATATTCCCACCCATTATTATATGGAATACCTGTACAAATACCCGCAACAGGCTTTTCCTTATGAACAGCTCCGGAACGAAAACGGAAAGCGCACCAAAAGCGATCCGGAATACGAGATCCTGGATACCGGCGTTTTTGACGACAATGAATATTTTGACGTGCTGGTCAGCTACGCCAAACAAAATTCAAAAGATATTTTCATCCGGATCGAAATTACGAACCGCTTTCAGGAAGCGGCCGATATAACGGTACTCCCTACCTTATGGTTTTATAACCGATGGAAGGATCATCCGGAAAAGAAACCCCGGATCAGCCAGCGCAATAAGAATTCAGTTAAGGCCGAACATCCACGGCTGGGCAGTTATTATCTCTATTTCCAGTCGCCCAGGGATAAATGGTACACCGAAAACGAATCCAACCAGGAAAAACTGTCCGGTATTCCAAACGAATCCATTTTTGTAAAAGATGCATTCCATGATGCGGTTATCCAGGGTAAAAATGCAGAAGAATTAAGGAAGATAAAACAGGGAACCAAGTTTTCGCCGGTTTATCAGTTTACTGTAGAAGCGGGAAAAACCCAAACGCTCTTTCTGCGCCTTTCCAGCAAATCCCTTGGCAATCCATTTACATTCGGATTTGAGAAAATATTTCAGCAACGCAAAGAGGAAGCTGATGCTTTTTATGATGAGATACTGGAGTCGCAGGATGATCCCCGTTTGAAACGGCTGCAGCGCCAGGCGCTTTCCGGTTTACTCTGGAGCAAACAATTTTATCATTACGATGTGGAGAAGTGGCTGGCTGGCAGCGACGGCATTACACCGGTAAATGCGGGGAAACTCGCGGGCCGGAATCACGACTGGAAGCACCTGAAAAACCAGGATATTGTTGCCATGCCTGATAAGTGGGAATACCCGTGGTATGCAGCCTGGGATATGGCTTTCCAGAGCATACCCATGAGCCTGGTAGATTCCAATTTCTCCAAAAACCAGTTGTTGCTCATCATGCGGGAATGGTATATGAAGCCCGACGGACAGCTTCCTGCATATGAATGGAATTTCAGCGACGTGAATCCGCCGGTGCAGGCCTGGGCCGCCCTGCAGGTCTACCGTATAGAAAAGGAAAGGACGGATTACGCCGATATCAGTTTTCTGAAGCGGATATTTCAAAAACTGCTGATCAATTTCACCTGGTGGGTTAACCGGAAAGATCCGAGCGGCAATAATATGTTCGAAGGCGGTTTCCTGGGCCTCGATAATATCGGGGTTTTTAACCGGAGCATCGAACTGCCCGGACAAATGCAGCTCGAACAGGCAGACAGTACGAGCTGGATGGGCATGTATGCCCTGAATATGCTGGACATGGCGCTGGAGATCGCCATGAAAGATGCCTCTTTTGAAGATACAGCTACTAAATTCTTTGAACAGTTCGTGATGATCGCCGAAGCGCTGAATGAACAGGGCATGTGGAATGAAGAGGACCGTTTCTTTTATGATACCCTGGCCATTTCCGGTTCTGCGCCCATGCAGCTCCGGATACATTCTATTGTGGGTATTACCAGCTTGTTTGCGGTTTCGATCATCGAAAAGAAGAAACTCGACAAACTGGTTGATTTCAGAAAGCGTATCAGCTGGTTTGAGAACTACCGGATGAAAAATAAAAAATTCTGGCCCAACGAAGAAAAAACGGATGGAGATACCATCCTGTTATCGCTCATTCCCCGCGAACGCCTCGTGAGCCTGCTCGGGAGATTGCTGAACGAAGAGGAATTTCTTTCGCCCGGCGGCATCCGGGCGCTTTCGAAATACCATGCTGAAAATCCTTATTCCGTTACGATTGACAATATTAACTACACCATTCAATATGATCCGGGCGATTCCACGTCGAATCTTTTTGGAGGCAATTCCAACTGGCGCGGACCGGTGTGGATGCCGATCAATTACCTGATCATTCAATCCATCCGGAAGTACGGCCTTTTCTATGGGAATGCGCTGAAAGTAGAATGCCCGGCGGGTTCCGGCAATTATCTCAACCTGGAAGGAGTGGCTGATTTTTTAACGCAACGGGTAATCAGCCTTTTTCTGCCTGATGCCAGCGGAGCCATTCCCCAGTACGGTAATTATAACTGGTTTTATCAAAAACCGGAAAATCAGGATCTGAATCTTTTTTATGAATATTTTCATGGCGACAGCGGGCAGGGGCTGGGGGCCTGCCAGCAGACCGGGTGGACGGCTTTACTGGCGGAACTGATCAATGAACAGCAGCGGCGGCTCAGGGAAAATATTCCGGCTGAAACACCGGAGATCACGGTGGTTACTTAAGTAAATAGTAAAAAGTAAAAAGGGAAAAGTAAAAAGGGAAAAGTAAAAAGTAGCTTCATTTATCATTATGGATAATATCAGTGAAGAAATTACGGCGCTTTTTGCTGCTTACCGGAAAGAGCATGTGTTGTCCGTTAAAAAGATTCCCCAGTCCGGAAGTATCCGGGTTTATTATCGTGTGCATACAGATAAGCAATCTTTTATTGCAACCTACGGAATCAATATTAAAGAGAATGAGAGTTTTATCCGGTTCAGCCGGCAGTTCAAAAGTAAGGGTTGCCCGGTGCCGGAGATCTATGCCGTAAATGAAGAAGGTACACTATATATCCAGGAAGATTTCGGCGATGTTTCGCTGTTGAATAAACTGGAGGAACATGGATATACCGACTATGTTTTTGATCTGTTTAAGCAGAGCCTGAAAAGCCTGGCGCAATTGCAGATCCGGGGAGATGAAGGTATGGACTATGAGAACTGGTGCCTGACGTCCAGTGAATTCGGGAAGCAGGCCATTCTCAGCGACCTGCTCTATTTCAAGTATTATTTTCTGGACACGCTGCAACTTCCGTACGACAAGGAAAAACTCATTGCCGATTTCGAAGGCTTTGCATCGGACCTCAGCAATGTGGATTATAAATATTTTATGTTCCGGGATTTTCAGAGCCGGAATATCCTGATCGAAAATGAAAAAGTTCATTTTATCGATTACCAGGGAGGCATGAAAGGCGCGCTGCAATATGATGTGGCGTCCATGCTCTGGCAGGCGAAGGCAGAGTTGTCTGATGAGTGGAAAAACAGCCTGCTGGAATATTATATGAATTGTGTGGAAGGAGAACTCGGTAAACCCATCGACCGGAAAAGATTTACCCAGCAATACCGTGGATATGTGTTGATCCGCTTAATGCAGGTTTTGGGCGCTTACGGATTCCGGGGGCTGTTTGAACGCAAGGCACATTTTCTCATCAGCATACCGCTGGGGCTAAAAAACCTGCGCGACTTTCTGCAAAACCATTTTACGGGAAGAGATCTCCCGGAATTTGAACGCGTGCTGAGCCTGATTGTGGAAGATCAGGTGATCCAGCGATTCGTACCGTTGCGGGCGGGTGCAGAGACCCCGCTGGTCGTTCATATCAACAGCTTCTCTTATAAAAAGGGCATTCCGGCAGACGCATCGGAAAACGGCGGCGGATTCGTTTTTGATTGCCGCGGCATATTGAATCCGGGAAGGCTGGAAGCTTTTAAATCTAAAACGGGCCGGGATAAGGAAGTGAAGGATTTCCTGGAGCAGGAAACAAAAATGCCGGAATATCTCAATAGTGTGTTCGATCTCGTTGATATTTCCGTGGAAGATTATATCAGGCGCGACTTCAAAAGCCTGATGGTGAATTTCGGCTGCACCGGCGGCCAGCATCGCAGTGTGTATGCTGCCGATGCTTTAGCGCGGCACCTGAAAAATAAATTCGGGGTGAAGATTGAGATCCATCATGTGGAACAGGAACTGAGGGACTGGAAGTATGAGTAAGCGGTATGAGATTTTACAATTGACGGGCCGGGGTAATTTCATAAGATAAACCGGAAAATTCAGGGAAATTGTGCTGAAGCCTTAAATGATCCGTTTGGAATCCTGTTTTATCTTAAATATTCCGTCCAGGCCAATACCACTCAACAGCAGGACAAAACATAAAACCGGTAAAGAAAACCTGCCGCTCCAGTCAACACAGAAGATGACAGAAGGGATTGAAAAAAGGAGCAGCCCTGCAAGCAAAAAATATTTCTCTTTCTGTTTGCGGAAAATGATCCTTAGGGCTCCGATGAATGCTAAAATATAATAGACCCCTGTTGTTGCAACCAGCAACAAATTATGTTTCGTTGAAAAATAATCACGGGTCATGGAGAATATTTTAAAGAAACGGTTAAAAAATAGCCGGATGGTCATGCCCGGATTCTCCAGCAAATAGGAAAATATGCTCATTCCTTCCTGGTAAGGAACTTTCCGGTATTGCAATAAATTTCCCGGGTAACCGCAAATCACATTTGCCTGAATATTATGAAAGGGATAGAAATACGCGGGGCTCTGCGTGAGGGATCGATCAATCACAAATCCGATTAACAGCAGGTAAACCGAACAAAAGATGAGCTTTCCCACATTTTTCCGGACGGAGATGAAAATCCAGTAACAACAGGCGAGCAAAATGAACAGGAATCCGACAGGACGGAATGTGGGCAGCAATATCAGCAGGGCCCAGAAAATAATTCTATTTCCTTTAGATTTTTCCTGGGTCAGCAAAAAATAAAGAGCAATGATCAGCAGGCTGCTGAATGCGGAATCTGTGAACAATGCACTCACCCACTGTTGTATGATGAAACAGGTGGAATATAATATCCCGGCAATAAGGATAGCCTTCCGGGAGCGGGAGTACAGGCAAAGAATACGGACAAAATAATAAGTGGCCGCTGCGGATAACAGAAGCTGAATTATATACATGCTCTTTACAGGAAATCCTGCCATTCGCAGCAAAACATGTATCGCCGTGTAACCGGAATAAAAGAGATTGTACCAGCCATAATGGCCGCCCCCGCGAATCCATTTATCGGCCAGATCAATATATTTAATGGATTCCTCACCTGCATTTATTCCCAGGTAATAAAGTGAAAGCAGTTGGGTCAGCAACCAGCAGGCGCCTATCAGGAACCAATCAGGCTTTTTTAAATTTTCAGTTCCTTTTTCGGGGAGCATTGATAAACGGGCTGCGTTTTTTCTGAAAGATAAAGTGCCGGACATTACGAAAACAAAGTTTCTGCCACTGCTACCGCCTCCTGCCTCCCCACATCCACCAACTTCGAGCCGGAATGATCGAATCCCAGGATTTTATGGGCGGCAGCAAGCTGAAGATAAACCTCCACGATGGAAAACTTCCCCTGCTGTTTCATGAGCGGGAATATTTCAGGAGAGATAATATGGATGCCGCTGAATGCTTTTTCGTTCAGCCGGGAGGAAGGTTTTTCCAGGAGGAGATCCCCGCCTGCAACGTTTTTCTTATCATTTCCCGGATCAGATTTTTTGGGAATATCGCGCACCAAACGTTCTTCCTCTGTTTTTACGTTCCGCCAGCCGCGAAGCCGCCCTTCTTCATCGAAAAGAAAATACCGGGAAGATTTGCGGTTCGTTACGGCGAGCGTGGCTAAAGGCGAATGATGCTGGTGAAAGCTGATCAGGGAATCCAGCCGGAGATCGGTAAGGATATCCGCATTCATCACTACAAAGGGGCTATCGTTTAAAAACCAGGCCGCTTTTTTCAATCCGCCGCCCGTTTCCAGCACCTCATCCATTTCTTCGCTGATCGTGATCCTGCTTCCCCAGGCATCGTTTGTTTCAATAGCGTCAATAATCTGTTCTGCGAAATGATGCACATTTACCATTACTTCGAAAATACCAAACTGCTGCAAATAGTGAATATTCCGTTCCAGGAGGCTCTTTCCATTGATAAGTGCAAGCGCCTTTGGATGCCGGTCAGTCCAGGGTTTGAAGCGGGTTCCCAGGCCTGCGGCAAAGATCATGGCTTTCATAAGTTGGAAAGTTTTTATAAAACAATATTCTGCACCAGTTTACTTTTCTGCGGGTAGTCGGTGTTAAAATGCAGTCCACGGCTCTCTTTCCGGAAGCTTGCGCCTTTTACAATCAGGTAACCGGTAGTGATCAGGTTTCTGACTTCACAGAGTTGCGGCGAGACATCGGTGGTCTCATATAAAGCTTCGATTTCCTCGTGCAGCAGGTCGAGCCTTTTCATGGCTCTTTCCAGGCGGATATTGGTACGTACGATGCCCACATAATCACTCATGAGCAGCTGCAGTTCTTTAATGCTTTGCGTAATCAGGATCATTTCGTTCGGGGCCGTAGTGCCTTCCGCGTTCCAGTCCGGAATATTCTCATTAAAGGAAATGGATTCGATATTCTTAACGCTGTCCAGGTAACAGCGATGCGCGAAAACGAGCGCTTCCAGCAGGGAATTACTGGCCAGGCGGTTGGCGCCATGCAGCCCTGTGGACGCACATTCACCGCATGCATATAAATTCCGGATGGAGGTATGCCCCCATTCGTCTGTTTTGATACCTCCGCAACTATAATGCGCAGCCGGCGCGACGGGGATCATTTGCGTGGCTACGTCAATGCCAACGGACCTGCATTTCTCATAAATATTCGGGAAATGCTCCCGGAATTTATCCATGTCCATGTGGCGGCAGTCCAGGTACACATGCTCCGTACCGGTTTTCTTCATTTCGCTGTCAATGGCACGGGCTACAATATCGCGGGGCGCAAGGTCCTTGCGTTTATCATATTTTATCATAAACGCTTCTTCATTCTTATTGCGCAGTATGCCTCCGTCGCCACGCACGGCTTCCGTGATCAGGAAAGAAGGGCTAACGCCCTGCTGGTACAGAGCAGTCGGATGAAACTGGATGAATTCCATATTCTCGATCCTTCCCTTTGCCCGGTAAACCATACCGATACCATCTCCTGTGGCGATGACCGGATTGGTAGTGGTGCGGTAAACCTGTCCATTACCGCCTGTGGCAAAAACCGTGAGGCGGGATAAAATTTTTACGATGCGGTTTTCTTCCAGGTCGAGAGCATACACCCCATAGCATTCAATATCGGGGGTGGATTTTGTGACGAGGTATCCGAGGTGATGCTGGGTGAGAATATCCACGACGAAACAATGCTTGATGATTTCGATATTTTTTTGGGCCAGAACCGTGCTCAGCAGGGCGCGTTCCATTTCCCTTCCGGTTACATCTTTATGGTGAAGGATCCGGAATTCAGAATGACCTCCTTCCCGCCCACGCTTGAATTCGCCTTCCTCATCCCTGTCAAACCGGGCGCCCCATTCAATCATTTCCTGGATCCGTTCCGGGCCTTCTTTCACTACAATCTCCACCGTTCTGGGATTGCAGAGCCCGTCGCCGGCAATCAGCGTGTCTTCGATATGCTTTTCGTAACTGTCGTGCTCCAGGTCCGTCACACCCGCAATACCTCCCTGCGCATACTTGGTATTGGTTTCGTCTGCAATGGTCTTGGTAATCACCAGCACCTGCTGATCGGGACATGCACTGGCTACTTTCAGCGCATAGGTTAGCCCGGCAATACCCGAACCAACCACAAGGAAATCCGTTTTTCTTATCATAGTCTGGAACGCTTCCTAATAATCAATAGTAAACTCAAATTTTTCGGGATGCTCGAATACTTCCAAAAGATTGTACTGGATCACAACCTGTTTTTTGTCGGGAGAAAGTTTGGCCAGCGCATTATCTATTTTTTTTACCGCACGGGGTAAATTTATGGTCAGCGTGTAAGGGATGGAGATGCCCATATTCGAAACATCTTTGGTTTGGGCAAACTGGGGAGTCTGCTGGAGGTCCTTCCATTTCTGCTCATTTAATTTCCGGGAGATGAGTCCGTCGTGACTTGTAAAATCATAAATGGCATTGAACTGATTCATGTCCGGCCCGCCTTTATTATCTGCAGCATTATCCATGACACTATTATCCGTTTCCGCTGTGTCTTTTTTACCGGTCATGCCTTTGAATAGCTGCGTGAATCCGAGGTTTTGATTATTCATGGAATTATACAGCTTCTGCAGGTTGTCCTGACTGCTGAAGGGGATGTGCATATCGCTTTTGAAAACTTTTTGCGCCATGTCCAGTTTCATATGGACTTTCCCGTCCTTTACCAGTGCCTTGCTTTCGGCACTTACATTTTGCATCGTGTCCACCAGGTTTTTCATCAATACTGTAGTATCCAGGACTTTTCCGGCGGGTATTTCTTTTTCCATTTCTTCCTTACCCATATAATTCTGCATCACTTCCAGCAGCTTGCTCATGTCCGTATTAACGGTAAGGTCGCCGGCGCCACCCGGTTTGATATCGATCTGCTCCTGAATTTCAAAACAACCCGCCAGCAGGAGAACCAAAACGGCGGTGAAAAAATATCTAAGCTGCTTCATTTGTCATTTTTTAGCGGGGATTGACCCATTATCGAACGCCGGATAGTCGTCGTGTTGCGACGGACGACCGGTTAAAATTTTAAACCGAAAGGTACGTGTTTACTGCAAATCAAGCTGGTAACAGACAGTAAAACTTTGTGCGTGCCCGGGCTCCAGAATGCTCAGCCCCATTCCGTTATTAAGGCAGTCCGGGGCGGCGCTGAGGTTCTCGATGGCCAGGCTGTTCCTGTCGTCCGGCGAATAGATCTGCAGGTAGGCATAACCGGGGTCGGGGAAGAATGATAATGCTGCGCCGTTTGCGGGATTGAACAATTTACAAACCGCTTCACCGCCATGGAATTCCGGAAGAAAGCAGTGATCCAGGACCAGGTTGTCAATGCGGGAAGGACTGGAAAATGAATCAAAACGGATCTTCTTTCCGTTGGGAATGAGGTTTTGATCGAAAGCAAGCATTTCTTTCGCCTGAACGGTTAAAAACCAGTCATTCACTTTACCCCCCAGGCTGAAATAGGGATGCCAGCCATCGGCAACGGGTATGCGCCCGGAAGAAAGATTGGTCAGTGTTGTTTCCAGGAAAAGCCGGCCTGCTTGCTTTAATGTATATTTGACATTTATTTTATAATCGAAGGGATAGCCGGGATCTTCATGCGCATACCGGTATTCGAGGACCACCGCGGCGGAGAGTTCATCTGCGTGCTCCTGCATCACGGAAAAAGGTTTGCCGGACAAGAGGCCGTGTATAGCGGAGCCGTCGGTAAACTTATTTTTAAATTCGTAGTGCTTACCTTCAAATTCATACCGGCCCTTATGTGTCCGGCAGGGGAAGGGAGAGAGTTTGGCGCTACGGTAAAAAAGTGGGTGATTCATCCGGAGGTCGGAAAGATTTTTATAACTACTGATGGCCTGCAAACGCCCGTGCAGCAGGGGAATCGAAAATTCATGCAGCAAGGCACCGTATTCCGGTAGTATCTTTACCCGGATACCGGTTGAGCTATCGTTCAATTGCAGGAAGTGCAGGTCCTGTTCATCTGATTTGAAGATCGTAAATCGCATTGAATAAAAATTGATAATTTTCCTGATGGAAAAGCAGATTCGGAGGCAATTTCAACAATATTTCGGAAAAGACACGCTGATTGCTTCGGCACCGGGGCGGGTAAACCTCATCGGCGAACATACGGATTACAATGAAGGATTTGTACTTCCCGGCGCCATCGACAGAAATATCTACGTCGGCGTGGATTCCAATACAAACAAAATACTGAATGTTTACGCAGAACAATACCAGGAAAAATTCACCTTTCCCATTGATGATATGCATCCCGTAAATGGCTGGCCCACCTACCTCCTCGGCATGATTTATCACCTGCTTCCGCATAAACAACTTTCCCAGGGTATGGATGTGGTTGTGTCCGGGAATGTACCGGTCGGCGCCGGCATGAGTTCTTCTGCAGCGCTCTGTTCCGCTTTTGGCGTAGCGCTGAATGAAATTTTTCGTTTGGGTTTATCGCGGATGGAAATCGCACTCGCGGCGCAGAGGACGGAACATCAATTTGCAAACCTGAAATGTGGCATCATGGACATGTTTGCCAGTTTGCATGGCAAGGCGGGTCATGTTATGAAACTGGATTGCCGCAACCTCGAATATGAATATATCCCCTTTGATTTTCCGGATTACTGCATCGTGCTGGTGAATACGATGGTGAGTCATTCGCTGGCATCTTCCGCTTACAACGAAAGGCGTCAGCAGTGCGAGGAAGGTGTTTCTTTTCTGAAACGCTTTTATCCGGAAATCCATTCCCTGCGGGATGTAAAGCTGGAAGACCTACAGCATCACCGGAATGAAATAGATTCCCTCGTTTTTAAAAGATGTCTGTACGTACTGGAAGAAAACCAGCGTTTGCTGGAAGGTTGTGACTTCCTGGAAGCAGGACGGGTTACCGAATTTGGCAGGCTCATGTATGCCAGCCATGAGGGATTGAGCAGGGATTATGCGGTAAGTTGTGCAGAGTCGGATTTTCTGGTGCAGGCTGCCAGATCTTTTCCGGAAGTGAAGGGGGCAAGGCAGATGGGTGGCGGATTTGGGGGCTGTATCATTAACCTGGTGGAGAAAGAAAAGGCCGGCCATTTCATAAAAGCCATTCAGGAAAAATATGAAAACCGGTATGGTATAACGCCGGATAGTTTTATCATGCACATTGCTGAAGGAGCGCAACTGCTCACTTAATATACCGTCGTACGGTCAACCTCCGCGGCAGGAGATCCCGCCACTTCGCCCGGTTCAACCCATTCATTGTTTTCTTTTAGCAGATTGACCAGCTCGTCAACGGCTGTTTCGCTGCTCACCCCCCGCTTCATGACCTCCTTTCCTTTATACAGGGTGATCTTTCCCGGGCCGCTGCCCACATAACCGAAATCCGCATCTGCCATTTCCCCGGGGCCGTTCACGATGCAACCCATCACGGCAATCTTCAGGCCTTTGAGATGACCGGTAACGGAGCGGATCTTTGCCGTGGTTTCCTGCAAGTCAAAAAGTGTTCTTCCGCAGGAGGGGCAGGAGATATATTCTGTTTTGGAAATCCGTGTCCTGGCTGCCTGTAAAATGGAAAAGGAAGTATTGTTCAGGAAAGCCTGATTGTTCCCCGCGGGAAGATAAGTCCTGCCCGTTACTTTTTTGTTGACGATCTTTTCGGGATCATTCATCAGCCAGAGGCCGTCGCCCATCCCGTCAACCAGCAGGGCGCCGGATTCAACGGCAAAATGAATCAGTTGTTTGTCGATTGTGGTTTCCGAACACTCCACGCAAAGGATCACCGGATACCGGAGATTCCGGTTCATCATTTCCATGACGAAACGCCGCATATCCTGCATGGAATGTTTTGCCGAAGAATGCAGGCAGAGTACCGGACCCGGAATGTTTTGCAACCGGGAAACCAGTTCCAGACTCTCCGGCAAACGGGCATCGATTGAAATAAAGTTCATTGATGCGGAATGCCGGGCAGCCTGCAAAACATTCGCCGCCGTAAACAGCGGGAAATATTTCTCTTCGCCGGCAATGGGTCCCGCCGTATCCGTTTTTTCCCAGCAGCCGGCATCGCAAATCACTTTTAACGTGCCGGGCAATGCAAAATCCGGAGTCTTCCCGGCTGTATAAATATAATCTGCCGCGGCATCTCCGATATTCCATTTGTCGGTGCCGGCCTGATACCGGTAACCGATGCTTTGCAACGACTCTTTGCTGACTTCGGATTGCATGAAATCTGCGATTACCACCGGAGGATGCGGGATGCCAATATTGTATTCCGGAATGCTGATCCTTCTCCTGAATTCAAAAGGGGAATAGGGAACCTTTTCCACCGGCGGAATGGAATCATCGCCCTTTCCATCTGTATAACGGGCAACGATATCCTGACAAACCGGGATTTCAAATTCCGGATCTTCCGTCAGGGAAACACGGATGGTATCTCCGATTCCGTCTTCCAGCAAAGTACCGATTCCGATGGCGGATTTGATTCTTCCGTCTTCTCCGTCGCCCGCTTCCGTTACCCCGATATGGAGGGGATACAAGATGCCGAATTCTTCCTGCATATTGTGCACGAGCAGGCGGTAGGCCTGCACCATCACCAGCGGGTTGCTGGACTTCATACTCAGCACGATCTGATGATAATTTTCATCCCTTGCGATACGAAGGAATTCCATGGCGCTTTCCACCATGCCCATTGGCGTGTCGCCGTAGCGGCTCATGATCCGGTCGCTTAATGAACCATGGTTGGTGCCGATGCGCAGGGCGGTTCCGTATTCTTTACAGATGCGGACCAGTGGTAAAAAGCGTTCGCGTATGCGCTGAATTTCTTCACGATATTCGGAATCGCTGTATTCGAGGAATTGGAATTTTTTCTTGTCGACATAGTTACCCGGATTCACCCGCACTTTCTCCACGATGCGGGCAGCGATCTCCGCCGCATTCGGTGTAAAATGAATATCGGCAACGATCGGCGTCTGGTATCCTCTTTTTCTGATCTCGTTTTTGATATGCAGCAGATTCTCCGCTTCACTCTTGCTGGGTGCGGTAATACGGATGAGCTCGGCGCCGGCTTCGATGCAGCGAATGGATTGCTCTACGGTGGCGCGGGTATCCATGGTGTCCGGTGTGGTCATGGTCTGAACACGGATTGGTGCATCACCGCCGATGATCAGACCGCCCACCGTAACGGGCAGGGTTTTCAGCCGTTCATATTTTGTTAAAGAATTTGTATACAACTGCATGGTGATCCTTAAAGAATAACCACAAAATTAATGAATCGGAACCGGCTCTACCAATCCTTCTCCGGCTGGTCGGGCGCCTGGGACTTGTTCTGATTCATTTTATCCTGCACATCTTTTTCCCGCTGAATGAGCGAGCGGAGGTATTGTTCCACCTGCTGCTTGCTCAGCTTGCTTTTCTGGGGTTTGGGACGATTATCTTCCTGGTTCTTTTGCTGATCCTTCTGCTGTTGGTCCTGTTTGTCCGGCTTGTTTTTTTTGTCTTTTTTGTCTTTTTTGTCCTTGTCGTTTTTCTGCTGCTGCTGCTGTTGTTTCTTTTTTTCCAGAAGGGCCTTCACCAGGTTATCCCTTGCCTCCTGGTCGTTCGGATTCAGTTCGAGGGCGTGCTTCCAGGCTTCAATACTCTCATCCAGTTTTTTCTGCCTGATCATGGCTACGCCCTTATTGTACCAGCTGTCCTCGCGCGTTTTATCATCCGGTTTTGCATTCAGCACTTCATCATAACCCGCAGCCGCTTTTTCAAAATCATTCTTCCTGAATTCAGCATTGCCAAGGTTAAAACCGGCATCCACGTTGCCGGGATCCTGCTTCAGCGCTTTTTCGTAGCTGGCTTTCGACTGCTCATAGTCTTTGGCTTTATAAAAGCGGTTTCCCTTGCGGACCAGCGCTTCCGGCGACTGCCCGGAGCCTGCTGCCGACAGCAGGAGTCCTGCGATCGACAACAGGCATTGCATGTATTTTATCTTATTGTTCATCTGCCATGATCAGTTTTTGCGCAAAAAATCCGGTTCATTGCAATATAAAACTACAGCAATGTATTTTCAGCAGCCTACCGGCGCTCAGGCAGCTGCTGCCGACGGCAGCTCTATCCTTTAACCATTTCCCTGAGGCGCCTCTTCCTCTCAGGAATAAATAATTCAGCTACCAGCAGTATCAGCGCAGCAGCAATAAACCAGGGAAAATAATTCTTATAATTGATGAATTCGCTTTCCGTGAGGGCCCGTTTTTCAATCCCGTCCAGCCTTTGCGAAAGCGTGATATTGGCATCTTCCAGATTATCGAGCCGGATATAGATGCCGTTTGTTGCATCGGCAATCCCTTTGAGCTCGGGTTCATTCAATTTGGAGATCACCATATTTCCTTTGTCATCTTTCTTCGGTTCATTGGTGGCCGGATCCACGATAATGGAACCTTCCGGGGAGCCGATGCCCACCGTATTGATCATAACTCCGTTTTCCGCCAGTTGTTTGGCCGTTTTAAGGCCCTCCGGATCGTGGTCCTCCCCGTCCGATATCAAAACAACGGATTTATACTTGTGTTCATTGCGGTTAAAGGAATTGTTGGCCATATTCAGGGCTTCCGAAAAAACGGTGCCCTGCGTGGGCACTGCATCGGGACCAGCTTCCGAGATATACATTTTTGCGGCGCCGTGATCCGGCGTTAGCGGCATCTGCATATAGGCCCTTCCGGCAAACAGGATCAGCCCCAGCCGGTCGTTTTGCAGCTTGTCCACCAGCCGGTACAAGAACTGTTTGGCCTTATCCAGCCGGCTCGGCTTTACGTCGCGGGCGAGCATGCTCTTACTTACGTCGAGCACAATCATCACATCCACGCCCTGCCTGCTGATATTTTCGGCAGCGCCCCTGGACCTCAGGTTGGCCATACCGGCGATCAGCAAACCAACAGCCAGCAGGATCAGGATGAACTTGACCAGAAAATTTCTTTCGGAAAAAGACCTGACCAGCTGTTTCACCAGCAACGGATCACCGATTCGCGAGGCGGTCTTCTTTTTCCAGCGGATCAGGTAATTATACAGAATGATCAATCCCGGAATTGCGAGCAGCGCGAGGAGATATTGCAGGTGTTCGAAGTGCATTTATTTAATTGAAAATGGACAATTGATAATTGACAATGAGCAGTTGCGGATGAACCGGGAATAAACCATAACAAACACGAAGATTGTGCTCATTTTCAATTGTCAATTATCAATTATCAATTGTACCTGCAATATACCAAACCCCTCCGCCTCTCTTTATTTCTTTCCGTTAAAAAATCCCAAATGGGCAAGGATTCCTTTGAGTACCTGCAGGCGGGCTTTCTCCATATCGATGTTTTTATCATGGGATTCCAGGTTCAGAACGAAGAAATAGGGGTGTTTGTTTTCCTCGATCCAGCCGACGACCCAGCCGATCTCGTTGCCGTTCTCATCGTTACCCCAGCCGGTTTTATAGCTGAGCTGGTAATTTGAGTTTTGCTCCCGGAGCATCAGCTTTTTCACGATCTCCTGGGTGCGGTGGAAAAAGGGAAGCTGGTTGAAATACAGTTTCTTGACCAGTCCCAGTTCTTCATCGGGTTTCACTTTCAGGGTATTGTTGAGCCAAAGAGAATCGACAGGACCGCTCGCATCACGGTTTCCATATCCCAGGGAGTCGATCCAGTGCTTCATGGTATCATGCCCGATCCGGCGGGCCACTTCCTGGTAATAGGGGCCGGAGGAAACGGCAAAAGCTTCCTTCATGCTGAGGTCCTTATCCCATTCCGGCCTTCTTTTTACCGAATCCCATTTGATGACCATATTTTCATCGCTGATCCTGCCGGTCTGGATGCCGATCAGGGAAATCACAACTTTGAACGTAGATGCAGGGGTAAAGGAACTGTCGCGGTAACGCGGCAGGTTGTAAATGATAAAATTATTCTGGGAATTGTTGAACAGGCCAAAGCAGCCTGTAACGGCGGCGGAATCGAAGAAAGATTTCAGGCTGTCATCTGTTGTTACATTCGTGTTTTTGCAACCCGCAAGAAGGAGGAGGATCAGTGCTGAAATCAGAAACCGCTTCATATAAAATTTTTGCAAAAATAAGAAGGTAGGAACGAATGGGATATTAGTATATTTAAAGGGTAATTTAAATATGCTAAACAAAGCAGACATCGAGAAATATTTTATTGCGGAAAAACACGAGAGCCTGCTTTTCCTCATACTCGGATTATTTGCCGTTTTACTGTCCCTGATCTTTTATTTCGGCGTAAAAATCAATATTGCAAAGGGCGCGGCAATACCCCTGCTGTTATTCGGACTTATTCAGGCCTCCGTGGGTTATACCGTTTACCAGCGCAGCGACGACCAGCGCATCAATAATGTGTATGCCTACGACATGAATCCTGTTCAGTTAAAAACTGGCGAACTGAGCCGGATAAGAAAGGTTAACCGCAATTTTACTCGCTACCGGCTGATCGAGGCCGGAGGCATTATTGCCGGCATCATCCTGGCTCTGGTTTTTTACAAAAACCCTGATAAACAGTTCTGGGTAGGTCTCGGCATAGCGCTCGCCCTGATGAGCGCCGAATTATTTGTAGCCGACTTCATTGCTTCAAAGAGAGCAATGCGTTATATGCACCTGCTGGAGAATTTTTCAGGTAAAACGGAAAGTATGCATCCGTGAGAAGTAAAAAATAAAAAATAAAAAATAAAAAGTTGAAGCAGTTTTCTAAATAAAGCTGTTTCTTTAACTATTAACCGTCAATTGTCAATTGTCAATTGTCAACCGTCAACCGTCAACCGTCAACCCGGAACGCGCAATGCTCTCAAACCCTTCTGCTTCCGCACCTGCATAACGCCTCACTACTTCCTCCAGTACAGCGTCAATTTCTTCCAAAGAATTTTTATGTACCAACGCATTCCGGAACTCCCTGATATTCGGATAGCCGCGCAGGTAATTGCTGTAATGGCGGCGCATTTCGAGAATGCCCAGCACATTTCCTTTCCATTCCACTGAGCGGTAAAGATGCTGGCGGATCGCTTCCACGCGCTGTTCGATTGGCGGAGACTCCAGGCGCAAACCGGTTTTGAGAAAATATTTTATTTCATTGAAGATCCAGGGATAGCCGATGGCCGCGCGGCCGATCATGATACCGTCCACACCGTAACGGTTTTTGTATTCGAGCGCTTTTTCAGGAGAATCAATATCGCCGTTGCCGAAAATGGGAATATGGATGCGCGGATTGTTTTTTACCCGGCCAATCAGCCGCCAGTCGGCTTCACCCTTATATAGCTGGGCGCGGGTTCTTCCGTGAATCGTGAGTGCGCTGATGCCCTCATCCTGCAGGCGTTCGGCCACTTCTTCAATATTCCTGGACTGATCGTCCCACCCCAGCCGCGTTTTAACGGTAACGGGTAACCGCGTGGATTGCTTCACGGCCCTGGTTAAACGCACCATGGCTTCAATATCTTTCAGCACAGCTGCACCGGCTCCTTTGCAAACCACTTTTTTTACCGGGCAACCGAAATTAATATCCACCAGGTCGGGGTTGGTTGCATCGATGATCCGGGCGCTGAGCCCCATGGCCTCTTCGTCCCCCCCGAAAAGCTGGATGCCAAATGGCCGTTCATATTCAAAGAAATCCAGTTTCTGTTTGCTCTTGATGGCATCTCGGATCAGCCCCTCACTGGAGATGAATTCGCTGTACATCAGGTCCGCCCCGAACTGCTTACACACATACCGGAAGGGCGGATCGCTCACGTCTTCCATGGGCGCCAGCAACAGCGGGAAATCCGGTAATACTATGTTTCCGATCTGAACTGCCATCGTAAAAAATTGAGGGAAAATCACAAATACCGGGTTCCTCGTCCCGGTCTGCATAAATTGATGCGGTCTTGCTTAATTTCGCAAAACTTCCCGATGGCAAAGATAAATTATTAAAACAGAAGCCGGAAGCCCAGCACATGAATACCTATTTAAGAAACAGGCCCGCCTGGGTACAATTGATCATTTTCGGCGGGTTGACCGGAGGCATTATGATTGCCGTCTCCTGGATTGGCATTTCCCTGGTGGCTCATGCTAATGGGCTATCTACGATGCAGATGTCTATGTCGCCGGAAGATTATTCTAAACCGGAATTTGCAGGCGTTCTGCGTGGGTTGCTGATCGTTCAGTTTTTCGGACTCTTCCTGTTGCCCTCCCTGGTCTTTGCCTATCTGTCGGACCCGCATCCGCTGGCTTATGCGGGGCTTAAACCGCCGGACCGTAAATCTTTTTATCTGTGGGGTGTCCTGATCATTATTACCGCTTTTTTTATGGTGGAATGGCTTGCCCTGATCAACCAGGAACTTATATCCGGGCTATTGGGCAAATCAGCCAGGCAATGGGTACAGAAAGGTGAAAGAGAAACAGACAATATGCTGAAGAATATTCTGCAGATGAAAAATGCCGGCGATTTACTAAAGTCGCTTTTTCTGGTGGGGGCCCTTGCAGCAATCGGAGAGGAACTTTTTTTTCGCGGCATCCTGCAGAGGATTTTTATTCATGCCTTTAGAAGTCCATGGATTGGCATTGTTGTTACCGCAGCAGTTTTTTCCGCCTTTCACGGTCAGTTCATGGGATTTATTCCCCGGATGATCCTGGGCATCATTCTCGGTGCCCTGTATTGGTACAGCGGCAGTATTATTCCCGCCATGATCGGACATTTTATTTATAATTCCGGTCAGCTGATCCTGGTATATTTAAAAGTTACGGATCTGGATTCCAAATCAGCTCCGGGCGCCCTGACCTGGGTTGTGGGCATTGGCTCGCTGGCCCTGGTTATTTTTTTACTCAACTACCTGCGAAAAAAATCCGTGACAACCTATGCGGGCATGTATCCGGTGCTGCGGGAGGAGGGGCCGTTTGATGGGGAGGAGAAGGGTTGACGGTTGACAGTTGACGGTTGACGGACTTTTGTGATACAACCGGATTAAAATAAATCAATCCGTTACACGGGATTTCCGTCAACCGTCAACTGTCAACCGTCAACTAGCCTATGCCGCTTTTATCACTAAAACCGTAACTTCACTCCATGGCGATTCAGGCTGTCAATTTCAGGATCAGGGCTTTAACATCACTGGTTTTTGTTATCGTGATGTTGCTGGGATTGCTTTGGAATCAGTGGAGCTTTTTTGTTTTGATATCCATCATTCATTTTGGCTGCTGGTATGAATATCAGAAATTATTGTCTAAAATTGATCCGGTCTACCAGGAGATCAGCGCTTTTCAGAAATACGGGGTGATGATTGCAGGATGGTGCATCATGATGTATTGCAGTAAGGAGGGATATGCCACGGATGATTTTTCACTCCACAATGCGGGACTCTATGGTTGTATTATTTTTCTTTTTGTTCTGCCGGTTACGGAAATACTGTACGTTCGCAAACCCCACCTCAAAAATATGGGCTACTCCGCGCTCGGGCTTATTTATATCTCCCTCAGCCTGGGTTTATTGCTGAACCTCCGCACTTTCTATCCGGCCCCCGTACTGGATACCATCAATAAGATTCTCGTCATCATGATTGTTGTGAGTTTATGGGTGAATGATACGATGGCTTACCTGGTGGGTTCACTGATCGGTAAAACAGCACTCTCTAAGATCTCCCCCAGAAAAACCTGGGAAGGAACGGTCGGCGGCATAATTTTCTCCGTAGTCACAATGGGGGTGATCGGTTATTTTCTGAGCAGCGGTTTTGAATTGCAAACCGTTTCCCAGTGGATGATTGTTGCAGCCATTGCTTCCGTGACCGGAACCTTCGGCGATCTGCTGCAGAGTAAGCTGAAAAGGGCAGCAGATGTTAAGGATAGCGGCCACATTATGCCGGGACATGGCGGGTTTCTGGACCGGTTCGATTCCCTGCTTTTTGCCACCCCGTTCATTTGGCTTTACATTGTTATGTTTGCATATTAAATTCACCGGATCAGCTTATTTAATCCATGACCATCCACAAAGAGGGATATAAAACAATTGCCATCTGTACCATTTTATTTTTGGCACTGAACCTGGTTTCCTTTTATTTTATCAGCTTTTATCAACCCTGGCTGAGCTGGCTGATCTTTGTCGTCAGCCTGGCCCTCCTGCTTTTTATTATTTCATTTTTCCGGGTTCCCTTCCGGATGGCTACGGTTGACATCAATTGTGTTGTTTGTCCTGCAGATGGAAAAGTAGTGGTAATTGAAGAAATCACGGATGAAGAATATTTTCATGACCGCCGTATTCAGGTTTCTGTATTTATGAGCCCCGCAAATGTGCACAGGAATGTAAATGCTATCAGTGGTGAGGTGATCTATAACCAATATCACAAGGGGAAATACCTGGTGGCCTGGAATCCCAAATCATCCACAGAAAATGAACGCCATAGCGTGGTGATTAAAAACGAGAAAGGAGAAATCCTGGTCAAGCAGATTGCCGGCGCCCTGGCCAAACGGATTATCAACTATCTGTCCGTCGGCCAGCAGGTAAAACAAAGTGAAGAAATGGGGTTTATCAAATTCGGTTCCCGGGTGGATGTCCTGCTTCCCCCCGGCGCCACATTGAAAGTGAATCTTAATCAGGCCGTTCAGGGTGGGGTAACGGTGTTGGCGGAATGGTGACGAAGGGGATGAACCCGCCGTCTTTATCGTTAGGTCCTCGGTGGAAACCGGCTATCTCCGGATATAGCCGTACGAAATAAAATTAAAAAATGTCCTCGAGTTCTTTCAGCGAACGCACCGTGTAAGTAGCCTGCACCGGGTCGGGATTATTGATGTGATTAACATAAACCTGGTCGATGCCGGCGTTCCTGGCTCCCAGGATGTCCACTTCCGGCGTGTCGCCGATCATAATGCATTCTGATTTGACCGCTCCGGTTTTTAAAATGGCATATTCAAAAATTTCCGGATGCGGTTTGAGGCTGTTCGAGCTTTCGGAAGTGATCACTTCGCGGAAAAAGCCATCTATTCCCGAACTCCTCAGTTTATGATGCTGCGTTTTCTCGAAGCCATTGGTAATGAGGTGAAGCTGATAAGTTTTGTTCCGGAGCCATTCGAGTACCGGCACGGTATCCGGGAACAATCTGGTTTTTGTCGGCAGCGATTCCAGAAAAGCATCTCCCATTTTCCGGGCAAGCGCTTCGTCGCCGATTTTGAAATCCAGCAGGGCGAACCACATACGCTTCCATCGCAGTTCGTCTACCCTGATCCGGCCGTTCCGGTATTTTTCCCATAGCCGTTCATTATGTACAAGATAATTGGAATGAAAGACATCGAAATCATGAACGCCTGCATCCCGCAGCGACAGGGAAGCATAAATATCTTCCAGCGCCTCCCGGCTATTCCGGTCAAAATCCCAAATGGTATGATCCAGGTCGAAGAAAAGATGCTGGTAACGCATGCTGCAAGTTAATGTGCTAATGTGGAAATGTGCTAATGTGTAAATGTGGTAATGTGCTAATGTGGTAATGTGGTAATGTGCTAATGTAGGAATGGGTAAAAGTATTTCCACATTAGCACATTTACACATTACCACATTTCCACATTAACTTGCGTCTCATGAACGTCATTATCACCGGTGCATCCAGGGGCCTCGGATTTGCCATGGCGGAAAAATTTGCCATGGAGGGGCATAACCTGTTTTTAACGGCAAGGAATGAGGTTTCGCTTTATCATGCATTGGAGTCCCTGATGGGAAGGTTCCCGGATCAGCAGATAAAGGCCCGGGCATTTGACCTCGCTGTTAAGGAAAAAGCCATTGCCTGCGGTCAATGGCTGCTGGACCAGAAAATAAGGATCGACATACTCATCAACAATGCCGGAGATTTTATTCCCGGCAGTGTTTATAATGAACCCGATGGCGCGCTGGAGAGCATGCTGGCCGCTAATTTACTCAGCGCTTATCACCTGACGCGCACCCTGCTTCCCGTTATGATGGAGAAAAAAAGCGGGCACATCATTAATCTCTGTTCCATTGCATCCTTTGCGGCCTACGCCAACGGAGGCGCTTACAGCATCAGTAAATTTGCTCTTTCCGGGTTTTCAAAAAATCTCCGGGAGGAAATGAAGCCCTATCATATTAAGGTAACCGGCGTTTATCCGGGAGCAACCTATACCGATTCCTGGGCAGCAAGCGGCGTGGATCCCGAACGGATCATGAAGCCGTCTGATATTGCAGACAGCATTGTGCAGATTACAAAACTTTCGGCGCAGGCCGTGGTCGAGGATTTGGTGATCAGGCCGCTTTTGGGGGATCTGTGAGGGTTGACGGTTGACAGTTGACAGTTGACGGATTTCCGGCGGGACAACCGGACAATATTCAATCTTCATAATCCACAGAAAGTCCGTCAACCGTCAACTGTCAACCGTCAACCACACTCAAATCTTTTAACGGATTTTTATCCCCATCCCGTTCTCCCCCTTTCTATCTTTGTGAAGTGCTGCAGTTCATCAAAGTAAAATCAGGCATTATCGACTCATTTCTACCCATCCGGTGCTTTCTTCCCCTCTGGCTATGCCTGTTGATAAGTCCGGCTTTTGGGCAGCTGAGTTTTACCACCGTTGCCAATACAAAGGACATGGGCAAAACGGACTATGTCCAGATTCAGTATAAAATAGAAAATGCAAAGCAGATCGACGACCTGCAGGCCCCCGATTTTCCCAATTTTACGATTGTCGAGGGTCCGAACCAGTCGACCGGCATGAGCATCGTGAATGGCGCCATGAGCCAGAGCAAATCCGTTAATTACGTTTTGCAGCCGAAACATCCGGGCAGGTTCACGATAGCTGGCGCCACCGCCACAATCGACGGCAAAGAGATGCATTCCAATCCGGTGGTGATTAATGTTCGCAATGTCAGCACGTACGGGAATTCCCAGCCGCTCAATAATTTTTCTCCCCTGCCTGATCCGGGCTGGCCCGCTGCGGAGCCGGAGGTGGACGTGGAAGAACTGATCCGGCCGGGTGAAAATGTCGCAGATAAGATCCGGAAGAATTTTTTTATCAAAGTGGAACTAAGTAAAAAGGATTGTTACGTGGGGGAACCCATTGTGGTTACTTATAAATTATACTCCAGGCTGCATTCGGATTCCCGTGTCACAAAAAATCCTTCCCTGAATGGATTCAGCGTATACGATATGATGGATCCCCGCGACGACCGGTCGTCGGTTGAAAAAGTGAACGGAAAGAACTTCCGGGTGCACATTATCCGGAAAGCGCAGCTGATTGCCCTGCAGGCCGGGGATATCGCACTGGATCCCGTTGAAACGGACAATACGATCTATTTTGTGAAAGTGAATAAGGGGCAGTCCTCCGGACCGGCTCAGGGACTTGGCGGTTTGCTCGACAGGTTTTTTGATGAGGGTCCGCAGGGAACAGCGTTTTCGCAACATCTTTCCCTGGATAGTAAACCGGTGATCGTTCACGTGAAGCCCTTACCGGAAACCAATAAGCCTGCGGATTTTACGGGGGCCGTTGGACGGTTTTCGATTCAGGCGTCCGTGAATTCAAAAGAGATTGATACGGGCGACGCGGCAGTGCTGACAGTGAAACTCCAGGGTACGGGAAACCTGCCGATGATCAATGCTCCTGCCGTGCAATGGCCGCCGCAGATGGAGTCCTATGATGTGAACAGCAAGGAGGATATTAACAAAGCAGATGCACCGCTGGGTGGTTCAAAAACCTATAATTATAGTTTCAGCTGCACGAAGAGCGGGAAATATGTGCTGCCTCCGGTTAAGCTCAGTTATTTTGACCCGAATGCAAAAGTTTACAAAACCGTGCAGACGGATCCGGTGCATATTCAGATCAATCACGCCAGCAAACCGAAAGCTGTCCCGGCAACCGTAGCTCCGGCAAAATTGATCGCAGGAGGCTGGCTGAAAAATATGCTCTGGATTATCGGCGGAATACTGATCGGGGGCATGGGCATCTATTTCTTAATGCAGAAAAAACATCCGCAAAGGCCGGCAGTGGTTGCGGTAACTGCGGAACCCGATCCGGCCGAACCCATAATAGAACCGGCGCCCGTAATCGATCCGTTAAAGGAATCAAAGGAACTTATCGGATCGGGAGATTTTGGAAAATTTTATGCCTCCGTTAACCGCGCCATCTGGAAAGCTGTTTCGGATAAACTGCAATTACCGGGCAGCGAACTGAATAAGTTTAATATTTCCGCCAGGCTCAGATCCCGTGGCTGGCGCGACGAGGAAATCCTCCAGCTTAAAAACCTCCTGAATGAATGCGAGATGAAATTATACACGCCTGCGTATAGTAGTGCGGATGTGGAGAAGACGCTGGGGGAGGCGGAGCGGGTGATGGGGAGGTTGACGGTTGACGGATGACGGTTGACGGACATCCAGTGTTACAACATGATAGCATTTGGTCTCCGTGATACACAGAAGTCCGTCAACCGTCATCCGTCAACCGTCAACAAAAAACCCGCACGCTAACTACTCCGTATACTTATACCCCACCCCCCGCACCGAATGAAAATGTCTCGGGTTCCGGCTGTCTTCTTCGAAGTATTTCCTGAAATTCAGAATAAAATTATCGATGGTCCGGGTATTGGGATAAACCTGGTATCCCCAAACAGTCTGCAGAATCTTTTCCCGTTTCACTACTTCATTCTTATGTTCAATAAGGAGTTTGAGCAGCATCGTTTCCTTCTTGCTTAGCCGGAAACGTTCGTTTTTTTTGTTGAATGCCTCCTGTGCCTTGAAATCAATACTGTTCTTGCCGAAATAATATTTATCGGGAGCAGTATTTTTTTCCTGTAGCTTTTGATTTTTATCGATGAGTTTATGCACGCGGAGTAATAATTCTTCCAGGTTGAACGGTTTATTGAGATAATCGTCTGCTCCTTTTTTCAATCCGAGTACGCGGTCTGCGCTGCTGTTACGGGCGCTCAGCATCAGGATCGGAACGGGATTCTGCCTCACCCTGATTGTTTCCGCCACATTGATGCCATCGATCCCCGGCAGCATCACATCCAGGATCACCAGGTCGAAGTATTCCGCAGCAACGGCTTTTAATGCCTCATTGCCATCATAGGCCGAAGTAACCTGATAGTTCTCCAGTTCGAGATTCAGTTTGAGCGCATCATGGAGGTTCTCCTCGTCTTCAACCAGTAAAATGGATTTACGCACTGTTGCCGTCATGCCGGATGGTATTAAACTGAACTGTAAAAATGCTACCCCTCGGTTTGTTGGAACTGATACTGATATTCATTTTGTGATCCCGGGCAATTTTACTTACCAGGTAAAGACCGAGACCGGTACCCTGCGTGCTGCGGGTATCTTCATTCCCCACCCGGTAAAATTTTTGAAATACCCTTTTCCGTTCTTTCTCCGGAACACCCGATCCTTCATCCCTGACTTCCAAAAACCCTTTCCGGTCCTGTTTTTTCAAACGGATAAAAACGGGGGAGCCAGCTGCTGAATACTTAACGGCATTCTCGACCAGATTGTTTACCAGGATCTGCATCAGGAGGGGATCGCCCGTTAAATGAACCCCCTCTTCAATTTCCCTTTGCCAGGGTTTTGCAGGAAAGCGGCTGATGAATTCCGACACGGAGTTGTTTACAATTTCAGACAGATCCAGCGTCTCCTTGTCAAAACGGTAAGACCCGCCCTCGAGTTGTGCCGAAACCAGGATATTCCCGGTGAGTGTGTTCAGGCGGTTTATTTCCTGGAGGGATGATTTGATGATCTTTTCTTTCTGGGCATCATTCAGCTGATGTTTTTGCAGGGTTTCCATATTCAGGCGGGCAATGGAAATAGGTGTTTTCAGTTCATGGGTAATAGCCATCATGAAATTCTGCTGCTGGCGGTGAATCCGGTTCTGCCGCCGGATGGCGCCGTATAAAAACACGGCGCCCACTAAAATCACGATCAGGATAAACAATCCTTCTCCGATATAACTGGCGGTTTTCCTGTCGCGTTCGGCATAAATATTTTCCACTTTCTGAATATAATCCGTTTGGTCATGGGTGAGCAGGCTGAGTTTGTATTCCGTCATTTGCCTGTTCTGGATGTTGAGGGCAATAAACCACCAGCCCATCGCCGCGATGATATACAGCAGGAGAAACCAGTAAACGAGGTTTGGCCGGTTGACCCGTTTTTTATTGTAAATAGTTATTGCCATGATGCTGCCGGTTGACTTTTGCTGCCGGATAATTACCGGATCTGTTCAATCTGCCCGCCCCTGTCCCGGATATGCTCCGGACCATTACGGAATCTTTTCAATCCGCAGGCCTACGCTCAGCATATCCTTCAGCGGATCTTCCCGCATGAGCTGTTCGATAACGAAATGATAAGTACCAGGCTTTGTGAACCGGGTTCGCGGCTGAATGAGCAGGCGGGCATCATAGATATCGTCCATCGCGGTTCCGATCCAGCCTTTTTCGTTGGTAGCCAGCAGGAGGTCGTAGTCGCCGGACTTCGGATGCTTTTCCCCAGGCTCATTTACCATGGCCCGCAAATAGAGATTGTTGAAATGATAGGCATCGCTATGGCGCAGCACGATATAAACATTATAGAGGGAAACCGTATCGGTAATATTAAATTCGATATCCGGTTTAACCGATGCCGGCCATTGATGTTCCGGCAGCGAAATGCTTTTTTCGAAAGTGCCGGTGGTAAAGGAACAGGCGTTCAGCATCAGTGCCGCCAACCCAAAAAAAAGTATATTTCTCACCATATAAAAGTTAATCAGCAAGTTCCAAAAACAAGTCCTCCCGCCCCCCGCAAAACAATTGTTCAATTCCCTCCGGGTTCTTCCACTTTCAGCATCGCCCATCCACCATCAACCCACCTTCGCTTTTATCAGCCGAAGCTTCAGCGACGGATGATTGCTTCGGCGGGCAAGGCCGTCATCCGTCATCCGTCAACTGTCAACCCTCCCTCACAGCACATTTAAAATCTGCTCCTTCGCCTTCTCCAGCTCATCCTTCATCAGCACCACGCAGCGCTGGATGCTCACGTCATAGGCTTTTGAGCCCGTGGTATTGATCTCTCTTCCGATTTCCTGGAGAATGAAAGAAAGCTTCTTTCCCTTGCTGTCATCGGGTTCGGCCAATACCTGTTTAAAATAGGAACAATGGTTTTTGAGCCGGACCTGTTCTTCGCTGATATCGATTTTTTCGAGATAGTAAATAATTTCCTGTTCCAGCCGGTTGCTGTCGTAACGGTCCTTTCCCACATGTTCTTCCAGCAGTTTTTCCAGTCCGTCGCGGATCTTCTGCTGACGCAGAGGTTCGAGCTTCAGGATTTCTTCTTCCTGCCGGGAAATATTATCGATGCGCAGGATCAGGTCATCCTCGAGTACCTTTCCTTCATTCAGGCGATGGGCATTGAGGTCGTCGATGGCCATCAGCACCACTTTCCGGAACTGTATCCATTCCTCATCGGTAAGCGTATCGCCGGTGGGCGTGATCACTTCGGGAAGTTTCACCAGCGTGCTCAGGATGGCAGAGGGATCCAGATTCAGTTCTTTCGATAATTCGGCAAGTGCCTGGTAATAGGCTTTTGCCAGGTCGGTATTGATGGTTACCGGTTTGGCATTCCCGGTTTGTTTGAGGCTGATGGTACAATCCAGGGAGCCACGTCCGAGTTTTTCCGAAAGCAGTTTACGGATATCGAATTCATAGGGTTTCAGGAAGCCGGGTAATTTCAGCTGCAGTTCAAACTGTTTTCCGTTGAGGGATTTTATATCTACCAGAAAAGTCTTTCCTCCTACTGATTCTTCCGCCCTGCCAAAACCCGTCATCGATTTTACCATAATAAATCTGTTTATGCCGGAAAGGTAATAAATTAAATGAGCGTACCGAGACCGAGCTTCTGATAGTATGTTCCTTTATCCAGCTCCACGATATCGCCGGGCAGCATGGATTGAATGCTTAATCCGGAAATGCGGTACCGGATCAAACGAAGGGTTGGAAACCCGACGGCTGCTGTCATTTTTCTGACCTGCCTGTTCTTCCCTTCCGTAAGAGTCAGGCTGATCCAGGAAACGGGAATGTTTTTTCTAAAGCGGATGGGCGGATTCCTTTCCGGAACCGGGGGTGGCGCGTCAAAAAGAAAGGCTTGCGCTTTTTTCGTTGTATGCTTTTTTCCATCAATGGAAACGGAAACTCCCTGACCCAACTGATCCAATGCCTGTTGCGAAATAGCGCCTTCCACCTGCACCCAGTACTCCCTTTCGTGTGCAAAGGAAGGATGCAGGACCCGGTAGTTCAGGGATTTGTCGTTTGTCAGGAGAAGCAAACCTTCGCTGTCAAAGTCCAGTCGCCCCAGGGGGTACACATCTGCCGGGACCTCAAAAAAATCCCGGAGGCAGGGCCGCCCGTTTTCCGCAGTGAACCCGGAAATGACCTGAAATGGTTTGTATATGCAGAAGTAGTTTAACAAATGAATTCAATGAAACTGTTGCGGACAAAGGGTTTGCAGAGATTATAAAAAAATAAAAAGCCCCGCTGGCGGCGAGACTTTTACTATTTGGATGGGTTAGTAAGTACAGGGAAACAAATTCCCTACACAATATTAGAAATAATTTTGTCGATCCGGAAAATTTTTATCATAAATTTTATGCACAATTTTTTTTCGGGTGTGGAAAAGCACTTTAATGTAGGTTTACGTAAATTTTTCGTTCATGAAGTTTCCTTCTCCGGTATCCATGTCCTGGTTGTCTGAATTTCTTGGCGCTGCCCTGATCGGCGAAACGCAGGCATCTGCAACCGGCATCAATGAGATCCATAAAGTTGAAAATGGAGATCTGGTTTTTGTGGATCATCCAAAATATTATGCAGCGTGTTTGCAATCCGCCGCAGATTTCATCATTATCAATCAGGTGGTAGAATGCCCGCCGGGCAAGGCTTTGCTGGTTGTTGACGAGCCTTTCGAAGCCTACCTGAAAATTGTAAAACATTTCCGGCCCTTTGAAAAACAGGATCAGCTGATCAGTCCCGGCGCGCAAATCGGAAAAACTTCCATTATATATCCGGGCGCTTTTATCGGCCATCATGTACAGATCGGAGAAGGCTGCGTGATCCATGCAAACGTTAGCATTCTGGATCATTGCCTCATCGGGAATGGAGTGATTGTCCAGGCAGGAACGGTGATTGGTTCCGATGCCTTTTATTATAATACAAAAAAGGACCGGGCGGTATGGTATAAGAAAATGCTGAGCTGCGGACGGGTGATCATAGAAGACGATGTGGAGATCGGAGCCTCCTGCACCATCGACCGGGGCGTGACCAGCGATACCATTATCGGCAGGGGAAGCCGCCTGGATAATATGGTTCATATCGGGCATGATACCGTGCTGGGTAAGAATTGCCTGCTCGCTGCACAGGTTGGCATTGCCGGCGCGGTGGAACTGGGAGACGGAGTCATTTTATGGGGACAGGTAGGCGTAAGCAAAACCCTGCGCATTAACGACCAGGTAACCGTTCTCGCACAAAGCGGCGTTGGCCGTGATCTCGAAAAAGGCAAAATCTATTTCGGCACCCCCTGTGAAGAAGCTTCCGTTAAAAAGCGCGAATTGGTTTGGGTGAAGCGGATTCCGGAGTTGTGGAAGAAGGTTATGGAGAGGGGCGGATAGGGAATCGTGGATAGTATATAGTGGATAGTGGATAGACAGCTCTGAAAGATCAGGCAACCAGTGTCTCTGTATCACGCAGGGTAATTGCTTTTTGGACTCGTCTTTCAACTATCCACTATATACTATCCACTATATATTATCCACGATTCTCTCCCCACGATTCACTCCGGATTATAATCATACGGCAACAACTCCGCCAGCTTCTTCCAGGCCCAGTATCCCATATTTGTAATTTCATTCTGTTCAAAGAAATAGCCGTTTTCTTCTATGGAAAATCCATTAGGGATATCGAGTGCCGAGATCTGCACTTTGGCGCTCAGCGGAAATTTGTTTTTGATCAGGTATTTTTTATCCGGAGGGCGGTTTTTATAGTTGATCCGGATTCGCCCCCGCAGGCTGAGATCCACCGTGCCACTGTCCAGCGAATAGAAATTGGAATCATAGGGATTGTCCAATACCACGCCGTTATCCGATCCGCCCGAATCCAGGGTCTCAATGCTAAACCCCTCATCCTGCAGGGTGCTATCATACCAGCTTCGCATAAAATGCAAACGGGAGCCAAGGTAGGTGAGGTAGCGGTTCTTCTTCCATAAATTCTGCTGATCGGTGGTTCCGGTTAGTTCTTCAAACAACGGGTAGCCGGTATAACTGCTGATATGGGTATCATAATGATTCACGAAGGAATCGAGCTGATAGTGGATCTTATAGCCCAGCGCGGCGTTGATGATCACCAGTTGTTCACTGGCCCTTACTTTCAGCCGGTTGCTTTTTTTGTAATAGTAAAAGCGCAGAACGTCCTTATTCAGTATGGTACATTGCGCGGCATTGGCGCTGGACCCGATAAAATTCTCCAGAAAGAATTCCCCATATTTTTCCCATCCGTCGGCCAGTGCGCCGCCTCCCGTAACCACCACTTCCGACAGGCTCTTGTCCTCCTCCTTTAATATGATATGGAGTGAGTCCTTCGTCTGACTGTTATTGCTGACCCGCAGAACCTGGGTTTCATATCCGGTATAGGAAACAACCAGGTCGTATCCTCCGTTTGTCATACGGAGGGAAAACTCCCCGTCATTATTTGAAATAGTACCGGTGGTGGTATTCTGGCAGAACACAGAAGCTCCTGCAAGCGGATTGCCGGTTGCTGAATCTGTAACCTTTCCGTGAATGCTGAATGTTTTATCCTGGGAGAAGGAGGTTGCTGAAAGAAACAGCGCAATGCAGGAGAAGAGAAATGATTTCATTCGAGAATATTAGATTTTGTGATTCAGGCCACAAAATATAACGAAATCCGCTGCAATGAAAGTATCCGGATGTTAATTTATGTCCGGTTGAATGCTTTGAGAGGAACCGGGTTACTCTTATGTCTGCGCCACACTAAGATAGCGCCCGCAGGCATTTTTTATCGAATCTTCCAGCGGCCGGTAATGAAAGCCCGGTAAAACCTTTAACATTTTGCTGTTGTCATACGTGCTGGTTTTCCGGGCCATGGTTGCAGTTTCCCTGGTAAGCAGCGGCCTGTTTCCGGTAAATAAAGATTTTAATTTTTCTGCCCGCCACGCCAGACCTGCAAGAAAAGGAGTCGCTTCCATCGATGGATGCTTTTTGTTAAACCCGTCGGCAATGCGATTAAACAAATCGCGGAAATTCCAGTTTTCAGCACTTACAATAAAACGTTCATTGCGAACGGGGCCGGCCATCAGCCGGACAACCGCTGCCGCCAGGTCCTCGACATCTACAAATCCGTTCCCACCTTTTACATACCAGGGGAATCCATGATAAACGGATTTGAAAATTGCACAGCTTCCCTGGTTCCAGTCGCCATAACCCAGGACTGTCGACGGATTGATGACCAGGGGGTTTAGTCCTTCTCCCATACCCCGCCAGACTTCCATCTCCGCCTGATATTTGCTGATGGCATAATTTGTTTCCTGCGCGGGGGCTTCCCATTTTTTTTCTTCATTAACCGG
>Ga0207707_10000743_pt1:17500-32152 | contig 32152 bp, 24 predicted proteins | sample KBSC83BmetaG_FD_184336 | JGI IMG/M metagenome (GOLD analysis project Ga0207707, IMG submission 184336) | Corn rhizosphere microbial communities from Kellogg Biological Station, Michigan, USA - KBS C8-3B metaG (SPAdes) (version 2) | ecosystem: Host-associated > Plants > Roots >... | reverse complement strand
TTTCTTATTTTATTAGTAGTCTTATAGTAGTCTTAGATTTTGCATTTTGATGAGCCTCGTTTTGAGGAATTCATGGAATAATCCATTTTCATGGAATAAAGAATAAGAACAAGGATATGAGTCTATCGCTTAAAAGAAAAGATCTCATGATAGTCAATATGGGCCCTCAACACCCATCAATGCATGGTGTTCTTCGACTGATTGTTACTCTCGATGGTGAAGATGTTATTGATTGCGAACCCATATTAGGGTATTTACACAGAGGAATGGAAAAAATCGCGGAAAACAGAAGTATTATACAATACTTGCCTTATGTAACACGATGGGATTATTTAGCTACTATGTTTACAGAAGCAATAACGGTAAATGCACCAGAATTCTTAGAGAATATTCAAATACCCAAAAGAGCCAGCTATATTAGAGTAATTATGTTAGAATTGAGCCGTATAGCTTCTCATTTGTTATGGCTTGGACCTTTTATGGCGGATCTCGGGGCACAGACTCCCTTTTTCTACATTTTTAGAGAGAGAGAATTGATATATGATCTATTTGAAGCTGCTACAGGTATGCGAATGATGCATAATTACTTTCGCATCGGAGGAGTCGCTGCCGATCTCCCTTATGGATGGATGGATAAATGTTTAGATTTCTGTGATTATTTTTTACAAGGAGTTGTTGAATATCAAGAACTTATTACACAGAATCCCATTTTTTTAGAACGAGTTGAAGGAGTCGGTTTTATTAGCGGAGAAGAAGCTGTAAATTGGGGCTTATCGGGACCAATGTTACGAGCTTCTGGAATACAATGGGATCTTCGTAAAATTGATCCTTATGAGTCTTACAATCAATTCGATTGGAAAGTCCAATGGCAAAAAGAAGGAGATTCGTTAGCTCGCTATTTAGTACGAGTCGGTGAAATGAGGGAATCCATAAAAATTATTCAACAGGCTGTAGAGAAAATTCCTGGAGGACCTTATGAGAATTTAGAAGCCCGACGCTTTAAGAAAGCAAAGAATCCCGAATGGAATGATTTTGAATATCGATTTCTTGGTAAAAAACCTTCGCCCAATTTTGAATTATCAAAGCAAGAGCTTTATGTAAGAGTAGAAGCTCCAAAAGGCGAATTAGGAATTTATCTGGTAGGAGATGATAGTCTTTTCCCCTGGAGATGGAAAATTCGTCCACCGGGTTTTATTAATTTGCAAATTCTTCCTCAGCTAGTTAAAAAAATGAAATTGGCTGATATCATGACAATATTAGGTAGTATAGATATCATTATGGGGGAAGTTGATCGTTGAAATGATAATAGATAGGGTAGAGGTAGAAACTATCAATTCTTTTTCGAAATCGGAATTATTTAAAGAAATCTACGGACTTATATGGATTCTACCCATTTTTGCCCTCCTACTGGGAATCACAATAGAAGTACTCGTAATTGTGTGGTTAGAAAGAGAAATATCCGCATCGATACAACAACGTATTGGTCCTGAATATGCTGGCCCCCTGGGACTGCTTCAAGCTATAGCAGATGGAACTAAACTACTTTTAAAAGAGGATATCCTCCCATCCCGAGGAGATATTCCTTTATTTAGCATTGGTCCCTCTATAGCAGTCATATCCATTTTATTAAGTTTTTTAGTTATCCCTTTAGGATATCGTTTTGTTTTAGCTGATCTTAGTATTGGTGTTTTTTTATGGATTGCGATTTCAAGTATTGCTCCTATTGGTCTTCTCATGGCAGGATATAGCTCAAATAATAAATATTCTTTTTCAGGCGGTCTACGAGCGGCTGCTCAATCTATTAGTTATGAAATACCATTAACTTTTTGTGTACTAGCAATATCTCTACGTGTGATTCGTTAAAATAGGATCTTTTTCCTCTAAAATACATTGAATGCTTATCTTCCTTTGCTTATTCTGTATTCGCGTTGGTAAGTTAAACTCGATAGCTATATGAGTGAAACAAAACAGCTTATTAATTTGTAGTAAAAGTAAAAAATCTCATTTCCTACGTACAAGAAAAAAGTTCAAGTAAACATAAGCAGTGTAAACTCTTTACCCCAAGGTTGAGATTGTTTGATTAGTCATCATATCTTGAAGCGGGCAAGAATAAAGGATTCGCGATATGGAATTCCATTACTAGAATATTTTGAGTTATTACTATAATTTAAACTTATAACCATAAGGCAATCCATCAAAAGTTAGTGAGGGATTAGGAACACTAAAGTACATACAGGATTAGTAATGAGAGAATCTAAATCATTAGACATTTTTCCTCATAAAAGGAATCATAATAAGGACTTGAAATTGGTGGAAATGATCAAGCAGTACTTTCTTCAGATTCCGGTCTAGAGTATGTTCCCATTCACTTGTTAAGGAAATGGCTATCAAGAACGAATTAACCCTTTATTCTTTTTTTTTAAGTATACCCCTCCCGGGGAAAGAAGAGTAGGACAAAAGATATGGAATACAATACAAAAAAGGATCTTTATTTATTCTTTCCTTCCTTTATCCCTATTCATACAGAATTCCTCATGAACTAATGCCAAATTCTTTCCATTTATTAATTGCTATAACGAGTGATTTATTCCAATATTAAGTTATTACCGAACAAAGCAAAATTATATTATATAAAGGATGAGATCAATTCGGAAGCGCTTTTTTGTTATTCTAGCAGACGTAATTGCTTTGGTCTAATTTTGGGCTTTCCAATCAATTTTATCTTATCTAATTCTATCTATGCCCAGAGGATGATACCGAAACGAAACAATCCTTTCCTTTTTTCTGATCATAGAGGAGCCGTATGAAGCTAAGGTTTCATGTACGGTTTTGGAATAGCGGTGGGAACTGTGATGTTATCATCGACTATGATTATCTAATAGTTCAAGTACAGTTGATATAGTTGAAGCACAGTCCAAATATGGTTTTTTTGGATGGAATCTTTGGCGTCAGCCTATAGGTTTTCTAGTTTTTCTAATTTCTTCTTTGGCAGAATGTGAAAGATTACCCTTTGATTTACCAGAAGCAGAAGAAGAATTAGTAGCAGGTTATCAAACCGAATATTCTGGTATTAAATATGGTTTATTTTATCTTGTTTCTTACCTAAATTTATTAGTTTCCTCTTTATTTGTAACTGTTCTATACTTAGGCGGGTGGAATTTCTCTATTCCCTATATATCCTTTTTTGGATTTTTCCAAATGAATAAAATAATTGGAATTTTGGAAATGGTAATAGGTATCTTTATTACATTAACTAAAGCTTATTTATTTCTCTTCATTTCTATCACAATAAGATGGACTTTACCCAGGATGAGAATGGATCAGTTATTAAATCTTGGATGGAAATTTCTTTTACCTATTTCTCTGGGCAATCTCTTATTAACAACTTCTTCCCAACTAGTTTCACTATAAATAAGAATACAATAACAGTAAGAATATTTTCAACACAAAAGTTCTCTCAAACAAGAGAAAGAAACATACCTTTTTCATATATAGATTTAGAATATGTTCCCTATGCTAACTGGGTTCATTAGTTATGGTCAACAAACAATACGCGCCGCAAGATACATTGGTCAAAGTTTCATAATTACCTTATCCCACACAAATCGTTTACCTATAACGATTCACTACCCTTATGAAAAATCAATTACATCGGAGCGTTTCCGGGGGCGAATACACTTTGAATTTGATAAATGCATTGCTTGTGAAGTATGTGTTCGCGTATGCCCGATAGATCTACCCCTTGTGGATTGGAGATTTGAAAAGGATATTAAAAGAAAACAATTGCTTAATTATAGTATTGATTTCGGAGTTTGTATATTTTGCGGTAACTGTGTTGAATACTGTCCCACAAATTGTTTATCAATGACTGAAGAATATGAACTTTCTACTTATGATCGTCATGAATTGAATTACAATCAAATTGCTTTGAGTCGGTTACCAATCTCCATAATGGGAGATTACACAATTCAAACAATTAGGAATTCGCCTCAAAGTAAAATAGACGAAGAAAAATCTTGGAATTCAAGAACGATTACAGATTACTAGGTATTAGGATTTTTTTATTAGAAAAATCCATTTTTACTAACTCTAACGAAAAAAGAATAACTACTGCTTAACAACTTATATGTATATACAAAAAAATATCCTAATACCTTTTTCCTTCCTTGAATCTTTTAGTTTTAGTCAGTTCATGAAAAATTTTATACTAGAAATTTCTTCTTATCCATAATGGATTTACCTGGACCAATACATGAGATTCTTGTGCTATTTGGGGGATTTGGTCTTCTACTAGGAGGTCTAGGAGTAGTATTACTTACCAACCCAATTTATTCTGCCTTTTCGCTGGGATTAGTTCTTGTTTGTATATCCTTATTCTATTTTTTATTAAATTCCTACTTTGTAGCTGTCGCACAACTTCTTATTTATGTGGGAGCCATAAATGTCTTGATCATATTTGCTGTAATGTTTGTAAACGGCTCAGAGTGGTCTAAAGATAAGAATTATTGGACTATTGGAGATGGGTTTACTTTACTCCTTTGTATAACTATTCCTTTTTCACTAATGACTACTATCCCAGATACGTCGTGGTATGGAATTCTTTGGACTACAAGATCAAACCAAATAGTAGAACAGGGTCTCATAAATAACGTTCAACAAATTGGGATTCATTTAGCAACCGATTTTTATCTTCCGTTTGAACTCATTTCCCTAATTCTTCTAGTTTCTTTAATAGGTGCAATTACTATGGCTCGACAATAAGAAATACTTAGAATGAGTCAAAATTCTTAGAATTTCAAATATAAAATAAATAACTAAAGAATCACAATTTTGATTTAGTAAAACCCATCTACTGCCAATACAACAAATACCTTCTTTTCTCTTTTGTTGCGTAATTGTTCTATTCTAATTAATTGAATCGGTTCAATTCTTGTCCTCATATTGAAATGAATCGAGATTGATAAGGAGTTAGTTAATGATGTTTGAGCATGTACTTTTTTTGAGTGTCTATTTATTTTCGATTGGTATCTATGGATTGATCACAAGCCGAAACATGGTTAGAGCTCTAATATGTCTTGAACTTATACTGAATTCAATTAATCTAAATCTCGTAACATTTTCTGATCTATTTGATAGTCGCCAATTAAAAGGAGACATTTTCGCAATTTTTGTTATAGCCCTTGCGGCTGCTGAAGCAGCTATTGGACTATCCATTCTTTCTTCCATCCATCGTAACAGGAAATCAACTCGTATCAATCAATCCAATTTTTTGAATAATTAGACATAGAATCCCCTAAACAAAGGGGCATATATAATAATAAGAAACATTAAGATGAATAGAAATCTAATCTTATTTTCTTATTAGTGTTTAATAATATCCTTTTTTTGAGTAGGTTATTTCAGAGTATTGTTTTTTACTTATTGAATATTGCATTTTTGCAATTCATTGATATTGCAATTTGAATATTGCAATAATTTATATTGAAAAGATGATAGCCAATTTATTGGCTAATTCGAATTAGTATGTAGAATTCGTATAATTATAACTGTTGAAGCCTTAAATTCAAGTCTCTTGGCTCTTTTCACGCTTTCTCACAAACAGATTACGAAATATATTGCATTATTTGTTAAAGTTTGGATAAACCATTGCTTCGTCTGGTGTCTACAATACATCTAATTTATATAGTACTAATTTCATTTTTACCAGATCGAAAATTTTTATGTTGAAAAGGAAAATTTAGAGATCCAATGTCACATTCTGTAAAAATTTATGATACATGTATAGGATGCACTCAATGTGTACGAGCTTGCCCAACAGATGTATTAGAAATGATACCTTGGGATGGATGTAAAGCCAAGCAAATTGCTTCCGCGCCGAGAACCGAAGATTGTGTGGGTTGTAAGAGATGCGAATCCGCCTGTCCAACGGATTTTTTAAGTGTCCGCGTTTATTTAGGGCCTGAAACAACCCGCAGCATGGCTCTATCTTATTGATACGTTACAAAAAACTCCACTTGAATCGTCTGATTCCTCTTTACCGAAGAAGCCTGTGCTCGAAATAATCGAGCATGGGCTTTTCTGGTCAAAACGTATCTTGTCTTTATTACTTTATCATGAGTTATTTTCCTTGGTTAACAATACTTGTTGTTTTGCCGATATTTGCAGGTTCATTAATTTTCTTTTTACCTCATAAAGGAAATAAAATCGTTAGGTGGTATACTATAGCTATTTGTTTATTAGAATTCCTTCTAATGACTTATGCATTCTGTTATCATTTCCAATTGGAGGATCCTTTAATCCAATTAAAGGAGGATTCTAAATGGATAGATGTTTTCGATTTCCACTGGAGATTGGGAATCGATGGACTTTCATTAGGATCTATTTTATTGACAGGATTTATCACTACTTTAGCTACTTTAGCGGCTTGGCCGGTTACTCGGAATTCGCAATTATTCTATTTCCTGATGCTAGCAATGTATAGCGGTCAAATAGGATTATTTTCTTCACGAGACCTTTTACTTTTTTTTATCATGTGGGAGTTAGAATTAATTCCTGTTTACTTACTTTTATCCATGTGGGGGGGAAAGAGGCGTCTGTATTCAGCTACCAAGTTTATTTTGTATACTGCAGGCGGTTCCATTTTTTTCTTAATTGGAGTTCTGGGTATGGGATTATATGGTTCCAATGAACCCGGATTAGATTTAGAAAGATTGATTAATCAATCATACCCTACAACATTGGAAATACTACTGTATTTTGGCTTCCTTATTGCTTATGCTGTCAAATTGCCGATTATACCTTTACATACGTGGTTACCAGATACCCATGGGGAAGCGCATTACAGTACATGTATGCTTTTAGCCGGAATTCTATTAAAGATGGGAGCATACGGATTGATTCGGGTCAATATGGAATTGTTACCGCATGCTCATTATCTATTTTCCCCTTGGTTGGTAATAATAGGAGCGGTGCAAATAATCTATGCAGCTTCAACTTCTCTTGGTCAACGAAATTTCAAAAAAAGAATAGCCTACTCCTCCGTATCTCACATGGGTTTCATAATTATAGGAATTGGTTCCATAACCAACATTGGACTAAATGGAGCTATTTTACAAATATTATCTCATGGATTTATCGGTGCTACACTTTTTTTCTTGGCGGGAACGGCTTGTGATAGAATGCGTCTTGTTTATCTCGAAGAACTGGGGGGAATATCTATCCCAATGCCAAAAATTTTTACCATGTTTAGTAGCTTTTCAATGGCTTCTCTTGCCTTGCCGGGAATGAGCGGTTTTGTTGCAGAATTAGTAGTATTTTTTGGACTAATTACTAGTCCTAAATTTATGTTAATGCCAAAAATGCTAATTACTTTTGTAATGGCAATAGGAATGATATTAACTCCTATTTATTTATTATCTATGTTACGCCAGATGTTCTATGGATACAAGCTATTTCATGTTCCAAACAAAAATTTTGTAGATTCTGGACCACGAGAACTCTTTCTTTTAATCTGTATCTTTTTACCAGTAATAGGAATTGGTATTTATCCAGATTTGGTTCTCTCGCTATCCGTTGATAGGGTAGAGGTTCTATTATCCAATTATTATACTAAATAGGATTTTCTTTTTTTAACCAGTCCGCTCTATATTCCAGAGTGGAAAAATAAAAAATTCAGAAAAAAGTAAAAAAGTCTAATTAGATCTATCTCGAATTTTTGAGAACCCCTTGAACGTCTTTTCAAAGGGTTCTCAAATCAAACTAAAAAGGAAAAAAACCGAAGGTTTTATGTTATGTAATTATTTAGATGGTAATGTAAATGAACCGTAACTATGTAAACCTATTCCTAACAGATTGATACCAAAATAGCAGATCCAAATTATAAGAAATCCTATCGAAGCTACAAGTGCGGAATTCGTACCCTTCCAATTTGGATTTTTTCTACTATGTAAATATATTGCAAATATGGTCCAGGTAATAAATGCCCAAGTTTCCTTAGGATCCCAATTCCAATAGGATCCCCATGCCTCATTAGCCCATACTGCTCCACAAAGAATACCCACGGTTAAAAGAGTAAACCCTAGACTAATGACACGATAACTCCAAGAATCCAAACGCTCAGTTAATTGATATTTGTAATAATTTGGAAATACGGGAAAAGAGGTGTTTTTTAAAGCACTTCTTTTTGCATATAAATATTCAATCTCACTAAAGAAAAATGTTTTAAGAAAAACATTTTTCTTTAGTGAAAAGAAATCGAAATTCTTTCGAAATCTAATGATTAGAAGAGCGGCGGATAATAAGGATCCACACAAAAGAGTTGCATAGCTTAGTAACATCATACTGACATGCATCATTAACCACTGAGATTGTAGAGCAGGTACTAGTATTGTGGATTGATGCATTTCAGTTAAAAGACCCGACGTGGCAAAGCCTTGCGTTAAAATAGTACTTGGCGTAGTTATTGTGCTTAAATCATTTTTCGAGTTCTGTATCTTAGGAATAGTATGAAGAATATACAGAGTCCATGAAAGGAAGATCAATGACTCATATAAATTACTTAATGGAAAATGTCCCGAAGAAACCCAACGAGAGACTAAAAATCCTGTTATAGAGAAAAAAGTAGCTATCATTCCTTTTTCTGACGAATCACGTAATCCCCTAAGTTCACGAACTAATAAGGTTATCAAATGAATCGTAATCACAATTGAAATGGTTGAGAAAGAGATATGAGTTAGTATATGTTCTAAAGTTGCAAATAGCATAACGATAAGGTCCCATTACAAAATTGGAAATTTCGAATTGAATCCATTTTCTAATTTATTGTATTCTTTTTCGAGAATGCCGCCACTCGGATTCGAACCGAGATGCTTGAGCACTGCTTCCTAAGAGCAGCGTGTCTACCAATTTCACCATGGCGGCTAATTTAAAATAATAGTTAACTTAAAAGAATAATAGTTATTTTATCGTGAATCGTCGAGACTGGGAGAAGCCATAGAATTTAGGAACATTAGAAGTTCATCATTAGAAGTTCATCATTAACTACAATGAAATGCATTTTGTATTTTAGAAAAATTGATAGAATGAAAGCCTTTACACTCTTATTAATATGATGTACCAGTCCTAAACCCATTTATATGGGAATTTTGGATAAGATTAGGTGGAGGTTGTAAGTCCTATTGCAAGAATAGTCTACTTTTTATAATAGAATCCTCGTTTTTATGAGAATTCTATTATAAAAAAAAGTTCTTTGATAGGAAAAGAATACTGAGGACACAATATACCAAAAACTTTTGTTCTATATAATGATAATGGAGGGATTCGTTCTAAGAATATTGTACCGAGGAATTCGACACATAAAAGTACATTTATTAATTAATCCGAATTATTCATTCATATTAAATAATTGGAATTTCTTTTGGATAGTTCAATTCAGATTATTTCAAAATCTTATTATTTGTTTGCTTGTTGCCCAGAAAAACCTTTTGGTTTTGGATGCTCGTTGCCCCTAGAAAATGATCTTGATTTTGCTAAAGAATAAGATTGTACTATGGAAAAATAAGTCTTTTTTTTCCAAAGATTTTTACGAATACGCTTTTTTGACATCGAAGTACGTTTTTTTGGAACTGCCCATTCAAAAAGGGAATTACTTTTTCTAGTTGTATGTGAAAGACATCTATTGCCACAAATCAATCCTTCTTTCTGTTTTTTCTTAGTATTTATACTTAGATACTGAAAGATACTGAAAGATACTTAAATTCTAAATTCTTCTTTAGTTCATTTTGTCTAATGTGGATAAGACAAGAGTTTTTTAAGATTTTCTATTTAAATCAATTTCTATATCAAATATACTCCATATATAAATATATGGTATGGGGGATAAGCCCTCATATAAGAGGGGGAGATAAAAAGAAGGTAAAATTCAATTCAAATAGTTAATTAAGTTCAGAAGGCTATTCCATAATTGAATTCCAATAAAAAAAAATACTTAGTCTCTTAAACAAGACATTCTAAAACTTAGAGAATTCTAGTCATTAGGATTTCCTTTTATATGAAATAAGCAATATTCGAGAATTTCCTATAAATATAGGTTTTCTTTGGAATTCAATCAATCAATTACGAAACAAGAGAGCTCTTTTATTTTAACAAAAAGAAATACAAAAATGATTAGAAAGTAAAATTATTCAATCTTTTTTTGTATTTTAATAAATATTTTTTTTTACTAATAACTAGATACCGAAATTCTTTGATTCACTTTTTGAATTTAAGTAACTAAACCCATTCTAAATTTTGGAATATTTTAATGAGAGAAATTAGAAAAATTCATAATTCCAGTATTTTTTATTTTTCTTATTTTGTTTTTTTAATTCCTTTAGAAAGAGATAAGAATAGGTTTGGTGAATCGGAAACAATTTTATTTTATAGAAAAATTGAACTATAAATTTAAACTAAAAATTGCTATTTCTTTTCTTATGGAACATACATATCAATATGCCTGGGTAATTCCTCTTCTCCCACTTCCAGTTATTATGTCAATGGGATTTGGACTTTTTCTTATTCCTACAGCAACAAAAAATCTTCGTCGGATATGGGCTTTTCCTAGTATTTTACTCTTAAGTATAGCTATGGTATTCTCACTTCACCTGTCTATTCAACAAATAAATGGAAGTTCTATCTATCAATATCTATGGTCTTGGACCATCAATAATGATTTTTCCTTAGAATTTGGATACTTGGTCGACCCCCTTACGTCTATTATGTTAATACTAATTACTACTGTAGGAATCTTAGTTCTTATTTATAGTGACGATTATATGTCTCACGATGAAGGATATTTGAGATTTTTTGTTTATATAAGTTTTTTTAATACTTCCATGTTAGGATTGGTTACTAGTTCCAATTTGATACAAATTTATTTTTTTTGGGAACTTGTCGGAATGTGTTCCTATTTATTGATAGGCTTTTGGTTTACGCGGCCAATTGCAGCGAGTGCTTGTCAAAAAGCTTTTGTAACTAATCGTGTAGGGGATTTTGGTCTGTTATTAGGAATTTTAGGTTTTTTTTGGATAACGGGTAGTTTGGAGTTTCGGGATTTGTTCAAAATAGCTAATAACTGGATTCCTAATAATGGGATTAATTCCTTACTTACTACTTTGTGTGCTTTTTTATTATTCCTTGGTGCAGTTGCAAAATCTGCACAATTTCCTCTTCACGTATGGTTACCTGATGCTATGGAAGGACCCACTCCTATTTCGGCTCTTATACACGCAGCAACTATGGTTGCTGCGGGGATTTTTCTTCTAGCTAGACTTCTTCCTCTTTTCATATCCCTACCCTGGATAATGAGTTTCATTTCTTTAATAGGTACAATAACACTCTTCTTAGGAGCCACTTTAGCTCTTGCTCAGAGAGATATTAAAAGAAGCTTAGCCTATTCTACAATGTCTCAATTGGGTTATATGATGTTAGCTCTAGGTATAGGTTCTTATCAAGCTGCTTTATTCCATTTGATCACTCATGCTTATTCGAAAGCTTTATTGTTCTTAGGATCCGGATCCGTTATTCATTCAATGGAACCTCTTGTTGGATATTCACCAGATAAAAGTCAGAATATGGTTCTTATGGGTGGTTTAAGAAAATACGTTCCAATTACAAGAACTACTTTTTTATGTGGTACACTTTCTCTTTGTGGTATTCCACCTCTTGCTTGCTTCTGGTCCAAAGATGAAATCCTTAGTAATAGTTGGTTGTATTCACCCTTTTTTGGAATAATAGCCTCTTTTACTGCAGGATTAACTGCATTTTATATGTTTCGGATATATTTACTTACTTTTGATGGGTATTTGCGTGTTCATTTTCAAAATTACAGTAGTACTAAAGAAGGTTCGTTGTATTCAATATCCTTATGGGGAAAAAGTATATCCAAAGGAGTCAATAGGGATTTTGTTTTATCAACAATGAATAGTGGAGTTTCTTTTTTTTCACAAAATATACCAAAAATTCCTGCTAATACAAGAAATAAGATAGGATCCTTTAGTACTCCCTTTGGGGCTAAAAATACTTTTGTCTATCCTCATGAAACGGGAAATACTATGCTATTTCCTCTTCTTATATTACTACTTTTTACTTTGTTCATTGGATCCATAGGAATCCATTTTGATAATGGAGTAAAAGATAATAGAATATTGGAGTTAACCATATTATCAAAGTGGCTAACTCCTTCAATAAACTTGTTCCAGGAAAATTCTAATTCTTCCATAAATTCATATGAATTTCTCACTAATGCAATTTCTTCTGTAAGTTTAGCAATTTTTGGTCTATTCATAGCATATATCTTTTATGGATCTGCTTATTCTTTTTTTCAGAATTTGAATTTTCAAAATTCCCTTGTAAAAAAGAATCCAAAAAAGAGCTTTTTGGATGAAGTAAAAAAAAAGATATACAGCTGGTCATATAATCGTGGTTATATAGATTTTTTCTATACTAGGGTTTTTATCCTAGGTATAAGAAGATTAGCCGAACTAACGCATTTTTTTGATAAAGGTGTCATTGATGGAATTACCAATGGAGTAGGTCTTGCTGGTTTTTGTATAGGAGAAGAAATCAAATATGTAGGGGGAGGGCGAATATCGTCTTATCTATTCTTTTTTTTATGTTATGTATCCTTGTTCTTATTCTTTATTCCATGAAAATGGATTATTCCATGAATTCCTCAAAACGAGGCTCATCAAAATGCAAAATCTAAGACTACTATAAGACTACTAATAAAATAAGAAAAAAATGAGAACGATTAAATTACTTCTCCCGAATATCCAACTGACTTATTAATTTCTTATAACGTACTCTATTTTTCTTTGCCAAATAAGCCAGCAAACGTTGACGTTTTCCCAAAAGTCTTCGTAGACCTCTTTCCGATGAAAAATCTTTTTTGTGTAATTCTAAATGTGAAGCAAGTCTCCGTATCTTATTGGTGAAACTGAATACTTGAAATTCAACAGAACCCCTGTTTTCTTGTTTTTCTTCTTTAACCATAAATCAACAAATTTTTCTACCTCCTTTCTTTTTCATGTATTTTTCTGATCAGGAAAAATAAAAAATTATGTCAGTTATTTTTAAGTTATTCTAATCTCGTACACACAAAAATTTGCAATTATTCATCTACTGCTGGAATCTGGAATTTGGATTTATTTTATCGATGCAAATTGGATTTGGATAGAAGGGTACATTCTTTTATTTTAGATAGAAGAAACATTTCTTCTATCTAAAATAAAAGAATTTTGCTGATTTATTTATTGCTATATCCAATTTATAGAATTGATATACCATTTAATTGATATCATTTAGCAAAATGAAACACAGCATATGCATCCATCTTTGGGCTCGAGAATTTCACGGGATAGAGATATAGTATAAGAAATAGGCTATTAAGTAACTCTAAATGAATTGTGGATACATCTGTATCCTTAACATACTGAAACGACTGCCATTATTCGTATCAAACCAATAGCGATTCATAAAAGCTAAATCTTGTAATCAATGGTGGGCCAATAATGAATTTTTTTGCATATGTATTAAGACGCTTGGTCTGATTTCGAAATTGTCCAGAGTTTTTTATGTTGTTTTCATTGCAAAATGATGGATCTCCTTCCGTAACTTTCCAATTACGAGTACGAGAATTGAAAGACATGAAAATTCTCAATTCTCTACGGCGTCTAGGAGATGGATCGAATATTTTCAGGAACAAGAAAATCAGAAGAATCTTTTTCTCTATTCACTACCATTCCGCGTCTTCGACTTCTATTAGTTTCTTTTCTTCTTTAATGCAATAGCTATAGTTTGATATAGAATCCATTTCTCAAAGTAATGGAAACCATTCTCTTATAGGAAATGGTTCGAAAATCGCTATTCCACCTTTTAGGTTTAGGTATCGTGAAAAGTGATACCTGTGAAGATCGTGCATTTCAGTCACATTCAGATCCGTTTTTCGAGTCCATGATATAACCAAATTGGATGGATCTTCCACCCGTTTAGCTAAGAAAGAATAGATGCAGAGGTGGATAATAGATCGATATGAAGATCATGAGCTGCCCCATAATGAAACCGCCAGTAGTCGCGAATATCTCCTTCTTCCCTAACCCAAGATTGGAGAAAGAAGATCTAAGAGGGACCTATGGAGAATGTGGTCAGAAATCCATAATAGAGTCCGACCACAACGACCGAATTAATTATCCTCATCGAGAAACTTAGACTACTTTAGACTACTTAAGTAGAAAAGATTTGAAAATCATGGCATGGGTCTCCTTTTTTTCTTTCTTTAGAGTTTTCTATATGCACAATTTCTCGATGTTTCGATGAGAATTTCTTGACTTTCCATATATAGAAAGAGATAGACTATAAATGACATCTCTTATGTCAATAAGACCAAAGGAATGGATATTAAATGATAGGAAGTGCTAAGAAGTGAAATAGAATGAAATAGAGCCACTTTGGGCTTCCCTATGAAATGAGGCATGGAACGGAGCCACTACGAAGAAATTCCGGGAGTTACGAAAGAAGCTTCGGACTCATATTGTTCACGGGTTGAGAGCGGGAGTTGAACTCTAGGAGGTCGAATCTCCCCTTGTTCCTCAGTAGCTCAGTGGTAGAGCGGTCGGC
>Ga0207707_10000743_pt1:0-2500 | contig 32152 bp, 24 predicted proteins | sample KBSC83BmetaG_FD_184336 | JGI IMG/M metagenome (GOLD analysis project Ga0207707, IMG submission 184336) | Corn rhizosphere microbial communities from Kellogg Biological Station, Michigan, USA - KBS C8-3B metaG (SPAdes) (version 2) | ecosystem: Host-associated > Plants > Roots >... | reverse complement strand
CTTCAACAAGGGGTTTTATTCGTTCTTTGAGCAAAAAGATAAAGATCGGATAGATTCGAACCGCAATTGCAAAGGTAATAACTACTATGCCAGCCCAAATCATGATCTTCACCAACTTGGATTTGGTTCTCTCGCGAAAATCGCGAGTTGCAGAGATGAGAACCATGAAAAGCAAGATCCCGAATAAGAAAATAGAAACCGAGGAAACCACAAGAGTGAAGACTAGTAGAGTCTCATCTTTTGTCATTCTTTGCTCCTTTTTCACTCAATGATTCATTCGAATTTCCCAACCAAAAATTCTATATGTCTATTCTATGATATTTCTATATATATAGAATATGATATCTAATATGACACCCGATTTGTCAAAGGGATTGGATTGGTGACTTACCCATTCAGTGACTTTGGCACTGGACGTTCCAAAAACGGGTACTATCGGATCGGGTGAATTAGAGAATAGACAGAGGTCCGTTGGCATTTCAGCTTCTCTTCTCCTTTCAGGGCCTATCCGAAAGAGAATCCAGGACCTCTTGGTCCTGAATATCAGAATAGGACGAACGAACCGGCCTCCGCGGATATCTTTGCTTCGGAACAAAACAATTAGCATTAGGCTCGGTCAACTGGAATGTGTATTATCCATATGGGAGATCTTCCAATCGAGAAGATCCATCGATCTGAGACGAAGAGAAAGGGCCCATTTTCTTTACTTATTCAGTTAAACCAAGGATTCGTTATGGAAACAGATAGCAACAACCATTTCATCAGACATGCGTATTTTTGATTATCCGGTGGATTTACACAGTTTCATTAATGCAAATTGTTTGATGTAGTTAGTACTCAGGTTATTCGACGCTCAAGAATTCTTATTTAGGCAGTTCATATCATCCCATACATAGTGTTTTGATCTAAGATTGCAATTCTTCCATGTTTCCGCAGTAGCATATTGTTCCATGGAGCTAGGGTCCAAAATAGGAATCAACAAGTGTTTCCACGACTCTACCGCCCGGCCAATCCTGTTCCACTGAATCCCCTCCCTTTTTCATGGCCACATATCTTTACGGCTAAGGAGTGGGAAATCTTTCTCCTGTTACACAAATGAAATGTTTCATTTCATCCGGGAAAAGCCACCTCTTTCTCCACAAACAATGTCTTTGTCATTTGATCCAGGAGCCTTCCGTTAGATAGGAACAGCTTTGCTAAATACTGAGAACTCTCGGATAGAGTATTAGAATGAAAAGACCATTAATTATATAAGGAAGAGCCCAGGGTTCTAGCCCATTCCCATTCCTAAATCAATAATTCGTAGTGCTTTTGCCTTTCTTGCGTACTCCTGGTGAACCAGTTGCTAGCCATATGTTTAGGAGGCTTTTTTCTCCAGGTACTGGTACTAAGCCGCTTTGCCATCTCTTCATCTTCATCTGCAAAGAATTCTCGACGTGAAAACACAGAGACAAAGGCCTGATCTTTGAATAGGAAAAAGAATGGATCCGAAGGTCCCAAATCAATTGGCTTATTCGAAAAAAGCCTTCTTCTTTGAAAGATATATCTCGTGTCTGGTACTGCATTGTTCCACTCTGCAAGAAGTCCGAATCAGTCTCTTGCACCTCCCCCTTTTTATGATAAATATACCAGAAATAATTCGAATAAATAGCAGTCTCTGACAACTCATCCTCTTTAATCTGCTTGGACCCGCTCCAATACCCATAGGAAAATCCCCAGTCATATTCAGCGTACCTGTCCCTGCAATCAAATAGATTGTCCCAAGGGCCCCATATTCTAGGAGCCCAAGTTATGCTATTGAAAATTCGTTCCTCTAGCAGTTCCGGTTTGACCATTCCGTTCCCTTTTTCAAACTCCACTTCTTTTCATATAGCATCCCTAATCAAAGAGAGAACAATATCCATTTCAAAACATTTCTAACGGATTCCTTGGTTCGGACCGACGAAGTAATGGCACTCGATTATTATCAACCCGACTGCAATCTTTTTCTGTCGGTAAGGATTGCACCAGAGCACCTTCTACTTCTAATAGGCCATGAACTATAGATAGAGAAGAATCATTCTGAGCGAGTCCATAAGAAGCGACCCACTTTTTCATCGGTTCCGGGGGAAGACCAAAGATCTTGCGCGACCGGTCCGCCAGAAAAACTCAAAAGAGAAAGAAGTCTCGTTAATCTCTTCATGCTCGTTCCAAGTTCGAAGTACCGTTTGGCCAAAGAAAAAGCCGCTTCCTGACACGATTGCCTCTTTATATAGATAGATATAGGATCTATGGGGTTATTACTTAGAAGTCTATTTTGTACAAGATCCCCTCCTATCTGATAGAAAAGGGTCCCATGATCCCGAGCCGGTCTTATCTTGGCTCGCAAACCCCAAGTTTGTCTATGAAGAGCTAATCTAATTGTATTAGTTTCTATAATGGATTTCTTATGTGGAATACTAATGGATAGGGCCTCGTTGCTAAGTGCTACAAGATCTAGTGCACTGGAACTCGTGGTTAT
>Ga0207707_10000742_pt1 | contig 32154 bp, 33 predicted proteins | sample KBSC83BmetaG_FD_184336 | JGI IMG/M metagenome (GOLD analysis project Ga0207707, IMG submission 184336) | Corn rhizosphere microbial communities from Kellogg Biological Station, Michigan, USA - KBS C8-3B metaG (SPAdes) (version 2) | ecosystem: Host-associated > Plants > Roots > Rhizosphere ... | reverse complement strand
CGGCCGGGCGCTGAAGGCCCGTGATGTCGAACGCAAGCACGATCGCCAGCCAGACACGCGCTGCGCAGGCCACGAAGCGAAGGTCTTGCCTGGGTTCCCTTGCCTGTGTAAAGCCGAACCTCGGCGTCGCGTCATTCGTGTAGGCGCCACGCTGGGGCATGATTTTCGGGAGCGGCGTGTTCGTCCTGGCCAGTCTGGTCCTTCTTCCAACGTGGCCGCGTGATTGGTGGCACGCTGCGCTCGGCAGCACGACGCGACATGGCATCCCGCTGCTCACCCCTGCGGGGCCGCTTCTCCTGCTGGCTGTTCAAAATGCTGGCATGGCGCGATGGGTGCTGGTAGAGGCGCTCTATCTCCCGCCGCTCGTCATGGTGCTGCGTCACCCGAATACCGGCGAAGTGCCGGCCTGGCTGGACCGCCTCGCCGCACGCCCGAGCGTCGAGTTGCGCCCCGAGCCGGCAATCGAACCGCCTGCCTGACGGGCGATCCCTTCTCTCCATTCCGTCCCGGCCGCATATATTTCTCCGCCATGCCTGTCTCCCCCACAACCGTGTTCGATGCGCGCGCGATGGATCGTACGATCCGGCGCATGGCGGACGAAATCGTCGAGCTCAACGATGGCACAGATGACCTCATCCTCGTCGGCATCCAGCGCCGCGGCGTCCAGCTTGCGGACCGGCTCGTCGCCGTCATGAAGGAACGCGAGCGTCAGGACGTTCCGCGCGGTGCGCTCGACATCACGCTCTATCGCGACGATCTGCAGACGGTCGGGCCACGCCCCGTCGTTGGCCCCACCGACATTCCGTGGGACATCGACGGCAAGCACCTGGTGATCGTGGATGACGTGCTCTACACCGGGCGCACCATTCGCGCGGCGCTCGACGAGCTGGCGGACTTCGGCCGCCCCGCCCGCATCGCGCTCGCCGTGCTCGTGGACCGCGGCGGGCGCGAGCTGCCCATTCGCGCCGACATCGTGGGCAAGACGCTCACCGTGGCGAACGGCGACCGCGTGGACGTGATGGTCCGGGAGCTCGATGGGAAGGACGCGGTGGTCGTCGTCCGCCCCGGGGACGGCGCGTGAGCGAAACCCTCGGCAAGGACCTGCTCGCGCTCGAGCCGCTCACTGCCCGGCAAATCCGTCTCATTCTCGACACCGCCGAACCGTTCAAGGAAATCAGCGAGCGCGCCATCAAGAAAGTGCCCGCGCTCCGCGGCAAGACCATCGTCAATCTCTTCTTCGAAGCGTCGACTCGCACGCGCATCTCCTTCGAGTTCGCCGAGAAGCGCTTGTCCGCCGATACCGTGAACGTCGCGTCATCCGGTTCCAGCGTGCAGAAGGGCGAAACGCTGGTAGACACCGCGCGCAATCTCGAGGCGATGCGGATTGACATGGTCGTGATCCGCCACGGGGCGTCCGGTGCCGCGCAGTTCCTCGCCGATCGCATCGAGAGCAACGTCATCAATGCGGGCGACGGCACGCACGAGCACCCCACGCAGGGCCTCCTCGACCTGCTCACGCTGCGCGACAACCTGGGCGATCTCACGGGCCGCCGGGTGTGCATCGTGGGTGACGTGCTGCATTCGCGGGTGGCGCGCTCGAACATCTGGGGCCTCCAGAAGCTTGGCGCCGAGGTGGCGGTATGCGGTCCGCGCACACTGCTTCCGTGGGCGATCGAGGAATTCGGCGTGCGCGTATTCCCGCGCATCGAGGAAGCCATCGAGTGGGCGGAGGCGCTCAACATTCTCCGGTTGCAGCTCGAGCGCATGACGGCGGGGTACATTCCGTCGCTCCGCGAATACAATCGTGTGTTCGGCGTGTCGCGCGAGCGGCTGGCTCGCGCGCCGCGCGACATCCTCATCCTTCACCCCGGCCCCATGAATCGTGGCGTCGAAATCGACAGCGATGTCGCTGACGGGCCCCACAGTGTGATCCTCAATCAGGTGACCAACGGCGTGGCGGTGCGCATGGCGGTGCTCTACCTGCTCGCGGGCGGACGCCCCGAGCTGGCGGAAGCGGCCAAGGGGGCGACCGATCGATGAGCAGTCGCACGTTGCTGCTGACGGGCGGCACCCTGCTCGATCCGTCGCAATCGCTGCACGAGGCCGGTGACCTGCTCGTCGTGGACGGACGGATCGCTCGCGTGGGCGGGCACATCGATCCGGGCGAGGACGCGGAGGTCCTGGACTGTACCCGCGCATTCGTGTCGCCGGGCTTCATTGACGTCCACTGTCACCTGCGCGAGCCGGGACGCGAGGACGTGGAGACGATCGCGACCGGCGCGCGCGCGGCCGCGGCAGGCGGCTTCACCGCGGTGTGTGCCATGCCCAACACCGAGCCGGTCACGGACAACCAGGCGGCCGTGGGATTCATCACGCGACAGGCGCTCCGCGCCCAGGCGGCGCACGTCTATCCCATCGGCGCGATCTCGGTGGGGCAGAAGGGGGAAGCACTGGCGGAGTTCGGCGAGATGGTGGGCGCGGGTGCCGTGGCGGTGAGCGACGACGGCAAACCCGTGGCCAGTGCGCATCTCATGCGCACCGCGCTCGAATACGCACAGACCTTCGGCATTCCCGTGGTGGATCACTGCGAGGAGCCCACGCTGGCGCACGGCGGCTCCATGAACGAAGGCGTGATGAGCGCGCGGCTCGGCCTCCGCGGCATCCCCTCGGAAGCCGAGGAGATCATGGTGATCCGCGACATCCTGCTCGCGCGCCGCACGGGCGGACACGTCCACCTCGCGCACATGAGCACGAAGGGGAGCGTGGAGCTCATCCGCTGGGGAAAGGAACGTGGCATCAATGTCACCGCGGAAGTCACGCCGCACCATCTCACGCTCACCGAGGAAGCCGTCGGCGCCTACGATACGCAGGCGAAGATGAATCCACCGCTGCGCACGGCGGAGGATGTCGCGGCATTGCGGGAGGCGCTGCGTGACGGCACGATTGATGTGGTCGCGACGGATCACGCGCCGCACCACTACGACGCGAAGGAGCGCGAGTTCGCCGACGCGCCGTTTGGCATTGTTGGGCTCGAGACTGCGCTTGCGCTTGTGGTCACCGAACTGGTGGAGACGGGAATTCTGGACTATCCCATGCTCGTGGACCGGATGGCTACGCGGCCGGCGCGGCTCTTCCACCTTCCCGGCGGCACGCTGGCAGAGGGCGCTGTGGCGGATGTGACGGTCTTCGATCCGAAGCGTGAGTGGAAGGTGGACCCATCGCGCTTCCTGTCCAAGGGGCGGAACACGCCCTACGCCGGGCGCACGTTGCACGGGCGGACGCTGTACACGATCGTGGATGGGGGTGTAGTATATCGGTGCGCGGGGTGAGCAGTGGTGGAGACCGGCTCGTTCGTTCGACAGGAGATCGTCGCGGTGTGCAGGCGGCTCTACGAGAAGGGGCTGATCGCGGGGCCGGATGGCAACGTCTCCGTGCGACTCTCCGCCGGGTCCATTCTCATCACGCCGGCGGCACTCTCCAAGGTGGACGTGACGCCGGACGATCTGGTCGAGGTCTCGATGGATGGTGTCCGGATCTCCGGTTACCGGGAACCTTCATCGGAAGTCCACCTTCACGTCAGGTTGTACGCGCGTCGTCCCGATGTGCAGGCGGTGGTCCATGCGCACCCGCCGGTGGCAACGGGATTCGCGGTCGCGGGGGAGGGATTCGAATCGGATGTCCTTCCCGAGCTGGTGTATCAGATGGGACGGGTCCCGCTTGTGCCGTATGCCACTCCCGGGACCCCAGCTGTGGCGGACGCATTCGAGCCGTTCATCGCGGGCCACGATGCGTTCCTCATGGCGAATCATGGAGCGACGACCACCGGCCCGTCGCTCCTGATCGCGCACCAACGGATGGAAAGTGTGGAGCACTCGGCGAGAATCCTGCTCACGGCACGACTTCTGGGCCGAGTCACTGAGTTGAGTACCGGACAGGCAGCCGAGCTGCGGTCACATCGCGCGTGACACAGGGACTGCCCGGTACTCCCGGATTTGGCGGCTCGCGAGGGCCAGCGGAGAGACGAATGACGCAATCGACAGTGAATTCCGAACAGGTAACCGCCCTGTTCGAGGAACGGCAACGCTACGAGTCGTGGCTCGCGACACTGGAAGACAGGCGGGGTGCGACCCCGGCCCACATCTACGAACGCGTCCACACGGATTACTCCGCGCGGCTCCGCCACGTGGTCGAGCAGTTGGCCGGTCATCGCGCCGTCCTGCAGGAAATGGAAAGTGGTCTGGTCAGCAAGCTTTCTGCGCTCGACGTCCAGGAAGCGCGGCATCGCGACGAGGCGGCGGAAACCGAGCTGCGCGCGGCGGTCGGCGAGTTGAGCGCGGATCAGCACCGCGAGGTTGCTGACCGCACGTCTTCCGCGATGGCCGGTATTCAGCAGGAGCGCGGATCACTCTCCGATGAACTGGCCCGGCTGCGCGCGGTGCTCGTTGCCGCCGGCGCCACGCCGCAGGCACCACCCAAGGCATCATCCGCGGTCCCATCCGCCGCGCCGACCCCGGCGCCCGTCACCCGCCCGGTATCCGGCCCCGTTGCCGCGCCGTCGTCCACCGAGCAGGATGAGTGGGATGCCGCCTTCGACAAGGTGACGTCGCCCACGCCGCACCCAGCCGGCGGCGCAACGCCGGCGCCGACGGGCGCCGGATTCGACGATCTCGAATTCCTCAAATCAATGTCGAACCCGAGGTCGAGCGGAGAGGGTGTCACGGTGGGGAGCGGCGCGGGGAATGCCGGTGATCGCGCCGCGGCGTCGGCTGGCGGGCGACAACGCCCGGTCAGCGGCAAGGTCCGGGCGCAATCCGGCTCGCAGCCGTCCCCGGTGCGCACGACGCCGTCTGCTCAGAACGCGGAGCAGGTCAAGACGCTCAAGTGTCAGGAGTGCGGCACGCTCAACTATCCCACCGAGTGGTATTGCGAGCGGTGCGGCGCCGAACTGGCGGCGATGTAGGAACGCTGAAGGGAGATGTACGGGCGAAGCGCGTGCTGACGAGGGTCAGCCGCGCTTCGTTGCCATCCGGCTCTTGCGTCGGGCGGCCGCGTTCGGGTGAACGAGCCCCTTGCGGGCCGCACGGTCCAGCAGTTGGACAGCCGAGCGCTGCTGATCCGGCGTGGCGCCCGGCGTGGTCGCCTTGCGGAGCGCGGTGCGGAGCGCGGAGCGCTGCGCCTTGTTGCGCGCCGCTGCAGCGCGGCTCTTCCGCATGTTCTTTTTCGCGGACTTGATATTCGGCACGAAGTTCTCCAGGAACTCACAGGGATGCTCGCGGCACGCGCGAGGGGGAAAACCTAGAGCTGACAGCGATGGATGTCAAGGCGCCACTTCACTTTGACACCGTTCTGCTCACCCGATAGCTTTCGCGCCGACGAGAGGCATCGTCGCCCTGTCCCGCCATTTACCGTGCGAGCTCTTGAACCCACTCGACATCGAACGGTTCGTCCTGATTGCGCCCGTTCTTCTCTTCGCGATGATCGCGCACGAGTACGCGCATGGCTACGCGGCCCTGCGCCAGGGCGACGCCACAGCCTACCAGCTGGGGCGGCTGACGTGGAATCCGATCAAGCACATTGATCCGTTCATGACGATACTGCTTCCGGTGCTCATGGCCTTGACGCACGGACCGATCCTGGGCGGCGCCAAGCCGGTCCCGGTGAATCCGCGAAACTACCGGAAGTATCGCAGGGGCGACATCATCGTGTCGCTGGCCGGCGTCGCGACGAATCTCGTGATCGCGGTCCTCACCGTACCGGTGCTCGTCGTGCTGGGGCTCGTGGCCCAGGCCGCGCCCGGCGCTGCGCAGGTACTCGCCATTGTGCAGGCGATGCTCATCTGGGGGATTCTCATCAACCTGATCCTCGTGGCGTTCAACCTGCTGCCGCTGCCACCACTCGACGGCTCCCACGTGCTCAAGTATCTGCTGCCGCCGGCGTGGGCCATGCAGTATCAGCGCATCGGGCAGTACGGCATCATCATTCTCATCGCGCTGCTCTACTTCGGCGGACGCTTTCTCGATCTCTGGATGTATCCGGCGTATGCGCTGTTCTCGCTGCTGGTTCATCCGGTGGGCGGCTTCCTGCTGCCGAGCAGGTTCCTGCCGTGATCGCGACCGCCGAACCGGTCGAGGCGCCTTTCATCATCGAACTGGAGCAGTTCTCCGGTCCGCTCGATCTCCTGCTCACGCTCATTCGCGACGAGCGTGTCGAGATCACCGACATTCCCATCGCCCGGATCTGCGAGCAGTTTCTCGCGCGCATTCACTCACTCGGGCTCAGCGACGCGGCCGAGTATCTCGAAATGGCCGCGCGGCTGTTGCGGATCAAGGTGCAAATGCTGCTGCCGCGACATGGGAATGGCGACGAGTGGGAGGACCCTCGCGCCGAACTCGTGCGGCGCCTGCTCGAGTACCAGCAGATGCGCGAGGTGGTGGACCTGCTCGAGCGCCGCGGCGATGATCGGCGCGAGCGGCTGGGTCGCGGTGTGACGTTGATCGAGCCCGCTCGCCCCGCGCGCCCGTTGTCGCTCGCGCTGCCGGAGTTGCTCGCCGCCGTGGATCGCGTGTTGCGCCTGGCGCGAAAGCCGGTCCTGCACGATATCGTGCCGCGCGCGCTCGACGTGGACGGGGCGATCGACACCATTCGCGCGCTGTTGCAGCTCCGGGCCACCGCACGGTTCAGTGACATCGTGTCCGCCGGCGCGGAGCCGTGGCGGATTCTTTCCGCGTTGCTCGCCCTGCTCGAGCTCGCCCGCCGCGGCGAGCTGCGCGTGCGTCAGCTTCGTCCCTTCGGCACCATGGACATCGCCCGTGACACCGCTGGCGAAGCTGCTTGAGGCCGCGCTCTTCTCCAGCGGCCATCCGGTGCCGCTGGACGAACTGCGCGCGCTCGATCCGGATGCGTCAGCCGCCGCGGTCGCGATGGCGCTGGACGAATTGCGTGAGCACTACGACACCGGCGGCCATGGCGTGGAGCTCGTCGAACTCGCGGGCGGGTGGCAGATTCTCACGCGCCCGGAATTCACGGAGACGATCGAGCGCGTGCAGCTCGCCGTGCGTCCGCAGCGCCTGTCGTCCGCCGCCCTCGAGACCCTGGCGATCATTGCCTACCGGCAGCCGATTGGTCGGGCCGAGATCGAGGAAATTCGCGGCGTGGCCGTCGGCAGCATGCTGCGCACGCTGCTCGAGCGCGGTCTGATTGATGTCGTCGGGCGCGCGGAGGGACTCGGCCGTCCGATGCTGTATGGCACCACCCCGGCGTTCCTCGAGCAGTTTGCGCTGCGTCACCTGGGCGAGCTTCCGCGCGCGGATGAGCTTGCGGTGGCGCTGCGATCCGAGCCGCGCGCACTCTGACCGCCATGTCGATGCGCATTCAGCGCGCCATCGCGCGTGCCGGTGTCGCGTCACGCCGACATGCCGAAGCGCTGATTCTCGCGGGGCGTGTCACGGTGAACGGGTCGCCGGCGCACATCGGTCAGGTGGTGGACCCCGATGCCGATGTCATACATGTGGACAATGCGGTCGTCGGCGCGCCCGCGCGCGAGCGCTGGCTCGTGCTGAACAAGCCGGCCGGCGTCATGACGACTCGGCGTGATCCGTCAGGGCGCCAGACGGTATTTGATTTCATGCCCGACATGCCGGGGCTGACCTACGTCGGGCGTCTCGATCTCCTCACCGAAGGTGTGCTGCTGTTCACCACGGACGGTCAGGCCGCGCATCGCCTCACCCATCCCAGCCGCGGCGTCGAGCGCACCTACGTGGCAACGGTTCGCGGTGATGCACCGGCGGCAGTCCGCGCGGCCCGGCGTGGCGTGGTGCTGGACGATGGGATTGTCGTCCCTGGCGAGATCTCCGCGGCCTCGATCGCGCCGGGGCAGTGGGCGCTCACGGTGACGATTGCCGAAGGACGGAATCGGGAAGTGCGCCGGTTGTGCAAGGCGCTGGGGTTATTCGTGGATCGGCTGGTGCGCACGCGATTCGGGCCCGTCCTGCTGGGCCGGCTCGCACCGGGTGAGACGCGCGAGCTCACGTCACGCGAGCGGACGATCATCCGGGCACTGGTGGCGGACGTGCAGTGAGCCGCGCTGGAGAGACGCGCCCCGAGGCGCTCTGACAAGGCATTCTATGGAACTGCGAAATTCGACGGTGTTGTTGCTGGGCGGGAGCGGTCTGGTCGGGATGGCGGTGGCGCGTCGCCTGCTCGATTTCGCGCCACGACAGATTGTCGTGAGCGGCCTCACGCGCGACGAGGTCGTGGCGGCGCTGCGCGAGCTGGAAGCGGTCGCGGGCGACGTCACCATTGATGGTGTCTGGGGAAATATCTTCCTGCCCGCCGATCTCGCCGAGCAGCCGCGTGCCGCGCTGTTGTCTGACCCGGTGGCGCGTCGCCGCATTGTGGACGACTACCTCGGACCATTCGCCCGGACGCCGCTCGAGGAAAATCTGCTCTACACCTGGCTCGTCCGGTTCATGCCCGATCTCGTCGTGGATTGCGTCAACACGGCGACCGCGGTCGCGTACCAGGACGGTCATGCGAGTGCACTCTCGCTGCTGCACGCTGCCGATGCCGGCACCGTGGACCGGGAGCAGGTCGAACGTCACCTGCTCACCTTGCCGCTGCCGCAGCTCATCCGCCACATGGAAGTCGTGTTCGAGGGCATGCGACGCGCTGGTACTCAGGCGTACGTCAAGATCGGAACGAGCGGTACGGGCGGCATGGGGCTCAACATTCCGTACACGCACAGCGAGCAGAAGCCGTCGCGTACCCTCATGTCGAAATCGGCGGTGGCCGGCGCACAGAGCATCTTTCTCTTTCTGCTCGGGCGGACGCCGGGTGCACCCGCCACCATCGAGATCAAGCCGACAGCAGCCATCGCGTGGAAGGAGATCGGCTACGGCGCCATTCGGCGCGCCGGACGCACCATCGAGGTCGTGGACTGCGAGACGCCGCTGCCGCTCGCGACCGCGTTCGCGGAGGGCGCCTCGGGATGGACGTGCAGCGGTGAGCCGCTGGAGAACGTCTTCATCAACGTGGGCGAAAACGGGGTGTTCGCGCGTGATGAATTCGAAACGGTGAGCGCGCTGGGTCAGATGGAGCTCGTGACGCCCGAGGAGATTGCCGAGACGCTGGTGATGGAAGTGCAGGGCAGACCCACGGGGCGCGACATCGTGGCGGCGCTGGACGGTGCCACGCTTGGTCCTACGTACCGGGGCGGATATCTGCGATCGGTTGCCGTGGCCGGACTGCGGGAGCTGGAGGCGACGCGCGGCGTGCGGTCTGTGGCCTTCGAGATGCTGGGTCCGCCGCGGCTCACCAAGCTGCTGTACGAAGGGCACATGTTGAGTCTGCTGTTTGCGTCGGTGCGCGCCCTCTCCCACGCGGATGCGACACGCGCGGCGCACGACGCCGAAGAGCTGCTGCGCGAACGGGAGCATGTCCTGCGGCGCCAGATTCTCTCCGTGGGATTGCCCATTTTGCTCAGCGACGGCGCGTCGGTTTTGCGCGGTTCCGCCGTGGTCGTCACTCCGGATGGACGCGGCGCGGACATCGCACCCCGTGGCTGGGTGGACCTGCGGCCGTCCAATCTCGAGCTCTGGATTCGCCGCGCCGCGTCCATCTCGGCTGAGGTGCATGGGGTGAGCACTGGTTCCGGCGCCCAGTGGAACGCGGTGAATGCCGACGGACCCATTGAGCCATCCCGGATGGCCGTGTGGGTGTTCGAACACGAAGATGGAGGTTTCCGGGTCAAGCGCTGAACCGCGGGGCGGCACCACGTTCACCCGGAGAACGAATCGCGGACGCAGCGGTATCATTCATCTTCCGCCCTGACGGAGAATCCCGAGTGGCCACTCGTACCATGCCCGCGGCCGACGCCGCGCTCGTTCAGAACATTCTGGAGCAGGTCGCACGTCGCGTCGTCGGACAAGAGTACATGATCGAGCGGCTGCTCATCGGTCTCCTCACCGGAGGGCACGTTCTCCTGGAAGGCGTGCCGGGGCTCGCGAAGACGCTCACCGTCAAGACGCTCGCCGAGACGATCCATACGACCTTCCAGCGCATCCAGTTCACTCCCGATCTTCTCCCGGCCGACGTCATCGGTACGCAGATCTTCGATCAGCATACCGGCGAATTCCGTCCCAAGCACGGGCCCATCTTCGCCAACATTATTCTGGCCGACGAGATCAACCGCGCCCCGGCCAAGGTGCAGAGCGCGCTGCTCGAGGCCATGCAGGAGAAGCAGGTGACGATCGGCGGGACGACGTTCATCCTGGAGGAGCCGTTCCTCGTGCTGGCTACGCAGAATCCCATCGAGCAGGAGGGAACGTATCCGCTGCCGGAAGCGCAGGTGGACCGCTTCATGCTCAAGCTCCGGGTGGGATATCCGTCCCGCGCCGAGGAGAAGGAAATCATGCGGCGCATGGCTGGCGGGCAGGCCATCCCCGTGGATGCGGTCGCGACGCCACAGGAAATTCTCGACGCGCGCCGGCGAATCGCGGACCTGTACGTGGACGACCGTGTGGTGGATTACATCGTGGACATCGTGCATGCCACACGTGAGCCCGGAGTGGCTGGGCTCACGGATCTCGCACCGCTCATTGAGTATGGCGCGAGCCCGCGCGCCACGATCTTCCTGGCGCAGGGAGCACGCGCCTACGCCTTCCTGCGCGGTCGCAGTTTCGTCACGCCTGATGACGTGAAGGCCGTGGCGCCGGATATTCTGCGCCATCGTGTCCTGACGACGTATGAGGCCGAAGCCGAGGAAGTCTCCAGCGACGCCATCATCACGCGGATCCTGGCCGCGATCGAGAGCCCGTGACGCAGGCGGCCGCTCACTTCCCCATTCCGCCGGAGGTGCTCCGCCAGGTCAAGCTGCTCGAGCTGCGCACCCGGGGGCTGGTGAACTCGCTGTTCACCGGCGAGTACCATTCGGTATTCAAGGGGCAGGGGATGGAGTTCTCCGAGGTCCGCGAGTATCAACCCGGCGATGAAGTGCGCGCGATTGACTGGAACGTCACGGCGCGCATGGGCCACCCGTATGTCAAGCGCTTCATCGAGGAGCGCGAGCTCACCGTGATGCTCGCGGTGGACCTGTCGGGCTCCGAGCGCTTCGGGACCGTGTCGCGCTTCAAGAGCGAGTTGGCGACGGAGCTGAGCGCCGTGCTGGCGATGTCCGCCATTCGCAACAACGACCGCGTGGGCGCGCTCACGTTCACGGATCGCGTGGAGTACGTGGTGCCGCCGGGCAAGGGTCGCCGCCACGTTTTGCGCCTCGTGCGTGATCTCCTCGTCCGCGAGCCCGAGGGACGCGGCACCGATATCGCGGGCGCGCTCGACTATCTGGCGCGCATGCTGCCGCACCGCGCGATTGTCTTTCTCATCTCCGACTTCGTTGATGCGAGCATCGAGCAGTCGCTCAAGCTCCTCGCGCGACGGCACGATGTGGTCGCTGTCACCATCGAGGACCCGCGCGAGCGGCTGCTTCCCGATCTGGGGCTCGCGCGGTTCACCGATCCCGAAACGGGAGCCACGGTGGACGTGGACACAGGCAACGCGGGCGTGCGCGAGGGCTTTGAACGGACCGTGCGCGCCGAGCGCGATGCGCGCACGCATCTCTTCCGCCGGCTCGCCATAGACGAGATCGCGGTGCGCACGGATCGCAGCTACGTGGAACCGCTGCTCCACTTCTTCCGGCTGCGCGAGACGCGGGGCAGGGGACGATGATCCCGCTGCTGGTGCTTGCGCTGCTGCTCCATCAGGGTTCGCCTCCTGTTTCGCGGCAGCGCTCGCCGTCGCCGTTATCCGGCGTCCAGATCGGCGTGCGGGCGACCCCGGATACCGTCACGGTGGGCGAGCCGTTTCGCATGGTGCTGCGCGTGCGCGCGCCACGTGGCGCCGAGATCGCCTTCCCGGTTGGCCCTGACAGCGGACTCGATGTGGAGGCGGTGGATCCGCGCGTCGTCCAGCGCTCGGCTGATACGACCGCGGTCGATGAGACCGCGCTGTACCGTCTCGTCGCGTGGGACACCGGCACGCTGGTGGCGCATCTCGGGACGGTCGTCGTGACCGTGGCAGGCACGGATCGCCACTTCACCATCGCCGGCGACCGCGTGTACGTCCGCAGTGTGCTGCCCGCTGATACCGCGCTGCAGAAGCCGAAACCCGCGCGAGACATCGTGCCCGCGGGGCGTCCGTGGTGGATCTGGGTGCTCGTCGCGCTGGCCGCGCTCGCGCTCCTGGGGCTGCTCTTCTGGTGGTGGCGGCGCCGGCGCCGGGGTAGGCTGATGCCGGCGGATGTGGACGCGTTCGAAGAGGCGCGCCGCGAGTTTGCTCGCATCGACGCCATGGCGTTGCTCGACGCCGGTGAACCCAGCCGCTACCTCGCGCTTAATGTGGACACGGTGCGCGATTATCTCGCGGCCCGGGTGCCGGCGGCCGATCGCTCCCTGACGAGTCATGAGCTGCTGCACGCGCTGCGTGATACGACGGTGGTTCCTCGGGAGCGGCTCGCGCCGGTGCTCGAGGAGTCCGATCTCGTGAAGTTCGCGCGTCGCCCGATCACGAACGCGCGGGCCGCGGAACTGGCACAGGACGGGCGCGCCGTCGTCGAGGAGACCGAACGTGATGTGCAGGCCGCGCGCGCTGCCGCGGCTGCGCGCGAGGCAGCGGCATGACGTCTCTCGCCGGCCTCACGTTCGACGCGCCATGGGTGCTCCTGGCTCTCGCGCTGCTTCCGGCCTGGTGGGTCTGGCGGCGACGCCGGCGTCCGGCGGCGATTGTCTTTTCCCGGGCGGATGTGCTCTCACGCGGCCCGCGCGCCGGCCAGCGCTGGGCTCGCGCGCTGTTCGCGCTGCGCAATCTGGTACTTGCCGCGCTCATCGTCGCGCTGGCCCGTCCGCGTACGGGTGCGGCGGCGGAGAACATCACCAGCGAGGGGATCAACATCGTGCTCGCCATCGACCTGTCGAGCTCGATGCTCTCCGAGGATTTTCAGCCGCAGAACCGTCTCGAGGTCGCGAAGGAAAAGGTCAAGCAGTTCATCCTGGGCCGGCGCAGCGACCGGATCGGACTCGTGGCCTTTGCCGGTGAAGCGCTCACGCAGGTGCCGCTCACCGTGGACTATCCCGTGCTGCTCGCGGCCGTGGACAATCTCGAGGCGGGCCAGCTCGAAGATGGCACAGCGATCGGGACCGCCATTGCCACCGCCGCGAACCGGCTTCGCGATGCGCCAGGGAAATCCCGCGTGATGATTCTGCTGACTGATGGCGAGAACAACCGTGGCGCCATCGATCCGCGGACGGCCGCACAGGCGGCGGCGGCCATCGGCGTGAAGATCTACACGATCGGGGTCGGGTCGCAGGGCATGGCACCAGTGCCGGTGGGACGCGGCCTCATGGGACTCCGCTTCGAGTATCGTCCAGTGGAAATCGACGAGGCGCTGCTGCGCGACGTGGCGAAGAGTACCGGCGGGCGTTATTTCCGCGCCGTGGATGCCGAAGCACTGCAGAGCATCTACGAGCAGATCAATCAGCTCGAACGCGAGCCGGTACACACACGCACCTACGTCCGGTTCACCGAGCGCTTTCGGTGGCCGCTTGCCGCGGCGCTACTGGCCCTGGCCGTGGAAGTCCTGCTCGTGGCCTGGCGGGGGCCTCTGCCATGAGTCCCTTCATGGAGTATCCCTGGGTTCTGGCTGTCGTGCCGGTGCTGGTGGCGGCAATCGTGCTGCTGGTCTTCGTGGCCTCGCTTCGCCGCGCGCGGCGCCTGCATCGACTGGGGTCGGATCCGGTGGTGGCGCGCCTGCTTCCCACGGCCGGCCGCGCGTGGTGGCACCGGGCGATACTGCTGGGACTGGCAGTGGCGTGTGCCGGTGTGGGCTTTGCGGGTCCGCGCTGGGGAACCGAACAGCTCGAGCAACGTGCGAATGGCGTGGACGTCGTGCTCGCACTCGATGCGTCGCTCTCGATGCTCGCCACGGACGAACGGCCCAATCGTCTGACTAGAATGAAGGAAGAGACGCGCCGGCTGCTCGACCTGGCGAACGGTGACCGGTTCGGTCTCATCGCCTTTGCGGGGCGGAGCTACATTCTGTCTCCCATCACGGTGGATCAGGGCGGCCTCAACCTCTTTCTCGACAACCTCGATCCCTCTGTGGTTGGGGAAGCGGGCAGCTCGATGGCCCGGGCGATCCGGCAGGGCACCGATCTGCTCACCGCGTCGCAGACCGGGGCCGACAAGGCGCTGGTCATCATGAGCGATGGCGAGGCCTTCGAACCGCTGGATGACATCGTCGCGGCCGCGAAGCGCGCCCGCGATGCCGGGATCCGGGTCATCGCCGTGGGCTTCGGCACCACGGTGGGCAGTACGATCCCGATCAGCGGCGCTCAGGGCACGACATTCAAGCGGGATGTCGCGGGGCAGATCGTTGTGACGCGTTACACGCCGGCCACGCTCCAGGCGGCGGCAGACGCGGCGGGCGGCGTCTTCATCAGCGCGAGTGCCACGGACAAGGGCGCTCGCGTGCGCAATGCGCTGGCGGGATTGCGCGGCCGGGGCGGCGCCACGTCCGCCGGCCGGGATCGCAAGCCGCGTTTCCAGCTCTTTCTCATTCCTGCGCTTCTGCTGCTCCTGGCGGACACGGTGCTCGCGGAGCGCCGCGGTCGGCGTCGTGCAGCGCCCGCCGCGGCTCGGACCGCGGCCGCCGTGCTGCTCATGATGCTCGTGCTGCCGCATGCGCTCCTGGCGGAAGGCAGTGCGGACGGTGATCGTCTCTATCGCGCGGGGCGCTACGCCGAGGCTGCGGCCGCGTACGAGCAGGCAATTCGCAATGGGGACACGTCGCCGCGCACGCTGTACAACTACGGCACGGCGCTGCTGGCGGCGGGCCGCAGCGCACCCGCCGCGGAAGCGCTGGATCGCGCGGCGTCAATCGCCCGCGACGCGGATCTGCGCTATCGTGCGCTGTTCAATCTGGGACTTCTCCATTTGCGCACCGGCCTCGCAACGAAGGGCGATACCGCGAGTCGCGAATTCACGGCCGCGGTCGAAGCGTACAAGAGCGCGCTCCGTCTGCGCCCCAGCGAGCTGGACGCGAAGTGGAACTACGAGCTCGCGAATCGCCACAAGAAGGAGACCACGGGTGGCGGTGGCGGCGGTGGCGGGACGGGGCGGCCCGAGCCGCAACGACAGAATCCATCGACCGCGGCGCAACCATCGCCACAGCCCACCGGCGGTCTCGACCAGCGGGAAGCGGAGGCGATTCTGAACAGCGCCGCGCGCGAGGAACGTGACGTACAGGCGGCGAAGCAGCGAGCGAATCAGCCCACGCAGCCGCCCGGAGGAAAGGACTGGTGATTGCCGCGCTCGCCGTCATGATGTTCCTGGTGCCGCAGCAGCCACGGCCGGATAGCGCCACGCGCCCACCCGTCATTGTGCAGCGCGCCAGGCTCGATGCGCGCGCGCCGGTCAATTTCCGGGTGCTCATCGTACCCGACACCGTGTACGTCGGTCAGCAGGCCATCTACCAGCTTGGCGTCTTTCTCGACAACTCGATCAAGGATCGTTTGCGCCGCATGGAGGCGAATGCGCCCGAGATGCCGGGGGTGATGGCATACGAGCCGCCTGCGCCCTCCGGCAGCTTTCCGTCGCGGACGGAGGGCGGGCACCGCTACGAAGTGCACGTGTACCAGGGACCGATCTTTCCTCTCAGCGCTGGGCGCCTGACCATTCCGCCGGCGCATCTCGTCTACGCGCTGCCGCTGTCCTACAGCTTCTTCAGTCGCGAGGAGAGTTACGACGTCCGGACGGACAGCGCAGTCCTGATCGTGCGCGAGCCGCCGCTGCCGGGGCGTCCCGCGGACTGGACCGGGACGGTCGGAGAGGTCCACCTGAATGCGCGACTCGACACGTCGGCCGCGCGCGTCGGTGATCCGGTGCTGCTCACCGTGAGTGTCAGCGGCCGAGGTAATGTGAAGTTGTTCGCGCGACCCGCACTCTCCATCAGCTGGGCGCGGATTGTCCCCGCTGGTGAACGCGTTACGCTCTCGGCGGACTCACTCGACATTCATGGCACGAAGGAGTTCGACTGGCTCCTGACGCCGACGGTCGCCGGACGTCTCGTGCTTCCCGTGATTCGCTATTCCTACTTCGATCCGGCCAGTGCGCGCTATGCCGTGGCCACGACAGGCGGCCTCGTGTTGCATGCCTTGCCGGGGATGCTCGTGGCGGACTCGGTGCCAACCGGTCCGCGCTGGGCAGTGCGATCCACGTATCGTGGCGCGCTGGCGCGGCCTCCGTACGGTGCGCCGTCATTCTGGGTCGTGATGCTGCTGGCACCGATCCCCGCGCTGGTGCTGTTCGCTTCGCGGTGGCCGCGGCGTGCGCCGCGCGCCACGTCGCCCGGGCGCGCGCTCAGTGTGCAGATCCGCACGGCGCCCGGCGACGTCCGTGCCGTGCGCCGGGCATTCCTCAGCGCGGTGGCGGACCGCATCCGCGTGCCCGCGACCCAACTGGCGGAGCCGCGCGCGCTGGAACGCGCTGCCCGTCGGGCCGGCACGTCGCCCGAAACGGCGGCCCACGCGGCGGCCCTGCTCGATGAGATGAACGCCGCGGCGTTCAGCGCGCAGCCGAAGCCGGTACGTGACGTGTCGCGCCGCGCGGAGGCATTGTACCGTCGCGTGGACAAGGAGGCGCGGACGTTCAGGGCGCGGATCGCATCCCCGGTCGTGATATTCCTCCTGGTGACGTTCCTGACGGCGCGCGCAGCCGCCGTTGCGCCCGACACGGATGGCACGCAGTTCGCCCGCGGCGTTCAAGCGTACGATCAGGGAAGATTCGGGGTGGCCGAGGGTGAATTTCTCGCGCTTGCCCGACGCGTGCCGCGTGCGGCCGATGCGTGGGCGAATCTCGGTACGGCCGCGTACGCCGCGGCTGATACGGCCCATGCGGTCATCGGCTGGCAGCGCGCCCTGCGTCTGGAACCGCTCGCCGTGGACGCCCGCGATCGTCTCGAATACATCGGCGCCGCTCCCGGTAGCGGCGTTGCCGCGGTCCCGGCCATTCCTGTCGTTCCGCTGGCACTTCTCGCCGCAGCGCTCTGGCTCGGCGGCTGGCTGCTGCTCGCGTGGTGCCTCGCGCGGCACCGTGCGCGCGGCCGCCTGGCGCTCATCGCGGGCGCTCTTGGTGCGGCCATTGCACTGGCCGGTGCTGCCGCCGTACTCGATGCGCGACTCGCCGCGCGGGATCTGGGGGTCCTGACGCGCGAGACGCCGCTGCGCCTGCTCCCCTCACTGGGTGCTCAGGCGCGCGCCACGATGCATGCGGGAGACATGGCGCGCATCACCAATCGCAGCGGCGTCTGGGTGCACGTCGAGGCCGATGGTGACAAGGCCGGGTGGATGGAAGCCGCCGCCCTGACCTCGATCGCGCGCGATTGACGCTCATCCGGCGTGCCGGATACCTTTCCGCATGCCCCGCATCGCCGTGCTCGAGAGCACCGTCGTGGATCAGATCGCGGCGGGCGAAGTCGTCGAGCGCCCCGCGTCCGTCGTCAAGGAACTCGTCGAGAACTCGCTGGATGCCGGTGCAACGGCCATTGACATCACGGTGGACGATGGTGGGCGCACTCGACTTCGCGTTGCGGACGACGGGTGCGGCATGGAGCGCGATGACGCGCTGCTCGCGCTCCAGCGCCACGCCACCAGCAAGATCCGGGATACCCGTGACCTCGTCGGCGTAGGCACCTTCGGTTTTCGCGGTGAAGCGCTGCCAGCCATCGCATCGGTATCACATCTCGACCTGGAGACGGCGCCCGCGCATGGTGTCGGGACGCACATCCAGACCGTTGCGGGCGTCCCGGAGTGCGTGGAAGATGCCGCGCGCCAGCGTGGCACGACGATCACGGTGTCCCGGTTGTTCTTCAACGCGCCGTCGCGTGAGCGCTTTCTCCGGTCGGTGCGCTCCGAGTGGCGCGCCATTCTCGAGGTGGTGACCGCGCTGGCGCTCACGCGACGTGACGTACGCTTGCACGTCACGCACGACGCACGGGCCGTGCTGGTCCTCCCGCCGGCGCCGTCGCTGCGCGCCCGCGTCGCGGGGCTGTGGGGAGGAGCGCTCGCCGAACGCCTCGTGGCCGTGGATGCGGTGAGTGGCGACGTGCGCGTCAGCGGACTCGTCGAGCGTCCGGCGGACGCGGGCACCGCGAGCCGGCGGATCTTCATCTCGATCAACGGTCGCGCCATCCGGGATGGTGGCGTGGTGCGCGCCGCGGAAGCGGCGTTCCGCTCAACCATCCCCGCGGGCGTACGTCCCACGGTGCTGCTTGATCTCGTGCTGTCCGCCGATTCGGTGGACGTGAACGTCCACCCGACGAAAGCCGAGGTGCGCTTCCGTGATCGCTGGGTGCTCGAGCGCGGCGTGGAGCGGGCGGTGCGCCAGGCGCTCGGCGGTTCGACGAGCGCCGCCGCCTTCGGAGTGCGCGGTGGCTGGAGCGCCGCGCCTGGCATGACACCACTCTCGGCGGACATCGAGCTGCTGCATCCCTCCGAGCGACCGGCGCTGGATGCCCCGCTCGCCCCAGCGGCCACCGCGCACACGAATGGCTTCGGTGCCCGCCCGGATGCCGCAGGCCCGCCCGTGCCCATGCTCACGCAGTTTCATCGGACCTACCTCACATTCGAGGCCGAGTCGGGCCTCGTGCTCATCGATCAGCACTCGGCGCACGAGCGCGTCCTGTACGAGCGGTTCATGCGCACACTCGATCGTGGCGACGCGCCCGCGCAGCGGCTGCTCTTTCCCATTACCCTCCACCTGAGTCCCGCCGAAGGCGATGCATTCGAGGCGCATCGTGATCTCTTCGAGCGCCTGGGCTTCGAGATCGACGGGTTTGGGGGACACACGCTGATGGTGAGTGCGGTGCCCATGCCGCACGACCGCTTCGATGCGCCCCGCTGCCTTCGCGAGACGCTCGATGCGCTGACCGGCGATCGGGAAGCCGGTACGGCGGCACGACACGAGCGGCTCGCGGCCACGCTCGCATGCAAGGCCGCCATCAAGGGCGGCGATGTGCTCTCGCCGGACGAAATGCGCGCCTTGTACGTGGCGCTCGCCGGCACCACGTTGCCGGCGCACGATGTGCACGGACGTTCCACCATCGTGCAGCTCACCTGGGACGAGGTCGAGCGTCGCTTTGGCCGACGCTAGGCTCCGCATCATTGTCGGGCCCACGGCCGCGGGGAAATCGGCGCTGGTCATGGCGCTCGCGGCCGAAGTCCCCCTCGCGATTCTCAGTGCGGACTCCCGCCAGGTCTACCGCGGCTTCGACATCGGGACCGCGAAGCCCGGGCGCGCGGATCGCGATGCCGTGCCGCATTTCGGCGTGGATGTGGCCGAGCCGGGCGAACGCTACTCCGCTGCGCGCTGGGCCACCGAGGCGCGCGACTGGATCCGGCAGGCGCGTGCGCTGGGACGCGAACCGGTCGTGGTCGGCGGAACGGGCTTCTACGTCCGTGCGCTCACCGTGCCGCTCTTCGACGCGCCGCCGCTGGACGACGCGGCCCGGCGCAAGCTGCAGCGGCATCTGGAGACATACTCGACCGACACGCTCCGACGCTGGTGCGTGCAGCTGGATCGACCACGCGCGCATCTCGGCCGTCCTCAACTGCTGCGCGCCATTGAAGTCGCGCTCCTGACCGGCGTACCGATCTCCGTCTGGCACGAGCGCGCCAGTCGCGCGCCTGGCCTGCAGGCGCGATATCTTGTAGTCGATCCCGGAGCGACGCTGCACCGGGGTATCGCCAGCCGCGTGGAGGCCATGCTCGCCGCCGGCTGGGAGGCGGAGGTCCGTGCGCTCCTGCACCTGGTGGATGACGATGCGCCGGCGTGGAATGCCACGGGCTATCGCAGCATCCGTGATCTCGTTCGTGGTACGCTGCGCCGAACGGAGGCCGTGGAGCACATCACCATTCACACGCGACAGTACGCCAAGCGGCAGCGCACCTGGTTCCGGCATCAACTCCCTGGTGACGATGTGACCCTGCTGAACCCCATGCACCCTGACGCGCGAACGCGACTCCTGCGCTGGTGGAACGCCGACGGCGGGTCACCGCCATGAAAATCGGCATCACCTGTTATCCCACCTACGGCGGGTCGGGGGCGGTGGCCACCGAGCTTGGCATCGCGCTCGCCGAGCGCGGCCACGAGGTGCACTTCATCACGTACCAGCAGCCGTTCCGGCTGCCCGCGTTTCTGCCGGGCGTCTTCTTCCACGAAGTGGATGTCGTCCGTTATCCGCTCTTCGAGTATCCGCCCTACGATCTCGCGCTGGCGGTGCGCATGCATGAAGTGGTGCGCGAACACGGCCTCGACCTGCTCCACGCGCACTACGCGATTCCGCATGCCACCAGCGCCTGGATCGCCCGGGAGATGCTCGAGGATGGGGGATTGAGCACCAGGATCATCACGACGCTCCATGGCACGGACATCACCCTGATCGGACAGGAGCCGTCCTTCCGGCCCATCACGCGCTTCTCCATCGAACGCTCCGATGGATTGACCGCGGTGTCCCGCTATCTGAAGGCGGAGACGTACAAGGCATTCGGTTGCACGGGCTGCGCGGTGGAGGTGATCCACAACTTCATTGATCCCGTCGTGTACGATCGGGCGGCGTATGACACCCGCCTGCGTGACCAGGTGGGGCGGGACAAGGCCGTCCTGATGCACGTGTCCAATTTCCGGCCGGTCAAACGCATTGATGACGTCATTCGCATCTTCGCGCAGGTGCACCGCACGATCCCCAGCGTACTCGTCATGGTGGGCGACGGACCGGAACGGGTCGCCGCCGAGCAGGAAGCCCGCGCGCTTGGCGTGCAGGACTCCACGTACTTCCTGGGCAAGCTGGATGCGGTGGCGCCGCTGCTCGCGAACGCGGATCTCTTTCTCCTCCCCAGCCAGAGCGAGTCGTTCGGGCTCAGTGCCCTCGAAGCGCTGGCCTGCGGCGTTCCCGTTGTGGCGTCGGACGCGGGCGGCCTGCCCGAAGTGGTGGACAACGCGGTCACGGGCGTCCTGTGCCCGGTGGGCGACGTCGACGGCATGGCACAGGCCGCGCTGGCCATTCTCTGCGAGCGTGACCGCTGGCACGCCATGAGCGCCGCGGCCGCCGCTGATGCCCGACGGCGATTCTCCCGAAGCGATATCGTCAGTCAATACGAAGCGTTCTATGAACGTACGCTCGGCTAGCGCCTTCCTCACGCTGGCCCGATGGGAGAATGGGTGCATCGCGGCGGGAGGTGTACTCTTCGGCGCCTGGTGGGTGGGGTGGGGAAATGCCCGGCCTGTCGCGCTCGCCGCATGTGTGGCATTCCTGCTCACGACAACGGCGAATGCCTGGAATGACCGCGCGGACGTGGCGATTGACCTGCGGGCCCACCCCACGCGTCCCATCCCCAGTGGCGCGCTGGATACGACCGCGGCGGGACGCCTCGCCTGGTGCTGCTCACTCGCTGCTCTGGTGATGTCGGCCCTCATCTCGCTCATGCTCGCGCTGGTTACCGCCGTCGTTGTCGCGTTGATGTACGCCTACAGCCCGTGGCTCAAGCGGTCCGGGATCCCGGGCAACATCCTGGTCGCCGTGCTCGCTTCGCTTCCGTTTCTCTACGGCGGATTGAGCGCCGGACGCGCCGCCGCCGCGCTTCCGCTCGTGGCACTCGCCATCCCGCTGCACTTTGCGCGCGAACTGGCCAAGGATCTCGAGGATGCGGTTGCCGATGCCACTGTGCACCGCCTCACCCTTCCCATTCGCTCCGGCGTGCGCCTCACGCGCGCCGTGATGCTCGTGGCCGCGGCGACATTCGTGCTGGCGCTGCTCCCGTGGGCCAGCTCCGTTCCCCGCTTCGGTCTCGCCGTCCTGCCAGCCGTCGTGCTCGTCCTGCTGGGCGCCGGCCGCGCCTTCCGTGGTCATCGCGGCAGCCCGCTCGTCTTCAAGATGGCCATGGTGTGCGCGATGGCCGCCTTCGTCATCATCCGTCCGTAGCATCTCGTCCTCCTTCCGATCGTCCTTCACTTCATGACCATCTTCCAGGCGCTGGTCCTCGGCGTGGTGCAGGGTCTGTCCGAATTCCTGCCGATCAGCAGTTCCGCCCACCTGGCATTGATCCCGTGGCTCCTGCGCTGGGATGAACCCGGGTTGGCATTCGATGTGGCGCTGCACGCTGGCACGCTCGTGGCCGTGCTCTGGTACTTTCGCCTGGAGTGGGTGCGGCTGATACGGGCCGCGTGGACCATCGTGCGTACGCGCCAGGTGCGCAGTGAGTCGGAGCGTCGTGTCGTGCTGCTCATCATCGCGACCATCCCTGGTGGCATTGCGGGACTGGCGCTGAACAAGTATGCGGAGTCCGCCTTCCGTGCGCCTTCGCTCATCGCCGCGGCCATGATCGTGCTGGGGGTCGTGCTCTGGCTCGTGGATCGCTACGCATCGCAAACCCGTTCGCTGGGCGCGATGCGCTGGCAGGACGCCCTGCTCATGGGCATCGCGCAGATCTTCGCACTCATTCCGGGCGTCTCGCGATCCGGTTCGACGATTACCATGGGGCGCGCGGACCGGCTCGATCGCGAGAGTGCGGCAGTCTTCAGCTTTCTCATGAGCATGCCGATCATTGGCGCGGCCGCGATGCTCGAGGTGCCACATGCACTGCGCATGTATGGTCTGAGTCTTCCGCTGGTCGTTGGTGTCGTTGCCTCGGCGGTGAGCGGCTGGCTGGCCATTTCCGTGCTGCTGCGCTTTGTCACGCGCCACAGCTATGGCGTCTTCGCCGTGTACCGCGTCGTGGTTGGCGTGGCGGTGCTTGCGGTGGTGTATCTGCGTGGGTGACACGCGTTATGACGGTGCGAGCGCGGCCGAACTGCGTGCGCGTTTCGCCGTGCCCTGCGTCCTGCTGTTCGACCGGATCGGCTCGACGCTCGATGTCGCGCACGACGCAGCCCGGTCGGGCGGGCCCGCGGGGACGCTCGTCCTTGCCGATCAGCAGACGTCGGGACGCGGACGCAGCGGCAGCCGCTGGTTCTCAGCGGCAGGCGCGGGAATCTGGCTCACCATCCTCGAGCGCCCCGTGAATCGCGACGCCATGGATGTGCTGGCCATCCGCCTCGGCCTCGAGGTGGCACCCGTGCTGGATGAGTGGGCTGACAGCCCGATACGACTCAAATGGCCGAACGATCTGCTCGACGCAAGCGGCAAGATCGGCGGGATCCTCGTCGAGACGCGCTGGCAGGATGAGCGCCCGGACTGGGTGGCCATTGGTCTGGGTCTCAACGTGCGCCGCCCTGATGGCATTCCCGGTGCGTCAGCGTTGCGCGCCGGGTGCTCCCGGGTGGAGATTCTCGGCGCGCTGATCCCCGCCATTCGCGCCGCCGCGCAGGCGCATGGCGCGCTCACGCCGGACGAAGTCGCGGCGTGGCAGGCGCGTGATGCCGGACGGGGACGGCGCTGTCGCGAGCCCGTCGCGGGGGAGGTCGTTGGCATTGACCGGACAGGATCGCTCCTGGTTCGCGCCCCTGATGGTGTGCACGCCTGCCGGTCCGGGTCACTCGTCTTTCAGGAGGAGTCGTGATTGTCGCATTTGACGTCGGCAACACCGAGACCACCATCGGCCTGTTTGACGAGCATGATGCGCTGTGCGCGCACTGGCGGCTGATGACCGATGTCGCGCGCAGCGCGGATGAATTCGGCCTGCTCCTGGATGGATTGCTGCGCTCGCGACACGTGACGCCCGAGCAGATTTCCGGTGCGGCAATTGGTTCAGTCGTTCCTCCCGTGACCGCGCCACTCACCGTTGCCTGCAGCACCTGGCTCGGCGTTGAGCCCGTGATCGTGGATGCGGGCGCCCCCCTTCCCATCACACTCGACGTGGAGGAGCCGCTGACGGTCGGGGCGGACCGCATCATCAATACGCTCGCGGCAAGCCAGCTCCACCGCCGCGACACGATCGTCGTGGATTTCGGTACCGCAACCACGTACGACTGCATCACGGCCCAGGGCGTGTTCCTGGGCGGGGTGATTGCGCCGGGGCTCCGCACGGCGGCCGACACGCTCACGCGGCGGACCTCGAAGCTGCCCGCGACCGAGCTCGTGGCACCCGCGCGGGTGATCGGCAGGCGCACGGAGGACTGCATTCGCGCGGGTGTCATGTTCGGAGCGGCCGACGCCATTGACGGCATCGTGCGACGCATCAAGCGCGAGTGGCCCACGACTCAGCTTCCGCTGGTCATCGCAACCGGCGGCCTGGCGGAACTCGTCGCCCCGCTGTGCGCGGAGGTCAACGGCGTAGAGCCATACCTCACGCTGCAAGGGCTCCGCATCGCCCACCAGCTCCTCACGACACCTGGCTGACCTTCGGCGGCTGTCATGGCGGCGGTAGCGAGTCTGCTGTACGCCATTCTGGCGTGACGAGGCTCTCCAAGTCACCGAATTTTGCACCGTTAGCTGGTCCGCATACTGCTCAGGGTCACTTGACGATCGGGCCTGAGGGCGCTACACTTGCTGCTTAGCACTCATTGCAGGTGAGTGCCAACAATGCCCCTACTTCACGTCTCTGTGCAACCCATACCGAGGAGGAGTCACACTCATGGCCACCAAGAGTGCCACGACCGTGAAGGTGAATGTCAATCCGCTGGCCGACCGCGTCGTCATCAAGGCGCTCGAAGAGTCGGAGCAGATGCGTGGCGGATTGTATATCCCCGACACCGCCAAGGAGAAGCCGCAGCAGGGCGAGATCGTCGCCGTGGGCCCTGGCCGCTTCGAGAAGGACAAGCGCGTTCCGATGGACGTCAAGGTTGGTGACAAGGTGCTCTACGGCAAGTACAGCGGCACCGAGGTCACGCTCGACGGCGAGCAGTATCTGATCCTGCGCGAGTCCGACGTGCTGGCGATCGTCGGCTGACATCATTCGCCAATCACCTATCACACTGAATTCACACTATGGCTGCCAAGGAACTCCATTTCAATACGGACGCGCGCGCAGCACTCAAGCGCGGCGTCGACCAGCTCGCCGAAGCGGTCAAGGTGACGCTCGGCCCGAAGGGCCGGAATGTCGTCATCGACAAGAAATTCGGCGCTCCCACCGTCACCAAGGACGGCGTGACAGTCGCCAAGGAGATCGAGCTCAGTGATCCGCTCGAGAACATGGGCGCACAAATGGTGAAGGAAGTCGCGACGAAGACGTCCGATCTCGCCGGCGACGGCACCACCACCGCGACCGTTCTGGCTCAGGCGATCTTTCGTGAGGGACTGAAGAACGTCACGGCCGGCACGAACCCGATGCCGCTGCGCCGCGGCATGGACAAGGCCGTCGCCGCCATCGTCGAGGAGCTGAAGAAGCTGAGCGTTCCGACGAGCGGCAAGAAGGAAATCGCCCAGGTCGGGACCATTTCCGCGAACAACGATCCCGAGATCGGTGACCTGATCGCCGAAGCGATGGAGAAGGTCGGCAAGGACGGCGTGATCACGGTCGAGGAGGCCAAGGGTCTCGCGACGGATCTCGAGACGGTGGACGGCATGCAGTTCGATCGCGGCTATCTCTCGCCGTACTTCGTGACGGACCCCGAGAAGATGGAAGCGGTGCTCGAGGATGCGATGATTCTCATCCACGACAAGAAGATCTCGTCCATGAAGGACCTGCTGCCGATCCTCGAGAAGGTGGCGCAGCTCGGCAAGCCCCTGCTCATCATTGCCGAGGACATCGAAGGTGAGGCGCTGGCCACGCTCGTGGTCAACAAGCTGCGCGGCACGCTGCGGGTGTGCGCCGTGAAGGCGCCCGGCTTCGGCGATCGCCGCAAGGCCATGCTGCAGGATGTCGCGGTGCTCACGAACGGGCAGGTCATCAGCGAGGAAGTCGGCTTCAAGCTCGAGAACGCGGTCGTGAGCGATCTGGGCCGCGCCAAGCGCATTGTCATCGACAAGGACAACACCACGCTCATCGACGGCGCTGGAGAGGAGAGCAAGATCCAGGGTCGCGTGAACGAGATCCGGGTCGCGATCGACAAGTCCACGTCGGACTATGACAAGGAGAAGCTGCAGGAGCGCCTGGCGAAGCTCGCCGGTGGCGTGGCCGTGATCAACGTCGGCGCGGCGACCGAGTCCGAGATGAAGGAGAAGAAGGCGCGCGTGGAGGATGCGCTGCATGCAACGCGCGCGGCGGTGGAAGAGGGCATCGTTCCCGGTGGCGGTGTAGCGTTCATTCGCGCGCAGAAGGCGCTCAAGTCGCTCAAGCTGAGCGAGGCGGACGAGCAGGTGGGCGTCGAGATCATTCGTCGCGCCATCGAGGAGCCGCTCCGCATGATCGTGCACAATGCGGGCGCGGAAGGTTCCATTGTGCTCGAGCGTGTTCGGGAGTCCAAGAGCAACAACTACGGCTATAATGCGCTCACCGACACGTACGAGGATCTGATCCAGGCCGGCGTCATTGATCCGACCAAGGTGACGCGCACGGCGCTGCAGAACGCGGCGTCCATTGCCGGTCTGCTGCTCACGACCGAAGCGCTCATCGTGGAGAAGAAGGAAGAGAAGTCGGCCGCGCCGGCCATGCCTGGCGGCGGCGGCATGGGTGGCATGTACTGAGCCCAGACGCCTGCAAACGCAGAAGCGCCTCGGGAGAGCAATCTCCCGAGGCGCTTCTGCGTTTGCAGGCGTGAGCCTCGATGCTAGAGCGCCAGCGACAGTTGCGTGCCCGGGTGGCCGCCGGCGCCGAACGGTCCGCAGGGACGATCCTGCGATGCAGCGTGGACGCTGCCCTGGAAGCGCGTCCCGCGCAACGCCTGCCGCACTGCGCGGAGCGCGAGCGCGGGTTCGTTGCAGCGCCGGCTGAGATGCGCGAGAACTACATGCGCGAGCCCTCGATGCGCCGCCTCCGCGGCCAGCTCGGCCCCGGCTTCGTTGCTCAGATGCCCCAGGTTGCTCGCAATGCGCTGCTGCACGACCGCCGGATAGGGTCCGCACCGCAGACGCTGCATGTCATGATTCGTCTCCACAACGAGCAGGTCCAGATCACAAAGCTGCTTGCGCAGCGATCCGGTCGCGCGCCCGAGATCATACGCGATGCCGGCGCGTGCGCCGCTCGAACGCGCCGTCGCGATCACGGCGATCGGTTCCGCGGCATCGTGCGACACCAGGTGTGTCCGCAGCGCGAAATCGCCCAGAGCAAGCTCGTCTCCCGCGCGGAATGCCTGTGCCCCGCACGCCGCGAGCTCGGGCAGCGCCGCAATGGTGCCCTGCGCGGCGTGCAGTGACCATCCCCAGCGCGCCGCGCTCATGCACGCGCCGCGCATATGGTCGTGATGCTCGTGCGTGAGCACGACCGCCTCGATGGAGTCGCACGGCACACCAAGCTGCGCCAGCCGCGCGGCGAGAACCCGAGGGGGAAAGCCCGCGTCGATGAGCACGCGCGTTCCGTCGCTCTCGAGCAGCGTCGCATTGCCCGCGCTCCCGCTTCCCAGGACCCAGAGGCGCATCAGCTCTCGTCCAGCCGCAGCGCGTAGGCCGCGGCGAGCTGGCGGCGCGCGCCATCGCTGAGCGCAACGCCGCGCCGTTCCATGGCGCGGCGCGCGGTCTCCAGGAAACCGTCGAGTCGATACACGCCGAGCGCGCTCCCCTCACCCCACGAGAACGGGGCGACGCACTTGGGCGGCATCGTGCTCCCGTACAGGTTCGAGCCCGCTCCCACAACCGTGCCGGTCGTCAGCCGTGTGCCGATGCCGGTCTTGGCATGGTCGCCAAGGAATGCACCGAGTTTTGTCTGGCCGGTATCACGCATCCCGGACGGCGTCCACAGATGCACCGTGCCGTAGGTGTTCTTGAGATTGCTCGTGATAGTCCCCGCGCCCAGGTTCACCCAGCGTCCAAGATACGAGTGTCCCACGAAGCCATCGTGGCTCTTGTTCGCATGGCCGAGCATCACGGTCTCACTCAGCTCGCCATGCGCGATGCACATCTCGCCGATGGAACACCCGCTCACGCGTTCGCCAACGACCGTGGCACCCGCCGCAATGGCGCACGGCCCCACGAGGCGCGTGAAGGCACGCACGGTCGCACCCGCCCGGATCAGGATCGGACCGTCGGTAGTATCGAAACAGACGGCCGGTTCGACCGTTGCACCGTGTTCAACGAACACGTCGCCACGTCCCAGACGGATCGCTTCGGCCGGCATGCTGCACTCGAGTGTCGGTCCCAGCGCCTCAATGTCCTCGCGCAGCAGTGGTGACAGCATGGTGATGAAGTCCCACACGTTGTCGAGCCACCGTCCCGTGACGCAGGCCACGCGCGTACCGGCGGCGCCCAGTGATTCCAGCGGCTCATCGCCGCCGGTCAGCTCCTGGGCGGGCAGGTCGTGCGCCAGCCGCACGGCGGCGACACGTCCCTCGCATGTCCACACATCAGCGAGTGCGGTGCCGTGCTGCAGCGCCACCACGCAGCGGGAGTTGGCGAGAATCGCGCCCGCAGGTAGAGTTCCCCGTGCGATTGGTGGCGCATCGAACTCTTCGAACTGTTCGAGATGCGCCGCGCTGAGCGAGCCGCATGCGGACATGGCGAGCGCCCGCTCCCATCTCCGCCGGATGAGCTCCACGCCGGCGCGCATTTCGCCCAGTGGCCGCGTGAGCGCAAAGGGCGCAAAGGATCGGGCACAGGCGTCGTCATAGAGATAGAGCGCGGTCACGGGCGGTCCCGAATCGCATGGGGGAGCGCATCGAGCAGCGTCTTCAGATCGGCGGCTTTCTCGATTGTCGTCACCATCGTCACGCCCCCGCCGCTCACGACCACGAGATCCGAGACGCCGTACAGTACCACCGTTTCACCCTCCGCATGCACGACGTTGTTTCTCGCCTGCAGCAGATGCACATCACCGGAGATGGCGTTCCCCGCGGCATCGGTCATGCGCACGCGGTGCAGTGCCGCCCAGGTGCCCACGTCATCCCAGCCGAAGTCCCCGGGCAGGACCAGCACCCTGGCGCTGCGTTCCAGCACGCCCTGATCCACCGAGATGGGTGTGACCGCGCTGAAGAAGCCACGCAGATCGCCACGCGCCGCCAGCGGCAGGGCAGGGGCGACCTCGGGGGTGTGCGCCGTGACTTCGGCCAGAAAATCGCCGGCGCGCCAGGCGAAGATGCCGGAGTTCCACAGGTATCCGTCCGAGACCATGCGAGCAGCGGTCGCGCGATCCGGCTTTTCGACGAAACGTGCGACGCGTCGCGCTCCGCTCCCGTTCACCGCGCTCCCCGGCTGGATGTAGCCGAAGCCGGGGTCGGGCCGACTGGGTACGACGCCGACCGTCACGAGGCTCTGCTGTGCTGTCGCGACCTGCGCGGCGCGCGCCACCGTGTCCCGGAACGTGGCCGGATCGCTGATGCACCAGTCGGCGTGCACGCAGATCATGGCGGCGCCGGCGTCTGCCTGCCGCTGCACTTCCATGGCGGCCCACGTGAGGGCCGGTGCCGTCCCCGCCGAGCGCGGTTCCGCGATGACATTGTTCGCGGGAATGTCGGGAAGCAGCGTGCGCACCACGGGCGCCAGCAGCTCATTGGTGACGATCAGCATCCGCTCGGCCGGCACGAGCGGCGTGAGACGATTCACCGCGTCAAGCAGCAGCGGATCAGAGCCTGCCAGCGGTAGCAACTGTTTCGGTCTTCGCGGTGTGCTCAACGGCCAGAAGCGCGAGCCGACGCCACCGGCGAGAATCACGATCCACGGAGTCACGAACTGCCTGCCCCGGTGTCCTCCGCCGGCACGCCCGCAAGCTCGGCGATGCGTCCGTAGAGCTTTTTCGGACTGAAGGGCTTGGTGAGAAATGCGCTCGCACCCAGCGCCATCGCTTCGCGCTGATGCTGTTCCTGACCCGCCGCCGTGAGAATGATGCATGGCAGACCGGCCCAATCCGGTTCGGCGCGGAGCCGTGTCAGCACATCCAGCCCGCTCAGCTCGGGCATCATCAGATCCAGGAGAATCACCGCAATGTGCTTGTCCTGTTCGAGCGCTTCGAGGGCCTCGCGCCCGTCATAGGCCAGCGTGACCGCAAAGGGCCCCTGCTCGAGCTTCATCTTGATGATGCGGCCGATATGGGGTTCATCATCGGCCACGAGAACGTGAACCGGCTCGCTGGTGTGCGCCATCTCAGACCAGCGAGGCGATGTGCGCACGATGGCGGCGCAGCTCGTAGAGCAACGCCCCGGCGTTGGCGTCTGCGCGGGCCAGCACGAGCAGGATCGTGTCGGACGTGAGCACGGAGATGAACGCCACGCCACGATCGTACTCGAGAACGGCCATGGTCAGCGCGCCGGGACCGTCGTGCAAGCCGAACTCATCGGCAGCGGAGACGATGGAGGGGATGAGCGCTGCGGCACTCTCGCGATCGATGGCCGCCGTACTATCCCCGTCAATGAGCAGGCCGTCGCGCCCAAGCAGTATGGCGGCCTCGACTCCGTCCCGCCGGCGCAACGCGCCAACGAGGTCGCGAATTGTGGGCATGTGGGCTCCAGCGTCAGGTGGTGCGAAGCTAGACCGCGCCCGGGGTGAAGTCAAGCGAAGACAATCGCTTGAACTCTCTCGGCTCGCGTACGATCTTTCTGCGACTCACAGCCGCGGTCCTCCCCATCCATGTGCAGTCATATGCGGTCCAGACTCCTGCTCTTCAGCACGAGCGTGTTGCTCATCGCCGCGGCGTCCGCGTGCAGCGATCCGTTCGCGGTCAAGGCAAATGTGGCGGTGTTTGACGACACCATTGCCGTGTACGGATTGTCGGAGGCGCCGCCGGGCGCGCCTACGGCGCTCTACACGCCCTCCGCGCGGCCGGTGCCCGCAGACCCCTCGCAGAATTACGATCTGGTGTTCGACATCCGGCACGACTCGACCGGCGCATTGCGCGGGTTCGTGCTGCCGCCCAAGGTCGTCGCGCTGTTCGGCAATGCGGGCATCCTCCGCGATACCGTGAACGTGTTCGAAGCCATCAAGCAGGCTCCGGTTACCGGATACAATGATTCCACGGCGGTGGCGGTCAAGCCGGGTGACGTGCTCCTGATCCAGGCGCAGACGACGGCTTGCTCGGGCGAAGTGCTGACGCAGCGTCAGGTCATGTACTCGAAGATCGTCATTGACAGCGTGAATACCTCGCCGTTCGATCCGATTACCAATCCGGCCGGGAGCTCGATCTACTTCCGCATTCGCGTCGATCCGAATTGCGGATTCATTTCCTTCGCCGACGGAATCCCCACCTTCTGACGTGCACGATCTCAGGCTGCTACGAGACAACGTCGAGGCACTACGCGATGGGATGCGACGCCGCGGCAAGCTGGACACGCTCGGCCCGGTCATTGACCGGGCCGAGGCCGTGGATCGCGAGCGGCGCCAACTGCTCCAGCAGATCGAAGAACGCCAGGCCGCCCGCAATGCGGCCAGTCAGGAGGTGGCGCGGCGCAAACGTGCCGGCACCGCCGCGGACGAGCTGATCGCGCAGACGCGCGCGCTCGGCACCGACATCGCCGCCGCGCAGGTGCGCTACGATGAACTGGCTGCGGAGCTGGAGCGCCTGTGGTACGAGCTGCCGAACCTGCCGCTCGCTGACGTGCCCGAGGGAGGCGAGAGCGCCAACACGATCGTCCGCTCGTGGGGAACGCCGCGTGATCCCGCTGGTGTGCAGCCGCACTGGGACATTGGCGCCCGACTGGGCATTCTCGACCTGCCGCGGGGCGCAAAGATCACCGGGTCGGGCTTTGTCGTCATGCGCGGCCTCGGCGCGCGGCTGGTCCGCTCGCTCATGTCGTACATGCTCGATCTGCACACGCGCGAACACGGCTACGAGGAGGTCTGGGTTCCGTTCCTGGTCAACCGGCAGTCCATGACCGCCACCGGCCAGCTCCCGAAGTTCGAGGAGGATGCCTATGTCGCGACGGATGACCTGTTCCTGATACCTACCGCCGAGGTACCGCTCACGAATCTGTATCGCGACGAAGTGCTGGACGCCGCCGAGCTGCCGAAGGCGATGACGGCGTATTCAGCATGTTTTCGTCGTGAAGCGGGCGCACATGGCAAGGACACGCGCGGGCTCATTCGCGTGCACGAGTTCGACAAGGTGGAACTCGTCCGCTACTGCACGCCGGAGCGATCACAGGCGGAGCTCGAGC
>Ga0207707_10000741_pt1 | contig 32266 bp, 24 predicted proteins | sample KBSC83BmetaG_FD_184336 | JGI IMG/M metagenome (GOLD analysis project Ga0207707, IMG submission 184336) | Corn rhizosphere microbial communities from Kellogg Biological Station, Michigan, USA - KBS C8-3B metaG (SPAdes) (version 2) | ecosystem: Host-associated > Plants > Roots > Rhizosphere ... | reverse complement strand
AAGTTGACCGAGTCGTAATAAAACTTTTTGAGATATTCGCTTGGCGGCTGATCGATGTTCGCGCGGCATTCTTTGAAGGCGCGGTATCCGCGGTCCCAGCGTTCGGCAACGTAGGGGACCGTACCGCCCAGGTGCCCGAGCACCCAAGTGATATTCGGGAACCGCTTTGCCACGCCGCTGAACACGAGCTTGCCCGCCGCCAGCGTCGTATCAAATAAAAATCCCGCCAGCGCCGTTAGCCAATAGTCGCTCATCGCGTCGACATTCGCCGGGTGCGTCGGATGGATAAACATCACCGCACCTAGCTCGTCGGCCTTTTCCCACACGGGCCAAAAACGCTCGTCGGCAAGGGCAATGCCGTTTATGTTGCTGAAGATCATCGCTCCGCGAAAATGAAGCTGAGTCATCGCACGCTCGAGCTCCCGAACGGACGCCGCCGGATCGCACAAGGGCAGCGTCGCCAGCGCGGTAAAACGTGCCCGGCGGGTTGCCACCACCTCCGCAAAGGCGTCGTTAACCATCCCGGCCAACGCAATGGCGCGCTGAGGCTCCTCGATATGCGTTCCCGGCGTCGTCAGCGTCAGTACCTGTTTGGCAATACCGGCTTCCTCCAGCACTTGTTCGCGATACTCGATATCGCGGTGTCCGCGAACGGCGATGTTGTAATCCCCGGGGTAGTGCAGCAGCGGATTGCCTTCGTCATCGAAAGTTACGCCGACGTTCGATGGTCCCGTGCGTAGTGCATCGAGGTAGGCCGGTGGATAATAGTGATTATGAAAGTCAATGATCATGATTGATTTGCCGACGGCCCACTATCAATTTCTCTTATCGTAACGAAACAACTCCCCGGAAGGTAGAAAGGCGAACCAGGCTACGGCCCGTGGCGATTTTCCTGACGAATATAATCGATATAGACGGCGGACATCAATAGGACGGCCGAATCGGATCTTGAGCAGAGCAGATCAAGGATCAGCCGACGGGCAAGATCGTTATCGATCAAGACAAATCGCTCGGAAGAGATCTTTCCTGCCGATCCAGACGGCTTTAATGCTTAAATGGAGTTCGCCTGACTGACGACGGGGGCGCCGGCTGATACACCCGTTCGATCGAAATTGCTTCGAGGGCGACATTCGGGCCTTTGCACTGGTAGCCATTGGCCTGCAAGACGAGCCCTTTATGAAGAAAGTCTTTCGAGTAGATAGATTGTTCAGCGTCGGCAAGCCGGTCGATCGGAAACTGAAACGTCATCCGCTGATGCTTGTCGTCAAGGCTGAATACGACGGTGTCGGCGACCCTTTTGACCTTTTTTACTTTGCCCTTGAGTGCCATCACCTGGCAATCCCGAAGCGGTGCGAGGTCCGCGAGCTCTATTAGCTTGCCGTTTTCTGAATATGTCGGCCGCGCCTTCGGATCCGTCTGCCCAAAACACACACCGCACAGAAGCAATACCAAACCCAACCTTTGCATATAAATAATTTAACCCGCCTGACCACGCCTGCGCAATCCTTTTGAAAGATCATGGGTAAGACTTCGAGATCTTCGAACAAAGGTGCGTGAGTGTAAAGTACATCTCTTGATCGAGGGTCTGCACTCAAAATCACGCAAAGATATGAATTGAATGTGATCACTTCACAAACCGCGCAAAAAAAGAACCACCTGCGCCCTAGACAGGTGGTTCTGGATAATGCTCAAAGTCCCTACCTCGCGAAGTACGGCATAACCTTACAGCCCGTGAGGCACGCGGCCAGTCTAAAACCGCAGTTTCAAGGCGAGCTGGACCTGTCTGGGATCGCCGACTCCCTGGCGAAGGAATCCGTCAAAGTTGAACAAGCTCGGGGCCGTGATCGAGTTTTGGTTGCCCGCACCGGACAGCGAGTTGATCAGGTTCTTGTTGTTAAATGTATTGAACATCTCGATCTGCGGTACCAGATCGATCTTTTCCGTCAGGCCAAAGACCCGCGAGAGCCGCCAGTCGAAGGTGAAAAACTCATTGTCTTTGCGGAGGGTGTTGCGATTGGTGTGATCGTCGACCAGCATCAGAACGGCCGGCGTCGCAGGCTGGGCCGAACGGGCCTGGATGCGTGGCGTGAATTCGAGCTTCCACGGCAACTGAGCGTAAGCAAAGAAGTTGAACTTGTGCCTGATGTCGCGATCCGATAGGCCGTAGTCGAGACCCGGGTTAAAGATGTCAAAGGAGCGGTCCGTAAATGGATCGCGTTCGTTCGAGTCATCATCCTTGTCCCTGGAAAGCACGTAATTCCACTCGAACTGATAGCGACGGCTAAAGCGCTTTCGCATGCCGACCGTGAATCCGTCGTACAGCGATTTGCCGTTCGAGCTGGTCACAAAAACATCGCCGAGCGTCGGGAAAAATCCCGTCCGGGCATAATTGAAAAAGCGTGTAAGGTGAACACCTTTTGAGTGCGTGAAATCGAAGTAGAGAGCGAGGTCCTTGACCAGCTCCTGCTCATACTGGACATTGGCCGTGTAGATGCGCGGATTTTCGTAATCCTTGCTAAATACGCGGACGCTTGCACCGAAGGGAATTCCACCGAGAGGCGGCACATTCACAGGGTTCGGCCAGACGGGACGCGAAGACGCGCCAAAGCAGCCCGGATTCGAGAAGCACGCGATACCGAATTGCTGCACGCCGTTATCGGTGATCGAACCGACCTCGGAGAGCATGTTTTGCCGGGCGTAGTAGACGCCGTAGCTTGCACGCAGAACGGACCTGCCTTTGTTAGTAATGTCCCATGCAAAACCGACTCGCGGCTGAAACTCTGCCTTCTGGCTGTGCAGCGTGCCGTCGGACGGGAATCGCGGATCGTTCAGCAGCGGTCCATAGGCCGTTTGCGACGGCGGGACGACCGGCTTCGGAAACATCTCGGCTTCCCAGCGTAGGCCGTAGTTAAACGACAGATTCGGCCGGACCTGCCATTTGTCCTGGGCAAACAGAGCGTAGTCGTCGTTCGTAATGGTCGATTTGCCCGGAGGTGGTACACCCGAAATGCCGGTTGGAATGCCGTTCTGCAAATACAATAGAAGCGGACCGCCGCCGGCAAAGCCGACCGAGCTGCCGGCAGGGCATGCTTCGCTAAACGGGGCATCCTGAGTGACCCATCCGGTAAATACCCCAGCGGGCGTGGTACACTCGCCCGTGCTGGGTCCAAAACCACCGGGGGCAGCAGGCGATGCGTACCGCAAAAATCCGGTGACGCTGTCAAAGATATAGCGGCCGGTAAAAAAACCTCGGAAGACCTGATCGTTCAGGCTGTGCAGCCACTCGCCGCCAAACTTGACCGTATGTGCGCCCTTAACGATCGAAAAGTTGTCGCGGGCCTGCGTTCGCCAGAATACTTCATCGACGCCGGGCTGCAGGAAGAATGGATTGCCGAAGCGAAACGTGGTGCCAAATCCCATCGCCGTGTCGGCCAGAATATTCGACGGCGTTGCGCCGCGCGGTCGGTCCTCACGCGAGTATGTGAAATGGGCCTCGTTGAGCATGGTCGGCGAGACGGTCGTAAAGAGATTGACGTTAAGGACGTTGATCTTTGACGGGCCTTCGGTTCCGTTGGCCGACGCACCGTAGGTCGGCACGTCAAACGTCTGATTCGTGTTCTTTGAAAAGTCGAAGTTGTATGAGATGCCGAGTTTATTTGACTGCGTCAGGTTCCAATCGACCTTTGCCAGAAACGCCGAGTTTCTGATCTTGTGGTCGACGGGAACGCCCTCGTTGAACTGACGCGTCGACTGGATAAAGTTGATCAGTGCAAGCCGCTGACAATCCGGGCTGCCATTGATCAAGGCCTCATTGGCCTGGATGGTCGGATTTGTGACTGAACAAGGCGTGCCGATGGCCTCACTAAGGTTGGCGCGAGTGAGCTTTTCAAATATCTGCTCGAAAGCAAAAAAGAAAAAGGCTTTGTCCCTTTTGATCGGGCCGCCGACAGTACCGCCAAACTGCTCGCGGTGAAAACCGCTGAGAGGCTTGCCGTCAGAGGTATTCGAGGTCAATGCCTTGAGCCGCTGGAAATAGAAAAGACTGCCGTTGACGTTATTGGTGCCCGATTTTGTGATCACGTTTACGATGCCGCCGGCCGTTCGGCCAAATTCGGCGGTCGCTCCGGTGGCGACGACCTGAAATTCCTGAACGGCCTCGAGCGTGATGTCGATCGCGGCTCGCTGACCGCCCGCCTGTTCGCCGAAAAAGCCATTGTTGTAATCGCCGCCGTCGAGGCTGACGTTGTTAAAGATGCCTCGCTGGCCCGAGAAATTGATCTCGTCGCCATCCGGGCCCTGCGTAATGCTCACGCCGGGAGTCAGAGTCAAAAGGTCCTCAAATTTGCGTCCGAGAATGGGCGTATTCTCGATTGCCGCCGTGTTTAAGGTCGTGCTCGCTTCGGTCTTAGCGGTGTCGATGGTCGGCGAGCCGGTAATGGTGACCTCGCCGCTGACGCCTGACACCTTAAGAGTAACGTTCAGCGAAACGATCCGGCCGACCGTCAAAGCGACCCCGTCTTGAGTTAGTTTCGCGAAGCCCTGTTTAGTAACCGAAACTGAATATGCTCCTGGCGGCAGCGAGAGAAATGTGAAGCGCCCGTCAGAGTCGGTTACAAACGTCTTACTGAAATTGGTCCCCGCGCTTCGCGCCTCGACAGACGCTCCAGCGACGGCCGCACCCTGCTCGTCGCTCACGGTGCCCTGAATTGAACCTGAGGTGGTGTCTTGTGACGAGACGGCGACGGAGAGAGCCAGAGTGATAAGACAAATACCAATTACACTCCACATCCGATGTAGTCGCGAATTTCCTGAACTAAGCATGATCTTCTCCTTTAAAGGTTGGACGTACGGCAGACAGCCGCTCGAGGTATAACTATCGCCCGCATTTGAATGGTCGGTCATGGCGATCTCGATGCTTGGATCTAGTGGCGGCGGTTTGCCGCAATGCAAAAATTATGAACTTCCCTAAGATCGAAAATACGAAGGAATGCGCTTGCAGTATATTCAGTGTGTTGAGAGTTTACAAACGCCGAAGTATTAAATTTTTAAGCTCGAACTGTTGCGGCGGTCTGCGCTTGGGGAAGGCGACACGGCGCGGTTATGATATCGCGCGACGGATCAGCAAATGTTCACCGAGATCGACATCAAAAATTGGCCGCGGCGCACGACCTACGAGTTTTTTAAGAACTACGAAGACCCGTTTTTCAATTTCACCGCGAATCTCGACGTGACGGAACTCTATCGCTTCTGCAAACGGAATGAACTCGCATATTCGCTTGCAGCGCTTTATTGCTGTCAGACGGCGGTAAACGAGATCAGGGAGTTTCGGATAAGGCTGCTTGAAGATAGGCTGGTCGAATTCGAACGAGTCGATATTACCCAGACGATATTGAACGACGATGAGACATTCTCGTTTTCATACTACGCGATGTGCGATGACATTTTTGAGTTTGAGCGAAGCGCAAAGATCGCCCGCGATCACTATCGCAAATTAAAGACATTCGATGTCGAGACTCACAGGCTGGATCTGATCTATTATTCGGTCATTCCGTGGGTGTCTTTCACCAGTTTTAAACACGCGAGCCGTCTCGATCGAACGCAAACGGTTCCGCGGATCGTTTTCGGCAAGACATTCGATCTATTTGACAGAAAGCACATGCCGGTATCGGTTGAGGCAAATCACACGATCATGGACGGCTTTCACGTCGGCAAGCTTTTCAATCGGCTTCAGGAAATTATGGATGCCCTGAAAGATCGGTGATCGCGGAAAGAGTTCACTCCGGCGGAGTCCAACCGTCCGGAGCTTCATTCCAGATCTTGTCCGGCGCCGCCGGCTCGGCCTGATCTCTGTCAAGACGACCCGCGTCGATTTCGGCAAAGATAAAGTTTTCAGGCGCCACGGGAACACCTGCCATCCGTCGAAGCATTGCGAGTTGCCCGGCATGTGTCATGGCATCGGAAAGCGGGCCGTGCAAAAGCTTTTCGGGCGACAGCTTACATTTATGCAGCTCGGTCCGGATATATTGAGCAAGATCCTCAAGGGTTTGATGAAAGCGATCGATCTCATCTGAAAAGGTCGGCAACTCCTCTGGCCGATAGCTTCCGCCGGTAAAAAAAGTCCGAGCGTACCCGAGCACGCTCGTCATGTGCCGAACCAATTCGGCAGGCGTTCGAATACCGTCGAGCGGGCGAAAGTCGCCGAACTCTCCCGGAGCGTCTCTAACGGCTTTTTGGGTTCGATAGGCGAGCGCGGCGAGAAAATGAAGCAGCAGGTCGCGCTTGCCCGGATCGTCTTGATGATCGTCAACGTTCATTTCTGCTGATCATGCCCGGAGTAGATGGTTACCAGAATCATATTGCGGATTCGCCATTTTACCCAACCCCGAAACTCGTTTAGGGGTCTCTGAAACGGTGCGGTCGGTTAGGTGCCGGTGAAATATAAATACACAGACAGTCTTAATCTTTCAGAGGACGTTTTTGAGGCGTCGAGGCGGTGAGCATTTAGAGAGTGCTCGTAATGCTTTAGCGTCAAGTCCTTCACTTAACTCACAAAAAACTCACGGAGGAAAACAATAAATGCGAACTTTGTTATTTGGGCTGGTTGTATTTGTGTACTTAACGATGGCAGCAGTGTCTGCGGCTGCGCAGACAGAAGTGACGGTGACGAATCCGAAGTCAGATCCGGTGCTAGTCAGAGACGTCGATAACGACGCGCGGCGACCCTACCAGGTATCATTTTCGATCGGACAGCCGACCCTACCTACGGTACCGGCCGGAAAGGTCTTCGTTATCGAATACATCTCGGGGACGATACGCGTGCCTTCGACCACGGGCTCGGCCACGCCATGCCGCTTTATGCAGTTGTCGTTCGGACTCGGCAACGGCTCGGACACCGATGTACTGCCGGTATCTATGGGCACGGCCCAGAGCATAAATAACACGGACATTAATTTTTTTACTATTAGCCAGCGTGTGCAGATCTACGGCCTCGCTAACAGCGATCTCGGCGGCACGAGCTACTCGCTGGCCGGCACATGCAACAGCGGCCCCACCTCTAGCCATATCGTGCTCTCGGGCCATCTTGAGAAGGCAAATTAGGCAAGCGGCTGCGCGAATGAAGCAAGGGGCCGCTTTCGGGCGGCCTCAGCTATTTGTCGCGGAAACGCGGACTGAAAATGCTATTGCAGGTTGCGGTCGCCGCAGGGAGGTTCTACTATGGAGCGGCAGTAATTCCTCAATATGTTCAACATTCTCTGAACCTCGTCCGACGCGGAAGTTGTCCGCGAAATAAAGCGTCTTAGTGAAAATGGGCCCTTGTACGGGATGGTTTGCGCCAGCAGCCGTGCCGAGATCATGGCGTGGCTGGTAGCACGAAAATTCGACGTATACGTGGTCGATTCGACCGCGGCGGGCGAGACCGCAGTCGGCGTTTGCAATACCATCAGGACGGTCGATAAAGAGGGCGCGGTGATATGCGTTTCGCCCGACGGCGACGATCGCGAACCGCTTCTCGACGCCGGAGCAGACCTCGTGCTAAGACTTCCGGATGAGCTCGTTCAACTGCGTAGGACGATCGACGACCTGCTCGAAAGCCCGCACAGCGAGTCGGTCCATTGATCCTGCGACGGCTTACGGCATTCGTTTCTACTCTTTATGGAACCGCGCTGCTTCGTGTAGAATAGATATAGCTTTAGGTGATGGAGTTCACCGTATAACCATCTCGAAAAGAGATTGATGACTCCTGGTTGGCCGTGCACGGGTTGCGCGTTGGCGAGCTAGGAGTTTTGGTTTTAAAGCTGCTTCGCCTCCGGGTCGCCAATTCACGATCAAAAACAAACAGTCAGCGAGAGGAAAACGACTTGGAAACTTTTACACGATACTTAGCCGTAGCATTTGGCGGAGCACTGGGCGCCTGCCTTCGCTACTTTATTGGCACGACGTTTTTGGCTCGGACAGGGCTTCCGTTTCCTACATCGACCTTTGTCATCAACGTAACCGGTTCGTTCATCATTGGCTTCTTTCTGACGGTGGCGACAGAACGGCTGCAGGTCGATCCGTTCCTTAGATTGGTCGTAGCGGTCGGTTTTGTTGGCGCGTATACAACGTTTTCGACGTTCGAGTTTGAGACTGCGGGGTTGATCGAGAACCGAGAGATCTTATATGCATTCTTGTATGTGGCGCTAAGCCTGTTGGTCGGCTTTGTCGCCGTCTGGGGTGGTATTGTTGCGGCGAGGGCGTTGACGCCGGCGGTTTCGATGACACCAGCCTTGATCGGCGCTGAAGCGGTCTCAAGGCGCGCAGAACTTCGTCTGCAACCCACGCTAAAGTTGACGGTCTTCGTCGGTGGCGATGAGCGACGCTCGCATCATCCGCTTGTCAACGATATAACGAAGGTTTTGAGAGAGGCTGGCGTAGGTGGCGCCACGATCACAAAAGGAGTGATGAGTTATGGCAAAGATCGACGGATACACTCGTTCCAGAACGAGACCACTATGGAGAATCTCCCTCTGATCGTTGAAGCGATAGGTGCGGCGGATGCGATCGATCCCGCGAGCGAAAAGATAGCGGACTTGATCGGATCGCATGGCATGGTCGAGGTTAGCAGAAGCGTTCTGGCGAATTGAGCTGACAAAAAGTATGGAGAACGGATAATGCTTTCAAGACGCGCGGCAAAGAAACTGGTCATCTACGTCAACGCTCTCGAGCACTATCATCACAAACCGCTGTTCGAGGCGATCGTTGAATTTTTGTACGAAAACGAGGTCGCGGGAGCAACGGTGACGCGTTGCATTGCCGGATATGGAAAGCATGGTGAGTTTCACGAGTCAAAATTATTTACGTTGTCCGACGATGTGCCGATGCGGATCGAGGCTGTTGATGATGAAGGCAAGATCATGAGCCTATTGCCGGCGCTGAAGGACATTGTTGGAGAAGCGGTGATCGCGCTTTTGGACGTCGATGTCATCAGATCAGTCGACGAAATCGAGGCAGAACAAACACAAAAATCCGGCCGCCGATCATGAAAATGCGAGCGGGGCCGGATCCATTGTGAAATACTTACGGCAGAACAGTGAAACCCGACACGGGATTGCCGTAAAAGGCATCGTGCCATGCGGCCTTGTCCCACGGGCCATCCTGATCGCCAATGATCTGGACGGGGAACATCAAACGGTCGCTGCCCATCTTGCTTCCCGAGGCAAAACCGTTGTCAACGATATGGCCGTCGGCTCCGACCGTAAATTTGATTGATCGTGCAAGATGGTTATGCCAGAGCAACTTGAATTCATACTCGCCCGGATTGTCCGCGAGCATGTGGATCTGGCCGACTTGGTCGGGCATTTTCGCTAGCGTCTCGCCGGTCTTGTCCCAGGCCTTGATGTTCGGGAAACTGCACTCGACGCGCGCCCATTTCGCCTTTTGCGGAATGTTGTCGGCGACGTAGTTCGTCGGATTGACCTCGTCGATACGGCCGCATCCAGGCGTTCCGACCACGTCGCTGCCGTAGTTGATCTTTCCGACCTCTTTGCCCTGATAAAATAGGTGCGGCTCGAAATTGGACGCGTCGCCGCGGATCCAGAAAGCGACGTTAAAGCCGGGCAGCTTCCATCCGCGAACGTCATCCGCGTCAAAGTAGATATAACCGATCGGCAGGTTCCAATCCTGGTCGACGTAATAAACGTAGTGATTGACAAAGTCGGGACCGGTCTCGTTTGAGCGGGCCTTGAGCACCTTCACCTTACCGGTGAACAGGGTGACGTCGCTGCCTGCCAGTTCGTTTCGCATCTTGATCGTGAATGTGAGTGTGCCGCTGTAGGTCATGCCTTTGTCTTCGGCGATCCCATCGCGGCCGCCGCACTCAGTCTTCCACCAGCGGCCTTTAACGATCTCACCCGTTGGGCAGTCAAACTTGACCCAAGGCCCGGCGGGCGTTGAAACCTCCGCGTACAGTTGGCTCCCGCTTTCGATCGGGCCGTTAACGCGAAACTGCATTTTCGGCACCCAACTCCATACTTTAAAATTGCCTTTGTAAGAGCTCAAGGTGAATGCGTTGACGACGATAGAGTCTTTGGCGATCGTTGTCGTGTCGCCTGCGGCGGTGTTGGCGATCGGGTCACCGACCGCTGCTGACGGTCTCGAATTATTGGCGGCCTTGGGTGTTTCGGTTTTGGCGTCATTGCCGGTCGACGTTGTTGTCGTTTGTGTGGTGTCGGGCTTTTTCACTTTTGGCAGCTTCGGTAGATTGAACTGAGCGCAAACCATGACCGCGCCGACATTTAGGAGCAATCCAAGTAGAAGCATCAAAATAATATCTTTTCTCATATCTCCTCCAAACAGCGTTATTCGCCGCGTATCTATCTGGGAAAATCGAAGCAGGTCGTTCCTACGGACGCTGCTGGATCCACGGAAACATCCAGAAATAAACGAGGATACCCAGCGCGGAACCAGGGATCAGCAAGATCGCGCCAAAAAGCAGGTCGGTGGCTCGTGTCGGGCTGGTTCGATCCATGCAGCGAAGAAGCATCTCGACACCTTTCGCAATGAGATAAATGGATGCGATGCACGCAAAAAACAAGGCCAACAGCGGGTACCAGGCTTCCATAAATCCCTCCTTAGACTAAGTTGTGAATCGAGGCGTCTGATTACACGGCTCTCAGTTAGGTAAGACTCGATGGTGAAAACATTTCGGTCGTTGGCTACACGCGATGCAAATAACAAAAAACGGCGTCCCAGAATGAGCGCCGTCGTAATAGAAAGTTCGGGTATCGCTACTTCTTGATGAGTCCCGCAACGAGGATAAAGACAAGGGCACCCACCGGCGATGCTACCAATGGAAGGATCGCGTCGGGGCCTTCGCCCACTATCATCCGGCCGAGCAAGCTGAAAAAGATCCCGGTTGCAAGGCTGCCGATCACGCCGACAATTACACTCCCGACGTATCCCAAGCGCCCGCCGCCGTCTCGGAACGATGCTGTAAGCCAGCCAACAACACAACCGAACACGATAAAAAGGAAGAGTCCAAACATAGTCGTCCTCCGATGGTTTATTATGCAAGCCTTAAAGATCGAGTACTTGCACAACCCGATAAGCTGAAATGCTTGAAAACGTTTCCAGCGGTCGAGCAGCGCTTTCGTCAATGCTAGCGTTTTCCGTCGAGATTAGCCCACTCGCCGGATTGGATAAAGCTGGCCCAGTAAAAAGGATGCGATCGGCCGGGCCGTTTGAGCATGTCGAGCTCGATCTGACGGAGCGCTTCGCCGCGGCCCATTCCGGCCTTGAGGTTTTTATAGTAGCCGACCATGAGCTCACGCGTAATGTAATCGCTCACGGGCCAGAGGCTCATCACAAGCGACTCAGCGCCGGTCAGGACAAACGCGCGGCGCAGACCATAGACGCCTTCACCGGTCCGAACCTCGCCAAGACCGGTGTCACAGGCTGACAGAACGACGAGCTTGGTGCCCCAAAGATTCAAGCCGGAAGCCTCGAGGGCGGTCAGAATGCCATTGTCCGCACCGGGCTTGCGGCTATTAGCACCCGCGAAGGCCAAACCCGAGCGAAGAAGTGGATTGTCGAGTCGAGCATTGGCGGGCGAATTCGGTTTTCCCGAACGAGATAATTTCGCGCCTGCAGCGGCCTCGTCTTCGAGAAAAAATCCGTGTGTCGCAAGGTGCAAAATCTTGGGAGCGTTGGCGGCCTTGATGGCCGTTTCGCTCGCGGCTGCACCTGTAAGGAGCCGGGCATCGGGGAAAAGTTCTTTGATGCGTTTGGCTTCCTCCGCCGAGCCCGCAAGCGGCGCAAAGTAGGTATTCCCCATGTCACGGGTAGCGACCTTACTCGACATACCGCGATTTGAAGCAGGTTTTCCCGTGGTCGCGGGATCGGCAGGGCCGAACATCGGGTCGGCGACGATCAACGGCGGCTCTTTGCCGCCTGCAGTTCGCTGTGACCGAAGCAGGTCACGGCCGCTCGTGAGATATGTGAAGGAATATTTTTCAACCAGGAAATGACCCGATTCGTCGACCAGCGCCTCGAAAGGCAACAGGCTCATTTCTCCGTCGGGCGATATGAAAAGATGTGTAGCCGCGCCTGTCAGAGTTCTAAGCGGCTGCATTATTGTTCCGTCAAGCGAGCGGAGCATCTCGGTGGCATCTTTTCGCGAAGGATCGCGAAGCGCTCCACGAACGCTGTCGATCTGGTCGTCGATCTGTTTTGCCTCGCCGAGGTCCTTCCACTTTAGCCCTGCGTTCTTGGTTATGACATAGACCGCATAATGTGCCGGCGCCCGCGAGCCGGGGTCGTCAACATCGTCGCTGAACTCGAAAGTTTTTGGCGATATGGGGTTGAAAACGGCAAATTCGATCAGTGCCGCATCATCAGGCAAGGCCGAGCGAACGTCACTAAGCGTAGCGGATTTTGAACGCTCGAAGAAGCCGGACGCTTGAGAGCTGATCTTGCTTTCAAGATCCATTCGCTGCTGTTCGAGGTCCGCGATCCGTTTTTTGTAGGCGTCGGCCGCGGTGTCGCCCGCTCCGTCGAGGACCGTATTTACAAGGCGACCAGTCGTCTGGTTTAGATCGTCGAGCAGCTTCTGATCGTCCTTGTTTGACCGTTGCCTAAGGGCACCCATATTTGCCGAGAGCGAATCGAGGACACGGCCCTTTCGCTGCAGGACAGTCGTGGCACCAAGCTCGGCCGCGGCCTGCGACGTCGGCGCTGAAAGAAAATTGAATGTGAGCGTTTGATTCTCGATCGCGCTGAACGTATTGATGTACGCGTGCTTTTCCTTTTCGGACCCGATCGTCAGATTGAGCGAAATGTTGAATTCAAGCAGGTTGTTCGCCTTGGTCTGGTATTCGATCGCTTTGTCCGTATCGCCTTTGACCGCATAAAGATTTGCAAGATCGGCGTACGCAAGGCCCAGATCAGGATGGAACGGCTGCGTTTTTTCCTTGATCTCGACTGCGCGTAAATAGAGAGCCTCGGCCTTAGCATAATCGCCGAGATTCTTGTTTATCGCCGCGAGCAAATGCAGGGAATAGGAAACGTACGGATGGTTTTCGCCAAGCCGATTCTCAAAGATCGTGAGCGAGCGCTGCGCAAGGGGTTCGGCTCGTGCGAAATCGCCGTTGCTGCTGTATAGGACCGCAAAGTTGTAGAGCGTCTGACCGACGTCCGGGTCGTCGGGCCCGAGCGCCTTTTCGCGAATCGCCAGCGCCTTTTCGTAAAAGGGCTCGGCAGTCGGGATATCCGAATAGAGATTCGCAATATTGTTCAAAGCCAGCGCCGTCTCGGGACTGTCGGGGCCGTTCGATTTGAGTCTGATCTGCAAGACCTGGTCGTAATATTCGCGTGCCTTGGCCTTGTCTCCACGGGCTGCGGCGACCGTTCCGAGATTATTTAGCCCGCCAGCGATCAACGGGTGGTTCGGGTCGAGTATCTTTTCGCGTATCGCCAGCGCGCGAGAGTAATAGTCCTCCGCCTTTACATAATCGCCGCGTGATTTATATAGAATGCCGAGGTTGTTATAGATCATCGCGAACGAGAAATGGTCTTTCCCGAGGGCCTTTTCCCTGATCGCTATTGCGCGGTTGTAAAGTTCTTCGGCCTGGTCGTATTCGCCTTTGTCGGAGTAGAGATTTGCAATAATAAAATAAGTCAGACCGACATCAGGATGATCGGGCCCGAGCACTTTCAGTCTGATGTCGAGAGCGCGTTGGGCGAGCGGAAGGGCTTTGTCGGGCTCATTTCCAATATAAAGCTGATTGGCGCGCGTCGACAGACGGCGCGCCTCATCAAGCTGTTTCTCGGCATCGGTTGCTGTGCGCAACTCGTTTAGCGTGAGTTCGTAACGGCCGGGCGCGGCGGCCTTGAGACGCGGTGCGACGGTTATCTTATATGCGCCGGATTCGCTGCCGACAAATTCGAATTTTTCCTCTCCTTCGTTACGAGGATCGGCGTCGACTTCGATTGGAATGCTGCCGTCGGCTCCGAGCAGGCGAATAAAGACATCGACACCGCGCTGCTCGATAGTCAGTTTTGCAAATTGACCCGCTGTGAGATCGATCTGAAAGGTGTCTATCTGACCGCCGCTGATATCTCGGTAGACAGTTTTCTGCGGCTCAAGTTTTGTTAATTCCTGGGCGCGTATGGGGGCAACGGCGATGAAGAGCGTTCCCGCGCAAATCGAGGTCAGACAAGTCAACCGACAGAAAAAACTGCTTCCGCGTGCGAACATTTACCTCTTATTCCTCGCTTTGATCTGCGAGAGATTATCGCACAACCTGGAATGTGTAGTCACTAAATGAATCCGGCGGGCCGCTGCCGACAGCACCCGAGAGTGACATCGTATAAATCTTTGAGGTCAAAAGAGACGCTGGAACAGAAACTGATACCGAACCGGCGTCGGCTGCTCCTGAAGATCGAAGCCGGCCGCTCCGCCAGATCGTCTTCCCCGAATCAGGGTCTTTGAGGACCGCTGAATAGGAGCTGAAATCATTTGGCTCGAGCTTTAACCGCATCACAATGTTAGCCGCACTTTTCGGTATGGTTAGCCGCGGTAGTTGCCCGCTGCCGCGAAGCGCGGGTGTCAGGACAAAGGACGCAATAGCCGGCGCAGACCGCTTTATCGATGAAGGGGACGGTGCTGTGTTTGTCTTCGCTTCAGAGGCGCGAACTTGGCTCCGGGCGTCGTCAAGTTCCTGCTGGAGACGATCGCGTTCGGCGGTCGTCGCGGTGAACTGCGCATTGGCCTGGTCGCCGGCGGTTTTAAGAGCGGCGATCTGTCTTTCAAGCTCCTGCTGCCGCGCATCCTCGCTGCCGGAGTTTTGTGCGACCTCGCTGAGTTGATGCTGCAATCGCGAGTTCTGGATCCAGAACCAACCACTTAGCACAGCAAGAGCGATCGTAGCCGCGACGACTCCCCATTTAAGGGCGGGTGCTGAAAAAATACTGAAAAAGCCGCGTTTCGGCTCCCGAACATCAGCAACAGCGGGCGCCGCGTTTTGGCGCGCAACGAAGCTGCGAAATTCTTTGGCAAAATCTACCTTGTCGCGTCGTCTTGGAGATGCAAGGTAGTGAGCGCGAAATCTTTCCAGCTCTTCGCCGGAAAGCTCTCCATTGGCATATGCGTCGGTGAGATCGTGCTCGACCGAGTTCAAAATGTCGTTGAAATCGTTATCAGAGAACGACATTTCGTCGTATCTCTCGGTTTCGGCGTCGGACAGAGAACCAAGGAGGTAAGCCCTGAGCGAGCGTATGTCATAAGCCTGTTGTTTCATCGTGCGTTACCGGCCGTCGTTGTGAAAGCGACTCGGTCGAATCTAATCTCGGACCGTGGAAGAAGCTTGTTCGCCACGCTTACTGCTGGGACCGCCCAGGTTCAAAAAACCGTGTGGGCAAGCGGCCTCATCTCTATAAGCGCCTGAGGCAAAAACATTTCACTCTTCACGGCAACTGCATTTTCGAACGCAGATCTCCAGGCGGTCGCGTATGCGACAGGCCCGGATACTAAGCGCATTCATCGAAATTCCGAGATTTTCCGCCATTCGACGCCGATTCTCGATCTTTTCACGCTCTTTGCCGTGATAATAGCGAACGATCAGCTCGCGGCTCGCCAGCTCAAGCGTGTTGCAGCACTTCTCGAGGCACTGCAGCATTTGCTCCTTTTCGTCCGCCGCGTTGGTTTGCCGACGGTTATCGTCGACGATGGGCCGAATGTCCTCATCGATCGATACTTCTTTCGAACGATTTGACCGGAGTGATTCGAGAAAGACGTATCGGGCTACGGTATAACAAAACTTCGCGGGCGTGTCCGATTCGATCGAGCCTTCCTCTTCGAGCCGCCTGGCAACGCGATTAAGCGTTTCATCAGCCAACTCGTCCGGCTCGAGGCAATTCTTTCGATCGAAATAGGTGACAAGCCGCCGTCGCATCTCAAGATATGCCTGGCCGTCGGTACTTGAACCGTTGTCGAGCCAATCGAGAAAACGCTCGAACGACCGCTCTGAAAGCGTCCAGGTAGCATTCTTCGATCTTTGGCCGGTGTCGGTCACGGTGGTGTCCATGAAAAGCGAACGAACCAAAACATTATAGTTGCGTCCGGTTTCGATTAGAAATGACAAAAATCGGTAGTCGGAAGCAAAAAAAGCGGCGCCTTGGGCGCCGCTTCCATAAGGCTTACAGAACTCGCGACTTCAGGGAAGTGCGACAAAATCGAAGTCGGCGATCGCGTCGTCTACAGTCAGCGAGCGCGTCGGAAAACGATAGGTTTTAGACTGAATAGAGATGACATAGGTGCGTCCCGCGATCACATTGTCAAAGCTGAAATATCCGAACGAGTTAGTAAATACAGTCCTTGAGTTACCTGTGTCATCAAAAAGCGTCACACGCGCGCGGTCGACCCCGTATCCGGACTGATTTACGGCCCGGCCAGAGACAGTGACGCCGGCAGCGGTAGGAGCGAGCAGCGTACCTACCGACCAGCTCGAGAACGCGACGACATTATTCATTGAAAACGTATGAGTAGTCGGACTAGCGAAATCCGGAGTAAACGCGAAGGTTCCGCCCGTATCCCGTTTGAGGATCTTAAAAGTCGACTCATCGGACCCACCGGGAACATCCGAAGCTTGGTAATTAAATGTGATCGATGCTTGCGAAACGCCTGAAGGTGTCAGGTCCCAGTAACGATGGATCGTCTTTGTCGAATCCGCCCCGAGTAGAACGCCATCGACGGGATTGACCGTGAATGTGCCTGCACCGACCGTCCCGCTGAGCGTCACCGGAGCATAGCCCGCCGCCGTCCCTACTGGAAAGACGTATGGCCCCGAGCCGTTAACGCAGCGTATCAATTTTCCTTTGACAAAGCTGGTTGTGCTCCCGCCCGAAACGCCGCTGCTTGAGCAATCATTTACGGTAAGGGAATTCGAGCCTAGGTCGACGATCCTGCCGTCGCCGATAATGAGCTGATTGACGCTGACATTTATTCCGCTCGCCGGATTATTTAGAACGCCGGTCGATGGAATATTGGCGACATCCGTGGCACCTGGAACTCCGGACGAACTCCAGTTTGCGGCGTTGTTCCAATCTGAACTGACGGCGCCGGTCCAAACGCGCGGGCCGTGATCGCAGACCGTGACGTCATTCAGAGCAGGAGTCACGGCGTTGTTCGTTGTTGAGAGAAAGGCCTTATATTTCAGGTATCTAAACCCGTTAAATTGTGCCAATGAGCCGCCGTTTGAAAAGAAAGTCGATGAGGATCCGCCCGGCCCGACAAAATTGAAGGGACCGTAAGGGCTGTCACTCGCGGCAGCCTGAAAGGCGACCGCAGTGTTCGCAGGCGTGTTCGCCGTCCACGAAAGATTCGACCAGATTGTTGTCCCGGGGACCGATGGATTTGAGTCTTTGACGCCGGAGGTAAAATCGCCCGACGTGTAGCCTTGGTTCACATACACCACAAATTTTAGGTCACGACCGCCGGAAGTGTTGTCGATGGTCCAGGTTGAACCGCTATTCCCAGAGGTGACGCGTTGGCCATTCGCGTACGGGTTACTATTGGGCGAGCAACTGCATGTGTAGGCATAGCTCCCGGTTCGTGCAGCGGTCGATCCGAAAACAAGCGCGTACCTTGCTCCGGCCGTGACCGTCGCCGGACTCGCGAATGTGACAGATTTGAATCCTCCTGCTCCGCCGTCGTTGAATCCAGCAAGCGTCGTTGTTGCCAGGTCAGAACCCGTCGGAACAGGGTTAGGACCCGTGGTTGTTGCCCGGATCGACACTGTGATGTTCGGATTTGTCCCACTACAAGCAGAGCAGAAGAGTTCGATAGCAACGCGTGTTAGCTGACCAGTCACCGCAGGCGTGAACGTCTGTCCTGCCCAACTGGTATTGGTGAATACGAAACCAGTTGGACTAACGGATAGATTTTCCTGGTCAATGACATCAGGCTTCGTGAGTGTCACATCGCCCGGGTTTGTAGTGATGTCCGTATTATTCAGAGTACCGGTCTGAAAATCCGTCTGCGATGCGTCGGTGAAACAATTGCTGTCCGCGGCCGGGCTGAGCGTAAAATCCTGAACAGCATTTGAACCATCGGAGATTACGATGTTCGCTGCCATGCCGGTCGTATAGCCGGCAAATGACGCCGACTCCGATTGATATAAACCCTGCGGCAGGTTTGCGAACGAATAATTTCCACCCGCGTCCGTTGCGGTCGAGCGGCTTCCGAGCGAAACCGTGACGCCCTCCAGCGGAAGATTTGTAGTGGATGACCGGACCGTGCCCTGCAGACCGCCGTCGTTGTCAAGAGGGACACATCCCGGGTAACCGAACGAGCCGATCCTGGTCTGATGATCGAGTCCGGTCGTCACGAAATACTCATTCGTATACCAGAATGTGCAGCCGTCGGGGTCGAGCGTCATCGAGGTGTAATCGCCCCATCGCGTGCAGGGCGAGCCGCCGCAATTTCCGCTCTGAGTTCCGGTTCCGTCGATCAGGGTCTGTTCGGTGAAACCGAATGTATTAAGCGTGTCACCGGCGAGCCGACCAGCATATTTGACCTGTGGATTCGTCGCTGAATTGGATTTGCTATACCCCATAGCCATGTCACCGTTCCGGTTGACAGCGACACTGGGAACATACCTGAAGAACGTGTTGGCCGCTTCGGGGTCCCAAGTCGCCCCTTGGACCATGTTTGCGGCAACCGTACCGCCAGTTACGTTGATCTGATACCACCTGGGAGCTGCATTTCCGCCGGTCGTGGCGTTGCACGTCGTGTTGGTTGCACTCACGCCTCGCTGAACGGTATGAGCGACCCACAAGGATTCGGCACCGCTAATATTCGAATATTGGTTTTGCACCATTGCACGCAGCGATATCACGTCGAGCGAGTTGGTCGCGACGGGAGTTGCGGCGTTGGCAACTGCTGCGTTTGGCCAACAGTTTGGCTCAAGTTGATTTGTCGGACCGATAAACGTTGCGAGCGAAGGATGGTTCCAATCGACGTGAAACTTATAAACGCTCGCGGCGTTTAGAAAGCTCGCGGTCGAGACAAAATAGTTCGGCGTCCCGGTCGGGGGTGTGCCGGTTTGCAGCCTCGCATTACTTGGTAAAACGGTGAAGTCAGTAGATGGCGCATCAAACGAGACGACCTGGACGGTGGGTGCGCCAGCGTACATCTGCGCTTTATTGAATGCGAAAACGCGCGGGTTCTGGAACGAGCCACTGGCCGCATAATCGAACATATTGGCCGACATGTAAATGCCGTCGGTCCAGATGCCGAATTTAGGATAATCGCCGAGTCCGCCGGTTGTATTTATCGAGTAGAAATTCCATCCGCCGGTAACCGGATCCCCATTTTTCGAAACAGCTATGCATTGAAAATTTCCCGGCGGGTTTATGGCGTTACCCGAACCGTCCAGCGAAAACGCAAAATCCGAGATGACCCATCTGTCTTCGAAGGAATCATAAAGCACGACCGGATCGCCGAAGTTATTCGTGTCGCAGAGATTGCCGAAGTTGCCTTGGCTCATGAATGCGTTGAATCCCGTAGCCGAGACGCGGGCGCCGGTCGTTTTGTTGTAGATCCCGATCGTGGCATTGATGGTCTGAATGTAATAGAGCGGTCCGACATCGCCATTTGTATCCGGCGGGTGTCCGGAGCCGAAGTTTGCGAAATCAAGCCCATCGAAGGACGATAACGGCGCCGGCGCCGTTACAGCGAGGGCATTTTCGGTTGGCGTTGCGGGATTGGCCGCAACGGCGTCGGATTTTGGCGGGATGATAGCTCTTGGATTCGGTTCGGGGCCCTCACGTTCGGGTCGCTCGATCTTTATTGGGGCCTGGTACGGGATGTTGCGAAGATCACCATCAAACGAACCGGCTTTTTTTAGCTTTGAAATAACCGGTTGCGGCTTAGTCTTCTCGTCGACAGTCTGACGGGTGCTTACGGAAAACTGATTTGCAGAGGTTCGCCGGTTTCGGTCTATCGAACCCATCGATTTTCGGCTGCGGCCGTCAGGAACAAGATCGACGCGGACCGGTTTTACCGATGCCGCCTTTCGTTGACGGACTGACTTTCGCGCAGTCTGTGTCCAGCCGGTTAGCGGTATTAGGGTCACGACGGCGAGGATCGACAAGGATTGAAATAATGATCGTAGGTGCATGATGGCTCCCGTTTGATTTTTCGATTAGTTATCGTTTGGGTGAAAGAACCTGGAAATGTCGGTGCAAATGGCACCGGTTCAATTTTTACGTTGACGGCTTCTTATAGGGCCGCGGATCAATTTTTGGATCGGGGCGTTTCGGCCGCTCTTCCTTTTTGGGCGTCGACGGCGGTAGGTCACGCAGATCGCCGGTCCAACTTCCTGATCGTTTCATCTCAGTCGTGGTTGGCTGAGCCGATCTCGATGACGATCGATGCTTCGCCCTTCGAACGCGTCTTGAATGTTTCGTCATCTTCTTTTGAGCACTTCTGTTTGGTACCCAACGTGCGGCGAGAACGAGTTTCGGCACTGATCGGCCTGGCGCGGCCCAGACCGATACAACTGTAAGTATCGCGATCACGATCAAGATAGAGATCGAACGTGAAATTCGGTTTCGTAACAACTGTCCAGACTCCTGTTGGTTTGAGGTGAACGGGCCTAGGGGAAGTCGTTGTTAAATCTAATCCAGAACCCTAAAAAATGCAATATAAAAGTGTTTTCGGAATTTCGAGTTACAGGCAGCTCCATGCGCCGGCAACCATCATCGCCGGAGCGCCGTTGCCGCCGCCCTGGCATGGCGTCGTCGACCGTCGGCAATTTAGACAATAAACAAGTGAACCGTCGGGCTTTCCAGCCGGCAAGGCGTCCTGCCGAATCGATGGCAAGCGTATCGGCGAATTGAACTGAACGTCCGTGCCGAAGATCGATGGATGACCCTGAACGCTTCCTTCGGCGGGCTGGCCTGTCATAAAAACGACGGTCGCTCGGTCAAAATCCTTCGACTGAGCGCCCTGACAGCCGATGATGTACCCGTCGTAGCAAAACCTGTCGCCAGTCGAATAGACTCGCAACCGATCGTCAGCATGAAAAACATTAGGTCCGTAGCTGTTGCCGGTCGAAACATATGTGCGCCGTGCGTTGAAAACCACCGGATCGCCGAAAGCTGAATTTATGGCAGTGATAGCGGTCGAATAGTTTCCGGCGAGCGGATTTTGCGCAGCATTGTAGACGAGTGAATTGGTCATATTCTCAGTTCCGGAGCTTATGATATTGATTCCACCCGAATCGAGAATGTCGATGAACGTACCACCGAGAGCGCCGGCAAATCCACCGCCGAAGGTGTCCTGAATGACAACGCCCGCCACACGCTCAAAATGCATCGAGTCGGCATTTTGGCCTGCGCGCTTTGCCGGATTAATGAAGACCGTACCCTCTATCTTCCAGTCGCTATTTCGACTATTTGTATAAATTCCCGAGTCGCGATTGAACTCAAAGCGGCACGCATTAAGCTTTACATAATCGAATTGCCAGTTGAGATCCGTCTGCGGCAAGCCATACGCATTTATCCCGCGATTGAAGTTATTAAAAATGACACGCTCGAAATAAAAATCCTGAGATGAAGTGTAAGCTCCGACGGCCTCGATGCCGGAGGTGTTCTCGCCCGACTGAGCATAAAGCTCGATATCGCGAATCGTTACCTTCTCAACACATTCACCGATGCGAAATAAAGCCTTATTGGGACCTGAGAGCGAAATGCGAACAGGGTTCTTTCGCGGTAGGCCGCTGGTCGGCGAGTTCGATGCCAGTCCATTCGTACCCTCGATCATTACGGCCGACGGCAGCGCGATCGGCGATGTTACGACGTAATCGCCGTCAGGAAAGCTCAGGCGTCCGCCGTTTCGAGATGCGATATACGCCATCGCGCTTTTTATCGCGATCGTGTCGTCGGTCTTGCCGTCGCCTACCGCGCCAAAGTCGCGAATGTTGTAGGTTCCTAGTTCGCGCGCGTCGGGCGTTGCGATCCAGTCATACGTGATCGGACCCGAAAACTGATCGCCATTAAACGAGAGGCGGTATCGCTTGTCCTCGCCTGTGAAACACCACTGGTAGGTCGTCGGGTCCGCTCTGATCGTTGCGGTACCTCCGGCGCCAGGTCGAACGGTCCCAGCCGAACCGCCGCAAGGCCTGATGTTCATCGGCGTCGACCGGTCGAGATCTGTGACTGTGATCTCAGTAGCGACCGGCGCGTATCTGAGGGCACACGCGGCCGAGCGTTGCGATGTCGGAACGTCGAGAATGATGTTGTAGCCTTCAAAGCGATTTTGCGAAAATGCTGCCCCAGCGAGCAAGAGAACTATCCAAGGCGCCGAAAGGAAACTGCGTTTCGTCATTTGAACATTTTTACGAAACGCAAATCGAAAGGCAAAATCGCGACGGCTGGCTTTCGGAGCAGTTTTGTTCGGAACCTAAACGGTCTCGACAGTCTGGAGATTTGTACAGCCTTGAAATTCTTTGAGAGCCTCAAATACCTGCAGCGCGTATCGAACATTCCCGAACGGAGCGGAGACCTGAACGCCCTGGATAATGTCGCGTACCTCAAGCAGCGACTCGCGGGCGATCGAGATACCCTCTTCGCGCGCCTCTTCTTTGCCAAGGCCGGATGCGACGCGCATGCGCTCAAGGATTTCCGGTGTGACGTTAACACCGGGCACCTCGTTGTGCATGAACTCGGCGTTTCGATAGCTGATCAACGGCCAGATGCCGGCGACGATCGGGATCCGCACGTGCGAGATCCGTTTGAGAAACGACCGAAGCTGTTCTGTATCGAACACAGGCTGCGTGATAGCGTATTCGGCGCCGGCCTCGACCTTCCATTCGAATCTGCGGATCTCTTCTTCCATATTCACCGCACCAGGATTTACACCGACACCGATCGAGAATGCTGTCGGTCTGCCGATCGGGTTATTTCCGAGATCGAGGCCGTGATTCAGCTTATTGACCATGTTCGTCAGGCCGATCGCGTCAATGTCGAAGACAGCCGTTGCGTCCGGATAAGGCCCCATCTTTGGCGGGTCGCCGGTGATGATCAGCAGGTTGTGAAGACCGAGTGCAGCTGCACCAAGCAAGTCGCTCATCATCCCAAGCAGGTTTCGATCACGACAACAATAATGCAGCACGGCCTCGATGCCGATCTCGCGTTCGACGAGCACGGCTGTCGCCTGCGCGGACATTCGAGTTTGAGCGCGCGGGCCGTCGGGAATATTTACGCCGTCAACACCTGCGTCCTTTAAGAGGCGTATCGAATCGAGCGTCTTTTGTGCGTCGCAGCCTTTTGGCGGCAGGACTTCGACCGAGGTAACGAATTCACCACGTGCGATCTTTGCCGCCCATCGAGACCGCTCTTCTGCCGGAACGACCTTAACGTCCTGCGGCTTGAGTTCGGCGACCGTGGCCGACTGGCCGCGAAATGCGCTGATGCCCTTCCGAGGACTCACAGAACGGACCGCTTCGGCGATCAGCTTTGTATGCGTCGGCGTCGTGCCGCAGCATCCGCCGACAAATTTTGCTCCGGTTTGGACAAACCTGCGCGAAAACTCGGCCATGTATTCGGGCGAGCCCATGTAAAACTGTCGCCCCTGCACGTCGCGGGGCAAACCCGCGTTCGGCTGCGCCGATAGCGGCTTAGCCGTAACACCGTGCATAATTTCAAGTCCATGCAGAACATGGGTCGGTCCCATACCGCAATTCAGACCGATGACATCGGCGCCGAGCTCATCCAGCCTAGCCGTGAACAGCTCGGGAGCCGTGCCAAATGTTGTTTTGATATCCTGCTGGATCGTCATTTGTGCGACGATCGGCAGGTCCGACAACTCGCGGACCGCTCGGATGGCCTGTTCGATAACCGACAATTCGGAAAACGTTTCGAGCACAAACAGATCGACGTCGGCTTCCAGGAGGCCCTCGACTTGCTCTTTGTACATTTCCTTCGCCTCTTCGAATGACGTCGGACCAAACGGCTCAATGCGTAGACCAAGCGGACCTATCGCGCCTGCAACAAACACGCGGTCACCGGCGGCCCGTCGAGCAATTCTCCCGGCTGCAGCGTTGATCTCGCGCACCTTCGATTCGAGTCCGTATGGCTGTAGATTATGACGCGTGGCACCGAACGTATTGGTCTCTATGATCTCCGCGCCGGCGCGAACGTATTCTTCGTGGACCTCGCGGACAAGATCGGCTGCAACAAGGTTTAATTCATCGTAACTGCGGTTGATGTAGACGCCCTTGTCGTAAAGTCGCGTTCCCATCGCGCCGTCGAAAACGTATACACTGTCAGTCTCGAGAAGCTCACGAAAATCTTTCATAAAACGAGCTCAGAGTGCGAGCTTAAGCTCGTCTCCGAGGATGAGTGGTACAAGCTAAAGCTTGCACTCTAAACATAAAACAAAAAGCCTCGCTAAACAGCGAGACCGAAATCAAATTACGCGTTTTGTCCGTTAGCTGTTTAGCGGTTTATTTAACGTGGTCGCAAGTCGCGTAACTCACCACGGGTCAAACAAAATACTGTGCCTTTATGGCGGGGAAGTCAAGCATAAACAAAGCGCCCGATCAAATCTTTCCTTTCAACTTTTCATACGTCGTTTCAAGCGATTCGGGCATCGTGCGGGTCTCGCCGATCGAGGTGACAAAATTGACGTCGCCAAACCAACGCGGCAGGACATGCATGTGAAAATGAGAAGCGACGCCTGCGCCGGCGGCCTTTCCGAGATTGAGTCCCATGTTAAAGCCCTGCGGCTCGTAGGTGGCTTCAAGTGCTGCCTGACAGCGCTTTGCAAGGTCCATCATCTCGTCAGTCGTGTGTTTGTCGGCTCTGCAAAGGTCACCGAGGTGCTCATAGGGAACGATCATCAAATGTCCCGTTCCGTATGGGTAGATATTCAAAATTACAAAGTTCGACCCGGCCCTGAGAAGGATAAATTTTTCCTCGTCACTGGCCGGGTCGCTAAGGATGTTGCAAAATACGCAGCCGACTTCCGTGTTGCTTAGTCCGGACTCGCCAGTTATATAGCTATAGCGCCATGGACTCCACAATACATCCACGATCTAAAATTGGCCGCCGCTTGGGTTGCCGTTAGCGTTTTCGTTTTGATTTATCAATTCCTTTAGCTCTTTTCCTGGCTTGAAGTAGGCGACGCGCTTTGCCGGTATGTCGACTGAGCTGCCGGTTTTTGGGTTACGCCCTTTGCGCGAGTTTCGTTCTCGCACCCGAAAGCTGCCAAAACCCCGTAGCTCGATCTTCTCGCCTCGATTAAGCGTCTCAGTGATGCTGTCGAAGATGATCTCGACCAACTGCTCGGCATCCTTTTTGGTCATGTCGGCTTCGTTAGCAACTTTTTCAACAAGATCCGCCTTTGTCATGTTCCCCCCTCCAAGTCAGACCGACGGCGGCGGCCGCCGGAGCATTTCAATGTGAAAAATCAAAAAATTTAAGCCGACTTTTGTTCGGACTCTTCAGCGGCCTCATCGCTCTCGGTCTGCGGCAGGTCGGCAGATTCCGCAGGCGGGTTCTCGATCTCTGTCGAGGCTTCCGCGTTTGCGGACTCCGATTCCGCCTCGCCGGTTGACGAAGCGCTCTCAGGCGCAGTCTCTTCTGCCGCCGGCGTTTCTGCCTGTGGCTCCGAGGTGCTCTCGGCTGCCGCCTCAACTGGCGTCGTCTCAGTCGAACCATCGACCGGAGTCGCTGCCGCCTCAGTCGATGCTTCCGGCGTCGAAGCCACGGGGGCCTGATTGCCGCGTCGCTCTTTCTTTTTGCTTCCCTTTTCCGCTGCGGGCTTTGTGCTTCCGAGATTAATATTGGCTAACTCGGCAAGGCTTGCCATGCCGCCCTTAGCTTCGCTGGAGTACATCCGGGCATCGACAACGGCCTCTTCGTGCTTACCGACCGCGCGATGCGAAAGACCGATCTTCTGGTCCTCATGCTCAATACGCAGGATCTTGAAATCCATCTCCTGTCCTATCTGCGTGATGTCTTCGGGCTTTTCGACGCGCTGGTCCGCGAGTTCCGAAATATGGCAGAGGCCTTCGAGGCCTTCGCCAAGCTCGACAAACACCCCAAAGCTCGTGAACCGCGTCACCTTTCCGCGAACAACATCGCCGGGCCGATGCGTTGCTACGAATGACTCCCACGCGCTCGGCATCAGGTCCTTCATCGATAGTGACAGCCTCTGGCCGCGTTTGTCTATATTGGTGACGATCGCGTCAACTTCCTGGTCTTTCTTAAGCAGCTCCTTTGGGTGCTTGACCTTTTTCGCCCAGGTGATATCCGAGACATGAACGAGGCCATCGATGCCTTCTTCAAGCTCCACGAATGCGCCGAAGTCGGTGATGTTGCGGACCTTGCCGTGAACCTTGGAACCGACTGGATACTTGATATCGACGGTCTCCCACGGGTTTTCGGCAAACTGTTTCATTCCCAGGCTGATCCGTTTTTCAACGGTGTCGACACCGAGAACCTGGACATCTACCTCGTCGCCTTTATTGAACATCCGCTTCGGAGAAACAGATCGTTTGGACCACGATATCTCGGAGACATGAACGAGGCCTTCGACACCCGGTTCAAGCTCAACAAAAACACCGTAATCTGTAACCGAGGAAACCTTTCCACGGACCTTTGAGTTAACGTGATAAACCTCGGTTACCGTCGACCACGGGTCGGGAAGAAGCTGCTTATAGCCAAGTGAGATCTTCTCTTTCTCGCGATCGAGCTTCAGCACCTTGACCTGGACGTGCTCACCCTGCTTGAACATCTCCGACGGATGGTGCAAACGGCCCCACGACATATCCGTCACATGCAGCAAGCCGTCAATACCACCGATATCAACGAATGCGCCGTACTCGGTCAGGTTCTTGATCGTTCCGTCAACGATGTAGCCGACGTCCACATTCTCGAGCGTCTCGGCTTTTTGTTTATTGACGACTTCGTCCGTAATGACCTTGCGCGAAAGGACGATGTTGTTTCGTCGGCGGGAAAACTTAATGATCTTGGCTTCGATGTCTTCGCCGATATACGTGTCGAGTTGTCTGATCGGCCGCGAATCTATCTGCGAGCCGGGAAGAAATGCCTCGATGCCATTGATCTCGACCTTTAGTCCGCCCTTTGTCTTATCGACTATCTTGCCGATCACCGGTCGTTCCTCGCGGTATGCGGCTTCGATCTCGCTCCATGACTTTCGATTAAGTGCGTCTGTTCGGGAAAGCTGCGGCGGCGCGTCGCCCGTATGGATCGTTCGGATGACGACCTCGACCGGGTCGCCTACCTTCACAGTGACCTCGCCTTCGGGGGAAGTGAAGTCCTCGACGGGAGCCAGACCTTCACTCTTGTAACCAAAATCGATCAAGACGCCACGATCCGAGATGCCGACAACCTTGCCCTCGACCAATTCACCAGCGTGATAGATGGTCTGTTCCGACTCGAACTGATCAAGGATCGCTCCGAAATCGACGTCTCCCGCCGGCTGCTCCTCGATCTGCGATGCGATCCCCGCGGCCGCTCCGGTCGAGGTCTTCGCTGTTGCCGAGGCGGTTCGGGTCGGCTCTGGAGCCGGCTGCTCGATCGGCTTCATGTCGGCCGGCTTCTTGACCGTACGGGGTGCATTTGGCGAAAGCTGAGCGCCACTTGGGGGCGTCGGTGCGGGTTCGTCGGCCGGTTTGTCGGATGCCTGGGCTGACTCAGCCGTGCTGTCAACGTCGGCCGGCTGACCTGTGCCTGCGTTTGCGGTGTCCCAACCTGCCTCGGGCTGCGCAGTGGGAATATTCGACTCTGGAACGGTTCCTGCTGCCGATGCTGTTTCCGGTTCGTTATGTTCGCCTGTCGGAGTCTCGCCGCCGATATTCTCTCCGGTCTGTGTGTCCTGATTATTTGCCATTAAACGTCTATAGACTTCCTTCAATTAATGCCCGTCCGCTCATATGCCAGCGAGCGATCTCCCAAGCACCGGACGGGGAATCTTTTATCAAATCTAAATTTCGTGGGACCAACCAAAGCGGTATGACGAAGCTGCCGGAAGACGAACTCAAAACGAAGATCGCAAACAGGAATAACGCATACTAACCGCCTCAAAATCAACGCCCAAATCTTTGACCTGATAAACCTAAAATTTACACGCAAGGCCCTTAAAGTGTCAAGGTTTAACGGCCGAAAGGGCTTGAAAAATCAATATTTGCGATGAATTCTGGTACGATAGCCTATCTATGCGGACTCATATCTTTTATCAGCTTGATGTATTCACGGACACGCCGTTTACCGGTAATCCGCTCGCGGTTTTTCCGGATGCGGCGGATATTCCCGCGGACAAGATGCAGCGGATCGCCAATGAGATGAATCTGAGTGAGACTGTATTTGTGCTGCCCTCAAACAAGGCGTTGCGGCGGCTACGGATCTTCACGCCAAAACAGGAACTGCCGCTGGCGGGCCATCCGGTGGTCGGAACCTGGAACATGCTTGCGCGGCTCGGCGTCACTCCTCAGATAGAGAACGGAACGATCGAGATCGAGCAGGAGCTAAATCTTGGCGTCCTGCCGGTCGAGATCGAATTCAGAAATGGCGATCCGTTCAAAGTGACGATGACGCAGGGGAAATGGCAGGCACTCGCGCAGGTGACCGACCAGACCGGGATCGCCCGTTTGGCCACTGGTCTCGGTCTGGATATTTCTGATATCGATCTCGACAGGAACTTGCCGATCGAGGTCGTTTCGACCGGCATCAGATCCATTGCCGTGCCGATCTGCACGCTTGAGGCACTTGGACGGATCAACGTGAACACGAGCGCCCTGGCTGAGGCTTATGTTCCTCACGGGGCAGTTGGTTGCTACGCCTTCACGTTTGAAACAAAGGAGCCCGGCTCGTTCGTTCATGCCAGATTTTTCGCCCCGAACGACGGGATCGTCGAGGACCCTGCCACCGGAAGCGCGGCTGGTGCACTCTCAGGATACCTCTCCCATCACGGGGTCCTTACGGACAACTCGTTCGTCATCGAGCAGGGCGACCTTATGGGCCGCCCGAGCCGGATCTTTGCCGAGGTAGTGGGCGGCCCGGGCAATGTTGAACGCGTCAAGATCGGCGGCAGCTCCGCGGTTGTTGCCAAAGGCGAGATCTATCTCAACGAATAAGCCGAGTCACGTCGGTCGGACCTTTTTAATTTGCCCTGGAGATAAGCTCCTCGATCGACGATAGCGAGCTCGATCGTTCCATCGACTCCTTACCCATCGCGGATGTGTTCTGAATGCCCGCGATGCGTAGACGGAACTCGTCCGGATTTGTCGAGCCGCGAAGGGCCTCGTCCAGTGTGATCAGGCCAGAAGTGTATAGATAGAAAAGCGACTGATCGAAGGTCTGCATGCCGTATTGCGAGGTACCCGCCGAGATCGCATCGCGGATGGACGATGTTCTCTCCTCATTCAGGATGCAATCCCGTATAAGTGGTGTCGATATAAGCACCTCGACTGCTGGCACACGTGTCTTTCCACTTGAGGAACGCATCAGACGCTGTGAAACGACCGCCTTTAAGAGCCCCGCGAGCTGGATACGGATCGATTTCTGTTGAAACGGCGGAAACGCGGATATTATTCGCGTTATCGTTTCCGAAGCATCCAGCGTGTGCAGAGTCGAGAGCACCAAATGACCGGTTTCGGCGGCGAGCAACGCCGTCTCGATCGTTTCGAGGTCGCGCATTTCGCCGACGAGTATCACGTCAGGGTCCTGACGCAGCGATCCACGAAGCGCCTCAGCGAAATTTCGTGTGTCGACGTCGACTTCTCGCTGGGTCACAAACGACTGCTTGTCCTTGTGAAGAAATTCGATTGGGTCTTCGATCGTAACAATATGGCTGTTACGCATCGCATTTATGTGGTCGACAATAGCGGCGAGGGTTGTCGATTTACCTGATCCGGTCGTCCCGGTGAGCAATATCAAGCCACGGTTTTCGCTGGCGATCTTTTCGAGAACGGGCGGAAGTCCAAGCTCTTCAAAATTTCGGATGTGATCTGAGATCACGCGGGCCACGATGCCGATGGTGCCGCGCTGCTGGAAGATATTCACGCGAAAACGACCGAGTCCGGGCACGCCGTATCCTACGTCGACCTCAAACACGTCCTTAAAATGATGTTTCTGCCTGTTCGACATCATCGAAAAGGCCATCTCGAGCGTTTCGTCCTGATTCAGCTTTGACGCGCCCGAGAGCGGCTTGAGAACGCCGTTGACGCGGACCACGGGGTGCGAACCGGCCCTGAGGTGGAGGTCGGATGCGCCAAAGCTCATTGCCATGCGCAATAGATCGTCGATTCTTGCGGCCATAAAACTTGGATTATTGTCGAACTGTATATCTAGCGAAGGTGTGCGGAAGTTACACGACGGGTGCAAACCGTCACAACAGAGTTTAACCGAGGAAAACGTCTCACGTCAACAGATTTGCCTCAAATCGGTTATTTTGAACGGTTTTTGCGTCAGATCCTTCTTTATCATAATTGCGGCTGTCAACGCCCACAGCACGTACACGATTTTTCGTTCTCACCTAGGCGTAGTGCCGCAAACGCTGCCTCGTTGCCGGCCCGGATCCGCTCGCGCTCGTCTGTTGAATCAAAATACTCATTCATTGCTTCTACAAGCGCCAGTTTTTCGCGATTTGTGAGATTTAAGAATCCGTGAAATACGACGGTCATGTTTTCGTTCATCCGGCGATCATACCTCTTCTTTTAGCCGTCGGTTCATTCGACACCCAAGAATCAAGAAAGTAGAATGAACATTTTAAATGTCGAAAGCTGGCAACATCCTTTCTGTAAGTCCGCGCTATTCGATCCCGGGCGGCGAGATCTACGTCGATTGCGAAGGCTTCGAGATCGGCGACCTTGGCACCTACGGCTGCTTTATTGGCGGTGTTGCATGCAAGATCGTAGGTGCGTCGTCCACCAGAGTCGTTGCCCTCGTTCCAGAGGGTGTTGAGCCGGCCCATACCCGTGTTTATCTTGAAAGTAGCGGCGAGCAGAGTCAGCCTTACGAGATCGTTATCGGCGAGAAGTTGGCGACCGAGATGCACATCGTCGCGAATCCAGCGGTCGATCCCAAGGACGACTCGATCGTTTTCACGCGCTCGGGCGGTCGCGGGCAGGAGCTGCCTCACACGCTTTACAGACTTGGTGCCGATGCCTATGTCGATGAGCTTCCGGCCGAGGTCAAAAATCCGACTGGTCTTGCCTTTGATGAGGTCGGCGACCTGTATGTGACGAATCGGGCTGACGGTGACGTCCTTCGCGTCCTGCATGACGAAGAGGTTCAGCTCTACGCGAGCCATTTGGGCATCGCGACCGGTATTGCCTTTGACTCCGACGGCGCGATGTATGTCGGCGACCGCGCCGGCACGATCTACAAGATACCGCGGCCGAGCCTGATCGAGACTTTCGCCGTTCTCGAGCCTTCCGTTGCTGCGTATCATCTTGCGTTTGGGACTGACCGGAATCTCTATGTGACCTCGCCGGGCCTGGCCAGCAGCGAACGGATCTATCAGATCGACCCCGAGGGCAATGTGACCGAATTTTTCCGCGGACTCGGGCGTCCGCAAGGGCTCGCCTTCGACACGGACGGCAATCTCTATGTCGCGGCCTGTTATCGCTCGCGTCGCGGGATTATTCGCATTGCTCCCGGTGCTTCGTCGGCACGTCATTTTCTCTCCGGCATGAACGTCGTCGGGCTGTGCTTTACCCGCAAGGGCGACCTCATCGCAGCGACCTCGGACGCAATTTATTCGGTTCCGGCAGGCGTGTACGGCACCTTACTAACCTGAGAAGGTTGTAGAAGCCCGCACGAAGCAAGGGCGGAACATCCGAGTCGAAATTTCGCCCTTACTTCGTGCGGGCTTCTGCAGCCTGCGGGAATTTTCGCACAAGAACGCGAAAGCCTTCTCCTTAGTTATTCGTTCCGCCCGCGGCTTTTACCATCGGTATGGGAAGCTTGCCGTCGGCTCCCGCGGTCAATGCAAGAAACGCTTGGTCGGTCCTGATCGAGTCAAATACCGCATCGACACGCGCCTCCATCATCTCCTTCTCACGTACCTGTTGATAGCGTTCGAACTGAAAGAAGTGTCTCTTTAGCAACTCTAATGCCTTGTCCTTCTGGTCATTCAGGGCGTAGATCGCGGCTAGGTTATATGACGCGGGCAGCAGATCGAGATGCTCGTTTGCGATCTTGAGCGCCTCCGCCTTTTGGCCATTCTGAGCCAAGTATACCGCGGCAAACACGACGT
>Ga0207707_10000738_pt1 | contig 32353 bp, 34 predicted proteins | sample KBSC83BmetaG_FD_184336 | JGI IMG/M metagenome (GOLD analysis project Ga0207707, IMG submission 184336) | Corn rhizosphere microbial communities from Kellogg Biological Station, Michigan, USA - KBS C8-3B metaG (SPAdes) (version 2) | ecosystem: Host-associated > Plants > Roots > Rhizosphere ... | reverse complement strand
CGGACGATTTATAGGCAAAGGATGCCAGCCATTCATTCACCACCCAATAAGCAAGCGGAAAAGCAATTGCCATGGAAATCAGTATTATCTTCAATGACTCCACAGAAAGCAGCCTGACAATAGCAGCAACAGATGCGCCCAGCACTTTGCGGATACCGATTTCTTTCGTACGCCTTTCGGCGCTGAAAGCGACCATGCCAAACAAGCCCAGACAGGAAATAACCACTGCCAGTAATCCAAAATATTTCACCAGGGCACTTACCTGCATTTCACTTTTATACATTTGCTCATACGTTTCATCGGCAAAATGGTATTCAAACGGGTAGGCCGGATTGAAGCTTGCTGTAATTTTACTGATTGCAGCAAGCGCCTCTTTTGTTTGCCCGGCATGCAGGCGGATCATCATGTAGCTTGTGTTGGATGGCACCAGGCACAGTATCAATGGCTTTATGGCTGTGTGCAGTGAGGCTATATGAAAGTCCTTCATCACCCCAATAATTCTTCCATCGCCATTCCAGAATTTTACCTGCCTGCCCACCGCATCATTTTCCATACCCATCATCTTAGCGGCAGATTCATTGATTACATAACTTAAGGAGTCGCCCGGATAATCTTTAGAAAAATCGCGTCCGGCCGCCATTGTTATGCCAAGTGTTTTTGCAAACCCATAACCGGTCCAGGTGGCAACCACCTCTGTCTGCAGGTCGGCTGGTTTACCCGGCCATGACAGATCGCCGGATGTGGAATTCAAATCCATCGGGAGTTGATTGATTGGGTCTGAAGCCTCCACATACGGGAGCTTGTTTAACTCATTCTGATAGGCTTCTGTTTTTTTATATAAATCCCCATCGAGCGGCAAATAAATAATATGTTCTTTGTCGAAGCCAAGATTTTTATGCTGAATATAATTTACCTGTTTTGATACCGCCAGCATCCCAACGATTAAGAACGCAGACAAACCAAATTGCACAATAACGAGCCCTCTGCGCACCCATGCCACATTGCCACTTTGCGTGCCGGTATCCCCTTTTAATATACGAACCGGCTTAAAAGAAGCTAAAAACAGGGATGGATAACTACCGGCGATTAGGGAGGTAACGATAATAAGGACTATAATGGAGACCCATAGGGCAGGCTGGGAAAAGTTTAATTGAATTTGCTTCTCGAATAAATGATTGAAAGCAGGCAATATAAGCCATGTAATCCCTATTGAAAGAAGGGCTGCCAGCAAGCAGGTTAAAAGCGACTCCGTCATAAACTGCCCGACCAGTGACGCTTTTCCGGCGCCGGCAACTTTCCGTACGCCTATTTCTTTGGCTCGCAGGGATGCTCTTGCGGTAGCCAGATTCATGAAATTCATGCAGGCAATCAGCAAAATAAAAATAGCTACAGCGGAAAAAATTTTTACATATTCAATGCGGCCGCTCCCGGTTGGCTTTCCATTCTTGTAATCAGCATATAAATACACATCCGTGATAGGCTGCAATGTTGGGAAATTGGGCCTGAAGCCTTCGGGCGCAAACTTTGGATAAATGGAACGCAAACCCCGCTCCGTGTTTAACAGATCTGCATGGGGTCTTAATCGCACATACGTGAAAAAGGAAATATTACCCCAGGTTTTCATCCAGTCCTGCTCCTGTTCCTTGAAATTTATCATCCAGCCGAATTGTATTGTGCTGTTGTGCGGAATATCTTCTATCACGGCACCGACCATATAATCCTTTCTGTTATCAATCCTTATGATTTTGCCAACAGCGTCGGAGGTATTAAAATATTTCTCGGCTATTTTTCTTGTAATAACGACCTGATCAATACTGGCAATCGCTTTGTCGGCATTGCCATCAATTGTTTTAAACGGAAACACTTTAAAAAACCCGGCACTGGCGTAGCCGCCTTTTTCTTTCAATGACTTATCGCCGACCGTAAACAAAACATCGCCGGGATAGGTCATTTTTGTGGCCTGCTCAATTTGGGGAATACTATTCTGAATCGCCTCCTCCAGCGGCCCCGGGCAGGCCGTCATCGTTATTGTATCGCCATTGAAAGGCGCATTTACATGCACCGCATAAATATTTTTTACCCCTGGAAAAAAGCGGTTATAGCTCAGTTCATCGCTTACCCAAAGCCAGATCAGCAAACTGCAGGATAAACCAATCGCCAGCCCGAAAACATTGATAAATCCTGTGAGTTTGTTCCTTGTCATATTCCGCCAGGCGGCTTTGAAGAAGCTTTTAATCATACTGAATACGTATTGGGCTTTTAATAAATGGGCGAACAGCCCCTCATACAACTAAGTAACATTAAGAAACATGCCATTTATTCAGCAAATTGATTTTCAAGGTCCAAGGGGTATTTAAGATTTACGATAATGTACGGTACCGATACAATGACCGTCCGCGGGCGGATCAATGTTTATAATGAGCCCCTTTTATTTCTTACATTCAATGGCAAAAATAGGAAGAGGTGGATTACTATTGGAAAGGGCTCCTTGCGGGTGGCGGCCAGGAGATTGCCTGCGGCTGGCTGAAAGACAGATTCCTTATACAAGTTTATTTACAATTTCGGAATCCAATTCCATAATTGTAAATTTACTGAATGATTACCCGGATTGCAACAAAGGAAGTAAAATTATTGGCCAAACAATTCAAGGCTGTTGCGATCGTGGGACCCCGGCAGTCCGGAAAAACAACACTGGCAAGAGCGGTCTTTAAAGATAAGCCCTATGTTTCCTTAGAAAATCCGGATATCCGCCAGTTTGCTATTGAAGATCCGAGAGGTTTACTTGAGCAATACAGAGCGGGGGCTATTTTTGATGAAGCGCAACGGGCGCCGGAATTATTTTCTTATCTCCAGCAAATTCTCGACGAAAGCCCGAAAAAGGGACAGTTTATTCTGACCGGCTCTAACAATTTTCTGTTACAGGAAAATATTTCCCAAAGTCTCGCCGGCAGGATCGGCTATCTTTATCTGCTGCCTTTTTCCCTGGAGGAGGCAGAGGAAGCGGCCAATCATTCCTTTACTGTAGATGAGGCCCTTCGGTACGGAGGATACCCGCCCGTTTTTGATCAGGAGGTACCGCCGGAAAAATGGCTTCCAAATTATATATCCACTTATATCGAAAGGGATGTCCGGCAGATAAAAAACATCAGCAATCTCACCCTGTTTGAACGCTTTCTAAGGTTATGTGCCGGGCGAATCGGCCAGTTGCTGAATATGCATAATCTTGCGATTGAGGCGGGAGTCGACGGTAAAACGGTTGCTTCCTGGCTAAGTGTTTTAGAAAGCAGTTTCATTATTCACCTGCTGAAACCGCATCATCAGAATTTTAATAAGCGGCTGGTCAAGATGCCTAAATTATATTTTTATGATACCGGCCTTGCCTGTTCCCTGCTGAGCATCGCCAAAACATCTCAATTGTCCCTGCATCCGATGAGAGGAAGTATATTTGAAAATTTTGTGATTGCTGAGCTGATAAAAGAACGTCTTAATAAGAATGCGCCGCTCAATCTTTATTTCTGGCGGGATAACACGGGCAACGAGATGGATGTCGTGTTGGATGAGGGCACAGATTTATACCCGGTGGAAATAAAGGCAGGCAAAACGGTCACCGGGGATTATTTTAAGAACCTCCAGTTCTGGAATAAAATGACCGGCTCACCAGAAGGGGCCGTCATTTATGCAGGCGATGCAGTGCAGCAAAGGAGTAACGGCGTACGGGTAATTCCATGGAATAAATTACATGCGTTAAACCGGTAACGGAGAAACCATGCTTGCCTATAGTTGCGTAAGCGGTGCCGTCGATTGCAATTGTTTTCCGAATGGCTGCTCATACAAACGCTTACCCGTTGCTTTATACAATGCGTTTGCGAGCGCAGCAAAAATGGGCGGGAATAGCGGCTCACCGAGACCGGTGGGATCCTGCTCGTTTTTCACAAAATGCACTTCGATTGCCTTTGGCGCCTCGTTGTGTCTGACCATACGATAGGTATCAAAATTATTTTTTTGCGGCACTCCCTCCTGGAATGTCATTTCTCCGTATAGCGCATTTCCGATGCCGTCTATCATAGCCCCTTCGCCCATATTGGCTGCCGCATCGGGATTAATAACAACCCCACAGTCAACAGCAGCATATATTTTTTCAACAACCGGCTTGTTATTCTTTATCACCAGATCGATCACCTGAGCAACATAAGTATGGTGACAAAAATAGGCTGCAACACCCCGATGAACATTATTATTGTTAGCGCCATTCCAGTTAGACTTTTCTTTTACCAATTTCAGAACACCCGCGTAACGATCTGCATCATAATCATTGTCTTTGCCAACGGGCTTATTCTTAGCACGTTCAAAAAGTTCCAGGCGAAACGCTATTGGATCCTTACCAGCGAGTTCTGCCACTTCATCCATAAAGGACTGCTCCACACCACCGAGGAAATTTGATCTGGGTGCACGAAATGCCCCGATGGTAATGTTGGAGTCAAGATTCCATTCCTCCGCGAGGTAATTATCCACCGCACCGGCGGGGAAGCGGTTGTGGGAGAAGCCAAGAGGACTTTCAGGAATACCACCTGCCTTTACATGGTAGGCGATCAGGTTGTTTCGTTCATCCAGCGCAGCTTTATAAGTAATGGTATAAGCAGGGCGATAAATTCCGTACGTCATATCGTCTTCGCGGGTATAAACCAGCTTGACCGGGGCATTTAATTTTTGAGAAATAACAGCCGCCTCAACCAAATGGTGACCGTAAGCTCTCTGACCAAATCCTCCTCCCATTCTTGCCAGCCTGATCTGAATTCTTTCTTTTGGCAAGCCCAGGCGGGCAGCGAGGGTTTGTATAATAAACTCCGGCGCCTGAATGGGTCCGTATATTTCAGCTTTATCTGCTGTAACATGCGCAAAACAGTTGCGCGGTTCCATGGCATTGTGCGACAGAAATGGAGCGGTATAAGTTCGTTCAATCACTTTCGAAGCCTTTTTAAACGCGCCTTCGGGATCACCATCCTTACGAAGCAGCTTCCCGGGCTTTTTTGCCATTTCCGCCATCATCCCTTTATGTTGCCCGGTGCTCTCCAAACCGCCGGGGATCTTAACAGTTTGTTTACCTCCAAAGCCCTGGACAACAATGCTGCTGTCAGTTGTTTTTTCCCATTGCACCTTTAAAGCTTTTTTGGCGTTCATGACCTCCCATGTTGTATTTCCCACTACCACCACCAGGTCCGTAAAACTTGTAGTATCGAATGCGTTTCTTTCATAATCGTCCGCCAGCGTTTTAATAGTAAATACATCCTTTATTCCCGGCATGGATCTCGTGGCGCTATCATCTACCGATTTTACTTTTAAGCCGAAAGCAGGAGGATGGGCGATCATGGCGATGAGCATGCCCGGCTCTTTGTAATCCAGCGTGAACAACGGTTTTCCGGTCACAATATTCAATCCTTCTACGTTCTTCTTTGAGTTGCCTATAACTTTAAAATCGCTCAGCTTTTTCAAAGGAATGTCTTTGGGAACCGGGAGTTTTGCTGCCCTGGAAGCCATTTCACCATAGCCCGCTTTTTTACCGCCGGACTTGTGATACAAAACTCCGCCTTCGGTCCTAATTTCCCCCGCCGAAACATTCCATGACTGTGCCGCGGCATTGATGAGCATTTGCCGCGCTGTGGCCCCTGCTGTACGTAGAGGTTTCCAGGCCCTGTTCATTGCCGTGCTTCCGCCCGTAAACTGGCGCCCGAAGTGTTGCGGAAAGAAATCAGCCTGTTCCACGATCACATTTTTCCAGTCTATATCCAGTTCCTCTGCGAGCATCATCGGAAGGGAGGTTTTGACATTCTGCCCAAATTCCGGGTTTGGAGCCATCAGGGTGACTACTCCATTTTCTCCTATTTTGATGTAGCTATTCAACGCAAACCATTCTTTGGGAAGTGTCAATACTTCTTCCGGTGTGGGCTTACACCCGGCCAGCCAGCTAAAGCTTAGCATCATGCCTCCGCCAGTCAATGCAGTTACTTTCAAAAAGGAACGCCTGCTATAAGATGTTTTTATGTCCGGCATAGTCGTGATTATTGATTAGGATGAAAGGAGAACTATCTATTCGTTATATTTTATACATGCAATTCCATAGCCGCACTAACTACCAGCTGCGGTTTTAATCGCCGCCTTGATGCGAACATACGTAGCGCAACGGCAGATGTTCCCGCTCATTGCTGCTTCAATATCGGCATCGCCAGGATGCGGGTTCGATCTGAGCAAAGCGACAGCACTCATGATCTGCCCTGTCTGGCAATAGCCGCATTGTGCCACATCATGCTGCAACCACGCTTTTTGCACCGGATGGTCTCCTTTTTCAGATAATCCCTCGATGGTCGTGATAGCCTTATCCCCTACCGACGATACGGGCAGCTGGCAGGATCGGGTGGCTATATCGCCGAAATGAATAGTACAGGCACCGCACTGGGCAATGCCGCAGCCGTACTTGGTACCGACCAGGTTGAGATGGTCACGCAGAACCCATAACATGGGAGTAGCCGGGTCAACGTCCACCTGCAGCTTTTTTCCATTGATGTTTAAATTGAAAATTGCCATAGGTAAAGTTTATGCGTAAGCGTTTCTGAAATTATGAAATTTGGGGTGCTGTAAAGGTCAGCAATTTCGGTTAATGCTGCTACGGGTTATTTTTCATTTTAACCGGCCTGAGCAGATGTGAGAAAGTGAGTGACCCCATCTTCCATTTGCCGTTCTCTTTGATGTATACCTCAGTCACCATAAAAGCACTGGTTACTTCGCGCCCGCCCACCATTGCCTGCAAGTCAATGTCATTCAGCAGGATAGCGGTATTACCAAACATGTTCACTATAACTGCGTAAACCTCGGCTTTCTTATACCAGATACCGCCGCTTTTAATGGTAGTCAGTTCCTGGGTTTTTCCCCAGCTTCCTCCCATGTGAACAAACATGGATTTGTCATCAAACAGCACATTCAGAGAATCTACATTCTTGTCTGCCATCCAATCCCATTTCTGTTTTGAAAGGTTGATGATTTCCTGTTGTTCAGGTGTGTTGCTCGTGGAAGTTTTAATCGTTTCGGTGGGCTGAGCGTAGGACGATTGCACACTCATGATTAGTAGAAACAGTCCCAGAATTTTTGTTTTCATGTGTTTGTTATTTTAAGTTTTTATTGTGTTTAGCGGTCAACCAGCTTTTGCGCCTGTTCACTATAGCGCGCACCCTGCACTTCAATCTTTGCAAAGGTTTTATTGATGTCTTTAAGGTCTGTAGCACTAAGCGTAACAGCTGCTGCGCCAACATTTTCTGTAAGGCGATGCAGTTTTGTTGTACCGGGAATGGGAACAATCCAGGGCTTTTGTGCAAGCAGCCACGCCAATGCTATTTGCGCAGAACCTGCATGCATATCTTTTGCAATCTTGTCAAGCAAATCAACCAAAGCCTGGTTGGCTTTTCGATTCTCTTCCGAAAAGCGGGGAACTGTGTTGCGAAAATCATTTTTATCAAATGCAGTGTTCTGATTTATCTTGCCTGTAAGAAAACCTTTACCCAAAGGACTGAAAGGCACAAAGCCAATTCCTAATTCCTCCAGTGTCGGAATGATTTCTTTTTCGGGTTCACGCCACCATAGTGAATACTCACTCTGCAAGGCTGTTACGGGTTGCACTGCATGTGCTTTACGAATAGTTTGCACGCCCGCTTCAGATAGTCCGAAATGTTTCACCTTTCCTTCCTGGATCAGCTCTTTCACTGTTCCTGCAACATCTTCAATGGGAACGTTGGGGTCAACACGATGCTGGTAAAATAGATCAATAACATCTGTCTTCAAACGTTTCAGTGCTGCTTCTGCAACGGCTCTTATGTTTTCAGGACGGCTATCTGTTCCCAGCGCTGTTTTACCTTCTTTGAAACCGAATTTTGTTGCGATCACCACTTTGCTGCGAAACGGCTCCAATGCCTCGCCAAGCAGTTCCTCGTTTGTAAACGGACCGTATGCTTCTGCGGTATCAAAAAACGTGACGCCCAGCTCGAAAGCTTTCCTGATCAAATTGATTGCATCCTGTTTATCAGTCGCGGGACCATAACCAAAGCTCAATCCCATACAACCCAGACCAAGGGCGGAAACTTCCAGGCCGCTGTTACCTAATATTCGTTTTTGCATTGTTTTCTTTTAAATGATTTAATTTTCAATTTTGCTTCCTGCTGATGTTGTCCCTGCCGAAAACGTACCCAAACAGATGTTTAGTTTTTCAGTGTTCTTTCCCCCAGCCATTTTACCATTTTAGGGTCGCGATGGTCGAAGAACAGGCTTCCATTTGTGTCCAGTGTTTTGATAGCTTCCATATCTTCAGCGCTTAAGTCAAAATCGAAGATGTTGAAGTTCTCCTCCATTCTTTCCCTGCGAACTGATTTTGGAATGGCAACCACCCCTCTCTGTGTAAGCCAGCGAATGACCACCTGTGCAATGGTTTTATTGTATTTCTTTCCAATTGAAGCAAGCAACCCATTATGAAAAAGATTGTTTTTGCCTTCTGCAAATGGCCCCCAACTTTCTATCTGTACATTATTTTCCTGCAGGAATTTTTGTGCTTCAATTTGCTGGTGAAACGGGTGGGTTTCAATCTGATTGACCGCCGGAACAATTTCGTTGTGAATGAGCAGGTCGATTAGTCTGTCCGGCTGAAAATTGCTTACGCCAATCGCCCGAACCCGGCCTTCTTTGTACAGGTCCTGCATTGCTCTCCATTCGCCATACACATCACCAAAAGGCTGATGAATGAGATATAAATCCAGATAATCCAGCTGCAATCTTTTTAGTGAATTTTCAAAAGCCTTTTTTGTTCCGTCATAACCGTTTGACTGTATCCAGAGTTTGGTTGTGATAAACAAATCTTCTCTCTTTACAGCACTTCTTTTTATTGCCTTACCAACTGCTTCTTCGTTTTCATAAGATTGCGCTGTATCAATCAAACGATAGCCTGCAGCAATTGCATCTGACACGCTTCTTTCACATTCTTCCAAATCCTTTACCTGGAAAACGCCAAAGCCCAAGACGGGTATTTCAACGCCGTTATTCAGTTTTACATTTTTCATAATTCCCCTCTGTTACAGCGCAAAGGTCGCCACTATTATCCGGCCGTAAAGTATACAGGTTACTGATTTATCTACCAATATTCCTGATTTGGGCCCCGTTATTAACCAGGGTATGAAAAAAGCAATAATTTTGAAAATCAGATAAAACGATAACGCTATGGACAACATGCGAAGATTTGAAACGATCACCCAATACAATGCGTTCAACAATAATGAAACACTTCATCCGCAGGTGAGTGTTGTTGACTTGTCGAAGGCAAGCCCGCGTCAGGGCTCCCGGATGTATTTCGGCTTCTATACAATATTCTTAAAAGACGTGAAATGCGGCGATTTAATATACGGCCGGCATGTGTACGATTACCAGGAAGGCACATTGGTTTTCATTGCACCGGGACAGGTAGCAGGCTTAAATAGCAAGGGAGAAATCTATCAGCCGAAAGGTTATGCATTGATTTTTCATCCTGATTTAATACATGGTACTTCACTTGGAAAGCATATCCAGGATTATACTTTCTTCGGCTATCAATCGAATGAAGCATTGCATTTATCGGAGCGTGAAAGAAAAATTATCCTGGATTGTTTTTCAAAAATTGAATACGAATTGGAACATGCCATTGATAAGCATAGCAAAAGACTGATCGTATCTAACATCGAACTGTTCCTGAGTTATTGCATCCGTTTTTATGACCGCCAGTTTATCACCCGTGATAATGTGCATAAAGGAATTCTGGAAAATTTCGAAAATGTATTGAATGAATATTTTCAGACAGACAGACCACAGACAATCGGCTTGCCGTCTGTAGCTTACTGTGCCGGCGAACTGAACTTGTCGGCAGGTTATTTTGGTGATTTAATAAAAAAAGAAACGGGTAAAACAGCGCAGGATTACATACAATCGAAGATGATCGATGTGGCGAAGGAAAAGATATTTGACCAGAGTAAGTCTGTTAACCAGATTGCCTATGAACTTGGCTTTAAATATCCCCAGCATTTCACTCGTCTCTTTAAACAAAAAGTTGGGCATACACCGAATGAATACAGGACGCTTAATTAGCAGTCAACAGATGTCGGGAACTAAACTTTGGGAATGATGTTTGCTGTTGCTAATAGCAAACCATAAAAATCCATTTTATGCAAAAGATCAGCCCTTTCATCTGGTTCGACAACAATGCTGAAGAAGCCATGAATTTCTATCTTTCCGTTTTCAGGAACTCAAAACTGATCAGCGCCGCGCGCAACCCGCCCGGAGGCCCCGGGCCTGAAAACGCCCTGCTGGTAGCATCCATCCAACTGGAAGGGCAGGAAATTATTCTGATGAATGGCGGCCCGGGTCATCCCCTGACCGACGCAATCTCCCTTACGGTCAACTGCAACTCCCAGGAAGAGGTGGATTACTATTGGAAAGGGCTCCTTGCGGGTGGCGGCCAGGAGATTGCCTGTGGCTGGCTGAAAGACAGATTCGGCCTTTTCTGGCAGGTAACGCCAGTCATGCTGCCCCGGCTGCTGAGCGACCCGGACAGGGCAAAGGCAGGTCGCGTCATGCAGGCCATGATGAAAATGATCAAACTGGACATAGGTGCGTTGCAGACCGCGGCAGATGCAAAGTAGTTTGGATGCATTGCGGCATGTTATTCCGTCCTCCGGGAGCTCATTGCGATAATGGAAATTTTATCCAGGAGGTTATTTTATCTTTATGGCATCAAGCATTTTGTCAGCCACCTTTTCCCAGGTCATTTGAAGTTTCTCAATGCAGTTAAAAGTAAACAGCAAAATTTTACCGTCTACCACAGTAAAGAAATAATAGTTAAAAATAGGTTGGTCGCTTGCCTGAGATGTAAATTTGATGAAACCAATGTTCTTCCCATTAACCTTTTTAATTCCTTCCCCCAGAATTTTTACGTCCTTCCTTGTTTTCTTTAAATTATCTACACGAAAATCTTTATACGCTGCTATCTGACTTTCCGCCGCTGGTTGTTGAGTCAGGTCTATCAAAAGATTTATTTCTCCATTTTCATCCGTAAGAACAAGTTCGGGCCTGGGCAGGTTATGATATTTTAACGTCCACATTTCCGCTGACATTTTTGACAATTCCTTTGGGGCAAGGATTTCAACTTTATGGTCAAGCAAAGAGATTGTCCGATCAGGTTTGATTTGTCCAAAACTAAAAATTGGAAGAAATAATAACGCAACGAATTTCATATTGGGTTGTTTCATTTTTGAGGGTGCCACAAGGTAGTATTTACCCTACAACATTCATAACGAAAAAAGTTATTATAAACACATTTGTTAAACTGTCTGCGAAACAGCCCATTCCGCTGCCTCCATTACTTCGGCCTGTCGGGTAAAAACCTTGGTTGTCAGCACCCGGTGCACCTCCTCGTCCCTGTCGGCGCAACAATCAGAAAGAACGGTGATGGAGTAATCCTTATCGGCCGCTTCCCGCAAAGTCGATAGCACCACGCCACTGGTAGCGATACCCGTAAGCACGAGATGCGTTATTCCGAAGGATCTTAACAGCACTTCCAGGTCGCTGCCGGTAAATGCACTCACCCGCTTTTTCGTTATAATCATATCGCCGGCCCGCGGTGCAACGGAGGCATACACCCTCGCTCCTTCTTCCGTGTCAAAGTTTCTGCTGTCGTCTTGCCTGATGGCAGAAAATGATTTATTATTGGGGCTGACCTCGGGATATCCTTTCCTGAATCCGACCACCACATAGAGCACCGGGATATGATTAGACCGGGCTGTTTGTATAGCCAGGCTGACAGACTGGATAAAAGTGCTCTTATCAGGAAGCATTTTTACCGTGGCATCCTGAACATCCATCACCAGCAGGGCTGTTTTTTTATCCTTGTTATTTTGTTCCATCATTTAATGATTATTGAAATCCCAGCGCTTCAATATATCCTTTGTTGGGAGTACAGTTTTCGAAACGGCAGTTGACCAGCCATTCTTTTAATGCCTGCCGGATATGGTCCATATCTTTGGGCCTGCTTTTACGAATATCTTCGAAATTTTGTCTTGGCTCTTCTGTATAGCGGATGATCTCGTCGTAATAAGCGGGTTTTTTAATCTGTACGACACAACTGGCGCTTTCGAGCTTTTTATAAGGCCAGTAGTGCCATCCCACTGCATTCTGCTCCAGCACAGTCCGGAAACTATCTACCCAATGATCGCTGTTCTCCCCTGTCTCACCGCAATAGATGGGAACCTGGTATTTGTTGCGGAAGTCGAGATAATCCTGAATGACCTCTTTTGTTGGTGCTGTCCAGTATTTATGAAACTGGTAGATCAGCTTATTGTCAAATGGCGGACCGAAGGGCTGAAAGTTAGAATCCCATTGCGCTCCGCCCAGGATGATGATATGATTTTTATCTACCGTCCGGATAGCGGCCGTAATCCTTTTATACAGGGGTTCCAGCCTGGGATTGAAATGCGCTTTGTCGAAATAATGCGCGATCGGTTCATTCAGCAGGTCGTACCCTAAGACCGTGGTCTCATTTTTATAATGTGCCGCAATCCTTTTCCAGATCGAAATGGTTAATGCCTGATCGTCTTCGCTGTCAAATAAAAAAGGATAGCCATCACCGTCATCAATGTTGTCCCCGGTTTGTCCGCCGGGCGCGCAATGCATATCCAGCACTACGTAAAGCTGTTCCTTTTTACACCAGCTTATTAGTTTGTCCAGCAGTTCGAACCCGTGGTTTTCATTATTTTCTCCCAGGTAATCTTCTTTGGTGAATAGTCGGTAATTAAAAGGCACGCGAATGGAATTCATGCCCAGGCTTTTCAGGTAATGAATGTCCGCTTCGGTGATAAAATTATCAAGATATTGTTTCCAGAAGAGCCGGGTTTCCGAGGGGCCGGCCAGTTCCCGGAAAACCTGGTTGATGAGGCGCGGTGAATTTACACGCTGAAAGCCGAACATATATCCTTCGGGAACCAGCCAGTTACCCAGGTTGGTACCCCGCATGATAAATGGCTTTCCATCGGGGAGAATTACTTCCTTACCCCTGGTGCCGACAAATCCCTTTTGTTGTGCCGCTGCCGGCAGGTGACAGCATAATATCAGCAGAATGCAACAGGTCAAACAGGTCAAGCGGGGCAATCCGGAAAGTTTCATAAGTTCTTTTTTATAAATTTAGAATTTTTTAACGGAGTGGGAATCTTCTGTATTGTTCAGCGACTATCCTTTGGTATAGCGCTATACTTTGTATAGTCAATACCCTCTAATGAAATAAAGCTATGCAGCGGTTCCCTGACAGAATCCCGGCGCGATTTCGCCTCCGGCGAACTTGAACTAACTTTGCGGGATGCCTATTGAAATAATAATCGATATATCGCCGCTGATAAAAAATTTTGACAGGGAGGAAATCATCTACAATCCGGGGAGTTCAGCGCAATACTATTTTGAAGTGAAGAGCGGAGAGGTACGCGTCGTGAATTCCAATGATGAAGGAAAGGAATTTGTGCAGGGGCTTTACAAATCGGGCGACTGTATCGGATTGCCATCTCTGATTTGCGCCAGACCGTATCCCGCAGCGGCCATTGCGCACACTGATTGCGAAATGTATGTGGTTCCGGGAGAACAGTTTTTCAGGTTATTAAGTCTTTATCCGGAATTTCATCTCCGCATTTCCCGGATGCTCAGTGAACGCCTGCTGTATAAGGCGATGATGCTGGAGGAAGTGGCTATTGAGGAGGGAGAACACCGTCTGTTAACGCTCATCCATTACCTGATGCGAAAAAATGGCGCTTCAAACAGAACCCTCAAAATGACCAAACAGCAATTGGCGGACATGAGCGGATTACGGGTTGAAACGGTTATCCGCATTTTGAAAAAGGTGGAGGAAAAAGGTTTGATAAATACACACCGGGGTAATATTGTTTGCAACAACATAAGCACCCTTCTCAACTGATGGTTTTAGTTTTCGGTTATTTACTATTTCGGGAAATTATCGGCTCTTTCTCCTCTATATGATATAGCTCATAAAACCCTGGTTTCTGCTGTGATAAATTTGTACCGCAAAATTTATCAATCATGAAAACGATATCTGTCAGCGTGCACGGTCCGGTAAAAGAAGGTCTTTTTCACAGGGAATTAAATATATTAAGCGGTCTGAAAAATTGGATTGTCGAACAGGAGCCCGGCTGGGAAGACGCCCGGATAACTATCTCGGCTGTTGGAATCTTTATTCAGGTTACGATTGCCGGGATCATGATCGGTGTTTTGTCTGCACTGGGTGCTCCTCCCCTCGTATATTCCATCGGGATATTATTTGCATTTCTGGGAGACAGCATTGCATTTGGTCAGGCTCCGATGCGCTGGGTTCTCGGGTTGTTTGCCGCGAGCGTTGTCGTGAATATTTTACTAACCCTTTATTATGCAGCCTTGTATTTGATTCATTAATTTAACGCTCTGTGGAACAACGATACCGCGCGGCATTTAACTTCTTTATTTACCGAGCATAGGGAATAATCTTTTTATATCTTCCTCTCCCGGTTGTGCGCCGTATTCGCAGATTTCAAATGCTTCCGCATATTGTACTTTATCCGCCCGCTCCTTTCCGTACCATTTTTCCAGGACTGCCCGGGCCTGCGGACTGATGGGCCCTGCAAATCTCCCGGCAAGCCATTTAATGCGATCCGCCTTGCTTTGCGGAACCTCGGCTGCATAATGCCCGATCCAGGGCAGCCACTCATACTCCTGCGATTCATGTGCATCCAGCGCCGCAATCTTTTTATTGTAGGTGCCGGATATATCCACTGCTATATCGGGGTGAAAGGGATTGGGCCTTTTGAAATGATCTTCATAATATAAGAAGACCGGATTTTTCTTCAGGGCAGGTATTTCCGGTTCTATATCGGGAACCGCTACCATATAGGCTGCATCCTGTACCAGCACGCCGGTATACCGGTGATCCGGGTGATAATCATTGGGCCGGGGCGCGATCACAATATCTGCATTCCATTCCCGGATCTCTTTTATGATCTCCATTCTTACTTCCAGGGTCGGTAAGAGCAGGCCATCGTGATTGTTCAGCACGTCATACCGCACGCCCAGGCGCCGTCCTGCTTCCTGTGCTTCTGCATATCTTCTTTTTGCCAGCGCCGCCCCTTTTAATGTCTGGTGACCGGCATCCCCGTTGGTTACCGAAACAAATTTTACAGCATACCCCATCTGAGCAAAAAGGGCAGCTGTGCCGGCAGCCTTGCCGTCGCAATCATCAGGATGGGCGCCGAACATGATGATCCGTATTCTGCTGCTATCCTGCTGCGCATTTCCGGCAGCTACGAGGCAGATCATCAAACCTATTGTCATTAAAAAATTTCTGTAAGCTGTTCTCATAAAAAAGAATTTAAGCTGATGCGTGAAGGGATCCTTGGCAGAATGAAACCGGTTTTGGTAAACAATTATAACGATTTTCAGTAGATTTATCTCATAAATATCAAACAGATCAAAAATGAAAAGGTCAATGCTCAAACCGGTATTGCTAACGGGTTTATTCGTAGGCACTACAGACATAATTTCTGCGTTCATAATGGTATTTATCAGGAGTGGGAAATTTCCCGAAAAAATGTTTCATTATATCGCCGGAGGCGCACTCGGGCTGGGAACATCCATGCAGGGGGGTAATGCGGTAGCCTTTCTGGGTTTATTTTTCCATTATTTTATTGCTCTTTCGTATACCCTGTTTTTTTTCTGGATATTTCCCCGGATAAAAATTCTGTCTTATAATAAATACCTGGTAGGGATGCTTTACGCAGTTTTTGTGAATGTTAGCATGGGGCAGGTCATTCTACGGCTTACCCCGCTGCCTCCCGTTTCATTTACCCTGGCGAGTGCCTATATTGATTGGGTAATCCTTGGCGTCCTGTTCGGCATTCCAATCGCCTATAATGCCTATAAATATTACGGAGTAGGAACGAAGTAAGGATCACTTCATGGAATGCAGGCCAATCATATTTCCCTCAGTATCTTCTATCAGGGCAATAAAGCCAAACTCACCTATCGCAAGTTTTGGTCGGATTATTTTGCCGCCGGCGGCTTCGACGCGACCTAACTCAGCATTAATTTCTTCGGAAGCAAAATAGACCAGGGTACCGCCATTGCCAGGCTTCGCCTGATCAATCTTAACCAATGCGCCTCCTGCGCCGGCCCCCTTTTCATCGCCCGGAAACAGAGCATAGTCCATTTGCGAATGCCTGTCGCTTTGCATGGGCAGATCCGTTAGTTTACATTTGAACACTTCTGTGTAAAACTTTTTTGCTCTGTTAAAGTCTGAAGTATAAATTTCAAACCAGTCAATCATATTTTTCATCGTATTTTGATTTTGAGATTTGTTAATATTGTAAAATTAGACGAGAAAATCATGTTGAAAAACTATTTTAGAACTGCTTTGCGTAGTCTTGTAAAAAACAGGGCTACCAGTTTTATCAATCTTTTTGGATTGTCCATTGGAATGGCGGCTGCTGTCTTTATCTTTTTATGGATACAGAATGAAGTCACTGTAGATGATTACCAGCCCGATCATATTTACCGGTTATCTTATCAGTCCGGTGACAAAACCGGATCTTACGCTTCGGAGAGAACTTCGTTCCCCTTTTACCTCGCAACATCCAAAAACATTCCCGAAGTAACGGAAGCCGTTATCATGTCGCCTAACGCGTACATCGGTTTTACTTTTAATGTAAATAACCAGTTGTTCTCTGAAAAAACCAGCGCCTGGGTTGACAGAAACTGGTTTAACCTGTTTAACTATTCCTTCCTCCAGGGCAATGCGGCTACTTTTGAACAAAACCCGTACAGCATTATATTAACCGAATCAAAGGCCCGTAAATATTTTGGCAATGAAAATGCGGTTGGGAAGCTGGTTAAACTCGATACCGTCAATTATACCGTTGCCGGGGTGGTCAAAGATAATCCGCTTAACTCCAGTTTCCAGTTCGATATATTCCTCCAGTATGATAGCTATCTTACCGGCACCCGCCTGCAAAGAAGCCGTGTTGACTGGAACAATTCCAACTATATCGAATTTGTTAAGTTGCGACCCGATGCCTCCCCAAAACTGGCAGCAGCGAAGATGGCAGGCATTTTAAAAAGAAATTTGCCCGGCGCCAGTGATGAAGTCATGCTCGATCCGCTGAAGGAAATGTATTTTCAAACGGGCATCCATTCATCCATGCCGCAGGGCAATAAGACAGCAACCTATATCTTCGCCCTGTTAGGCGTTTTATTGTTGGCGACAGCCTGCATCAACTATGTAAACCTCACGACTGCCCGCGCCAGCCTGCGCGCAAAAGAAGTCAGCATCCGGAAAATTGCCGGTGCCGGAAAATCACATTTATTCCTGCTGTTTCTTATTGAGTCGCTCGTCATCAGCTTTTTTTCACTGTTGTGCGCACTGGCTTTCGTCCGGCTCTTGCTACCGCTTTTTAACAGTATTACGGGAAAGGATTTTATCCTACCACTTACGTCTGTCCCGCTTTGGCGGATATTATCAGGCACCCTGCTTTTTGCTACGCTGCTAAACGGTATTTACCCGGCGTTGCTGTTATCGTCCTTCAGGCCCCTGAACGTGTTCAGGGGCAAAAGCCTGCTGAAAATAAAGGATGGCGCTGTCCGCAAAGGACTGGTAATTTTCCAGTTTGCCTTGTCCGTATTACTCATCATGGGCGCTATGGTTATTTACCAGCAGCTGCACTATATACAATCTACCAGCCCCGGTTATAATATATCGCAGGTGGTTTCGCTGGCCATACCCTACCAAAGTTATGCGCGGTTACCAGATGACCAGCGGGCTTCCTTTTCTGAAGCGATGCGGCATGAATGGCAGACACAGCCGGGGGTAGTCGGTGTATCCACCGCTTCCGATGAAATAATCGATGTGGGTAATTCCAGCGGTGCAGGTAACGCTGAATGGGACGGAAAGGATACTACCTATCACCAATCGATCGCAAGGCTTGAGGTTGATGTGGATTTTCAAAAAGTATTTGGCCTGGAGCTAAGAAGCGGCCGGTGGTTTCGTACCGGTAAATCCGATTATAAAAATGTGATCATCAATGAAACCGCCGAAACCGAATTTAACCTGCATAAGCCGGTTGTGGGACAACGCTTTGTCTGGGGCGGCGATACCGGGCAGGTAATCGGCGTTGTGAAAGACTTTCACTACAAGAGTATGCACAATAAGATCGGGCCGATGGTGCTGCTGAACAACCGGGGCAGCAGTTATTTCTATTTTATAAAAATAGCGGGTGGTAATATCCCCGCCGCACTGCACGGCATAGCAACCGTATGGACTAGGTATATACCGGCGCAACCTTTTGAATACAATTTTTTGGATGACAGTTTTAACAATCTGTACAAGACAGATATTAAAACATCGCGCCTTATTTTGATTTTCTCTCTCATAGCGATTATCATATCGGCCATGGGATTGTTTGGCTTAGCTACTTATACCGCCGAACGCCGCGCCCGGGAGATCAGCATACGTAAAATATTGGGTGCAACGGTGCAACAGATCACCACACTGTTATCAAAGGAATTTATCTTACTTGTTTTGATTGCTATTTTGATTGCCAGCCCGCTGGCGTGGTGGCTGATGAATAAATGGCTTCAGGATTTTGCTTACCGCATCAATATAAACTCCTGGTTCCTCATTGCTTCCGGAGGGTTGGCTTTGTTTACTGCGTTATTGTCGGTAAGCGCGCAGGCGATAAAAACGGCAATCGCAAATCCCGTGAAGAATTTAAGAGCGGAATGACCCGGATGATGAAAAGTCGCAGATGCTGAAAGCATTGCGGTAAATAATAAATTATAAATTACACCTGAACGAAATTGCCACAAGGGAAATAACCCGGAAACCGGGGAGCTCATTCAATAAGAAACTGATTTTCTTCCTCCTTAACTTTTGCGTGCCCGAAAATGCCCAGAACCCAATCCATTAATAAGATCCACCAGTTTGCCTTCTCCTTTTGCATGGTCATTTCCGTCATAAGTCTGGACTTTTTATTTGTTCCGATAAAATACGCCAAAAACCAAAAAGACGCAAAACAATTCGGTGAATGTCCGTTGTGGAAGGATAAATAGCAGGCCATTAAGTGCAAATACTTAGACCGTGAAAGGGAATCGGGATAGCATTATTCAATCAGCAGCCAGGTATACCCGTGCGCCGGGATTTTTGCAACATATTCCACAGAATAGTTCCTGTTTAAGGGATACAGTTTCACTGCGTGCTCTTTTTCCCTGATACGGGCGACTTTTGTCAAACCAGTATAGTACAGGGGCAATCTGATTTTCCGGGTAATGGGGAACCCAAGCGGATTATAGAGCATGACCAGCCCTTTTTCTTTTCCTGCGGGATCAACATGCATCACGGCATCATAGTCCCTCCCATCCGGGCGGCGGATATGTATCATATCGGCATTGAGTATGCGCCGGTATTTTTTATACCAGTTTACTTCCCTCTTTACCAGCGCCTCTGTAGCCGGGCTATCAAATAATCTCGGGCCGCGGTAACAGGCCTGAACCCCGCTCCCGAAATTCTGGGCAAGATGCGCCTCGTACGTATCCAGATGCTCGTGCAAAGGTTCAATGGTCGCTGCAGATCCTCCGCCATGATACTGGGTGAGCGGCACAAAGGTCCAGCTCATCCCGGAGGTCTTGTCCCAGGTGCCATCATAAATGTTTTGGCGGCCCAGCATAATCTGTCTTTCCCTTGGCAATGACCAGTTATCTTCCCGGTATCCGATGCCTGTTTTATTGGAACCATTCAGAAAATACCAGTCCGGGGCATTCAGATAAACATCTCTTTCCCTTAGCCAACGGTAAAAGTCCGCCTCCAGCCGCCATTGCTTCCATTGCGAATCGTTCAATCCGGTATGGCCCGGATGTTCTGTTGAAGCACATACATCACCCGGATAGGGCCCGTCATTTTCCAGAACATTAAATCCTGTTTTATTGATAAACGTTTTCAATTTCTGCAGATAGGCAAGTCCCCACCGGCTGCCCAGACAGGGAGCATTGCCAAAAATAGTTCCGCCGGGCCTGCCGGTTTTGGGATTGATCACATCATTTGCAGGATCAATACTGCGGCTGGAAAACAAAGAGTACCCGCCAATCTCAATTCCCCTGGAATGGGCATAGTCCGCCAGCGGCTTAAATTTTTCAATGTTGGTATTGCTGGTATCCTCCATATCCAGTCCGCTGCCGAAACTCAGGATCAGCATTTCGAAACCCACGTCCGCGCATTGGTCAATCGCCGACCTTACCTGCCCGGGATCGGTCGTGGTTAAATGAAGAAAAATCGGATTTTCGGTTACCCACGGTGCAAGCAATGCATACATTTTCCGTTCAGCCAAACCACAGCGCTCCCGGTCATAGCTGTCATACATCAATTCATAGGTATGAAATGTTTCGAAATTTTGCCCGGGCTGCAAAATCTCATCCGGACCGACGGGCGGCTTGCTTTCCAGCAAACAATGGCTCTGCAGGGTATAGTTTACCTGGGAACTGTAGAGCGAGTCCGGCAGCCAGTTCGTGGTATGATTTGCGTCCGCGTAGGAGCCACCACCAAAGGCATAATCGCTCTGCACGCAGATATGCGGGGAAGGAAAACTTCCGTCCCTGTCAATACCGGAACTTTCTTCCACCACGGCCAGCTTTTCGCTTTTAAATGAATTGATCCTGATCGTCTGCTGCCCTGCATTATGAACAACCATCCATTTGGACAGCAGCGGAATGCCGTCATACATTTCATAACATATATCTATTGTTACACCCGGCAATGCGCTCCCGGGCAAACGGAATATAAAATCTATTTCTTTTCCCTTCGGCGGCCATTGTTTGTGCGTACTCCATCGCAATGGTTTCCATGCAAACCGGGGTTGTATATCCCGTACTGTAAAATCAACCAGCCGGAAGGCCGCATCATCTGCGGTAAACCTGTCCAACCAGGCATATTGAATATATCCTCTTTCAAACTGACCCTTTGCACCGCCTACAGCGTATGAATAACCATTGATCAGGAGCTCCGCCTCCGGTTCAATAGCCCGCAGCATTTCTTTTCCGGAGATCAGGTTCCTGAATCCAAAACAGGCCATGTACGGATGCATCCGGAATTGGCGGGATATCAGACCGTTTGAAATAATCAGATCCTTTCCATTGGAACTTTTGAAAACCCGGGTTATCGCATCGCTGCTTCCCAATAGCCAGTCCCCTTCTGTCTTTTGATTCTCATCTATAGAATACACTGGCAATGCATCCTGCTTTTGCTGAAGGGGGTTTTGCGCCGGCATAACTTTTCCGCAGAACAATAATAGAAACAGACCAACCAATTTCATATTAGATTTATTTATGCGGGAATATTCTTCCCTTTTGCCTATTTTCCCACCTGTATTATCAGGGAATTAAGTTAACGTTTATTTCACTGCCGGTAATCCGGTAAAAAGAAATCAGAGCCTGTACTCACAATAATTTCTACATTTACCTGGCGATTATTAGCAGATTCGCAATACTGCTTTTTCCGTATCCTTCGCTGACCACCCGACACAAAGCCTGTTCTCACTGCATGGGATAAATATAAATGATAAACATTAGTGATTTACATATAGAAGATGAAATCCTTCCCCTGTTTGATTTCACCCATAATGTAAATTCTGGGCAGGAAGTGCGTGACATATTAACAAAGCCGCTTGCCTCTGTGTCCGCAATATCGACCAGGCAGCAGGTGCTAAGAGGTTTTATTGGGAACCGGGAAATACTACATGATTATTCCTATTCCAGGTTCGATTTATCGGACGTATATAATTTCTTTGAAAGCTTTTCCGCCGGACCTTTTTTTGCCCTGCATCTCAGGAGGAGACTCCTGTTTTCCGAAAAGGAAAGGAACTATAAAAGAGGAAAGCTTATTATTCTTATCCTGCTTTTTAATAAAATATATACTACCTATTTAAGCAGGCTGGATACAAAACTTTTCCCGCCGGAATATGGTACTGAACTGGAGCGGATTAAAGGCTTCTTTATAGATTTTGATCCGGAGCATTATGAATCTGTTTTTCGTAAAAAGAAGAAACTGTCGATAACCCATATTGTTGAGCTGACGAAGATCGTAGCGGAAAAAGTAACAAATGGGCAGGCAGCAGCATTCTGGAAACGCTGGTATTTATTCGAGGCATATCTCTCCATAAGTGATGGCATCGTCCGGCAGGGTTTTGTCTTTCCATCCTTTGACGAAACGACATTTTCTATTGAAGGACTCTATCATCCCCTTATTAAAAACCCGGTTAAAAACAATCTTGTTGCCGGCCGGAACGTAATTCTTTTAACCGGGCCGAATATGTCCGGCAAATCCACCCTGCTGAAGGCGGTCAGTTTATGCGTTTACCTCGGTCATGCCGGTCTTGCCCTACCCGCTTCCAAAGCCAGCATGCCATTTTTTTCAACCATATCGGCGGCTATCAACCTTACGGATAGCATTGTGAGTGGGTATAGCCATTTTATGTCGGAGATCATCACCTTAAAAAATGTTGTTGGCGAAGCTGCAGAAAATAAAAGCTGTTTCGCGGTTTTTGATGAATTATTCAGGGGAACAAATATTGAAGACGCGCTGGAAATCAGCACCGCAACCATTAAAGGACTGCTGAAATTTACACAATCCCTGTTTATTATTTCAACTCACCTCCACCAGTTGAAGGATTTGGAAGAGATCAAACAAAGTCAGGTTGCCACTTATTTTATCGAATGCGAATTAAAAAATAATATCCCGGCGTTTACTTACAAATTGCGGGAGGGCTGGTCGGATTTGAGGCTGGGCAGAATATTATTTGACAGGGAAGGGCTGAATAAAATGCTTGAATAAACACAATTTTTCAGCCATAATGGTTTACTTCTGACTTATGATTGATTCAATGCCTTCTTTCAGTTTAGGAATGTCAGTGATAATGGTATCCCAGATGATCTCATAGTCAACGCCGAAGTAATGGTGGATAATCTTGTTTCGAATATTACTCATTTCACGTCAATCAATTTCGGGATATCTGGCTTTGAGATCCGGATGGATTTTTGAGCTTGCTTCGCCAATAATTTCCAAGCTTCTGCAAACCGCTCTTGTCAGCCGTTCATCTTGAAAGAACTCATCATAGCTGAGATTATTTGATTCCCTTAACAAATATTTGCATTCATCCAGGATATGATTCAAAAACTCAACCTGCGATGGGTGCATATCTTACCGTTTTCAGGATGTGAGGGCCGATATGCGGACTGAGGGATTGAGTAGTAACAAGTTCAACTTTTCTTCCGAGCAATTCTTCAAGGTAAAAGTTCAAAGCCATGAAATTCTTAAATGTTTTTTTATTCTTCTGAATGTCCACTAAAAGATCAACATCACTTGTTTGACGACCTTCATTTCGGACGTAAGAGCCAAACAAACCTATTTGTGTGACCCCATAGTCTATTAATTGCTGTTTGTTGTCAACCAGCATTTTCATAATCTCGTCCTGGTGTAAGGGCGTTTTCATTCCGTAAAGCTAATAAAATATCGCAAAAGAGCCCGTTGTTCCATGACAATAAAACGAAGAATAAGCGTGTTGGAAATGGTTAACTGCTCCGCCCGTATCATTCCTTTGCCTGATAATTCAGCATCCAGTTAATCCCATATTTATCGGTAAATGAAGCAAAATAAGCGCCCCAGAACATGTCCTGCAGCGGCATAGTAACGGTGCCGCCTTCGGAAAGTGCTTTAAATAATTTTTCGGTTTCTTCCCTGGTTTCCGGTTCCAGGTTGATGTGCATATTATTGCCGTGCTGCATTTTGAAGCCCATGCTTTCGGGAGCGTCGGTGGCCATCAGGGTATGTCCTCCCAGGATGCGGAGCTCTGCGTGAATGATGAGTTTCTTGTCGGCATCACTCATCGGCGGCGATCCGGCGGGCATGTCAATATCCCCGAACCGCGTCAGACCGGCTCCGCTGAATTCGCCACGGAATACTTCTTTATAAAAATGGAAGGCTTCTTCGGTATTGCCGGGAAAATTCAGATATGTGGTGACCCTGGCCCGGTAATCTGTTTTGAGCTCTTTGCGTATTTTAAAGCCGGTACTTAAGTAGTGATCCAGGTTATTCATGCCGGATGCAAATCCTTCGCGGAAGCCCATGGCGATGATCTTTTCCATATCCGCTTCCTGCGCGAAGCAGACCGCAATTTTCACAGTCGTGTTTGCACCGGTTTCGCGGAAGTTCAATTCCCAGTCCATGCCGGGAGGATCATTGGCGATCTTGCCGTTTTCGTCGCAGAATGCTGTGGTGTTGGTAAAACTTTTCGGGGCGTCGATCGTTTTGAAGTCCACCCTGCACCAGGTTTTGTCGCCTTCCGGCCCTGCCATGCAGTACAGCCACATTCCGCCCTTTCTGAAATCCATCTTTTTCGTTTCCGCCCGGTAGGGTTCGGGCGCCCACCACTGATCCAGGATCTCACTTTCCGTCCAGGCCTTCCATACCATTTCCAATGGGGCATTGAATGTCCGGGTGACCGTCAGCTTTTTATTGTTCGGGTCTTTTTCGAAGATGGCTTCGTTTCTCATGATCTTTTATGTTTTAAGTTTTCCAATACCTTGTCCAGCTGGTCAAACCGTTTTTCCCATAATCCACGGAACTGCTGCATCCATGCGTCTGCCTCTTTCATTTTATGCGGATTGAACTGATAATATATTTCCCGGCCGCTTTGTTTTTGTTTCAGGAGCCGGCATTCGGCGAGTATTTGAATATGCTTCGATATAGCCTGCCGGCTGCAGTCAAAGTTTTCAGCAATGGCATTGGGCGTCATCGCGTGCGCGGCCAGCAAGCTCAGGATCGCTCTGCGCGTGGGATCTGCTATTGCCTGGAAAACATCTCGTCTCATAACTATCATGCAACTGTTCGGTTGCAAATATAAGTGCAATTGATCGGTTGCGCAAATAATTATTTCCCGGTTCAGAAGGAGCGCAGGCATTTAATCTCTGTATTACGTATCGGGAAGACCATAGCGCGCGTCGGGCAAGTGTAAGGCTGGCGGGAAAACAGGGAAATTTTGCTTAGGGGTAAATATTCAGATTTAGTTAAGATTGGTAACTCAGTGACAATGAGCCGCTTGTCATGCCCGGGCCTCAACTGTGATCGTATTTTTACGAAAAGATCGAGTGTTGATGCGCTATCGAAGTATCGTGCGGTAACATACCTTTGACATATCCAATCCGAATGAATTAACCGATATCCGAAAAACCGACAGTCCAATTCCTACTGAAAGAACGCGAAATCCTTTTCTCTGAAAAACCGCTGGCTAATCCTGGCGGTTTTTTCGTTCCTGCAGGAACTCAAAGAATCCAGATCCAAACACTCGCTTCCTGTAAATTCAAAGCGTCCATGCGCTTTGTAAAAAATACAAACCAGTTCGCCGGTCGGGGGACTGGTTTTTGCCTTTCATTTTAATTCTTTTTGAAAAATAGTAGCATGCAAGCGCAAAATTTCAGAAACCATACACGGCTCGTGCCATCATACCATTTTATATTATGGGGAATCGTGCTCGTCATAGATATACTGGCAATCATTGATCTTATTGCTGCAATTAAAAGTGAGCGGGACCTACTGGAGCCGCTGATATTTATCCTAATCGCCATCGCACTCTCGGTCGGCTCCATCCTGATGCGACGGTTTCCGCTCATTGCGCAGGACAGGACCATAAGAGCGGAAGAAAATCTGCGGCATTTCGCTTTAACGGGAAAACTGCTGGACAGCCGGTTAAGCCTGCCGCAAATCATTGCTCTGCGATTTGCGCAGGACGACGAATTTCCGGATTTGGCTGAGCTGGCAGTCGCCGAAAACTTAAGCAGCCGGGACATTAAAAAAGCCATCCGGCAATGGAAAGCAGATTATTACCGCGTATAAAATGCAGGCCAGTTTGCCGAAATCTACTGCATGATGTCAAACAAATCCCCCGGAATCGCTCAGGCTTCCCGCCGGATCACTTTTAGCAAAAAGAGGATGAGAGCGATCACGAGCAGGATATGAATCAGCCCGCCCGCGGCGTATCCGAAAAATCCAATTGCCCAGATAACGATCAGGACCACGGCGATGATGTATAATAGGTTGCCCATTTTGAATTGATTTAATATGACTAAATGAATACTTTTTAATTCATTAAAAAATAGTGCCAGGGCTGGTTTGGGATGGCGAAAGCCTGTCCGGGTTTGGTATACCCGGTAAATCCCTGTCAAACCCGTTGAACTGCTGAAAAATCCTCCTTATTTTTGCACCCCATCAAAGTACCCGGGTAAGGAACACATAAAGAAAAAGTATGTCCTATTGCAGTTATATTGTAAGCATGACCGGCGAGCAGAAAGCGTTGCACAAGGCCTACCACGACAAGCACTATGGTTTTCCGATTCACGACGATAACGAACTGTTTGGCCGGCTCATCATGGAAATCAACCAGGCGGGTCTGAGCTGGGAGATCATTCTGAAGAAAGAGGCCGGTTTCCGCAAAGCCTACCACAATTTTCAGATAAAGAAGATTGCTGCCTATACCGAATCAGACAGGAAGAGGCTATTGAACGACGCCGGCATCATCCGCAACCGGCTCAAGATAAATGCCGCGATAGAAAACGCAAAAACGATCCTGCGGCTTCAGCAGGAATCCGGTTCTTTCGAAAAATGGCTGGAAGCACATCATCCGAAAACGAAGGAAGAATGGGTAAAACTGTTCAAAAAGACCTTCCGCTTTACCGGCGGCGAAATCGTCGGTGAGTTCCTGATGAGCATCGGATACCTGCCGGGTGCGCATTCGGGAGACTGCGCTGTATACAAGAAAATACTGAAAGCAAAACCGCTTTGGAATATGGGATGAGGTGCAGACAATGGCTTAGCGGTCTTCAAACGAATTTCCATTTATAACCTTTATATATTTTGCCAGGATTCTTTGCTGTCAGACCAATAGTATCGGCTGAACAGCCGGTGTCCCGGGCGGCCTCGACGAGGCTCTTGTACAGCCTTTTCGTTTTGCCGTTCAGCGTATACCGCATCACAGATTTGGCTCTTCCCATTGTCCTGTTCGCTATCCTTGCCCTACTATCACTGGTATCAATCTTTTTATTACCCTGTCCGTATCGCCAGATAAAGCCCCCGGCGGTAATATATTTCCCCGCAACAGCACGCTGAATAGCTGAAGCTAATATGTTATTTTGCCCTGCCGCTTCCTTTATGGATTGAAAGACATTAAGTCTGTCTCCATTCATATTATACTGCGACACCCTTCTACACATCTTCTCCTTTATTGCCAGTTTGGCTTTTTTGAATGCAGACACATCTATTCTTGCCGGCCCTTTACCATATCGCCAGATAAAGCCGCTCATACTTAATTTTTTCCCTTTTGCCGCCACAGCAATATTACTGGGGTGTATTCCGGTTGCTTTCCACGCATCCTGCATGCTGTTAAACGTCATTAGCCTTTTACCCTGCAGATCGTACTGTGTTATTTTTTTTTTGAGCTGCCCAGACCTTCTGGCAAGGAAGGGAGTCATATCCATGCCTTTAAAGGCGCTTATTGCCCTCTTTTTGCTGTAAGACGATTTGTGTATGGCAGACCGGCCTGACAATTGAAGATTATTTATCCGGTTGTTGAAGTGGTCTCCGTCTTTATGAATAACAAGGTGATCATCCCTTTTGGAATCAATTTTTTCCTTAAAAGTCTCATAAACCAGTCTGGAAACCGACCGGGTATCCATCTTTTGATCCACGCAAAAAGTAACGGAGAGATTATAGGTATATTCTTTAACCGTACCATTCCATTGTTTTCTTTTCCCCTGCCGGAAAACCCTTTCATCTCTCCAATAGCGAACTGTATGGCGTCCGGGAATGTGAAATTCGATATATTTAGCAAATGCCTTAACGCGTCCCTTATCAGACACCTGATAGTAGTCTTCATATCCTTCCACATCCTTCCAGATTTCTCCTGGCAAATTAGCCAGCGAAAGGTTCTGGTAAGGATATTTCTTAGTCTTTCGCAAATCTTTTATTGATGATCCCACGTCAATTTATAATTAGCAATAGGGTTTTTCTATTCGGTAATTACTGTAATATACTATTTCCTGTTTACCCTTGCCAAATTTCACGACGTCCGAACGGCCGGATACGCGACGCCTGGCGCCACTTCATGCAGCCGGGCGGACTTTGTCCGCCGAAGCCCACCATTGCGGAAGCCCACCTACGCTAAAGCTCCGGTGGGCGAAGGCGGAGAGAGGGGGATTCGAACCCTCGGTACAGTTGCCCGTACAACGGTTTTCGAGACCGTCCCATTCAACCACTCTGGCATCTCTCCTGAGGCCGGCAAAGATATCAGATTTTGACAAACAAGCATACTACCGCAATTTTGCGGATATTTTTTGAAGAAACGATATGGCAACCGATCAGGAAATAATTCATCTGGCTAAAATATTGTGGGAATACCATCACATGCATCACGAGCTTGAAAAGTCGGAATGCATACTGGCGCTGGGAAGTCATGATCTGCGCGTAGCTGACCGCGCCGCCGATCTGTACCTGCAGGGATGGGCGCCCCTGATTGTTTTCTCCGGCGGGCTCGGAAACCTGACGAAGGATCTGTGGACGGAGCCTGAAGCTGACCAATTTAAAAGAATCGCTATCGAACACGGCGTTCCTCCGGCAGCGATCCTGGTGGAGAACAGATCAACGAATACGGGAGAGAATATTCTCTTTACCGGTCAGCTGCTGAGAGATAAAAAACTGGACATTACACATTTTATTGTTGTACAGAAACCTTACATGGAACGAAGAAGTTTTGCCACTTTCAAAAAGCACTGGCCGGAAAAGCACCTGATCGTTACTTCTCCGCAAATTTCTTTCGAAGATTATCCTACCAGGGAGATCCCTGTTGAAAAAGTGATTAACATTATGGTCGGCGACCTCCAGCGAATAAAGCTATACCCTGAAAAAGGGTTCCAGATAGCGCAACATATACCCGACAATGTATGGCATGCTTATGAGCAGTTGGTTGCCCTTGGATTTAACAGGCATCTTGTCTCGTAATCGGATTTACCGATCTTCCAATCCCTTGCCTTTCAGAATTCGCGGTATAGATTTTTCAACTCTTGACTCCCGGGTTTTGGATTGTTTGGGCGCGGAAAAATAAAAAATGTATGCTCTTTGCCGTCCCGGCGTCAATGCATGAAAAGCAGTTTTTAAAGCAGGAATTTCCCTTAATCTTTTTTGAAATTCTTCAGGAACCGGGAATTCCGCAGTCTTTTTCAAAGGCACTTTCAAACCGGCTTTTTCCACTTCCACGGCTTCGTAGATATAGGCTTTCAGGATTGCTTTCATCTTAACAATTTGCCCGACACTGGTGAACCGGACCTGGCGCGCCGCCTGCACATTTTTCGTTTGCTGTATCAGAATACCCTGGGGATCCTTTAACAGGGCACCCTTGAAAAACAGCATGGCGCAGTATTCCTTAAATCCATGTATTAAAACGACGTTTCTTTCCTGAAAGCTGTAGCAGGGCTGGCCCCACTTCAGTTCTTCCGCGAGACCACAGTCAAGAATGATCATTCTCAATTTCTCAAATTCTTCCTGCCAGTTTCCTGCTTTATTAAAAAAGAAATCAACCTTCGGATTCATGCTATTCTCTTATAATGTCTTAAACTGTCCCTGCAAAATTCAGACCCGCAACGAACCACGGAACCCCCTGGCGGCATAGTAAGATTCCGCACCGTTGTGATAAAGGAATACGGTATTGTAGCGGCGGTCACAAAAAAGGGCGCCGCCCAGCTTCCTGATATCAGCGGGAGTTATTATCCAGCTCGATGTTTTTGTATCGAAGTTTCCCAGAGTCTGCAGCTCCCGGTATTGTTCTTCCGTTAAAAGCTCAATGCCCATGTCTGCTGCCATCTCAACAGCGCTATTTTCCGGTTTATTTTCTTTTCTTGACTCCAACGCGTCATGGTCGTAGCAAACACTTCTACGGCCCCTGGGGCTTTCCGCTGAACAGTCATAAAAAATGTATTCTCCCGTCCTTTTATCACGACCAACAATATCGGGTTCACCACCGGTTATTTCCATTTCATTGAGTGACCACAGTTTTTTGGCATTAGTCTCCAGCTTTGCTTCCACTTCGGCCCATCTAAGGCCTTTATGGCGGTTCCCGTTTTTATCAAAACGGGCCTTCAATACCTGGAGTAGTTCTTCCGGTTGTTTTGGTGCCAAATCCTTTCTATTGCTGGTGGTATTCTTCATATTGTTATATTATCTCTGTTGAATAGATCTGAGGCGTATAGTTATCTAAATTTATTTCAAAATCGTCAATTCATATATTGACTGAAACGATTTTTCTATCCGCAGGCCTGAAATACCAGGATAGCAGAGCCAGCACCAGTAATAGCAACGAGGGAAACATCTCTATTGCGGGATTCCCACGGGCAATATGTGAAAATACCGCCCCTGTCATGGCAAAGAAAAAGCCTGCATAAGCCCATTCCTTAAGCACAGGAAATTTGGGAATAAGCACTGCCACAGCTCCTAAAATTTTCCAGACACCCAGTATTGTCAGAAAATAAACAGGATAGCCCAATTGTGTAATACTGTCTACTCCCCCTGCTCCCGTTTTCCCCTTGAATAACTGTACTGCTCCGGTTGACAGCATTCCTAATGCCAGCCAAATGGTGGCAATCCAAAAGATAATTTTATTTTTCCTTGTCATTGCATGCTATTTTAATTTGCTTACCATGTCTTCTAGCCGGTTGTGTGCCATATTTATGCCCTGGGCAAAGGGTAGCTTCAGCACCTGGTCCCTTTGTGCGACCGATTCGTATACTACATGCATATTGAGTCTGCTGCTGTCGTCAGTAAGTTTTTCAAATTCATAGATCTCGAGCTGAACGCCAAAAGGCGTATTCTCCATTTCAAATGTTCGGGTGATCTTCCGGTTTGGGCTAAACTCGTGGATGACCCCATTGAACCCGTATTTGTTTCCTTTGGGATCGGTTGTTTCAAATTGGTAACCGCCATGCTTTTTACTTTCCAGTTTCAGCACCTTCGTGCCCATCCATTGCGCAACAATTTCGGGCTCTATATATGCTTTAAAAAGCAATTCCAATGGCAAATCAAATTCCCTGGTAATCACCATTTCCTGTTTGCCGTCTTCGGCATTGATTTTTGTTTTTTGTTCCATGTCATTTGCTTTTATATTTTTTCATTATGGTTTCTAATTTGTTGAACCGGTCGTCCCACATTTTGCGGAATGGCTCAATGAAGTCTGCTACCTCTTTCATTTTTTTTGCATTGATATGATAATAAATCTCCCTGCCGTTTTGCTCGTGTTTAAGCAATTCGCAGGCAGTGAGTATTTGCAGGTGTTTTGAAACGGTCGGTCTGGCAGTGTCGAAGTTCGCAGCTATGGCTCCGGCGGTCATCGATTGCGAAGCAACCAACAGCAGTATAGCCCTTCTTGTCGGGTCTGCTATGGCCTGAAATACGTCCCGTCTTAAATTCATTGTGTAGCTATTTGACTACAAATATATGTGTAGTTATTTAACTACGCAAATTTTTTTGCGGTTTTTTATAAATTTTTTGCGTGTCGTTTACTATTGAAGAACTGAATCTGCTCTATCTTCTCACTAAATCAGGGTGTTCCAACGCATGTGTTGGCTGTAGTTATAGTTTTATACTGTAAAATGTTTTTTTGAATTTGTCTGAATATTTTCCATTGTCAAGGTCTCCGCTTGTAAAAAGTATGAGTGTATTGCCGGTAATTACAAATGCATTAAAAACCAAATTTTTGTAGTTAGTTTTGTCATCCGTTTCAGTATATGAAATATAATAAGCGTTATTACCTTTTAAGGTCGTGTCCTTTTCTACAAAGTCTTTAATCTGATAACCATTTTCCTTAGACACACTTAATAGTTGGTTAAGCTGGTCTTTCGCTGTCGCTGAACTCATATTTGCTGCTATAGTAAATGAAAAAGCAGTTGGGTTGATTGTATTTATGTCTGATGAACCATTTTTTGTAAAAACCTCTGTTCCCTGAAAGTCTGCTGCAAAATGAAATCCTGTAATACTTGTGTCAATATTTAAGTCTTCGGGTTTGATTTGCCCGACAGAAAAGGAGAAAGCGAAAATTGCAGGCGAAAGTAAAGCCAGTTGTAGTTTCATTAAAGTCCGATTGTAAGGTTTAACGTCTGCCAATAATTACTGCCAATATTGTTATTGGACGGGGCACCATAT
>Ga0207707_10000736_pt1 | contig 32389 bp, 28 predicted proteins | sample KBSC83BmetaG_FD_184336 | JGI IMG/M metagenome (GOLD analysis project Ga0207707, IMG submission 184336) | Corn rhizosphere microbial communities from Kellogg Biological Station, Michigan, USA - KBS C8-3B metaG (SPAdes) (version 2) | ecosystem: Host-associated > Plants > Roots > Rhizosphere ... | reverse complement strand
AGCTGAAGGTGTCGGATGCGGCATTGATGGATATCGTGCGTTACTACACGCGCGAGGCCGGCGTCCGCAACCTGGAGCGCGAGATCGCCAAGATCGGCCGCAAGGCCGTGAAGCAGATGCTGCTCCACAAGAAGGACCAGAAGTCCGTCGCCGTCACGCCGCGCAATCTGGACAAGTTCCTGGGTGTCCGTCGCTTCCGCTACGGCAAGGCCGAGGATCTGAACCGCGTGGGGCAGGTCACCGGGTTGGCGTGGACGGAGGTCGGAGGTGAGCTCCTGTCGATCGAGGCTGCCGTGGTGCCCGGAAAGGGCAAGCTGCAGCACACCGGCCAGTTGGGCGAGGTGATGCAGGAGTCCATCCAGGCGGCCATGACGGTGGTGCGCAGCCGTGCCCAGGTACTGGGACTGGAGCCCGAGTTCTACCAGAAGCACGACGTGCACCTGCACATCCCCGAGGGCGCCACCCCCAAGGACGGACCGAGTGCCGGTATCGGCATGTGCACGGCGTTGGTGTCGGCACTGACAAAGATTCCGGTGCGCTCCAATGTCGCCATGACCGGCGAGATCACCCTGCGCGGGGAAGTGCTGCCGATCGGCGGGCTGAAGGAGAAACTGCTCGCGGCGCATCGCGGCGGGATCAAGACGGTGCTCATCCCGGATGAGAACCAGAAAGACCTCGTGGAAATCCCCGACAACATCAAGGGGAACCTGGAGATCAAGCCCGTCAAGTGGATCGACGAGGTGCTGGCGGTTGCACTGACTCAGCAACCCTTGCCACAGCAGGCCGACGGCACGGCGACTGCCGCAGTCGCCGCCGCCGCAGCGGCGGGTGAGGACAAGCGGGGCCGGCGGAACGGCCGGCGCACCCTCAAGACGGTGGTGCCGGCGCACTAGAGCGCCGGTATCCGACGATGATGTCGGCGCCTGGCGCGCCGGCATCCCGGCGGCTCACCGCCGTCTTCGGCCCGGGGTCCTCCTGATAGAATCCCGGGCGCCAAAGAGTACGACTCGGGCGCTTAGCTCAGCTGGTAGAGCGTCGCCTTTACACGGCGAATGTCGGCGGTTCGATCCCGTCAGCGCCCACCAATCCCGACCGATACTCGCAGCTCGTCGGCGATCCGCCAGTAACTGCTGCACCAGCCTCCTTACGCTCGCCGGCTCGCGCGTAGCCTCGGGATCTGATCAGGACTGAGCGCGACGCTCGCTCGCCGCCTCATAGGCACCGGCAACCGCCAGCACACGGGAATCCGCAAACGGAGGGCCACTGATCTGTAACCCTATTGGCAGGCCGTCGGAGGAATATCCGCACGGCACTGAGATCGAAGGCAGCCCTCCGACGTTGGATTCAAAAGTGCAATATCCCAAGGCGAACGAGGCTTGCGCGTCGCTGATTCGGATGGGCAGGGTCGGTAACGTCGGGGCAACCACGACATCGAACTCTGAGAAGGCCTTGCCCACCTCTTTGCGGAACGCGCCAAGGGCGGCGCGAAGCTCGCCGAGGTCCACGGCAGGGCGAGACTCGTCGAGCTTCAGATGTGCTCTGATGCGGGGATCGAACGCGTCCCGTGATGCCTGAACGTAGGGGGCAAAGTGCTCGTAAGCCTCTGCATCGATCAGAGCAGCCAGGTGGTTTGCGGAGGGCATCGTGGCGGGCACTACCGACGTGGCCAGGCTTCGCAACACCTCAATGGCCGCCTCGACGCTGGCGGCGACTTCCGGCTCCACGGCGCAGGAACACACCGATTTGGGCGGCACCACGCCTATTCTCAGCGGTTTGACGCTAGGCCAAGCCGCCGGATCGCACGCGCGAGCAACCGGGTGATCCGAGATCGTCCGCAGCAACTGAGCCGCGTCCGAGACCGAAACCGTCATGGGGCCAATGTGGTCGAACGATTCCGATGCGTACATCAGCCCCGCAGTCTCGACCAGCCCATACGTGGGTTTGAATCCGATGATCCCGCATGCCGCGGCGGGAATACGGACCGAACCTCCGGTGTCGGTTCCGAGGGCGCCCAAGCATAGCCCCGCAGCCACCGCAGCCGCGGAGCCGCCGGAAGACCCACCGGTCACGCGCGTGGGGTCGTGAGGGTTTTTAACCGCACCGAAGAAACTGATCGCGGACGTGGTGCCGATCGCGATCTCGTGCATATTCGTCTTGCCCAGTATGACGGCGCCGGCGGCGCGTAGACGACTGACCACAACTGCATCCTGCGCGGGTATGCGGTTCTCGAACACTCGGCTGGCGGCCGTTGTCCGCAGATTCGCGGTATCGATGTTGTCCTTGATCGCCAGGGGAATACCCTGCAGCGGGCTTCGCCATCCATCGAGCTTTGCATCGTGGTCGGCTTGTTTTGCGGCGCCGATTGCTCCCTCGGCGTCGATCGTGATGTATGCGTTGAGCGTCGGATTGAGGCGCTCGATTCGCTTGAGGCACTCGCGCGTCAGTTCCTCCGAGGAGCAGGATCCCTGCCGCAGACGTGCACCTGCTTCAGTAATGCTCAGCATCGCCATCTTCTCCGCTTGCACGGAGTAAGACTATAGCAAGTGCCGTGGGTACACCGCGCGGTTCTGCGCGTGCGCGTCAGCGTGCGATATGTCGCGGCGTGTTGCGAGGTTCGGGATCAAAACTGCGTACACGCCTAGAAATGAGCTCTCCCTGAGGAGCCGCGACGAGTCTATGCTGTCCTCATGAACGCTCAACCTGTGACGGAGGATCGAATGAGCGACGATGGTCGGATCATCAGGTTGGAAACTGAGATGGGTCACGTTCGCGCCGAGATCCAGGGACTCAAGGGGTCCGTCGAGGACGTGAGGACGGAGCTGCACGCGTTTCGCGCAGACGTCGCCAAGGAGTTCGGTTCCGTCCGAACGGAAATGGCTAAGGAGTTAGGTTCAGTCCGGGCCGACATGGAAAGGCAGTCAGGGTCTCTCCGAGCGGAGATGGAAAAGCAGTCAGGCGCTCTTCGAACCGAGATGGCGACTCAATTGGGGACCTTGAAAACCTCGATGGAGCGCTACATGCGTTTGATCATCACAGCGGGACTGGGGATTGTGGCAACCCTGATCACAATGTTCGCCACCGTGGTCCACGCGCTGAAGTGGTTCTAACCGGCGCCGCCTACGGTGGCACCCATCCAGCATCGCAAGTCTGCTGCTTCAGCAGAACCTGTGCGGATGTTTAGCCTACCAGCATGCACACTCTCCGGCACGTCAGTAACTCTCAAGCCGACAGCGGGTTCTTTCACTTTCATCCGCTGTATGGCCGGAATAGTATGTGTGGATCAGAGGAGGGCGGGGTCAATGACTGAGAAGATATCGAGCCCTGGCGCGCGAACGCGCGTGCGCATGATCAAATTCGCCGCCGGCGTCGGACTTGCGATGGTTCTCAACACCGCCGCTGCACACCACTCTTTCGCGATCTTCGATGCCAAGAAGTCCGTCACCCTGCACGGCGTGGTCAAGCAGTTTCTGTGGACCAACCCTCATGTGTTCATTCAGCTGATGGCCGACGGGGAAGCGGGCGCGGCGGCGACGGAATGGAGCATCGAGATGTCCAGCCCGGAGCACCTGGTGCGCGCCGGCTGGAAGCCGGGCACTCTGAAGAGCGGAGACCCGGTCACGCTCGTCATTCATCCGGTTCGCAATGGCATCAAGGGTGGGCAATTCGTCTCGAGGATCGCGGCGGACGGAACGCAGATCGACCTGCCGTCCACGACACAGGCGCCGGAGTCGAAATGACCGCACCTGCGGTACTCGTGAAGGCAGCGTTGATGGGTTGTGCGCTGTTGCTCACCGTCACAGCAACAGGCGAGGCAGCCACACCCGCTGAAGAGCGTGCACACGCGTTCGAGCGTCTGCCCAACTGGACCGGCCAGTGGGAGATCGTCGGCGTCACTCCGGACGCACAGGGCGGCTACGTACAGTCCCTGGACGAGGTAGTGAAGGAGATGCGCAAGTGGGGACCGCCACCCTACAAGCCGGATGTCAAAGCCGCCTTCGAGAAAACAGCGGCGGAGGTGAAAAGGCGCTCGGACGCAGCGGCGAACGGCACCGACGCGCCCACACCGGGGCTGCGCCCGGCGTGCTCCTTCGGAGTTCCGATGCTGATGTTGTTCTCGCCGCTGATGTTTGAAGTACTCACCACACCCGAGGAGACGGCGATGATCTTCTCGGGCCGCGAGATCCGGCACATCTACACCGATGGCCGCCCGCATACCGCGAAGGAAGACCTGTGGCCGACGTCCTGGGGCGACTCGATCGGCCACTGGGAAGGCCAGACGCTGGTCATCGACACCATCGAGGTGAGCAACCCGCCGGGACTGGGCGGCGGCGGGCCGGTGATCATTGCAGGGGGCGGAGACAATGACGCAGTGGCGCTCGTGGCCGCTTTGAGCCCGGACGTGCATTTCATCGAGCGCATTCGCATGGTCGATCCGAATCATCTGGAAGACCGGATGACTATCATCGATCCGAAGAGCTTCACCGCTCCGTGGCACATCAGCCGGCAGTACAGCAGGGTGACCCGCATTCACCGCATGGTGCACGAGGACTGCGAAGGAGAGGAGCGCAATCCAGTCGTCGGCGGGCGATTCACCATCGCGCCCCCGCCGAAGCAATAGCCTGCGGCAAAGCGCCGCCTGCAGCGAACCGCTACTCCACCTGCTGAACGATCGGAGGCATGCTCTCGCGCAGGAATGCGATGAGCGTGCGAACCGCGGGCCGGCTCATCTTCATCCGCGGGACCATCAGCTTCATCCAGTACGGCGCGACGGGAAATTCCTCGAGCACCTCCACCAGCGCACCGGTACGCAGATCCTCCTCCACGAGCGCTTGCGACAGGACCGCAATCCCGGCACCCATGCGCGCGGCGTCGCGAATCATGCGGCTGTCGCTCGACTGAATTCTCGAGTGCACTTCGACGGTCATCGCGCCACGAGCGTGCGTGAACGGCCATGTGCTGCGAAACAGCGAGGTCGACAGGCACTGGTGATCAACGAGATCCGTCGGGTGTCGCGGAGGCTGTTTTCCCTTCAGATACGAGGGCGCGCATACCGTCACCAGCTCGTAGCGAGACAGCGGAACGTCGACCACGTTCGGATAGGAGACGGGCCACGCTCCGAGGGCAATGTCGTAGCCCTCCTCCAGAGGATTGACGGAACGCTCCATCAGCGTGACGTCCAGATCGACCAGTCGATGCCGCATCTGGAATTTCACCAGCAGGCTGCCGATCAACATGGAGGTGATGGTGGGCGGGGTGATGATGCGCACGAATCCCTGCACGCTCTGCTGGTTCGAGCCCAGGTCCTTGAAGATCTCATCGTGTGCGGCCAGGAGTCGCACGAAATACGGCAGGTAGCGGTCGCCGGAGGCCGTGAGGGTCACGCCGCGGGTGGAGCGGACGATGAGGCTCGTGCCGACCTCTTTTTCCAGCTGCGAGATGCGTTTGGCGATGACGGAGGTCACTGCGTCGAGCTCGCGTGCGGCGCCGGAGATGCTGCCGAGCCGGGCCACTCGCAGGAATGCGCTGATGTTGAGAATGGTATCCACGGCGTTCCCCTCGATGCTCAGCTCATGCGCTGATGTCGGCACCTGCCAGTTGTGAGGCTTGATCTGCCGCCTGGCGGGTGAGACGGGCAAGCTCCTCCTTGCGCTTGCTGTTGCTTTGATAGACGAGTGTCAGAACATAGCGCAGGTGCTGGCCTGCATCGAAGACCGGCGCCGCGATGGCCGCGTAGCCGGTCAGGCTGACGCCCGAGGAATAGGTAATCGGGTCGGCCTCGGCGATGCCTTCCTTGCGGATCGTGGAAGCCACCGCTTCGAGCGCCCGCACCTGCTTCTTCTGATCGGCTTTGGAGAGGCCGGCCGCGGCGAGCTCCTCCGCCAGGCGCTGCCAGGTCTGATCCTGCAGGCCGAAGGCAAGAAAGATGTGGCCGGTAGCCGTGCTCGCCAGGGAAGTCTTGCCGCCGATCTGAAATTGCAGCGGGAGCGGCCTGCTGCCCTCGCTGCGGGCCACGACCATGACCCCGTGGGCGTCCCAGGCACACAGCAGGACCAGGGCATCGGTCTGCTTCTGGAGCGAGTGCATGGTGGCGGTCGCGACCTCCATCAGGTCCATCCGCTGCAGCGCGCGCGTCCCCAGCCGCAGGGCGTACGGCCCCAGCGCATAATGGGCCGAATCCGGGTTCTGCACGACCAGGCCGGTCTCGATGAAGCTGATGAGGTACATGCGAGCCTTGCTGGGCGACATCCCGCTCAGCGCGGCGACGGCTTTGAGGGACAGGGGTACGCTTGCCTCGGCGATCGCCTCCAGCAGTCGGAATCCCAGCAGAATCGACTGAATACCCTTCGCCACGGCCGCAATTATATTGAATTGCCGCAATTCTGCTGCATGCGGCAGGCGCCGGGGTCGGTGTGGCGGCAGGCGCTGCGGCGCTCAGCGCGCCGCAGCAGCGGCGCTCACTTGGCCAGGGTCGCCTCGAGCGCTGCCATGGCTTCCACGGCAGAGGGAATGCCGCAATAGAGCTGGCTGTGCAGGACCAGCTCGCGCAGCTCTTCCGGGGTAGCACCGTTCGCCAGCGCCCCCCGCAGATGAGCCGGGAACTGCAGAAACCGCCCGGTACCCAGCAGCATCGCGAGCGTGATCAGGCTGCGGGTCTTGCGATCGAGCCCCGGGCGCTGCCAGATCTCGCCGAAACAGTAGCGGGTGACGATGTCCTGCAGCGGACGCGACAGCTCGCTCGCTGTCTCGAACGCGCGCTCGGCGCCCGCCGGTCCGAACATCTCGTGCCGCAATGCCATTCCCTTGTCGAAGGTCTCTTTGTCCGTCATGCGTCATCTCCTCTCGTCATTGATCACCCACCAGGTGCTAGGTCCACGTCAGGATCGCCTTGGAGTGATCCTCCGCCTCACCGAGCGCATCGCGCGCGCCGACCCAACGCTTGTCTGCAAGCTGGATGAACGGTGTGTCGCATCCCAACTGCGTGCTCAGCTCGGCGGCGATGGTTGCATCCTTCGAGATCAGTCCGATCTTGAAGCCGGTGTTGTAGGTCTTCGGCATGACGAACTGTTTCATCACCACCGTCGAGACGAACGATTGGCCGGTCGAGGCGTTGACGATATCGACCAGCATTTTCTGATCGATTCCGTAGTGGTCGGCAACGATGAGCGCCTCGGCGAGCACTGCATAATTGCTGGCGCCGACGACGTTGTTGAGTGCCTTGGCAGCATGGCCCGAGCCTAGCTTGCCGACCTCGAAAAACGTGGTGCCCATCGCCGCCAGCACCGGTTTCACTTTCTGGATCGCGCTCGCGTCGTCGCCGCCGATCATGATGGTGAGGGATCCTTGAATGGCGCGCTGCACCCCGCCCGACACCGGCGCATCGATCAGGATGATTCCCTTTGCGGCAAGCGTGGCGCCGGTCTCGCGCGTGATCAACGGTTGACTGGAGCTCATATCCACGAGAATCGTGCCGCGCTTCGCGGTAGTCGCGATTCCACCGTTACCCAGAGCAACATCGCGCACCGCTCTGGCGTCCGGCAACATCGTCACGATGACATCGGCGGCGCCGGCGTCGGCGGCGCGCTGCAAGGGCTGCGCGCCGATTTCGCCTGCAACCTGCGCCGTGCGTGCGGAGTTGGAATCAAACACAGACAGCTCGTGACCCGCCTTCACGAGGTTAGCGGCCATCGGTTTGCCCATGGTGCCGATGCCGATAAACGCGACTTTCATGTTGATGATCATCCTCAATGCATACCCGAGAGTGAAAAAGATCCTAACCTGCGCGCAAGCCCGAGGTCTACGGATCCGCCGCTGGCACTTTTCTCGCGAGTGTTTGCTTTTCGCGAAAGCGGTTGGCGCAGTTGCGTGGCTTCCGGCGCGAGTGGCACGGCGCTAGCATCCTCGAAACTTGAATGCGCACGGACTGCGATCGTGACACGCGCGCGGCGACTTGACCGAGAGGTCGGGATGGCGGCGCAGTGGAGGGCCGGATTGAATGCGCAAGCCGTGTGGAGCAATGGTTGGCGATAGCACAGTGCCGTTGTGCGTACGCCACGGTATTCGATGAGTAAGCAATCCATAGGCTTCGTGGGACTGGGCGTCATGGGGCTGCCCATGGCGCGGCATCTGGCGTCCGCCGGATATCCATTGGCGGCATACGACATCGATTCCGCCGCACAGGAGCGCCTGCGGCGCACCAGTCCGGGCGTGAATCTCGTGTCGAGCCCGAGGGAAGTCGCCGAGTCGTCCGAGATCATCGTGACGATGCTGCCTCACGGGCGCGCAGTGGAATCCGTCGTATTGGGCAAGAAGGGGCTGATCGAGGGTTTTCGCGGCGGCAGCCTGCTGCTGGACACGTCCTCCTCAGAACCATGGTACACGCGCAAAACGGCACAACGGCTGAAGGACGTCGGCGTGGACATGGTCGATGCGCCGGTGTCGGGTGCGGAGATTGGCGCGCTGAACGCGGAGTTGATCTTCATGGTCGGCGGAGAGCCGCAGGCGGTCGAGCGGGCGATGCCGCTGATGGAAGTGCTCGGCGAGCGCGTTTTCCACCTGGGCCCCATCGGCAGCGGCCACGCGATGAAGTCGATCAACAATCTGATCACCGCCGGGACTTTTCTGGCCACGGCGGAGGGGCTGGCCATCGGGGCCAAATACGGCCTGGAGCCAGCTGCGATGACCGGTGTTCTGAATGCGTCGACGGGCATGTCCTGGATCAGCCGCACGCACATCGTGCGCCGCATCCTGAGCCGCAAGTTCGACGATCCGTTTCGCTTCGACCTGATGATGAAGGACATCGACATCGCGCTGCAGCTGGCTTCGGATCTGGGGCTGAGCATGCCGCTGTCGAAGGCCAACCAGGAGCAGTGGCATCAGTCTCAGGGGGAGATTCCCGCCGGAAGCAGCGTCAGCGAGCTGGTGCGCAGAGTGGAAGCTCGTGCCCAGGTGGAGCTGTCGTTCCCGGCGGAGAGCGAAGGACAGTCTTGAGAGTCATGTGTGTGTGAGTGACGGCCGGAACGCCGGCCGACTCTGGTCCGGATATGCTTAAGGGGGAATGACGATGAAGCGCTCAGCGTATTTCAGCATCCCTGCGCAAGTGGGGCTGCGACTGCAGACTGCGTTGTGCCTGGCGGCGCTGACGGCGGTCTCAGGCAGTGCACTGGCGGCTGATGAGGATGCCAATGCCACGGCGGACGCCGGGCAGCTCCAGACAGTCACGGTCACGGCGCGCTACCAGCAGGAAGACCTGCAGAAGACGCCCATCGCGATCTCGACGACGTCAGCCGAGCAGCTGAAGTCTGCGAACGTCGCCAGCATCAATACCATCGGGCAGCTCGTACCGAATCTCTACACCTATCCGCCCGATGCGGACGAGGGCGGCGTGCCGACCATCGTCATGCGCGGTGTAGGGCAGAACGATGCCAGCTTTGCTCGTGCTCCGGCTGTGGCGATATACGTGGATGACGTTTATCACGCCACGGCAGTCGGCTCCGAGCTCGGCCTGACGGACATCGATCGAGTTGAGGTCGACCGCGGCCCGCAGAGCACGCTGTCCGGTAACGCCAGTATCGGCGGCGCCATCAAGCTGTACACCAAGCAGCCGATGGGCGACGACAGCGGCTTTCTGACTTTCACCTCCGGCTCCTACAAGGAGATCGGGACGACCGGCGCGTTCGACACGACGGTAGCCCCGAACCTGTTCGTGCGCGCCTCCGGGCACTTCCACCGGCAGGACGGCTACGTCAACCTGCTGGACTTCACCTGCGAGATGCACAAGCTCGGTACGCCCAATCTGGCGGGCTCGTTTCCGACCAGCCAGCCGGATGTGGCGGCACACGATTGTAAAACGGGCGAGGAGGGCGGCGGATCGGAAGCCGGCGGCCGCATCAAGGCCCGCTGGGTGCCCACCGACCGGCTCGAAGTCAACCTGGGATTCAACATCGAGCGGGTGGACGACCAGGGCTCCCCGGAGCTGATCGTCGGCGTCACCAACCCGTATCCGAATCCGAGCGGCCTGATCAACGCATACAACGTCGCGATCCAGAATCAGTTCGGCGTGCAGTACGACAACCGCTTCCTGCCGCCGCCCGGACACCCGTACTCGAGCTATTCGACGTTCTGCCGTCCGCTGCTGCAGGGCACCGTTCAACAGGCTCCCTACCAGCCGGTGCCCTCCGGGATCTGCTACCCGAACCAGAAAGAGCAGGACTCGCAGACCTATTCGGGCAAAGTGGACTACCAGATCGCCGACAACGTCCACCTGACCAGCATCCTGTCCTACTCCGAGTATGGAGATAACTTCGTGCAGAACGGCGATGAGTCGCCGCTCGGCTACGTGTTGTCGAAATTCTCGCAGCGGGTGGTCGAGAGGACCGCCGAGGTGCGCCTGAACGGCTCGCTGTTCGACAACAGCCTGAGCTGGGTGCTGGGATCGTTCGCCGACAGCTATGACGGGCAGTCCAATGGCTTCATCGGCTACATCACCGACAACTTCAACGAGTTCGACAAGGCCTTCAACGAGTCCGCCTCGGGCTTCTTCCACGTCGATTACAAGCTGACCTCGAAGTGGCGCGTGTCCGGCGGCGCCCGTCTGACGACCGGCGAAGTGGAGTACCACTTCAATCACCCCGGCCTGCTCGTGATCGATACGCCGTTCACGGCGAGCGAGCACCGTTGGGACTGGCTGTTGTCCTCGGACTACCAGATCACCGACAACATCATGGGCTATGCCACTGTGGCCACCGGGTCGCGGCCGCCGGGAATCACGACCATCGTGATCACGGCGCAGCAGATGCAGAGCACGCCTGCCGAGGATCTCACCTCATACGAGCTGGGACTGAAGAACGAGTTCTTCGATCACCGCCTGCGTCTGAACGTCGACGGGTTCTACTCGGACTACAAGGCACGCTCGACGACGGAAGTCGGCGTTCAGTGTCTCGGCCAGCTTCCCGGCGCTACCTGGCAGGCGAGTGGCGCCACATGCGCTTCCCTGTATCCGGGAAATCCGGCGACCGTACCGTGGTACATCACCGTCGGTACACCGGCGACGATCACTGGCGCAGAGTTTGATCTGACCGCGGCCCCCATCAAGGGCCTGGAGATCTCCTACTCGGGTGGCTACAACCACTTCTCCTCAGGCGTCACGACCCCGGGGCTGCCCGGCTACATCCACGCGGGCAATCATCTGCAGCCCGAGTTGAACATGCACGCCGACGTGCAGTACGCGATCCCCTCGCAGTTCGGCACGACGACCCCGAAGCTCGACTGGTCCTGGCAGTCGCAGCAGGACTTCGACCCGGCCCCGGGTGCCGAGGCGCCGCAGCCGCAGTTCATCATTCACCCCTACAGCCTGCTGAATGCCCAGGTGGAATACATCCCGCCCAAGGGCAAGTGGTCCTTCATCGCCTCGGTCACCAACCTGACCAACAAGTTCTACTACTACTACCTGTTCAACGGCGGTGCAGTGAACATATCCAGCAATGTGGCCCCGCCCCGGGAGTTCCATTTCACGCTCAGACATGACTTCTGATGCGCGGGAGTTCATGCTTTCCCCCAGGCTCCTGCAGTGCGTTCTCGGGTGCCGACCCTCAAGACGCACTGCAGGGGCCTTCTTCAGAGGGGCTCGCCAGGAAAAACGGGGTAGGTCATGAGATCCAAGCCAGTGCTGGTCGCGTTCGTGTTGCTGATGATGGCGGGCACCGTGAGTGCTCAGCGACTGCCTTCCGGTCCGAGCATGCGGGGCGACGGTCCGGCGCCGGCACCGAAGCCCTTCAGCCTGACGAGGGCCGATCCCGGACTGGACGCCCTCATTGCTCCGGATGCCAAGATGGAGCTCGTTGCCAACGGATTCGGGCTCGATGAGGGCACGACCTGGGTGCGCGACGGCGGCTTCCTGCTGCTCGGCGGCCTGCTGGACAATGTCCTCTACAAGATCACCCCCGACAACAAGGTATCGGTCTTCATGGAGAAGGCCGGCTACACGGGCGATGACCCCGAGAGCGTCGGTGCGCAGACTCGCGCGGGCCGCTCGCATGTACTGCTGATCGGGCCGTCCTGCTCGGGTGTGGACCCGCAGGGCAGAATTCTCTGGTGTGCGGATGATGATCGTAAGGTCATGCGCCTGGAGAAGGACGGCAAGCACACCGTGCTGTCCGATGGCGCAGGCGGCAAGCGGTTCAACGGCCCCAACGACATTTCGATCAAGTCCGACGGTGCCGTGTACCTCACCGACAACGACTTCGGGCTGCGTGGGGCGGGCAAGAGTCCCCTCAAGGAGATGGACGATGCGGTCTGGCTGATCAAGGACGGCAAGACGACCAAGGTGCTTTCCGACAAGGATCTCGGCGGCATCCCCAACGGCATCACCCTCTCGGCGGACGAGAAGTACCTGTATCTCTCGGCCTTCGACAAAATGAAGCGGTATGTCGTGAAGGCGGATGACACCCTCGGCGCAGGAACGCTCTTCACCCAGGGAGCGGGCATCGGCGATGGCATGAGGTCCGACACGAAGGGCAACATCTATTCGACCGGTGGCGCAGGACCTGGGACCGTTCGAGTGACGGCACCTTCGGGCAAGCTGCTGGGCACCATCAACCTGCCGATCCTGGGCGCGGAGCCGAAGAAGCAGATCTGCTCGACGAACGTTGCCTTCGGCGATGCCGACGGCAAGACGCTGTACATCGCGGCCTGCGATGCCGTCTACAAGATACGGCTGAAGGTCGCCGGAGTCCTCGAAGGTCCTCCGCCCGCCGGAGCTCGCTGAGGATGGGAATCGCACCGGCGCAGGGAGCACCCGTGGTGTTCTCCCTGATCGTGCTCGCCCTCGCATTGGCTCTGGCCGTCGGAGGGGCGGAGCTGGCCTGGCTCGGCGGGTCGCTCTACTACATCATCACCGGCATCGTACTTGGAGTCTCCGCCGTACTCCTGTGGCGGGCCCGCAAGCTCGGGATGTGGGTTTATCTGTTGGTATTGGCGTACACCTTTTTATGGTCTCTGTGGGAGACCGGGCTCGATGGGTGGGCTCTCGCTTCGCGCATGGGGCTGCTGGTGCTGCTCGCGCTCTACTTCCTGTTTCCCGGGGTTCGCCGGCGACTCGCATGAGGGCCCGCACTGCAGTCTGGTCGCTGCTGACAGGGGTGCTGGCCTGCGTTCTCGCGTGGTCGGTGACGCATGTGTGGGCTGCAGACGGTGGTCGGAGTGGTGCGGTTGGCGCCGCCGCCACTGACGCCGCCGCCGCTGACGCCACGGGCACCGGCGTCGCGGGCACGACGGCCGCGGGCGTCGCAAGCCCCGGCGCGGACTGGGAGAGCTACGGAGGTGACGCGGGTGCGTCACACTACTCACCGCTCACGAGCATCGCCTCCACCAACGTGTCGCAACTGAAGCTCGCCTGGAGCTACAAGGTCGAGTGGCCGCGGGGCAAGCCGACAACCTTCGAAGTCACTCCACTGAAGGTCGGCGAGCTGGTGTACGTCTGCCTGCCGCTGAACGACGTGGTTGCGCTCGATGCGGACACGGGCGCGGTGCGCTGGAAGTACGCGGCCCATGTGCGTGATTGGGCCGGATCTACGATCTGTCGCGGACTCTCCTATTACGAGGCGCCCGCCGGCACAACCGATTGTCCGCAGCGGTTACTCATGGCGAGCGGGGACGCGACCCTGCGCGCCATTGATGCTCACACGGGCGTGCCTTGTCGGAGCTTCGGTAACCAGGGCCTCGTCGATCTGCTCGACGGGCTCGGCCCCATGAAAAAGGGCGTGTACACGCCCACATCACCACCCGCGATCATTCATGGCCTGGCCGTGATTGGAAGTGGCGTTCCAGACAACGGAGAGGTGGAGAACCCTTCCGGTGTGGTGCGCGCCTACGACGCTACGACCGGCAAGCTCGTGTGGGCCTGGGATCTCGATCACCCGGACTGGCACGGGGAGCCGCCGGCCGGTGAGCACTACTCGCGCAATACGCCCAATGCCTGGTCGCTGATGAGCTCCGATGAGAATCTCGGCCTCGTCTATGTTCCGACAGGTAACAGCAACCCGGACTACTACGGCGCGCATCGCTCGGCTCAGTCCGAGAAATACTCGAGCTCGGTGGTCGCTCTCGATGCCGCGACCGGCGCGGTCCGCTGGTCCTTCCAGACGGTGCACCACGATTTGTGGGACTACGACGTAGGCGCGCAGCCGGTGCTGGCGAACGTCGGCGACGTTCCTGCGCTGATTCAGGCAACCAAGACCGGTCAGGTCTTCGTGCTCGACCGGCGTGACGGCCATCCTGTGTCGAAGGTGGAGGAGCGGCGCGTTCCACAGGGTGCGGGGAAAGGCGACTGGACTGCCCCTACGCAGCCTTTCTCGGTGGAGATGCCCCCGTTCACCGGTCCGGATCTCAAAGAGTCGGACATGTGGGGTCTGACTCCGCTGGATGCGCTGTGGTGCCGGATCAAATTCCGCAGCGCCCGCTACGACGGCCCGATGACACCTCCGTCCGAGCATGGCTGGATCTACTCCACGGGTTTTCTGGGCGGCATCGACTGGGGTAGCGTGGCAGTCGATCCCTCGCGCGACATCATGATCGTCAACTCCTTCCGCATGGCGAACCGCAATCGCTTCGTGCCGGCCTCGGAGTTCGGCAACGATTCCAAGGCGAAGCTGCCTTTCCCGTTCTTCCATCAGGAAGGCTCGCCGTACTTCGCGGTCTACACCGCGGTGTTCCGCTCGCCTATCGGCATGCCGTGCCAGCGACCCCCGTACGGCATGATCAGTGCGGTGGACCTGAAGACTCATCAGCTGCTGTGGAATCGCCCGCTCGGGACTTCACGCAACGCCGGACCCTTCGGCTGGCAGTTGCCGTTCGGTCTGCCCATGGGCGCACCCAACATCGGCGGCTCGCTCGTTCTCGGGAGCGGGATCGCGTTCATCGGTGCGACTCTCGACGAATACTTTCGCGCGATCGATGTGCGCAGCGGCAAAGAGCTGTGGCGCACTCAGCTTCCCTCACCGGCCTTCGCGAATCCCATGACCTATCTCTCGCCACGCACGGGCCGGCAGTATGTGATCATCGCTTCGGGTGGGAATTCACTGCTTTCCAAGGACCACGGGCTGTTCGTCATGGCCTATGCCCTGCCATCGGGTCAATCGCAACGCGCACCGGATCCGGTACGGCGGGAATGAGGCATGACGGTCGCTGCGGCAGGCACACCGTGCCTTCTCATGAGTACGCCTGTTCGATGCGATGGGCTCACTGCGTGGCGCCGTCTGATGGCCGTTGCATTGGTCGCGGCATCCGCCGTCACCTCCGCTGCGGCGACGTCCGCTGCGGCGGCAACCGCTGCGGCGGCGGCCGCCTCCCCCGTCGTCGCCACCGTTGAGTCCCCGCCGCGCGACCAGCCTTTCTCCATAACGCGCGCCGACCCTGGGCTCGACTCGGTCATCGCGCCCGATGCGCGGCTCGAGCTCCTGAGCGATCGATTCGGCATCACCGAGGGGCCTGTCTGGGTCCCCGATGGCGGGAAGGGATACATTCTGGTCAGCGATCTGACCGCGAACGTCATCTACCGCATCGCGCCTGACAAGAAGGTCTCCATCTTCCTGGAGAAGGCCGGCTACAGCGGGACGCAGCTCGACCAGGCCGGCTTCCAGTCCCGCAGCGGCCGGATGGCCGTGCTGCTCATCGGGCCTTCCTGCACCGCGATCGATTCGACGGGGCGGCTGTTATGGTGTGCCGACAACGACGGCACCATCATGCGGCTGGAGAAGAACGGGCAGCGCACCGTCGTTGCCGACAAGTTCGAGGGCAAACGCTTCAACGGCCCCAACGATCTGGTGCTGACCCGTGCGGGTGCGATGTTCTTTACCGATCCGGACTTCGGGCTGCGCTTCGGCGCGAAGAGTCCCCTCAAGCAGCTCGACTCCGCCGGCGTCTGGTACATGAAGGAGGGGCAGCTGCGCAAAGTGCTCGACGAGCACCAGCTCGGCGGGCCTCCGGACGGCATCGCCCTTTCCCCTGACGAGCATTACATGTATCTGAGCGCGGGCCTGCGGCGCATCAAGCGTTACACCGTCGCATCCGACGGCTCGCTTTCGGGAGAGATGCTGTTTGCCGAGGGCGATGGGATCGGTGACGGGATCAAAGTGGACCTGGCGGGGAATGTGTATTCCGCGAGCGGCACCGCACCTGGCATCGTGCGGATCACGGCGCCGTCCGGGAAGCTGCTCGGCACGCTCAATCTGCCCATTCCTGCTGAGGAGCCCAAGCGCTACGTCTGTGCGTCGAATGTCGCCTTCGGGGGCACCGATGGGCGCACGCTCATCATTACGGCCTGCCAGGCCGTGTATCAGATTCGCTTGCGATCCGCGGGACCGGTGGCCGCGGTGGCGGCGGCGCAATAGCTGGGCGGGCGCAGCCCGACAGGCATCAGGCCCGCGCTGGCGATTCCTGTCGCCGCACGGAAAACAGGAGGATTACCGATCCGACCAGCGACCCGAGCGCCATCAGCGTGGCGATCTGCGAGTGGTGCAGGCCGGCGCCTAGCAAGTCACCGGACACGATCGGGGACAGGATGCTGCCCCAGCGGCCCGCTCCCGTGACGAATCCCACGCCTGTTGCGCGCACCTCGACCGGGAAGGAACGGGTCATCAGGGCGTAGAGGCTCGTCTGCCCGCCGTAGAGGAAGGCCCCCAGCACAGCCGAGGCGGCAATGAGGGCTGACATCTGTCCGGGCGTGTGCGCGAACACCCAAAGCAGCGCGGCGGTGCCGAAGAGGCCCGCGGCGGTGAGCGGTCTGATGTTGAATCGCGCCGAGAGCCAGGCTGCGGCGACGCCGCCGACGATTCCACCGCCGCTGCACCAGGCAGCGACCGCCGCCGCCTGCGCCTGAGAGAGCGACAGATCGACGACGATTTTGGGTATCCAGTTCAGCGCGTAGTAGAGCGTCGCGTTGTGCAGGCCGTAGGCGAGTGTCAGGAACAGTGCGATTCCCAGCAGCTGCGGGCGTGCGAGGATGTCGACGAGGGACGCACCGGTCGCCTGCGCACTCGCAGGCGGCAGCGTCCGAATCGCCGGGCGCCGCAACCGAGCCAGGATGGAGTTGATCCGGTTCTGGGCGTCGGCCGAGCGGCGGGCGATGAGGTACTCGATGGACTCCGGCAGGTAAAAGATCGGAGTCAGCATCAGCACGCCGGTCGTGACGGCTCCAGCGACAAACACCGAGCGCCAATCGAAGTGCGACAGCAACAGCGATGCCAAGGTCCCGCCGAGCAGTCCCCCAGCGGGGAAGCCGACGGCGACGATGACGACGGCGAGGTCGCGATAGCGCCGGTTCGCATACTCGGCGGCGAGCGCGCTGATACAGGGCACGATCGCTCCAACACCCACACCGGTGAGGAGCCGGCCGGTCGCAAGCATCAGAACCCCGGGAGCGAGTGCACAGACCAGCATGCCGGCCGTCATGACCGCCAGACTCAGGAGGATCATCGGGCGACGGCCGATCCGGTCTGCGAGCGGGGCGAGCAGCAGGGAGCTGGCGCCGGTGGCGCCGAGCCCGATGGAGATCACCACGCCGAGCTCGCCGGGTGAGACCGCCCAGCCTCGCGCGATTCCGGGAAGAGCGAAGGAGATCGCCAGCACGTCGAATCCGTCGAGCGCGTTGAGGCAGAAGAGCACCGCGATGATGCCGATCTGCAACGCCGACAGAGGCGCTATTGCGATCGATTCACGGGGATCGTCGGGCGAACGGCTCGCGTCGGCGGCCGTGCCCGTCAGAGCGCCGGGACCGCTCAATGGCTCGCTTCCGCTGGGAGTGCATAGGCCTGGATGTACAGGCCGTCGTTCGGGCCGAACTTGTTGTTGCCGCCCACGGCGGCCACCACGAATTGCCGGCCGCTTTGCGCGGAGACGTAACTCATGGGTGTCGCGAACGCGGCGGCGGACAGATCAGCCCGCCACAGCTCCTTGCCGGTGTGCTCATCGAAGGCGCGCAGATATCGATCCAGCGCGGCGCCAACAAAAATCAACCCGCTCCCGGTGACCAGGTTGCCGCCCAGCGTCACCGCGCCCATCGGAATGGAGAAAGGCACTCGCAGACTGGTTTTGAGCGGGCCACTGCTGCGGGCAGTGCCGAGGGGATGACTCCAGAGCATTGCGCCCGTCTTCAGATCAATGGCGCTGATGAGGCCGTAGGGTGGACGCTGGCAGGGCACGCCGATGGGTGAATGGAAGTAGTCGCTCACGACGCCCGCATACGGGGAGCCGACCTGAGGGGTGACCACATTCTTGTCCGACATCGCCTGCAGCTGCTTGGCGCTCACGAAGTATTCGTAGTTCGCCATCCGCATCGAGACGGCGACCATCACCTCGCGCGACTCATCGACGGAGACGCCGCCCCAGTCGCTGCCGCCCATCCAGCCCGGGCTGTAGATCCAGGGGCGATCGGGGGTCGGAGGAGTGAAGGCTCCGTCGTAGCGGGCACGGCGGAATTGAATGCGGCACCAGAGCTGATCGATCGGCGTAATCCCCCACATGTCCTTCTCGGTGAGATCGGGACCTGTGAGCTCAGGCATCCCCGTGGAATACGGTTGCGTCTTGGCCGTCCAGTCACCGGCGCCGCCGCCCTGAGGCACAGGCCGCTCCACCACGGGCATCAGCGGATGTCCGTCACGCCGGTCGAGGACGAAAAGCTCGCCGCGCTTGGTCGCCTGAATCAGCGCCGGGACGCCCCGGATGGTCGCAAGCACGGGCTGCGACCCAACATCGTAGTCCCAGAGGTCGTGATGAGTGGTCTGGAAAGACCAGCGTACCTCACCGCTGTCCGCATCCAGCGCTACGACCGAGCTCGAGTATTTCTCCGCTTGCGCCGTTCGGTGCGCTCCGTAGTAGTCGGGGTTGCTGTTGCCAGTGGGCACGTAAACCAGGCCCAGCGCTTCATCCGCGCTGAACGGGCCCCAGGCGTTGGGCGTATTGCGCGCGTAGATCTCTCCTGGCGCAGGAGCACCGCGCCGATCGGGGTGATCGAGATCCCAGGCCCAGGCAAGGCTGCCGTTCGTCGCGTCGTAGGCGCGTACCACACCTGAAGGATTACTCGTCTGCCCGTTGTCGATCACCATGCCGCCGATCACGACCTTGCCGTGCACGATGGTCGGCGCCGAGGTGGGCGTGAACACACCGGGCGTCATCTGGCCCATGCCCGTCAGCAGGTCGATCCAGCCGTGCTCGCCGAAGCCCTCGCACAGCTCGCCGCTCTTGGTATCGACCGCGTACATGCGGGCATCCACCGTGGCCACGATGATGCGTTCGCGGCAATTTCCGCCGCCTGCGGCCGGCGCGCCGGGGGACGTGACGCTGGTGGCGGGCCCGCCGGAGGCGGTGCCAGCGTTCGGCGCGCTGGATTGCGGTTCTGCGTAGTACGCAATGCCTCTACAGGCGCGGAACCCTCCCCACTTGCGCAGGCGCGGCGCAAATTTCCAGCGCGGCTTGCCCGTCTCCGCATCGAGCGCCACGACCGAGCTCGCCGGAGTGCAGAAGTAAACGGTATCCGCGATCTTGAGCGGCGTGCCCTCGAAGGCGACGTACGGGTGCGCAACCGTCTCGACCGGCGGATCGAGCTTGTAGGACCAGGCGAGCTTCAGCTGCCCGACGTTGGCAGGCGTGATTTGCGTGAGGGGGACGTAGCGCGTGCCACCCGGACTGCCGCCATAGTTGAGCCAGTCGCCGTTCGCGGCGTGTGCACCGCAGACGAAGAGGGCGCTGACCATCAAAAGACAGCTTTTCGAGATCTGCAACGCCGTCACCTCGGATGCCCCGCCGCGTCCGAAGATAGCGCCTTGACGCTCGTTCGCGCAAGCAACTATAGTAAAAGCGTTCAACAATGCTGCATTACCCATGGGCCGGTGCATCGTGGTATCACTGACCCCGGTGCCAGGTAAGAGAGGCTGACTGCCGTGCGACTTCATCCGACGGGCAAATTCGACAACCGGGCGGCCCAGTACGCTCATATCGAAGCGCGGCCGCTGGCGGCGGCGATGGGCGCGGAGATCTGTGGAGTGAAGGCCGGGAGCATCACCGACGAGCAGTTCGAAGAGGTTCGGCACGCTCTGTTCCGGCACAAGATGATCTACTTCCGCGGGCAGAAGCTCACTCACGCCGAGCACGAAGCGTTCAGCCTGCGGTTCGGCTCCTTCGCGGTGGACGCATACACCAGCGGCGTGCCGGGGCACCGCAACGTGCACCCGCTCATCAAGGACGCCGACGATCAGTCGAAGATGGTGTTCGGAGAGGGTTGGCACACGGACTCGCCCTTCATGCCGGAGCCACCTTCGATCACCATCCTGAGGTCGATCGAGGTCCCGCCCTTCGGAGGCGACACGATGTGGGCCAACTCGGCGCTGGCGTATCAAATGCTGAGCAGCACGTACCGTCGGATGATCCAGGACCTGAAGGTGCATTTCTCCTTGCGGGATGTGCTCGCGGCGGTTCACTCGGCCGTCGAAGAGCGTGAGACGCCGATCGGGCGGCTCGCCTCCACGCGCAACTCCGAGCAGCTCTCGGATGACCTGAAGAAAAAGATCCGCGGCAACTTCCATCCCATGGTGCGAACGCACCCCGTCACGAGTGAGAAAGCGCTCTACGTCGACGGTGCGTATGCCATCGGAATCGAGGGAATGGACGCGGAGGAGTCCGCGCCGATCCTTCGCTATCTCGCCGAGCACGTGACACAGCCGGCCTTCCAGTGCCGGCTTCGCTGGGAGGCCGACATGCTCGCGCTGTGGGATAACCGACTGTGCGTACACCAGGCCTACAACGACTATCAGGGTCATCGGCGCGAGCTGTACCGGACGACGGTAGTCGGCGAGAAGCCGAGCTGATGTTGACCGTTCGCGACGCGACGCTCCGCCTGCTGCGGAGCCTCGGAATCACCACCATCTTTGGCAACCCGGGCTCCACCGAGCTGCCGCTGTTTCGGGACTTCCCGCCTGACTTCCGTTACGTGCTGGGCCTGCAGGAATCCGTCGTCATCGGCATGGCGGATGGATTCGCACAGGCGACGCGTAACGCGTCTATGGTCAACCTGCACAGCTCCGCGGGTACGGGGCACGCGTTGGGGAATGTCTTCGCGGCCTTCAAGAATCAGACCCCCCTCGTCATCACGGCGGGCCAACAGGCGCGCTCGATCCTGCCCTTCGAGCCTTTCCTGTTTGCGGATCGGCCGACCGAGTTTCCCCGTCCGTTCATCAAGTGGGCCAGTGAGCCCGCGCTGGCGAAGGACGTCCCGAGAGCCATTGCGCGCGCCTACTACGAGGCCATGACACCGCCGTGTGGGCCGACCTTCGTGTCGATTCCCATCGATGATTGGGACGCGGAGGGGGAGGAGGTCGTCACGCGCAAGATCGCTACGACCAACCCGGGCGATCCGGAAGCGGTTGCAACTCTGGCCCGAGCTCTCGTCCAATCGGAGAAGCCGGCGCTTGTGCTGGGAGCGGGAGTCGCACGGGATCGGGCCTGGGATGCGCTCGTGCAACTCGCGGAGCGCCAGCGGATGGCGGTGTATGTGGCGCCGTTCGCCAGTCGCAACGTATTCCCAGAAACCCACCCGCTGTTTCGCGGCTTTCTGACGGCACACCGGGGCGCTCTGGTCGAAGCGCTGCGCGCTCACGACCTCATCGTCTCCTTCGGCGGCCCGATGAACCTCTATCATACCGAAGGGTCCGGTCCGCACGTGCCGCCGCAGGCCGAATGCTGGTGCGTCGGTGACAACCCTGCACACCTGTCCTGGGCTCCGGCGGGGAGTGGAATCCTCGCCAACACCCGTTGTGTCGCGGAGCAACTGGTGAAGCTGACCGAAGTCAGCCAGCGAGCTCCCCCCGCATCACGCCCGCAGGCGGCACGTCTCGACCCTGCGGTTCTGAATGATCGCCTGCTCATGGAGCGCATCGCGGCATGCATGCCTGAAAACGCGATCGTGGTGGAGGAAGCGCCCTCCAGCCGGCCGGCGATGCAGGAGTATCTGAAGCTCGATCGGCCCGACAGCTTCCATACGACCGCCGGCGGTGGGCTCGGGCACTCGCTTCCGGCGGCGGTAGGGGTGGCACTCGGGAGCAAGGGTCGCCGGGTCGTGGCGATCCTGGGCGATGGGTCGGCGATGTATTCGATTCAGGGCTTGTATGCCGCCTCCCGGCTCCGCGTGCCCATCACGTTCGTCATCGTCAACAACCGCCGTTACGAGGGACTGGAGATCTTCGGTCGCCTGTTCGGAATCGAGCAGCCGGTGGGTACCGACCTGCAGGGCCTGGATTTCTGCCTGCTGGCACGCGGCCACGGCGTACCGGCGACGTTGGTCACCCGTCCAGAAGATCTGGACGCACAGCTCGCCCAGGCATTCGCCTCCGACGGTCCGTCACTGGTTGAAGTCAGGGTCGTTTGAGTATGCAGCAGATAGTCATCGTAGGCGCCGGTGCCATGGGTTGCCTGTTCGCTGCCCGGTTCCTGGAGGCAGGCGCGTCGGTCACATTGATCGACAACAATGCCGAACGGCTCGAGGTGATCGGGCAGCAAGGCCTCAATCTCATCGACGATTCCGGAGGCCGGGTGCTGAAGCCGCGGACCTCGCTCGCGCACGCCTTCACCGGGCCGGTCGACCTCCTGATGTTGTTCACCAAGGGTGTCCACAGCGCCGCCGCCGTCGGCTCGGTTGCGCATCTGGCCCGTCTCAAACCCATTGCCCTGACGCTGCAGAACGGGCTCGGCAATGCGGAGATTCTGGCTGGCGCCTTTGGCGCGGACCGCGTGCTCATGGGCACGGCGCATGTTCCCGCCGACCTTCAAATGCCGAATAAAGTGCTGACGCACGGGTTCGCGGACGTGCATCTCGGCGGCTTTGTGCCTGCGGCCCAGAGCCTGGCTCAGCCCGTGGCGGAGCTCCTGACACGCAGCGGTTTCGACTCGACAGTCGCGGCGGACGTGCAGGCGGCCGTGTGGGAGAAGCTCGCCTTCAACGCCGCACTCAATGCGACCGCGATGGTGGCCCAAGCCAGCAACGGCCAGATGAACAACGAGTACGGTCGCAGGATCGCCAGTGCCGTGGTTCTCGAGAGCGTTGCCGTCGCGCGGTCCGTCGGAATCCGGCTCGACGCGCAAGGCATCAACGAGACCATCGACAGAGCGCTCACCGAGCACCCCGCGCACAAGGCTTCCATGCTGCAGGATCGGGAGCATCGGCGGCTCGGGGAGATCGAGACGCTCAACGGGGCGATCGTGAGAATAGGACAGGAGCACGGGGTCCCTACTCCGGTGAACGCCACCCTGGCGGATCTCGTGCGTCTCATAGAGTTGCGAGGGCATGTCTGAGTTTTAGAGGGGCGGCACCATGCAGGCGGCTCGAGGTCCCGCGGTCTGGCGCGGCGCGGACCAGGATGCACGTGACTGGGTTGTACCCATCGCGGCAGAGGAGAGTGATGAGCTGGCGCGTGCAGCCTCTCCCTGGGTCGGTCGATCCCTGGATGAGCTGACGCCGGACCAGTTTGCCATTCCGCGTATTCTCCCCAAGCTCGCAACCGCCGCGCACACCCTGCGCCACGGAACCGGTTTCGTCATGTTTCGCGGACTCCCCGCGGAGCGGCTGTCGCAGGAACTGATCGAAGTCATCTACTGGGGCATCGGACTGCACCTCGGCGTGGGCGTCTCACAGAGCTCCGCGGGCGATCGGCTCGGACACGTGTTCGATCGCGGGACCGGAGAAAAGGAGCGCTACTACACACGCGGCGGCGCACTCGAGTTCCACATGGATCCGGTCGATGTCGTCGGGTTGCTGTGTCTGCGAACGGCGCTCTCAGGTGGCGCCAGTCGAATCGTCAGCGCCGGCGAAGTGCACAACGTCATCATGGCGGAACGACCGGAGCTGCTGCGCATCCTCTATAGAGGGTTCTACAACAGCCGCCGCGGACACGGCCAGAGTACCTCGTCCGCGCCTGTCCCGGTGTTCGCCAACGGAGCGGACGCACTGGAGTGCTACTTCCTGCCGGAGACGATCAGACAGGCAGCGGAGGAGGGCTATGCGCTCTCCGCGCTCGACCAGGAGGCGATTGCCACGATTGGCGAAGTGGCGAACCGCCCCGGCGTGTACCTGGATATGGACTTTCGTGTCGGTGACATCCAGTTCCTGAGCAACCGCACGATCCTGCACGCGCGCACCGACTACGTCGATCCTCCGGAGCCCGAGCGCAAACGTCACCTGCTGCGCCTATGGCTCATGATGTCGCAATGGCCGCCGAGACCGGCCGCGATGGTGTTTCACGATCGCGTCGATCAGTCCGGTGGCGGTGTTCGCCCCGTGGAGAGGCACTAGATGAAACGTTTGTGTAACGCGTTGCTTCTGGCATCGGTGCTGGTGGCCGGCGCCGCCGGCGCACAGGCTCCCGCCGGTCCTTCCACTCGGGGCGATGGACCGGGTCCGGCGGCGAAGCCGTTTGGGTTTACGCGCGCCGATCCGGGGTTCGATGCGCTCATCGCTCGCGACGCCAAAGTGGAGCTGGTGGCCGAAGGGTTCGGGATCAACGAAGGCACGACCTGGGTGCGGGACGGCAAGGGCAGCGGCTTCCTGCTGGTCGCCGGCCTGATCGACAACGTGCTCTACAGGATCGCCCCCGACAACGTAGTGTCGGTCTTCATGGAGCACGCCGGTTACACCGGCAATGATCCTGACAATGTCGGCACGCAAACGCGTGCCGGGCGCTCGCACGTGTTGCTGATCGGGCCTACCTGTTCGGGCGTGGATCCGCAGGGGAGGATCCTGTGGTGCGCGAACGATGATCGACAGGTGATGCGGCTCGAGCCGGATGGCAAACACACCCTTCTCTCGGGCGGCGCGGATGGCAAGCGCTTCAACGGACCCAACGACATCTCCATCAAGTCCGACGGAGCGGTCTATCTGACCGATGACGACTTCGGGCTGCGAGGTGCCGAGAAAAGCCCGTTAAAGGAGCTGCAGGATGGGATCTGGTTGATCAGGGACGGAGTGACGCGGCGTTTGCTGACCGACACACAGCTGGGCGGGTTGCCCAATGGCATTACCCTGTCGGCCGATGAGAAGTACCTCTATCTGAGTGCGGGCACGAAGATGATGCGCTATCCCGTCAAGGCGGACGACACGCTGGGGGCCGGCTCGCTGTTCACGCAAGGGCCGGGCATCGGGGATGGCATGCGATCGGACTCCCGTGGAAATATCTATTCGACCGGTGGCGGTCCGGCGCTCGTGCGGGTGACCTCGCCGGCTGGCAGGTTCCTGGGCACGATCGATCTGCCGATCGTCGGCGGCGAGCCCAAGAAGCAGGTTTGCGCGACCAACGTCGCCTTCGGCGACAACGATGCGCGCACGCTCTACATCGCGGCCTGTGACTTCGTCTACAAGGTACGCCTGAAAGTTCCAGGTGTGATCCAGGGGCCGCGCCGGTGATCTCATCGGCCCATTCACTTGAACGGGAGTCTCGAATGCCAAGGCTATGTGGTTACTCGTTGTTGATGCTGGGTCTGGGGTGGTTGTCGATCGCGAACGCGCAGCCCAATCGAGCGGATCCCCAGCCGCACCCCTTCAGCATCACCAAGCTCGATCCTTCGCTCGACACTCTCATCGCACCGGATGCGAAGCTGACGACCGTCGCTACGGGATTCGGCTTCAGCGATGGCCCTGTGTGGGTGCGCGGCCGTGACGGTCAGGAAGGCTATCTGCTGGTGGTCAGCATCATCGGCAACGTCATCTACAAGGTGACCGCGGCCGGCAAGGTCACGGTATTCCTGGACAAGGCGGGCTACAGCGGCGATGACTTCGCCAACACCGGGAAGCTCGCGTACATAGCGGGCATCCACATGATCCTGATCGGGCCCAACTGCACCGGCATCGACCGCCAGGGGCGGCTGGTCTGGTGCGCGGGACAGGATCTCTCGCTCATGCGCCTGGAGAAGGACGGCACCCGCACCGTGCTGGCGAAAGGATTCGGCGGCAAGCACTTCAACGGGCCGAACGATGTGGCGATTGCCGCTGACGGCGCCATCTTCTTCACCGATTCGGACGTCGGCCTGCGCGGCGGGATCAAGGGCCCGCTGGTGCAGATGCCCGACTCGGTCTGGAGGTGGAAGGACGGCAAAGTCATGCCGGTCGTGAGCCGCGACACGCTCGGCGCGGAGCCGAACGGGATCGCGCTCTCCCCGGACGACAAGTACCTGTACCTGTCCGCCGGAACCGGCTCACCCGATCCGAAGCTGATGCGCTACCCGGTCCACGCGGATGGCACTGTCGGTGCGGGTGAGGTGTTCACTCACGGCCACGGCATCGGCGATGGGATGAAGACCGACAGCAAGGGCAATATCTACTCGACCGACGGCGTCCAGGGCATCTTGCGAATCACCTCACCGCAGGGCCGGCCGCTGGGCCTGTTGAACCTGCCGACACGCGGCGACGCGGAACCCAAGAAGCTCATCTGCGCTTCGGCCATGGCCTTTGGCGGGGATGATGCGAAGACGCTTTATGTCACTGCCTGCGATGACATCTATGCTATTGCGCTGAAGACGCCGGGGATACTGGAGGGGCCGGGTAAGTGAGCGTTTCATCGGGCTGAACGAGCGCGCCGGGTGTCAGTCGAGCGGGTGTCGCCCGGCCTTTCCCCATGATGTGTAGAACGACTTCCCCGCGGGCTATGAGGTAGTCCGCGACGATACGGCGATGGCATCGCCACCACACGGCTTCCGAGCACATCAGCGCACAGGTCCGCTTGCGCCCATCCTCGAGCAGCTGCTCGAGACCGGCCCGGAAGGGCGCTGAAAGCGCGTAGTCGGCATAGTTGTGGAAGCTCTGGTTCGTCCAGAAGGCGTTGACGTCCGGGGGCACCGTCGGGGCCTTGCCCCGACGGCCTCCGAGTGCCGCGATGTGCTCATAGTCGATGCCGAAGCCGGCCAGGCTCTGTGGAAGGGTTTCCTGGTTGAACTGCGGGTGGGCTCGCGACATCGGAATTTTTCGGATGTCGATGAGGAGATCGATGGGCGCTTGTCTCAGTAGCTCCACGAGCTCCTCGAGGCTGCGGTTGGAATGGCCGACCGTGAAGAAGGGGAGCTTCACGGAGGTGCCGCTACTTGCGCAGGTGCCGAAGCACGCTGCCCCGGTGCGCGGCGATGTGATCCGTCTTGTCGCTTTTGATCTCGTATTGAGGGTCGTCCTGCGAGGCGCGGTGCATATGACCCTTGTAATTGAAGTCGCTGGTATGGACGGCGATCACAGTGCCCGAGACGTGGCCTGCCTCGGAGTTCCAGCTGACGTGATCGCCGATCTTGAACTTCCCACTCATCTCGTACCTGCCTGCCTCGACAGCGAGGCTACCTGCAATGATTGTGACTGCTCCGTGGCGTCACGGCCAGCTTTGGGCACGATGCGTGCTCACAACTCTCCATCGATGTCCGGGGGACCGGGAAGGAAATCGCGCGCGTGCGGACCATTGCGGTCATGGTGGTAGTGCTGCTACTGAGCGCATGCGGTGGCGGAGATTCAAAATCCAGCACGTCTGCACCGCCTCCCAGCTCCGGGAATCCTCCTCCTACGCCGATCACCTTGTCCATTTCGCCGGGCCGTGCAGGTATTACAACCAGTCAGAAGCTCTCCCTCACCGCAACCACGAATGACCCGGCAGGGGTGACATGGAGCGCGAGTCCCGCAGGGGGCACCTTCGCGCCGGCGACCAGCGCGAACGGAGCAACCGTGAGCTTCACGGCACCTACGACTGCGGGCGTCTATACGCTGACCGCGAAGAGCGTCACGGACGCGACGCAGAGCAGCTCGATTACGGTTGGAGTCACCGATCTGGCAGGCGTCTACACGTATCACAATGATCTTTCGCGCGATGGCGCCAATACGCAGGAATATGCACTGACCCCCACCAATGTGAATCCCGGGGACTTCGGCAAGCTGTTCTCCTGCAGCGTCGATGGTGCGATCTACGCGCAGCCCTTGTGGGTTGCAAATCTCACCGTGAATGGTGCCGCTCACAATGTCGTGTTCGTCGCGACCCAGCACGACAGCCTGTACGCATTCGATGCGGACACCAGCCCCTGCAGCAAACTGTGGTCGGTCAGCCTGATCGATTCCGCGCACGGAGGCACTGCAAACGAGAGCCCGGTTCCCTCCGGTGGTACCGGAGCGCTCGTAGGAAACGGCGCCGGAGACCTCACGCCGGAAGTGGGCATCACCGGCACACCCGTGATCGATCCGGCTCACGCGATCCTGTATGTCGTGTCCAAGTCCATGAGCCCCGGCGGCGCGGCGTTCTATCAGCGCCTGCATGCGATCGATCTCGCTTCGGGTGCGGAGAAGCCCGGATCACCTCTGACGATTACCGCGACGTCCCCGGGTGCTGGCGACGGCGGTACCACCGTCACCTTCAACCCCAAGACGGAGAATCAACGTAGCGCGTTGGCCTTCGTCAACGGCACGGTGTATGTGCCCTGGGGGTCTCACGAAGACAAGCGTCCCTTCTATGGCTGGCTGATCGGCTACACATATGACGGGTCGGCTCTGACGGTCGCCAATGTATTGAACGCGGCACCGGACGGCGGTCAGGCAGGGATCTGGATGAGCGGGTCCGCGCCGGCGGCCGATGCTGCCGGGAATCTCTACGTACTCACCGGCAACGGATCGTTCAACGCCACGAACGCTGCGCCACCCAACCACGACTACGGCGACTCATTTCTGCAGCTCTCCCCTGCGCTCAGTGTGTTGCAGTATTTCACTCCCACGAACCAGCAATCGGACTTGATCTACAACAACGACTTCGGCGCCGGCGGCGCGCCGATCCTCGCAACCTTGCCTGCCGGCAGCATCGTCATGCATCTTGCCGTTGCCGGCGGCAAGGATGGCAATCTCTACGTGCTCAACCTCGATGCGCTCGGCGGGCTCGGCGACCAGCACGCCTGGCAGGAGATCAGCGTCGGGACGGAAGGGGATCTCAACGCCGACACGCCCGGGGTGATCTTCTGCACCCCCGCGATCTGGAACAATCAGCTCTACCTGGCGGGCGCGACCCAGGCTCTCGCCGCCTATGCTTTCAATCCCACGACGGCCAAGTTGAGTGCGCACGGCACGACCGCCGGCACCTTCGGCTATCCCGGAACGACGCCATCGATCTCAGCGACGGGCACTAGCAATGGGATCGTGTGGGCACTCGACAATGGGAAGTACTGTACATACGAGTCCCCGGGCTGCGGGCCTGCTGTGCTGCATGCGTACGACGCCAACAATCTGGGGTCGGAGCTGTGGAATAGCGCTCTGTCGAGCGCCGATGCGGCCGGCAATGCCGTCAAGTTCGTCGTGCCTACCATCGCTAACGGGAAGGTGTACGTGGGGACTCGCGGTAACAATACCGGGGGCGCTTTGGGCTCGACGAGCGTTGCGGGCGAGCTGGATGTGTATGGGCTGAAGCCCTGACGGGTCCAGCGTCGTCGCAGTACCCGGCGAGCACGCCGGACACACCCGAGACATCGGCGATGTTGACGCGAATCACCTGATTGCCCGCGCCGCGATACTCCGCCGGTGCGGTGGCGCTCTTGATCCCCATCCCTTGCTTGTTCGCACCGCCGGCGTTCATGCGCTTGAGTCCTGGCAGGGCTTCGGGCAGCAGCGCCTGCAGGGAGCGGAAATCCACGGGCGTGACGGGAGTGTTCCCTCCCATTGCTCCGCCCAGGGAGTTGAGGAGGCCGCCGAGGGCCTGGCCGATGTTTGGGGTTTGATCCCCGCCGGCGGCGTCGTTCTGCGCCACCGCAGTCTGGAATTGGCCGCCCAATTGGGAGAGTGCGTCCGCGGGGGCGCTCGGAACGTCAGCGGCGTGGGCCAGAGCGACGACACCGAGCATGGTGGCCGCAGCGAAGAGCGCTATTCGCCACACCCGGCCTGCGCCAACCGGTTCAGCGGGAAGGCGCCGGTCGAGATCGGTATTTCGTGCAAGTGATTGTTCGAGTTCATTGTGAGTGTCCCCTCGCGGTGCTTGCAGGCTCCTATCCTCAAGAACCGAAAGCGGGACTCAATCCCGCCGTGGGCGCGGGGAGCAGGGAGGCGGGGGCTATCCGGGTGCTTCTGGACAGTCCTCCGGCGCGTCGGCAGGCCCCTCGAGGGCGCTCTTGACCTCGAGCCGACTTGAGGCTGTAGAGTGGGTGCACATGCAATCAAGCGAGAGGGCCAGGGCCATGCAGAGCGCCAAGCCTACCAATGCCGAGCAGGCGAAACACTGGAGCGGTGCCGGTGCGGACGGGTGGATCGAGCTGAAGGCAATGATCGACAAGTCCTTTGTGCCGTTCACGGAACTCCTTCTCGCCGATTGCTCAGCCGGGCCCACGAGTCGTCTGCTCGATGTCGGGTGCGGAACCGGCGACACCACGCTTGCCGCCATGCGCCGCCTGGGCCCGAAGGCGCAGTGCGTTGGGCTCGATATCTCCGAGCCTATGATCGAAGCGGCGCGAGCCCATGCGGCGAAGGAAGGCCTGGCCGCGAGATTCATCTGTGCTGATGCGCAGACACATGCCTTTGCACCTGATGTGTTCGATTGGGTGATTTCGCGGTTCGGAGTCCTGTTTTTCGACGATCCGGTGCGTGCGTTCGCGAACCTGCGTAGTGCTGCGCGAGGGGCGGCCAAGCTGCGGTTCATTGCCTGGCGCAGTCCTGCGGAGAATCCGTTCATGACGACCGCTGAGAGAGCGGTCGCTCCGCTCCTGCCGGCCGTACAGCCTCGGCAGCCAGATGCGCCGGGGCAATTTGCCTTCGCGAACCGCGAGCGCGTGTCCGGCATCCTGGAGCGCAGCGGGTGGACGGATATCCAGATACGGCCGGTTGATATCGAATGCGTTATGCCTGAAGAGGTACTCGTCCACTACTTCACCAAGCTCGGTCCGCTGCCTCGAGTTCTACCGGGGATGGATGCAGCGCTACGCGGGCGAGTCATCGAGACGGTGCGGGCTGCGTTCACGCGGTTTGTGCACGGAGACGAGGTTCGATATGTAGCGGCCTGCTGGGTGGTCAGCGCTGCGGCTGGGACTGCATAGGGGGGTAGTGCGCCGCGCGTCGATGGTGTCCCGACTTGCGAGACACCATCGACCACGTGGACGCTCAGCTCGTGTGCTTCAAATCAGTGCCTGCCTTGTGTAGTCGAGCCCGTCGTCATGGTGGAAGGCGTTTCCGATGACGTGCTCTGACTGCTCCTCTCTCGTACTCGCAGATTGTTCTGACGTGACGGACACCTGAAACGCTGTCTGCGATGCAGAGCGCGCCCGCACCGATGCGCAGTGGGCGAGCGACCTCTTGCTAAATCTCGATGTATAGCCGATTATATAAGCACCTATATTGATTGGCGGGCTCATGGTTGGCGACATCATCACCGAGCAGGGAGCCCTGTTTCTGGGAAGCCGGCTGAAGCGACTGGCCGAGCGCCTCCAGGGCGACGTCGCAGACGTGACCGAACGCGCCGGCGTACCGGTTCAGCCGGCGCACTACGCGCTGCTGGGGACTGTGGACCAGTACGGTCCGCTGACCGTCGGTGAATTGGCCGATGCGATGCAGATCAGCCAGCCGGCGGTGACTCGAACGTTGTCTCGGCTTCTGGAAATGGGGCTCGTCGAGAGCAGCCGGGTTCACCGCGACCAGCGACACAAGACGATCTCGCTGACCGCAGAGGGTAGATCCGTGCTTGTGCGCTCGAAGCTGCTGGTATGGCCTCAGGTCGAGAAGGCCGTGGCCGGGGTGCTGGAGAGTCTCTCAGGCTCGTTCCTCGAGCAGGTCGCTGCGATAGAAGCGAGTCTGGCCGAGCGGACGCTCAGTGAGCGCGCGCTCTCAGTATCGACTCCGGAATTCTCGATCCGCGAATTCTCCGATGACCTCGCGGGCGCCTTCCGCGAGATCAACATCCAGTGGATTGAGAAGATGTATCGCGTCGAGCCGGCTGATCTGGACGTACTGGATCACCCTCGCGAACGCATCATCGACACTGGCGGAGCGATCCTGTTCGTGGAGGCGGAGGGCGTTGGCGTCATCGGCACCTGCGCGCTGCGCAAAACGGGTGAGCGGCAGTTCGAGCTCACCAAGATGGGAGTGCTCGAGGCTGCTCGCGGATTGAAGGCGGGGGAATTTCTGCTCAGAAAGACCGTAGAGAGAGCGCATTCGATGGGAGCGGAATTGCTCTATCTGCTGAGCAATCGGAAATCAGCGGCCGCCATTCATCTCTATGAAAAAGTGGGGTTTGTGCATGATGCGCGCGTCATGCGGAAGTTTGCGGCTCAGTACGCGCGGTGTGACGTTGCGATGCGGTACCGGGCGCCTGGGAGAAAGTCCTGAGCCGGCGTGGAACTCGCAGAGCTTCCGCTGAGTGCACTTCTGCCGGTG
>Ga0207707_10000734_pt1 | contig 32432 bp, 32 predicted proteins | sample KBSC83BmetaG_FD_184336 | JGI IMG/M metagenome (GOLD analysis project Ga0207707, IMG submission 184336) | Corn rhizosphere microbial communities from Kellogg Biological Station, Michigan, USA - KBS C8-3B metaG (SPAdes) (version 2) | ecosystem: Host-associated > Plants > Roots > Rhizosphere ... | reverse complement strand
CTGGAAGTGAAGCCTGATTTTCAGAAAACTCCCGACGCGCTCGATCATATCTATCTGCAGTCGAGCAGCGGCGGTTCCGTGCCGCTCAGCGCTTTCACGACCCTGGAGCGCTCCACGGCGCCGCTGACGATCAATCATCAAGGCCAGTTTCCGGTGGTCAATGCCTCGTTCAATCTTGCCCCCGGCGCTTCTCTCGGCGAAGCGGTCCAGGCCGTGGAAAGTACCGGGCGACGTCTCGGTCTACCGGCGAGCATCCAGACCGGCTTTCAAGGCACGGCCCAGGCCTTCCGTGTTTCTTTGGCCAATGAGCCATTTTTGATTCTGGCCGCGCTGGTCACCGTCTACATCGTCCTCGGCGTTCTCTATGAGAGCTACATCCATCCCGTGACGATTCTCTCCACTTTACCCTCGGCCGGTGTCGGCGCATTACTCGCGCTGATCGTCTGCGGCACGGAGTTCAGCGTCATCGCTTTGATCGGCATCATTCTGCTGATCGGCATCGTCAAGAAGAACGCCATCATGATGATCGACTTCGCTCTCGACGCCGAACGGAGCGAAGGAAAATCTCCGCTCGAGGCGATCTATCAGGCCTCTCTGCTGCGCTTTCGGCCGATCATGATGACCACCATGGCGGCGCTCCTCGGCGCGGTGCCGCTGGCCTTCAGCTCGGGGACCGGCGCCGAGCTGCGTCAGCCACTCGGCATCTCGATTATCGGCGGTCTCCTGCTGAGCCAACTCTTGACCCTTTACACCACGCCGGTCATCTATCTCGCCTTCGATCGCATCGCCAAGCGAGCGACAGCTTGGCGCCGCCGGCGGGCCCCGCTTGCCGAACCGGAGCTCGGCCTATGAATTTTTCCGCGCTGTTCATCCAGCGGCCGGTGGCGACCACGCTGCTCACCCTGGCCCTCGCGCTGGCCGGCACTCTCGCCTACTTTCTTCTGCCGGTTTCGCCGCTGCCACAGGTGGACTTCCCGACCATTCACGTGCAGGCGCGCCTGCCGGGTGCCAGCCCGGAGACGATGGCATCAGCGGTCGCGACACCGCTGGAACGCCAATTCGGCCGCATCGCCGGCGTGACCGAAATGACTTCGTCCAGCTCCCTCGGCTCGACGTCGGTGGTGCTGCAGTTCGAGCTGAATCGAAACATCGACGCCGCCGCGCGCGACGTGCAGGCCGCCATCAACGCGGCGCGGAGCCAGTTGCCAGCGAATCTGCCGAGCAATCCGAGCTACAAGAAAGTCAACCCCGCCGACGCGCCCATTCTCATGCTTGCGCTCACGTCGGATTACGTGGAGCGGGCGCGCATTTACGATCTCGCCTCTTCGGTGCTGCAGCAGAAGCTCTCCCAGGTAAACGGCGTTGGCGAGGTCGACGTGGGCGGTGGCGCGCTGCCGGCCGTACGGGTCGATGCCAACCCGACAGTGTTGAATCACTACGGCCTCGGTCTCGAAGATTTGCGCCGGACGCTGGGCAGCGCCAACGCCAACCGGCCCAAAGGCGCGGTGACCGATGCGACCAAGACCCGGTGGCTCAGCACGACAGATCAGCTCCTGAAGGCCGACGCCTATCGGCCCTTGATCGTCGCTTATCGCAACGGCGGCGCGATCCGCGTCGGCGACGTGGCCACAGTGACCGACTCGGTGGAGGATATCCGCACCGGAGGCTTGGCCGACGGCAAACCCGCTGTGCTGGTCATCATCTATCGCGAGCCGGGCGCCAACATCATCGACACCGTCGATCGCGTGATGGAGACCCTGCCTCAACTGCGCGCCTCGATTCCGCCGACGGTGCGTCTTTCCGTCGTGCTCAACGCGACTACGACCATCCGCGCCTCGGTTCACGACGTGGAAATCACTTTGCTGATCTCGCTGGCGCTGGTGATTCTAGTGGTTTTCCTATTTTTGCGCAGTGCCCGCTCGACGTTGATTCCGAGCGTTGCGGTGCCGCTCTCCCTGCTCGGCACGTTCGGCGCCATGTACCTGCTCGGCTACAGCATCGACAATCTCTCGCTCATGGCGCTCACCATCGCCACCGGCTTCGTCGTCGACGATGCCATCGTGGTGATCGAAAACATCACGCGGCATTTAGAGCGCGGGCTGCGGCCTCTCGAGGCCGCGCTCCTGGGCGCGAAAGAGATCGGCTTTACCGTGCTTTCGATCAGCATTTCGCTGATCGCAGTGTTTATTCCTATTTTGCTAATGGGCGGCATCGTCGGCCGACTCTTCCGTGAATTCGCCGTGACTTTGTCGCTCGCCATCGCCCTATCGATGTTGGTGTCGCTGACGTTGACGCCGATGATGTGCGCGCGATTGTTGCGAAGCCACGATCAGGAGGGCCACGGCCGTTTCTACCTGGCCGGCGAGCGCGTTTTTCAAAGCCTGCTGGAAAAATATCGCTTCTCGCTCGCCTGGGTTTTGCGCCATCAAGCGCTCACGCTCTCGGTGACCCTGCTCACCATGGCGGCGACGACAATTCTATACATCGTCGTGCCCAAGGGATTTTTCCCGCAGCAGGACACCGGCCGCATCAACGGCTCCATCGTCGCCGATCAAGACACGTCCTTTCAGTCTATGCGCGGGCGCATGCTGGCGCTGGCGAACACCGTAAAAGCCGATCCGGCGGTGGACGCGGTCATGGCGTTCAACGGCGGCGGCTTCGGCCGCGCGCTCAACACCGGCAACGTGTTCATCACCCTCAAGCCGTTGAGCGTGCGCGGTATCGCCGCCGATCAGATCATCGGCCGGTTGCGCGGCAGGCTGGCGCAATTCCCCGGCGTGAATCTTTATCTCCAGCCGGTGCAGGATGTCCGCGTCGGCGGCCGGCGCGCCAACGCGCAGTATCAGTACACGCTGCAGAGCGACAGCGTGCAGGATCTGCTCCTCTGGGCGCCGCGCATGCTGCAGAAGCTGCGCGCCTTGCCCGGGCTTCTGGACGTGAACAGCGATCAGCAGGACAAGGGTCTTCAGGCCGGGCTGGTCATCGATCGCGCGACTGCGTCGCGTCTCGGCATCAGCGCGCAGATGATCGACAACACGCTGTATGACGCCTTCGGCCAGCGTCAGGTCTCGACCATGTACACCGCGCTCAATCAATATCACGTCGTGCTCGAAGTGGAGCCGCAGTATTGGCAGAGTCCGGACGGGCTGAAAAATATTTACGTCGCCGCGCCGGGTGGCGCGCAGGTGCCGCTGAGCGCGCTGGCGCGCTACCAGCCTTCCACCGTGCCGCTGGTAGTGACGCATCAGGGCCAGTTCCCGTCGGTGACGCTTTCCTTCAATCTCGCGCCGGGACTGGCGCTGGGCGAGGCGGTGGACCGGGTCGAGACCGCCGGCAATGAGATCGGCCTGCCGTCGACGATTCACGGCAGCTTTCAGGGCACCGCCCAGGCTTTTCAAGCTTCGCTCGCCAACGAACCGCTGCTGATCGCCGCCGCCCTGGTGACGGTCTACATCGTGCTCGGCGTGCTCTACGAAAGCATGATTCACCCGATCACGATCCTATCGACGCTGCCGTCAGCTGGCGTCGGCGCCCTGCTGGCGCTGGTTCTCTTTCGCACCGATCTGAGCGTCATCGCGCTGATAGGGATTATTCTGCTCATCGGTATCGTCAAGAAAAACGCCATCATGATGATCGACTTTGCCCTCGAGGCCGAGCGCAGCGAAGGCATGAATTCTGCCGATGCAATTTTTCACGCCTGTGTTCTGCGCTTTCGGCCGATCCTGATGACGACTTCGGCTGCGCTCCTCGGCGGGCTGCCGCTCGCGCTCGGCGGCGGCGTCGGCTCTGAGCTTCGCCGGCCACTCGGCATCGCGATAGTCGGCGGGCTGATCTTCAGCCAGATGCTGACGCTTTACACGACACCGGTCACCTATCTCTATCTCGAACGATGCCGGCTTTACTTCGCGGGTTTGCGCCAGAAAAGATTGCGCCGCTTCGCGGCAAGTTCCACTTAGAAACAAATATGCAGCGACCGCAGAGATATACGATCAGCGTCCTTGTTTCGGTTGTCGGATTTATCTCCGCGTGCAGCGTCGGGCCCGACTACGCGCGCCCAGCGCTGCCAACCCCGTCGGCATACAAGGAATTGGCGCCGGCAAAAAAAACGCAGGCGATCGACGACGTGGTCACGCGAAACTGGTGGGAGATTTTCGCCGATCCGGAATTAAACGCGCTCGAAGAGCAAGTCGATATCAATAATCAGAACATCGCTCAGGCCGAGGCGCGCTTTCGCCAGGCGCGCGCGCTGGTGCAGCAGACCCGCGCCGCTTACTTTCCCACGGTCACAGTGGGCGTGGGCATCACACGGACCGCACCCTCTGAGACTGCGCGATCGAGCACGTCGAGAAACAACCAAACCTTCACGGACCATTCGTTGCCCATCGACGTTTCCTGGGAGCTGGATGTCTGGGGAAGAATCCGACGCAGCGTCGAAGCGAGCCAGGCACTGGCGCAGGCCAGCGAAGCCGATCTCGAAGCCGCGCGGCTCAGCGCGCGAGCCGAGCTCGCTCAGGATTACTTCGAGATCCGCTCGCTCGACGGCCAGAAACAAATTCTCGACGACACCGTCGTCGCCTTTGAGGAATCGCTTCAGCTCACCGAGAACCGCTATCGCAGCGGCATCGCCTCGCGCGGCGATGTTTTGCAGGCGGAGACGCAATTGAAAACCACCCAGGCTCAAGCCATCGACATCGGCGTGCAGCGCGCGCAGTTGGAGCATGCCATCGCGCTCTTGATCGGCAAGGCACCGGCGGATCTGACCGTCACGACTGCGCCGCTCGCCGCCACGCCACCGACCATCCCGGCCGGCGTGCCGGCGGAATTGCTGAAGCGCCGCCCTGACGTGGCATCGGCCGAGAGAACTCTGGCTTCCGCCAACGCGCAAGTCGGCGTCGCCGAAGCGGCCTACTACCCGACGCTCTCGGTCGACAGCCAAGGCGGCTTCGAGAGCTCGAGCTGGTCAAAATGGATCTCGGCGATGGGTCGATTCTGGTCGGCGGGGTTCAGTTTGTCTGAAACGCTTTTCGACGGCGGCGCGCGCAAGGCCCAGGTCGAGCAGGCAAACGCGGTTTATGACACCGACATGGCGGCCTATCGCCAGACCGTGCTGACCGGTTTTCAGGAAGTCGAGGATAACTTGGCGGCGTTACGCATTCTTGCCGACGAGGCGAACGCGCAGGACGACGCCGTGCGCGCGGCGCGGCAGTCTCTGGCGGTAACGACCAATCAGTACCAGGCCGGCATCGTCAGCTATTTGAACGTCGTCGTGGCGCAAACCACGGCATTGACCAACCAGAAAACCGCCGTCGATATTCTCGGCCGGCGCTTGAATGCCTGCGTGCTTCTGGTCAAAGCACTGGGCGGAGGTTGGAAAGCTTCGTAGAGAAGGCTTCGCGGCAGGGAGGGAAATTACAATTTCCCGACGGAAGAGAGTTGTTTCAATCGCTGCTCGATGACTTCTTGAACATCGCGAGCGGGTGGGTTTTCCGGCAGAGCGTCGGGCGCGGCACCGAGCGCCGCCAATTTTTCATTGAGCGCCATCAAATCGTCGCAGCGGCGGCGGTATTCCTGAAAGCGTTCCGCGCAGTTGACGATGCACCGGTCGATGCCGGCAAGCGATTCTTGAAGCGCCGCTTCATCGTCGGCGAATTGCTCGCGCAAATGCGCTACCTGGGCGTCGACAGTCAACTGGGCCAACGGACGAATGCGCTCATCGATCTGCGCCTGCATGTCGCGCAGCATCTGCAAAACCCGGTCGTACAAGCGCTCGTCCGCGGCGAGGGTCGTTGCAAGATTTTCCGACGGTGGAACGCGAGCGGATCCGGCAGACAGGGGCGTAGGCGCCGGGCTTTTGAGTGAGCTCAGCGCGGAATGAATGCCGGAGATTTTTTCCAGCACCTTGCCGCGATCGTCGAGCAGATGTTGCAGTTGTTTAATTGGATCGGAGTCGTCCACTCAAACTCGCTAAAAAGGTATCGAATTTACTTCGCGCCGCCGGCGGCCGTTCTGAGACTCCCCTCACCGCTGTCGCTCAGGCTCATCGACTTGGTGGAGACCAGCTCGAGAACATCGCTTCGGCTAAATCGCCAGCTCCGGCCGATGCGGTTGCCCGGGATCACGCCTCTTTCAGCCAGCTTATACACCGTCTTCAGATGTATTTTCAGCAGCGCCGCGACTTCCGACGGGGTCATGATTTCTTCCATTCGGTCATTCTCCTTTTTTGTTTCAAATTAACGCTAAAATGCACCGCTGAAGGGTCCACGAGCACGTCTCATGCCAAGGGCTGCCACGGTCGATTTCAACCAGGGTTAACACCGGAATTTTCCAAACATTTCCTCGCCGACGGGGAAAAGAGTCGGGAACAGCGCTAAAAAGCGAGTCTTCGCCTAGCGCGGACAAAATTGGCCAACTAGCGCAGTTTTCGGCAGGAGGTCGACGATTTTTCCTCGACAGCAAGCCAACTTGCTTGCGCTCGGGAAATCAGGCGCGGCGCGCTCGCTCAGGGGACATCAGGCGGACAATTTTGACAGGAGCTTACACAAAAGAGTGTCGACTATTCCGGTTCGGCGCGGCCATGGCTATGGCGTGCCTGAACCTGGGCTAGTTGCTTCTGCCACTTCTTCGAGTATTCATTGCGCGTCTCGGCGCTGATGGCGCTGGTGGCGGGAAACTTGTCGCGCCATTCCCACGGCCGCACGGCTTCGATGATCATGCGGGAGTTGTGGCCTTTCTGACCGGGAGGAATGATCGGATCGAGCGGACCGCTCCACGTGCGCCTGAGGATATCGACTGAAGTCGCGGGATCGGAGCGCGTCGCCATCGCCCACACCACTTCGTTCACGTCGGTGATGTCGATGTCGTCGTCCACCACAACGACGTAGCGCCCGAGGTAAGCGCCGGCATGGCACTGGCAGGCGACCAGTGCAGCCTGTTTCGCATGTCCGGGATATCTTTGTTTAATTGCCACCACGATCATGAAACGCTGCGCCGGCGGCGGCAGGTAGACTCCTTTGATATCGGGAACGCCGGCCTGTTCCATGCCGTTCCAGATCGTCGCTGCACGGAGGCAAGAACGATACATGCCGTGAATCGTCGGCTTGAACGGCGCGGCGCCGCAGATGATCGGGTCGTTGCGATGGTAAAGAGCCTTGACGCGGACAAACGGCTCGGCGCGCCGGGCGCTCGCATAGTAACCGGGCCATTCGCCGAACGGTCCCTCCTCCATCGATTCGCCCGGAATAATTTCTCCCTCGATGACGAGCTCCGCATTGGCAGGAAAATGCAATCCGGTGACCGGTCCTTGGATAACGTCGATGGGCTGGCCGAGCAGCCCGCCGGCCCAGTCGTATTCGTTGACAGCGTAAGGCACCGCCTGGGACGCTGCGATGTAAAGCAACGGATGCTGACCGAAAGCCATCGCCACTGGAAACGGTTTGCCCGCTTTCATCGCCTTTTCATAGTGAATCTTGCCGTGCTTTCCCGGCGAGATGTAAAGCCCGACCTTGTCCTTGCCTTGCAGCATGACCCGGTAGCAGCCGACGTTTTCCACGCCGGTTTCGGGATCGCGCGTGACGACCAGATGCGCCGTGCCGAGGTAGCGGCCGCCGTCGCCGGCGTGCCAGAACGGCACCGGAAATTTCATCAGATCGACTTCGTCGCCGCGCTCGATATTTTCGAACACCGGTCCGCTTGGAACGACGTTCTTGGGAATCGGCTGCATCGCGCGCAGCTTGGCGCGCAGCGCATCGATCAAAGGAATCGTTTTCAGTTCCAGCGGCAGGTTCAACGTCAGCGCCGTGCGCTCGAGAGTTTCGAGCATATTGGCAAGCACCTTGCGATTGGGGTCGAAGCCCGGCACGTGATCGAAAATTACCGCCGGCGGCGTGGCGATTCTTTCGAGGATGATTTCGGTCAATGCGCCAATCTCCAAGTTCCAGTCGGCGCCGGAAATCTGCTCGAGCTGCTCGAGCCGTTTGACTTCCTTGAGCCAGTCGCGCAGGTCGCAGGAATCGTTGACAGTCGGTCGGATCGCCGTCGCAGTCGCCATGGGATTCTCCTCGATGATCGTTATTCGGTGAGCTTCACCGTGCTCGGATGAAAAATATCCGCCGGCGCGAGTTTTCGCGCGGTGACACCCTGAGCGTGGCAATAATTCAAAAAAGTTTCCAGCACGTGCCGGTTCGCTTCCAATCCGTACGCCCAAGGATCGCCGGCAAAGATCTTTTGCTCCTCGTCCAGGTATTGATTCGGCCAGGCTTCGGCCAGGCTGGGAATCGCGCGCCGCCAGTGCTGCGCCCAGCGCTTGGCGTCACTGTAGAGGCGAAACAGTTTTTCCGGCAGCTCCGGGTAGCGCTCGGCAAGATCCCTCTGCAATGCCAGAACGTGCATGATCGGCAGGATCTTGGTCTGGCGAAAATAAGCCGCTTCGACCTCGCGTGGGTCGCTGAACAGCCGACCCACCGACTCGTCGGCCAGGAGCGCCGGCAACTGCGATTCGGTGATGCCCAGCGCATCCACCTGCCCGTCGAAGAGTGCGCGGCACGCCCGCTCGGAAGCGTTCTTGCCGCTATTTTGAATCATGCGAATGATCGAGCCGTCGCGCGGCTCCACGGTGGCACCGGGATCGTGATCATCCCAATGATGCATGGAAGCGACGTACCATTCAGAATTGGTCGCCGACACGCCGTATTCACCGATCAGCATGCCGCGCATCCAGATTGCCGCGGTTTGCACCCAGCGGAGAAAGCCGAGCTTCTTGCCGCTAAGATCCGCAGGCTTCTCGATGCCGGAATTTTTCCGCACGAAAATAAACCCGTGGCGAAACATGCGCGACGGAAAAACCGGCACGGCGACGAAGTCGGCGCGATCTCGCGAGGTGTAATAAATCAATTCGCCTAGCGACATCTCGGAAACATCGTACAGACCTTTGAACATGCCCGCGAACATCCCCGGCACGTCTTCGGTCTCGGTGACGTCGAACTCGAAACCGGGAACAGTCAACTGACCGCGCAAGATCGGCAAAACGCCGTCGTAGGCACGGCTGGCAAGGCGAATTCTAACAGGGACAGCCATAAGTTTTTCAGGAACGAGTCAGAGGAAATCCCAGCGCCTAGTTCGCCGACTCTTCGCGATAAAGCTGAAGCGCATCCATGATCGGCCGGTCGTTGATGGAGAACAGCACCGCCTCATCATTGGCGATGTTCTCGTGCGCGTGCCACTGCCAGAGGGGCACTACGAAAGTATCGCCCTGCTGCCAGTCCAGATAGCCTTCGCCGACCCGCGTGCGCCCCTGGCCGCGCACGACATGATAGATTGAAGTGCTGGTGTGGCGATGGGATTGGGTCGATTCCCGGCCTTTGAAAAGCTGCACCTCGCAGGACATCGTCGGATAGGTAAAACCGCCGGTGGCGGGATTGATGTAACGGAGCAACCGGCCGTCGTAGGGATCGCGGTCGCCGTCGCTCATTGCCCGGAGCGCCGCGTGAGTTTCTTTCCAGGCATAGCGAAACGGCACGCCGCGCGCGCGCTCGGGCTCTGTTTTCACCGGCCGAGCAAACCCCATGCGGCCCAGGGACTCGCCGGTCCGGCGCGTGATCGGCTGAGCCGCGGCTTCGCCTTCCTCGAAAAAGAGAATGTTCAGGGACTGAATCAGCGGGCCATCCAGACCGTCGAGCCAAATGATCGGATCCTCGGACTCGTTGTGATGATCGTGCCAGGTCCAGTTGGGGGTGAGAATCAGATCGCCCTCTTCCATGAAAAATTTCTCACCGTCCACGGCCGTGTAAGCGCCCCGCCCCTGCACGACGAAACGGATCGCCGCCATGTTGTGCCGGTGCGAGCGCGCGACTTCACCGGGATTGACGATGGAAAAAGTCACCTGGAGTGTATGCGACGTCGATTTGAGCGGCAGGTGCGGACTTACGAGCCGGATGGCGCGCCGCTCGGCCTGTTCGATGCCGATCGTCTCGCTCGCCTTGAGCAGCCCGTCGAGCAGCGGCTGCCACTTCCATAAATACGGAGCTTCGGCCGAGTGACCCGGCACGCGGGTGCGCCAGAATCCGGAGAGCTGATTCTTTTCCAGTTGGCTGTCCAGCTCCTCGAGTTTCATGAGGTTGCCTTAGGACACTTGCGCCATGGCATGGGCCATGCCGCCGAAGTAGGCCCGATGAAGGTCCATCGACTCTTTGGCTGTGTCGAGCACATCCTTCTCACGCCCCGGCGCCACGTATTTTTCCAGCACGTCGATGAACATGTCGGAATGCTTCACGTCGGCCTTGCTGTGAGCCGTGAAGTTCGGCATTTGCCCGTCGGCGAAATTGAGATCGCGTTTCCAGATTTTGTACAGCCGCGTACAGTTGCCGCCGCCGATGTCACCGAGCAGCCGATCGTCGTTGGTCCATTCGGCGATCGTCGAGGCGGCGATGGCTTCCTGCCACGGGCGTTGGCGCGCGATCCAAAACCAACCATAAATCGCCGCTTTGGTGGTCGGCAGCGGCTCGGCTTCGATGACGTCGTCGACGCTTAAACCTACTTCTTTGCCTTGGCGAAAGATCAGATCCAGGTGGCCGTGTTTGGAATGTTCGTCCTCGACCAGTTCTTCGTACTCGTGCTCCATGATGCGTTGTTTGACTTCAAACTCCGGGCAGTTCGCCGCCACCTGGGGCCAGAAGTTACGCCGCTGGCGCACGTAGAGGCTCAATTGCAGCAGATAGATCTGCGCCCGTTTGGTGGTCATCTGAATCGAGTAAAAATTTTCCATCTCCGGCGACAAAAAGAGTTCGCGCACGCAATCGCCGAGCTGCTGCCGCCATTCCTGTGGCTTCATGGCATTCCTCCCCCGGATCGGAACGTTGGTCGATTTAAGTTGCGTGGATGCGGGACCGTCCAAGCGCAAGCCCTGTCGGTTTTTAGCATTAGCGGGTTTGCAAAAGCAATGTCGGCGAACACCAATACGCCCGGCTGCCGTAGCGATGGCACACAGAATGGCCTTTCGCCGCTTAGCGCCGCGACAAGGCGGGGCTCTCAATGGGTCTGGCGATCTTCGTTCGGCGTAGGAAAGTAGCGCAGCAGCACGGTCTGGAGTTGGTGCAGCGAAACCGGTTTAGTGATCACTTCGCAGGCACCAAACCGCAGGGCCGCTTCGCGATGATTTTGTGCCATCCAAGCGGTGCAAATAATAATCGGGATGTCCTTGGTTACGGCGCTTTCGCGCAGGCAAGATGTGGCCTCAATGCCACTCATGCTCGGCATGCCCAGGTCCATAAAAATCAAGTCGGGTTTTTCGGTCAAGGCTTTTTGCACGCCGACTTCGCCGTCGTCGGCTTCGATCACGTGGAAACCGAGATGACGAATGATCGTAGCGAAAAGCTCGCGGCAATCGGTGTTGTCTTCGATGACGAGAACTTTGTAGGTCATAAAGTTCATTCCAAGCAGAGCTTATGCCACTCGCACAGTGCCCCAACCGAGCGCAATTTCTGGCCAATCAAAGCGCCTCTGGTGCTCCTCATGTCGCAAATTGACACGCGCGGTGACACAAAATTGTAAAATCCCAGGCTAGGGGTGAAAATATGCCTCATTTCGGGAAGTTCGCAGCGCCCCCCCTTTCTCAGTTTGCAGAAGTAGTCTTTAAATCATACCGCGTGTTAGCTCGGTTCAAATAATAATTGAGCTTATCGGGGTTCCTCTTATTACCCTGCGAAATTGCGCCCCTTTTTCGGTCGGGGATTTTTCCGCCTCTCGACAACCATTTTCAAAAAATACCCACCAATCCAACCTCCGAGGCTTGACATGGGCGAGAACGATCCTTATTTTTGCGTTTCACTCTCGGCCGGCGCTGAAAGGCTTCTGCGGCAATCGATTCACCCAAACCGTCTCGGCTTTTTTGGTTCGGATTTCGCGGGCCAAACAACGGTATTTTCTGGCAATGCGCGAACTTCAGGGGGACTAGAAACGTCTAATATTAAATGTTCTGATAGAAAGACGGCCATGGCAATTATTATAAGGAGATGATTATGTCACCGCCATTCGATGCCGAACGGGAAACCAACGAAGATCTGCGCAATGAGGATCTCGGTGTCGGAGCGCTCCCGGAGCAGGACCACGAGTTCGCCGCGCCGGTGGATGCTTCCGAAGAGAGCGCCGAGGGTGCTAATGAAAATGAAGAGGAAGCCGACCAGGAGAAAGACGACACCTCGTTTAGTTCGGTGCAGCAATACCTTCAGGATATCGGCTCGGTGCGCCTCCTGAGCCGCGAGCGCGAAATCGAGCTTGCGAAAGAGGTCGAAATCGCCACTCAGCAGATTTTCGAAGCGCTGTTTTCCACACCCTTTGCGCTCCGGCGCATCGAAGCGCTCGCGGCAGCGCTTGCCGCTGGTGAAATCGAGTTGCGCGAGTTGATCGCCAAAGGCGACGATGATGAGGACGAACGCGAAGACGCGCTCGACCCCAAGCCATTTTTGAAACAGGTGAGTAAGCTCTCGCATGTGGTCCGGCAACGGGACCGCGTTCTGCGCGCCTTGCGCCGGTCACGGATTTCGGAACCGATGCGCAACCGGCTGCTGCAAAACGATCGCACCCAACTGGCGAAGGTTTTTGCCGCCGTCAAAGCCCTGCGCCTGTCACAGGACCAGATCGAACGGACGATTGCGCAACTGGCAGGTCTTAGTGAGAGGCTGGGCGGATTCGAATCGCAGGCACGAAGCCAATCGCGGAGCAAACGCGAGACCGCGCTCGGTGAGATACGTCTGATCGAGCAGACCGCCGGGCTCTCCACTGAACAGTTGAGAGAGCAGATTCGGCGCATTCACGAAGGCGAGGCGCGGGTCAAGGCCGCGCGCAAGGAATTCACCGAGGCGAACCTGCGTTTAGTCGTTAGCATCGCAAAGAAATACGCCAACCGCGGCTTGAGTTTTCTCGACCTGGTCCAGGAAGGGAACTTGGGCCTGATGCGAGCAGTTGAGAAGTTCGATTATCGTCTCGGTTTTCGCTTCTCGACATACGCCACGTGGTGGATTCGCCAGGGCATCACCCGCGGCCTGATCGATACCGGGCACACGATCCGCGTGCCGGTGCACCGGGTCGAATCTCGCAACAAAGTGATCCAAACGGCGCGCGAGATGCAGCGCAAGCTCGGTCGCGATCCGCGGCCGGAAGAACTCGCCAAAGAATTGCGCGTCTCGGTAGCCGAACTGCTCAAGTTGGTACAAACCCAGGGCGAGCCGGTGTCGCTGCAAACACCGATCTGGGAGGACGGCGACGAACTGGGCGATTTTGTCGAAGACCGCATTCGCCCGCAGCCGGAAAACCAGGCGCTCGAAGGATTGTTTCAGTCCGAAGTGCGAAAAGCGTTGGCGGTTCTCACGCCGCGCCAGGAAACCGTGTTGCGCAAACGCTTCGGCATCGAGGAAAAGCGCGACTACACGCTTGAGGAGTTGGGCGACATGTTCGCGGTCACGCGCGAGCGCATCCGCCAGATCGAGCAAAAATCGCTGCAGATCCTGCGCAACCCGACCCGGCGAAAACCGCAGATCCCGCCGACCAAGGAAATCGCCGGCGATCCGTCCTTGAACTGATCGCAGCAAAATAATTTTTGCTTTTTCCCGAGGGGCGCTCATTGCGCCCCTCGGCATTTTTGCGTCCGGCGCGCCTTCCTTGTCGCGGTTTTCCAATGATAGATTGAAAACCTATGAGCGCTCCGGCATCCATCTCCACGTCAACTATCCAAAGAGGGTTGTGCTACGCGATCTTCGCCTACGACGCGGCGCGTTCCATCGATCTCGCCGCCGCCGAACGGCGCACCCACGAAGAAAGCCAGCGACCGACCATCGCGCATAAACATCGCACGCCAAGCTATTTCGAGTACCAGCCGCCGCCTTTGCGCTTGAGCCAGGACACCCCGGCCATCGTCTTCGGCAAATTCGCTACCCGCGCCGGCGCCGACGTAACAATATATGATTTCGGCGCCGTCTCGGTGGTTTACACCGTACCGATCGAGGGCAGGTTCGAAGATCTGCTTTTGCTGAGCGAGGAGCTTTACGACAACGAGTCCCTGCTAGCGAACTCGCGCTTGCGGGTGGAAGAAGTGCTGCAAAGAATCGGCGGCGCGGCAGCGCAGCCGCACTCTTCTTCAGTGGTCGAAGACTACGTGATTTTTCACATCGAACGATTGGAAGAAGCCTGGGATGCCGAGCTTTTTTGCTCCAAGCACGCGCGCCAGATCGCCCAGATTTTGCGCGCCGAGCGCCAGGCCCTTTCCGATCAGGAGGTCGAAGACGCCCTTTCCGCTCGCGTTTCCTATGGACTTGAGGACGTCACGGTGGTCGACTGGAACGCCGCGCTACTGATCGATCGCGAGGGCGACGATGTCCGCGGCGTCTTGGAATTTGCCAATGTTGAGCTGCTGGAGATGCGCTACGTCGATCAAAAGCTCGATCGCGCCCTTGATCAGACGTATGTAACCCTATCGCGGCGATCGTGGAGCCTGGCGCGCGCCTTTGCTTCCTCCGGCGCCGATCTCCGGAGCCTGACCGAGCTGCAAGTAGACAACGCGCTGCTCTTCGAAGGCGTCAATAACACGCTCAAACTGCTCGGCGACCAATATCTGGCGCGCCTTTACCGCACCGCCAACCGGCGCTTTCATCTCGACGATTGGGACTCGAGCATTCTGCGCAAGCTTCAGACTCTGGAAAGCACCTACGAAAAGATTTCCGGCCAGGCGACCAATCAACGCATGGAAGTTTTGGAGTGGGTGATTATTTTCCTAATTGCCTTTTCCATTCTCCTGGAATTTATTCATTGATGCTACAGCGCCAGTCTTCCGCTAGCGATAGCGTTTATTCAATGGTAAAAACCGGATGCACGCCGCCCGGTGGCATGCCGACTATTTCATTCAGGAGCAAATCATGGCTTTGCGCATCGGCGACTCGACAGTTTACGCGATCGACGCTCATTCTCATCTCGGTCGCCGCAAAACCCCGCTCGGTCACGGCGTATCGAGCTTTCTCGGCGACGATCTGGTCCGCAATCTCGACGAGGCCGGCCTCGACTGCGCCGTGGCGTTTCCCTTGGGCGCATCCTATACGGACTATTCCGAGGCAAATCAGATCATGGCCGAGGAAATGGCCAAACACCCCAAGCAAATCATCAGCTTTTGCCGCATTAATCCTAACTTCGGCCCGCAAGCCTCGGCCAAATCTCTCGATCACTGTCTCGGCACGCTTAAACTGAAAGGCATCAAGCTGCACCCCGAGATCGAATTTTTCGATCCCAACGAAAGCGCGCTAATGGAACCGATTTACGAAGCCGCCCGGCGCTATCATGTGCCGATCATTTTTCACACCGGCATGTCGAGTAAAGCCTCGCCCGGCGTGATCGCGGAGCTGGCGGCGCGCTACAAAGACGTCCCGGTGATCCTCGGTCACATGGGCGTATCCGAGTACGTCAAGCTGGCCGTCGCGGTGGCGCGGCAGAACGAAAATATTTTTCTCGAAACTTCGGTGGTCGGCTGGATGCCGCTTTTGCTCGAAGCCTTTCGCGGCGTCGGCACGAGCAAAATTCTTTTCGGCTCCGATCATCCGTACAATCCGCTGGGGATGGAAGTGGACAAGATCTCCAAACATGTGGCGCGCGCCGCGAAACTCAAGGAAGACGACCTGAAAAAAGTCTTTGCCGAGAATTTCTTATCGATCCTGAAACACGATCGCTGATTCTACGGAGTGGTTACGCTCGCCCACAGATGGGTGAAATGAAAACCCAAACTACGGATCGCTGCTCGATTCGTCATTTCCGCACACGCGGGAATCCAGGTTTATTCGGCGGGCTAACCTGGATGCCCGCTTTCGCGAGTGACGGCAGCACTGGTATTATCGGTCCGGGCCGTACTCCGGCCATTGAAGGAGGTTGAATGAAACTCTTGAAAACAGCGACAACAAAAAACGTCGTCTCGACGAAGCTGCTCTTCTCTCTCGCCGCGCTTTTACTCTCGACCGGCGCGCCGCTCATCGCCGGCGCCGCCGAACTCCCGGCGCTCAAGGCGAACTACGCCGCGATCAGCGGCGCCTTTGCGCCGCTCTGGATTGCCGCCGATAGAAATCTTTTCGCCAAATACGGCTTGAATGTGGACCTCCGCTACATCGCGCCGGCGACGGCCACCCAGGCGCTGATCAGCAAAAATCTCGATATCATCAACCCCGGCGGCGAGATCATCGAAGCCGGCCTGAACGGCGAGCCGGTGGTCTACATCGCGGGCATTCTCAATCGCGCGGTGATGTCGCTCTATTCCAAACCGGAGATCAACTCGCTGGCGGACTTGAAAGGCAAAGTTCTCGGCGTGACGGTGCCGGGCTCGACCACTGATTTCGCCGCGCGCGTCTTACTCCAGCAGGCGCGGCTCGTGCCGGGCAAGGACGTGAAAATTCTTTATATGAAAGGCATTCCGGAGATTCTCGCGGGGATTCAGCAGGGCAATGCCGACGCGGGCATCTTCACCTCGCCGACGACTTTGAAAGCGCAGCACGCCGGCCTGAAGGAACTGGTCAACGTCACCGAGCAGAATATTCCGATGATCCACGCCGCGCTGGCAAGCACCAAAGGCTTCTTAAAAGCCCAGCCCGACAACGCCCGGCGTTTTCTGCAGGCTTACCTTGAAGGAATCAAGATTGCGCGGACAGAGCCCGAGCTGACCAAGCAAATTATTGGCAAATATACCAAGACTACCAATGCCGCCGACCTTGAAAATTCCTATCAAACTTTCCTGCCCGCTTGGGAAAAATTGCCGCTGGTGCCCGCCGCTGCGGTGCAAACCATGCTCAACTTCGCCACTAACCCGGCGGCGAAAACAGCCAAGCCGGAAAGCTTCATCGACAACTCCCTGCTTCAGGAAATCGGCAAATCCGGTTTCGTCGATCGGCTGTATAAATAGGAAAAGGCCGCGGCGATTGATCACGCTCGGCTTTTCTTTTTATCGAACCACGAGGCGCAGCAACTGCGCCGTGTCGTCGCAGCTCTCCAGCCGGTCCACCGAGTCGATCAGCTTATCGATCCGTTCTTCGCTCAAAACCGTTCGCGCCATCTTGCGAAACTTGGCGCGCAGCACATCGCGGCTGACCATGTTGAGCGGCGAACCGGGCGGATACGCTTCGAAGGCTTTGTAGCTCTTGCCGTTGGTGAGCTTCACTTCCATCGTCGTATTGTAGTTCTGATCTTTTTTCGCGTTCGGATCGGCGTAACTTTTTACTTTTTTCGCCAGGCCCAGCACCTTCGGGTCGATCCAGAGCTTCGGGTCCATGTAAAAACTCAGATCGTTGTCGTTTTTCAGCAGACGGATCGCCAGCGAGAACGGCAGGCTGAATTGCGCGCTGGCGGTGTCGTGCGGTTCGTAGATTGCGCCCCCGTGCGACAAGGACGTTTCCGCGATGCCGACCCGAATCTCGTCGATGTCGTCGGGGCCGAAGCGGTGTTCCTCGATCAGCTTGCTCAGCGTATAAATGACGCCTTGGACCGTGGCCACGCACGGGTAGAGCTTGAACCAGATCCGCATGATTTTGAAATCGTCGCCGAGCCCGCGGGTAATTTCATCGGGTTCGACTTCGTCGGCAAAGACTTTCAAAAAACCGCGCTTGCCTTCGATAATTGTCGGCGGACCGGTGAGTCCGCGCTGGGCGAGAAGCGCGGCTTGAATGCCGCTGCGCGCGCCGATGCCGGCGATCACGCGCTTCACTTCGCCGCCGGTCTGATCGTATTCCATGGTGCCGCTCGAATGCATGCCGGCGATGCCGAAAGCGTGCAGCATCTGGCCGTCGTTCAAACGAAGCAGGCGCGCCGCCGTCGTCATGGCGCCGAAGGGCGCGCCGATGCCGTGGCTGTGAAAGCCGCGCCTGCCGGAGGAGGGTCGGATCGCGGCAAGCAGCCGATACATGACGTCGCATCCGACCACCACCGCGGCAAGAAAATCCTTGCCGGTGCTGTGCAGCTTTTCGCCCATCGCCAGCGCCACCGGCACGGTAGCGGCGCTCGGATGGCCGCCCGCGGCGAAGCCCACATCGTCGAGTTCACAGCCTTGGCCGAAGGTGGCGTTGACGAAGGCGGCGTCGAGCGCCAGTACTTTGATGCCGTAGTTCACCACGGTGCTTTCACCGCGCCCGCCCATGTCGGCGACGTATTGGAAGGCGATCTTGTTCCACTCCAAGGTCGAGCCGATCAGCTCGACGCCGATCTGATCGAGAATGCAATCTTTGGCCTTCTCGATCACCTCGGACGGCAGATCTTGGTAACGCATTTTCACCGCGTGGGCGGCGAGTTTTTCGGTGATGCCGGTTGCCATTTCTCTTTCTCCCTTGCACTCGTACACTTGGCGAATTTTCGTCAGGCTGGATGTTGAATGTTTTTCGACTGCTACTTCAGACCAAAAATTTCTTTGAATTCTTTGTCGTAACGCGCGTAGTCCTTGGCGAGACTGATGTCGCTCACGTAAAGCTTGATGCCTTTTTTCTGCAATTCGTCCGGCTCGATGCCCTTGCGGGCTGAGCTGCGGCCGAAGCCGCGGAGAATTTTCTGTCCTTCTTCGGAAAGCGCAAAATCAATGAACAGCCTGCCGACGTTCGGATGGGCGCGTAGCGACCCAGAGCGACCGGAGTGACCCGGCTGACCACCGGGTTGAGCGGCAGCGACTCGACCGGGTCACCTAGCTTCTTCGCCGCCTGAACCAAATGATCGTAGTCACTGCCAGCGGTGCTTCGCCCGAGCTCAAAACCTGGGTGATCAGCGTGCGGCCGGGACGAAAGCTCAAGTCCTGTTTCGCCAGACCGCGCATCAGCCGCAGCCCTTTCTCCCTGCCGAGAAGTTGCAGCATGCTCGCGTACCATTCGGTCTCGCGGCTATCCATCAGCATTTTGCCCTTCCACTTGGGATCGAGCATATTGTCGTAGCTCTTGGGGCAGATCCGCGGGTTTCAGAAGCCGCGTGTTATACGCCGCGACGCTGGCATTGTGATAGGCGCTTACCCAAACGCCGTCCCTGTCTTTGAAATCATCGGCAAACGCGCGCTGCTCCGGCGACTCGTATTTCTGAAATAAATTCTCCTTGAAGATCTCGTAGAACTTTGACCACCACCTGGGTGCTGCCGAGGCGCAGCAGCTTGGGCTCGACAAAGGGATATTTCTTCTGAAACGCGTTCACCATCGCCGTGCCATAGCGAATGTCGGTAGTGCTGTAATAGACGAACTCTTTTTCCTCTTTGGCCTTGGCAATGATAGCATCGTGGTTCTGCGCCCGCACCGGAGATGCGATCAAACCGACGAACATCAAATCCTCTCTGCAACAAAGATAGTCGAGGTGGTCCATAGACAATTTGTCATAGCCATTCTCAATCCTCGATCTTCCATCCTCGACCTGAATCCTAAACCCGTGTCGCCTTCGCAAACGCCGCCGCGCTGCTGCCTGCCAAACGGCCGAACACCGCGCCTTTCATCAGGCCGGAGCCGCCCGGATAATTGTTGAAAAACGATCCGCCGGTGATTTCGCCGGCTGCGAAAAGTCCGCTGATAACGTTTTCGCTCGTGTCTTTGACTTCACATTTTTCCGTAATGCCGATGCCACCGAAGGTAAACGTGATGCCGCAGGTCACCGGGAACGCGTAATACGGCGGCCTGTCGAGCGGCTGGGCCCAGTTGGATTTGATCGGATTGATGCCCTGCGTGCACTTACCGTCGTGCTTCGAGGGATCGAAGGGCGCGTCGTTGACAGACCGGTTGAAAGCATCGACCGTCTTGACGACGTTTTCCCAATCGAGGCCCGGCAGTTTTTTTGCCAGAGCTTCGATGTTATCTGCGGAAACGTGAAAGCCGCGGTTGTATTCCGAGCGCAGCAGCGGCCGCGTCTTGCTGTCGAAAATCTGGTACGCCGTGCGCCATGGCAGGCGCAGCACTTCGCGACCGCACTTGGCATAGGTGTAGCTGAAGAAATCCTCGCCCTCGTCGACGAAGCGTTTGCCGTTGATGTCGACCATGATCCCGTAGGGATAGGAATAACGGTGCTCGTAGGCGCACTCGACAGCGGGCGCCTCGGCATCGACCAAGACGGCGTGGCAACCACTCCAGTGCCCTACCGGCTGGGCACCGAAACCCAGTGCGAGGTTGAGCACTTCGCCCGAGTTGTAGCGCGACCCGCGCACTTTGACCAAGTCCCAGCCCTGGCCGAGATAGCGCGCGCGCATTTCAGGATTGGCCTCGAAACCGCCGGCGGCGAGGATCACGGCACGGCCGTGAAACTCGACCGGCCCCTCTTTAGTCTGTGCGCGAACACCGGAAACTCGGCCCTTTTCGTCGACGATCAAACCGTTGGCCTTGGCTTCATAAATTATTTCGATGCCTTTTTTCTCCGCGGTCGGAAAAAGCATCTCGACCAGACCGAGGCCGCCGTCGTTGATTGAAATCACCCGACCGGAGGAGAATTTGATCTTGCCGCCCATTCTGACCGCATGGGTGCTCGTGGAAAGAATCCATTTCACGTCCATCTCGGTCAGCCAACGCGCCGTGGCGTAGGATTGATCGACGAGAATGTGAGTGAGCTTCTTGTCGGCGGCATACTCAGTCACTTGCATCACGTCGTCAAAAAAATCCGCGGTGGAATAGGCGCCGACTTCCATTCTCGCCACCTCTTCGTCGGCCAGATCCGGCAGCATCGGCCGCATGTCGTCGAGCCCGCGATAAGTGAAGCGAAACCCGCCGCCGGAAAACCGCGTGTTGCCGCCGCGCACCGTCTTGGGACATTTGTCGAGCAACAGCACGCGCGCGTCGGCCTGGCGCGCAGCGAGCGCGGCGCACAAACCGGCATTGCCCGCGCCGACCACGATCACGTCATAAACCGCCATTCTTCTGTTCCTCCTTGATTCTGCCTGTCCGCTTGATGTCACTGTGATTGCGCGATCACCATTAGCGCAGTCGCCCGGACTCTCTCCTCAATCTTTAACCGTGGCGGCGCTTTTTAAATCGCGACCAGCGAAAATATTTCTCCGATCGCTGCGGCTTCTTCGAGATGCCACGCCCACTCGAAGAATTTTTTGCAGCGCGCCTCGCTCAGCAGCGGCGACGCCAGCCGAAGAAATTTGGCTTCGACTTCCGCATCGGTGAAACCGTTCTTCGGATGTCCCTTCGGATAAGTCACGTGCACCTGATGTCGCTTCCCTGAAATACTTTCGGCGCTGATTCGGCAGTTCCAGACTCCGCAGCCGATCGTATCGGCGCGCCTTTCTTGATCCGGCCCGGATACTGATGGGCGTAGCAGGTAAGACAAATCGCCGCCTGCCCGGCAGTCAAAAGCTCGGTCAGCTCCGAATGACCCTTGTGAAATTCGACCTGGTTGGCTGCGATGCGCCGGAGAAGCGCGATGGCGCGCTCATCGCTCTTGAATTTGTGTTTGGCGAGCCCGACCAGCAACTCCACGTCTCTAGGCTCGGCAATCAGTTTGCCCTTCCAGACCGGGTCGGCCAGATCGTCGAACTGTTTCACCAGGTTGGTGTTCCAGGCGACCACGATGAATTGCAGATTGGAAGCTATCCGGTCGGCGCCCTTCATATCGGCCGAATAGTCCTTTGCTTCCGGCAAAGCCACATCCAAAAGCAGCTTCTGATCGCGCATCTGCAGCACGGTTTTGAGCGGGCGCCTGAAAGATATCGCCGATAGTTTTGCCGGCGCGGGCCTCCGTGGTGGCGCGCGTGACCAGTTGATCCGAGGTGACGTCCAGTTGTTTTACGGCGATGCCGGGAAATCTTTTTTCGAAGACCGGCAAAATCTTTTCGGCATTGATCTGCGCCAAGGTGCCGTAAAAATTCACCGTCCCTTCCGCGGCTGCTTTTTTGTGGAGATCGTCGATACTTTGGGCACGGGCCTGGGCGGCGGCGAACAACGCTGCAACGAGCAAAAAACCGTTCGCGAAGGCGGCCGCTTTTTTAGCAAACGTTGTCATCATCACCCCGGAGTCCTCCATGAAATCATCGTCCGTTCATCCGGCTTGATCGATTCAGCGACTGAGCAACAGCGCCAGCGTGGATACGTCTTCCTCGGCCTCGATGCTGTCGACTTTTTCGATGATCCGATCGAGCCGCTCCCGCGGCAAGGCAGCCGAACCGAGGCGGATGAATTTTTCCCGAACTTGATCTTCCGACAACGGATTTTGAAAACTTCCCTTCGGCGCCGGCAAATAACCCTCGATGACGTCTCCACCGGCGAGAAAAATTTTCATCCGGCAGGCAAAGCGCTTTTCCTTCTGCGCGGTCGGATCGGCATGCAAACTTATTTTTTCCCCCAGCGCGAGAACCTCCGGATCACGCCACAGCTCGGAATCCAGATAGAACCGGAGATCGTTGCCACCCTTGAGCAGCCGGATCGCCAGCGAAAAGCGCAGGCTGAACTGCGCTTCGATGACTTCGGTGGGTTCATAGATGGTCCCGCTGTGCAGGGTTACCGCTTCGTTCACATCGGCTTCGATCCTCTCGACTTCCTGTGCGCCAAACCAGTGCTCGTTCATGAGCCGATCGAGAAGCTCGATGGGCGAATGCTGGCTGGCGTTGACGGGGAATTGCTTGATCGCGGCGTGGAGCACGGCGCTATCCGAGCCGAGGCCGTCGACGATCGGCGCCGTGTTGCAGACGCCGCTGAAAACTTTGAGAATACCGCGCTCGCCTTCGAAGATCGTCGGCGGTCCGGTCAATCCCGCCGCCGCGAGCAACGCCGAGCGCACGCCGCCCGCGCAGGCGATGCCGTTGTGGACGCGTTTCACTTCGCCGCCGCTCTGGTCGTATTCCATCGTGCCGCTCGCGTGGCTGCCGGCGATCGCCAGCGCATGGGTCATTTTGCCGACGTCGAGCCGCAGCAGCTTTCCCGCCATCGCGGCGGCGATGAACACTCCGACGACTCCCTGGGCATGATAACCGCGCCGCATCATCTCCGGCAGCAGCGCTCGGCCGATGCGCCAGCCGATCTCATAACCGGCGGCCATTGCCGCGACAAATTGTTTTCCGTCGACCCGCTCGCGCTGCGACAGCGCGAGTCCGACCGGCACCGTCGCGGCGCCGGGATGGCCGCCGCCCTGGTCGTAGTAGTCATCCAGTTCGCAGCCCTGGGCGAAGGTTCCGTTGACGAACACCGCGTCGTCGAGCGGAACTTTCTTGCCGAAATTGACGATGGCGGCGGGGCCGCCGGTTTTGTTTTCGGCGATGAAGCGGCGCGCGCTCTGGTTCCACTCGACGGTGGAACCGAGCAACTGACAACCCAACTGATCGAGCAAGAGAGCCTTGCTATAGCGGATCACGTCAGCCGGCAAATCCGTGCAATCGAGCGCGCCGATGAACGCTGCGAGGCGCTCGGCGACCGTGGGGTTCGCGATCATACGGACACCCGTCTCTTTTCTTCGCGCGCTGCGCGCGCGTTGTTGGATTTGCCCTGTTGCGACGACGCGCCCATCTTGCTCGAGATCGTGCGCGCCGCTTCTTTGACCAGATTGAAAAGCTTCTCGCGTCCCTTAGCCTGCAAGCGAAACGGCGTAAGCGTGACCGTGATACAATAACGCACACGGCCGTCGGCGTCGAAAATGGGCGCGCTGATCGCGCACAGGCCGTCTATCACCCGCTCGCCGCAACTGAACGCGACGCCGCGCTTCTTGATCCGCGCCAATTCCAAAACCAGCTTCTTCGGATCGGTGATGGTCCGGGGCGTAAGCCGCGCCAGCGTTTTCGCCGAACCGAGATAGGCGCGCAGCTCTCCCTCCGGCAGGTGTGCGAGCAGCGTTTTTCCCGTCGCCCCGGCGTGGGCGGGAAATTGATCGCCGACTAGAATCGTGTCGCGCAGGACTTCCTTGCTTTCGACTTTCTCGACGCAAATCCGCTTGCCGTCGCGCAGCTCGTGCAGCGCGGTATTCTCGCCGGTGGTGTCGCGCAGGCGCTCCATCATCGGCAGCGCGATCCGGCGGATGTTCAAAACCTTCTTTAGCGACGGACGCAAGATAGGACAGCCCCGGCCCGAGGCGGTACAACTTGGTCATCGGGTCCTGCTGCATCAGCCGGTGCGCCATCATGACTTTCAACAGCCGGCGCGTGGTGCTCGGCGGAAATCTCAGTTTGCGGCTGATGTCGAAGAGCGACCGCTCCGGCAGATTGGTCTCGAAGGAGAAAAGCAACTGGATCGCTTTTTCCAAAACCTGCGTGCCGAGGTTTTTCCGCTGCTGTTCATAATATGGAATAAGCTTTTACGAAAGCCTCAACCATCTATGTAATCCGCGACGACAAAGTCAAGACGACCGCGGCTGAACGCCGCAAGAAACTCGCCAGCCGTCACGGTCGCGCGAAAACGGCGCGGGTCTACAAAAAATTTAATGCGGACCGGGCTGAGGAAACTCTTCGAAGAGTTGCGACGGACGGGAGCTGAGCAGTGCGCGCGGGCAGAAGTTGAAGCCGGGATAATCGCATCGTCACGGTCCAGGGCGAGAAAAACTCGAAAATGCCGACGTGAACGGATTTTTCCGCGGCCAGGATCTTTGATCCGCTAATTCCCAGCCTCCTATTACATGAACAATCTGATGCACGATCTTCACGTAGAGCAGTTTCTGAACGAGCCGTCCGACGGTCCGATCAAGACTTTACCTTCCGCGGCATCGAGAGATCTCGCCCTATCTTCACCACGGGCGCTTGTTGATCCTCGAAGACACGGTGAAGGTTTTCAATCTGATCTGGGCGTGAAGCTGAGCGAGCAGGAAAGACGGATCGGGCCGTATTTATGCAAGTGCTGTAGCCCGGCGGCGGCGATCAAATGCGCGCGTGGCCCGCAGATTCGAGAGCTACTCGTCGATTCCGATCGAAGCGATTGCCAGACGGGCCGGACACTGTCAGCCGCGTCTCCCTGCTCGGGCCAGGCGAGGAAACAGCAGAAAGAAAAGCCGCGCTGGCAACGAGGTGGGGCGGGTTTTGAAGACCGCGTCGGACGCGGGCGAATCGCCGCTCTCTTCGGACGCGCTTCCATGTAACGGCTCCCCGCCGCTCGGATTGGCGAGCCGATCATCGACCCAGCGCCTGCCGACGGCAAAGCCATGCTCGGTCGCTTCCGGCGCGCTGGCGAATGCATCGCTGAGCGTCAGCCTAGCCGCCGGCCCGTGATCGAGCTTGTGGCGAATCTCCAGACAGGGAATGCACGACGAGTTGCCGGATTTGTCAGGGACGTGAAAAACGGAAATGTAATAATTGCGATAGCGAAGTCTCGGCATCGCGGACCTCCTGGTTCAGCTTCCGGTCCGGCGGCCCCGGCTGGTTCAAGCTCGGACAGCTTTTGTGATGTATCGGACGCGACAGCGGACACGCGGAACTCCGTCCGTCCCTGCGCAGTCCGCGGCGCCCGCTGCTTCGCGGCAACGCGTTTCCTCCGAGCGCGAGAGATTTTCTTGCGCTCTTCGCAGACGCATTTCCCTTGCGTTGAAGCGCGCTAACCAGTACGTTGCAAAGGTGAGTACCACAAACAAATCTTATAAGGTCCGGGAATCCTATCGGCAACAGGCATACTTCGCGGTGATCAGCTTGAACCCGTGGACCAACGCATGGGCTTGGAAGGGCCAAGTCGATTTCGATGCGGGGCTTCATTCTATGTTCACCAACCGCACCTTCGCCACCGCGGCCCAGGCCGAAGATCATATGCGTCAAAGCGCGCATCAATGCATCGATAATCGGCTCGGCTAGTAAACTCCCCGCACCCTCCGCGGCGAGCGCCGCTTTCGGACGCCGTCCTTCCCAACGACAAGACCGTCGTTCTTTCTCAGCGGGCGCGCCCATTGGCATTCACTTCACACCAGGTGACGGCTGGACGGCTTCTTCTCGTTGGCGAGTTTTCTCAAGAAGCGTTTGCGCTGGTACAGACAAGCGGTGGCTTTGTTTTGCGCGGCTGCTTCCGTCTGGCAGGCCATGCACACCGGACAGATCCAATTTCCGCAGGCGCAACGCCCGCACGGCTTTCCCCGCAGGCCAGGCTTGGTGTAAAAAGACTTTTGGCAGGCAACGCATTCGATCTGCGCCACTGCGTCGATGATTTCCAGATCTTCCAGGGGCGCGACTCGGCGCATCGACTCGCCCGCAACCAAGATCCGGTATTGGAAACTTTCTTTCGTCAGCGGCGTCGGCAATGCCGCGCCGCCGCGCGTAAAGCACGCCTTGATCGAAGTCGTCCCTTCGATCTTGCCTTCGTAGCCTTTGTACTTGTGGCGCACCAAAGCGCCGTCGCGCAAACCAGCGTCAGGCTTGTCGGACATTGTATCTCCTCTCGACCGGAATCTGTCGCAGACAGAAGAATTCGAACACGTTCAATCCCGTCGGCGGCAAAATATCCATTTTCTCAATCCGAATCCTTCGCAGAGATTATGATTCACGAAGAGTAGATCTGGATGTCGTGCTCTTCGATCCGCCGGCCGCGGGTGATGAGTTTCACCAAGCTGCCCACGTTGCGACTGATCTCGGCGATGCCGGCGGCGGGAAAGCCGTCTTCGATATATCGGCCGATGAGTCTCTGCTCCCCCGCGTTGATGATCTGCAGATAGCCGTCGTGCTCGTTTCCTTCGAAGTACTGTTTCGTGCCCGGCGCGGGGCTATCCAGATCATTCTGCAGCGCCTTGGAGATTTTGATTCCGACAAATAGTCGTCTGGCTAAATCCATCAGAGTTTCCTTCAGCCCTGTTAAACCGTGGGCGCGGCGGCATCCGCCCGTCATCACCCGTTTCCCGCGGGACGACGGCGCCGATATTTTTCCGCCCGCGTACGGAGGACCCATCAATTGGAAATCTTCAGCGCGACGCCAAGCGGCAACGCGATCTCCCCGACGCTCAGAGCCGTCCCGAGCTTTTCCAGCTCCCAGGAGGAAACGGTTTCCTTGGCGACGACTTCCCCGCCCTGAGCCTCCGGCTTTTTATCGCCCGAAGGCGGTTTGATCAGGTACTTCACGTTGCTGCCGTCGCTCAGAGTCATCGACAGAATCAGATCCTTGCCTTCCTGCGAGCCGAGCGTTTGCAGAAACGCGATGCGATTTGAAAGGGCCGCTTTGTTGACCGTGCCAACGTACAACCAGATGAAAGAGCCGATGGTCACGATGATCAACAGCCAGCCGTACTGGCCGACTCTTTTCTGACGGTTCAGCGCCCGACTTCGCTGGTGATCGAAGAAGGTTCGGAAGGCCTCTCGTTCAACGGCCAATCGTCTGGCAGGATCCTGCTCGGGCGAACTCGGCGGCTGGTCGAACGACAGCCCGATACTGTTCAAGATCATGCCCAACGTAACCAACGCTAACGGAATAGCGACCACCAGGAGCGGATGCATACGGCTCTCCTTTGCAGGACTTTTGACCGCCTGCGGACATAGGAAGAGGGAGGGAGTGCAAGACCGGGAGATATCGGCTTAATACCGACGCCGCAGTTCATGCCGGAGAGAAGTCTAGGGCCCGGTCTTCGACCTCTTGCGCGCCTGTAGCATCAAGGCATGATCTGACAAAACCCTATAGGAACGCGCCCGCTTTAGCAAACGAGAGGCGCGGGGCGGAATAATTCAACCGATGGTCGATGCCCGGGATCGAGACGCGATTGGCGGACTTCACGAGCGCGGCCGCTCCGGCCCAAGCGGATAGTCGTTACTTATTTCTCGAAGGAGTCGGTCCGTCCAATCGTGCAAATTTCACTGCGCCTGATTCTGGTCGGTCGTCGCGGCGTCCGCGGGATTATTCTCTCCGATCTTGTCCGCGGATCTTGCTTTTTCATTGCGCCGCTCCATTCTGCGAGCGGCTTTTTTTTGCTGCTTTTCTCGCCGCGCCCAGGCTTTTTGCCGTTTCTTGAATGTTTCCATTTTTCCTCCCGTCAAGGCTGCGCTTTTCTCACGCGAGAAAAACCCACCAACTTGCCGTTTTTCTCATCGTACAGGCTCAATCGTAGCGAGCCGATACTCGCCTTCAGCGTGATCGCCCGGACCGCTTGAAGGACAGTCACCTCATCGTAGCACTGCTGCAGGTTGTAGTTGGGAATGTTCGGACGCACATGGTGAACGTGGTGCAGGCCGATATTGCCGGTGAACCACTGCAGGACCTTCGGCAGCTTAAAATAGGAGCTACCGTGCAGCGCCTCGCTCAAGGGACTCCAGGAATCGTGGCGCACCCAATACGCGTTCTCGAACTGATGCTGAATATAAAAAAGCCACAGCCCGGCGCCGCCGCCGATCGCGATCACAGGCAGTTGAATCATCAGGTACGTCCGCACTCCGATCGTCGAAGCCGCCAGCGCAAGCAGAGACAGCAGCACCAAGTTGGTAATGACGACGCTCTTACGCGCGCTTTTGCCCGCGCCTTTTTTGGAAAATCGCTGGAACCATAAAAACAACAGCGCCGCTCCCGGTCCAAAGAGAACCAGCGGATTCCGATAGATCCGATAGCCGATGCGTTTGAGTCGAGGCGCGGCCAGGTACTCTTCCGCCGTCATCGTCCAGATGTCGCCGACGCCGCGGCGATCCAGGTCGCCGGCCGTGGCGTGGTGCCGGTTGTGGGCGGAGCGCCAATCTTCGAACGGCGTGAACGTCAGTATGCCGGCGACATAGCCCAGGATCGTGTTTGCCGCGCGGGAGGAAAAGAACGACCCGTGACAGCAATCGTGAAAAAGAATGAAGATCCGCACCAGAATTCCTCCGGCGACGCTGGCAAGCATCATGGTGACCCAGTAGGGATATCCCCGCTGGACGGCGACGATCATCAGCGCCCAGAGAATAAAATATGGAATGAAAGTGTTGGCGATTTGGCAAAGCGATTTACGCAGGTTCGAGCGGCTGTAGACTGCGAGGGTTTCAAGCCAAGCGAAGTTTGCGGATCGCAATTCGGGCGAAACGCGCTCAACCAGGAGCGCTTCCGATCTCATGAGCCGCCCCGGTGCAGGCCGAGCGCGCTGTCGAGGCATGCTTCCGTCATGTGTCTACTTTTTCTCGTGGTCTCTGAAATCTCGCGGATCATGATTTTTTTTATGACTGCGCCGATAGGGCACGGTCCCTGCCCCGGATAAACCACCTTGCGTCCGATGCTCATTGGAACGGCCTTCCTCAACAGGGGCTGCCTTTGCGAAAACATTCGAGACAGATTCCCTTCCACTCGCCGTTGCTTGCGACGATATCGATATCCGCGTGCGGTGTGATATTGCCGCCACAGCCGCCGCAGACAGAATGCTTCCTGCGTTGGTCGGCATAATCGCCCTGCATGAGGAAACGCGTCTTCTCCACTCGTTCAGCACGCCGATCGAGCACAGCTTGATCACGTGATTGCGTCGGCAATCGCCGCACCAGATTTGCTTTTCATAGATGGTCGTCATGTGGGTCCGCTCGCCCGCGAACTAGCCCGCGTCCCAATCGGACCGATGATCTACCTGCGCTCGCGCGGGCGCCGATAGAAAAAAGACGCCTTGGCGTCGTCTTGTCCGCGGGCGGCAGCGACCAGCATTCTCGCCACTTTTCTTCCCATCACGTCGTCCACGTAGTGGGATAAGAGATGATCGCGCGTGTTTTTGATCTTCTGACGGATGGCGTTTTTTCGCACATCATCGACCAGCGCGGAGCGGAGATCGCGGGTCAACAAGGAGACGACTCCCGCTTTTCCGCGGGTCGATAATCGGAGAGAGAATCTGCCCTCCTGAGTCGGATCGATCAAATTATATTCGAGTCTCTTATCGATGCTGCGAATGATCCGTCTCAATAAATCGGCGCTCTGCTTTACCGCTTCTTGTTCGGTCATGGGGAGCCTCCCGGGTTGCGGCACGATAAAAATAGCGCGTCAGCGGGGCCGAGGTCCATGACGGCTGTGACATTGTGAGAGACTGATGATCGCCGGTCCGCTCCGACGCGGACCGTCAAAAATGCCGGATGGAACTCTAACGATGGCCGCCGACAGCGGAGCCGGAGCAAATCGGACAAGGGGCAACCCGACCTGTTGCCCCGGATGATCAGAAAAAACCGCAGGTCCTACCAGCGATTGCGTCCGCCCTCGCGGCTGCCGCGCCCGCTCCCGCTATCGCGCCGGGCCATCGGCTTGGCTTCGTTGACGGTCAGCGTGCGTCCGTCGAGCTGCGTGCCGTTCAATGACTCGATGGCCCTTTGGGCCTCGCCGCCTGAACTCATCTCAACGAAACCGAAGCCGCGCGACTGTCCGGTAAACTTGTCCGAAATCACGCTGGCGGATTCCACCGTGCCGTGCGCTGAAAAGATTTCTTGCAGTCGGCCTTCGGTGACCGAGTAAGGAAGGCCGCCGACGTATAATTTAGTACCCATGTTCTCCTCCTGAGAGAATGTTATGTCTGAGACCCTGAGAATTGGACTGCCACTCGGCAGAACATGGGCTCATCAATTACTTGGACCACGCTCTGGTCGGTTGATCCGTTAGGAATCGTTCGCAAGGAGAGACGGATTACAGGCCTTCGGGTTGGTGATTCCCATTTCAGAAGGCCGTTTACTGAAGCAGGTGCAGTCAAGCTACGTGGTCATGCCGGTAATGTCAAGTCGCCAAGCGTCCTTAGGCGTGTCTATTCCGGTCTCGAAAGGGGGCAACGGTCGCCGCTTGATTTGGGCCGAGTTGGACAACGATTTGGCGAGGCATCAACAAATTGGTCGGATTGTTCGGCGCCGGCGCACGAGCGCCGGGTTCCAGGCGCAAGTTCGAGAACCTCGGGGGAAAATTACAACCGAGTCGTTCCTGGTATTCGATTTGCCCAAAGGCGAAACGTTTGTTGAATGGTCATGCTTTCCAGCCGGCGGGCGCCGTGAGGTCAAACGCGCAGCAACCACCGCTAGAAGGAGTAGCCCTCCAGGAAGTCAAACTGCTTCATTCTTGCTGCCACCGCGGCGAGAAGGTCATCAGGCCAAGCGATGTCACGCCGGCTCTCATGAGGGGAGCGGTACACGATAGAGGCGCACGCACTGTAATATTCGTCCGCGCCGCTCAGGCCGAGAAAAGTGCAAAGATTTTTGAGACCCTCTTTGGGATCGTCGATAAATGTCTCGTGACGCAAGTCGAACACATCTTGCGGCACACGGCTCTTAATTTGAGCAACTGCCTCACAAAGCGAAAAGAAAACATCAGCGGCCGGGCGCAAGGGAGTCCGTTGCCTCTTGTAAAGCGTACAAATGACGTCGTAGGGATTTCTCATCACATGGATGAACTTGGTTTTGATTCCCAATCGACCGGGCAGTGATTCCAGCAAGGACGCATCGTGTCTGAGGCGATTTTCGGTGACACCGCCCTTTTTGTCGCCGATAACACGCAACCTTTCAAATCGGCCCTGCCACTGACCCGGCACCTGGTAGTGGTATCCGGTACGCTCTCGTCCGCCGGCCGCAGCTAAACGGGAATTCCGCAGCATCAAATAAAACACTTGGTTCCGGCTAAAGCCCGCCTGAAGAAATCTGAGTGCATCCAGCTCATCCGCAATAATTGCGTTCGGATGCGCGTCAAGCAGGGACCCAATCAAGCTATGGCCGCTTCGCGGGTACCCGATAAACGTGCAAAACGTATCCAAGTCTCTGAATGACCGGCTCCACTTTAAGCTCCCTACCCAGGACTGAAGGAAACGCCGCGCTTTTTTCCGCGGGCCTCTCGACAGCCTCGCTCGTCTTTGTTCAACCAGATTCATACTACCGAAGCCCCGCGCGACGGATTCAAAGCTCATAAGATTAGCCATTCACATGTGCGAACGGGCATTCTGTTGCTCTAGCGCGTCGATCCATGCAGCCGACTTTTTAATCTGAAGAACTGAAGCGCGAAGCCGATTGTCCGGCGCGCAAATTAGCCATTCCCTGTATCAATTCGACCGAAGTCATTCAAGCCGACTCGCGGCCCGGCAGTCTTATAAGGTCTTGCGCTCGTTGCAACTTCAGTGGGGATCGTTCGAAGGAAGACTAATCTGCCTCAACTCGAAGAGATCGGCGTCAACGGTACCGGTGCGGTAGGAACAGCGCGACTTTCGCCACGGACAAGCCCGTCCACAGCTTGTCAATTACGACAAACTAAGGTCCTCATCGAAAATTGGAAGGAATTACCGAACACAACGCGCGTGGGCGCGAATATCCAGAGCTGAATCAGTAGAGCGATCGCAGTAGCGTCGCCGACGGTTTTCGCAGCGGGCGCGTCGCGTTTAGACGGCGCGAAGGGGTGGCCTGCGGCGCCGAGACCCGCTTCCATTCCGAAAGGCCCTTCCGCAGGTAGCTGGGATCGATTTCCATCGCTTCGCAGACGTTAATGAAAGAAAACGGCCAGTCGCGATTGTTCTCAAAGATCCATTCTTCGGCGTTCTCGAACAGACGCCGCGCGTGCGACCCGGGCAAAACCGCATATTTTTGAAAACATTCGATGGCATCCAGGAGGACCGCGAACATCAGTTTCTTTTCAGACTGGAGGCAA
>Ga0207707_10000732_pt1 | contig 32480 bp, 25 predicted proteins | sample KBSC83BmetaG_FD_184336 | JGI IMG/M metagenome (GOLD analysis project Ga0207707, IMG submission 184336) | Corn rhizosphere microbial communities from Kellogg Biological Station, Michigan, USA - KBS C8-3B metaG (SPAdes) (version 2) | ecosystem: Host-associated > Plants > Roots > Rhizosphere ... | reverse complement strand
CGACGTGATCACCGCAACGATGCGCGTGCTATTGCACCATCCTCGATTTCAGGCCATCGAGTCGCTCTGGCGCGGTATCGATTTTCTCGTGCGGCACCTCGATACGAGCGAGAGCATGCACGTCTATCTCGTGGATTGTTCGCGCGAAGAGCTCGACGCCGACCTCGCGGCCGCGGATGTTGACGGTACATCGCTCTACAGACTGGTTGCTGACGCGTCTGGCGGACAACCCGCGTGGTCCCTCCTCGTCGCGGCCTACACGTTCGAGCCGAGTGATGTCGAGCTTCTCGCCAGGCTGGCGACAATCGGGCGAGCCGCGGGCGCTCCATGGCTTGCTGGCGCGCACTCCAGGTTCCTTGGTATCGACTCGTTTGCGGGGACCGACTCCGACGACTGGACCGCTGCTCGACCACCGGGTTGGGACAGCCTCCGCGCGTCGCCCGCCGCTGCCTTTCTCTCGTTGTCCGCACCTCGCTTTCTGGCGCGATTGCCATACGGGCGCCGCGGCGAAGAATGCGAGATGATCAAATTCGAGGAGCTCGGGGACGGGCGACCGGCGCACGAAGGCTTTCTCTGGGCCAACTCCGCGATCGCGTGCGCGCTGGCCATCGCCAATGGCATCGTGCACGACGGCGCGCCGGCATCGAGCGGTGAAATTGGTGGAATGCCGCTCCACGTCACGCCGATCGATGGCGAGCCAACCTCGATTCCCTGCGCGGAAACCCTGTCGACGCATTCCGACGTGCAGTCGATGCTCGACGCCGGTATTACGGCACTCACGTCTGCGCGCGACGGTGATACGCTCCTCATCCCGCGTATTCAGGCTGTTGCTTCACCCGCACGTCAGCTGTCCATTCGCACACCATCCATCTGATGTCGATCACGCAAGAACCCACGCCGCTCGAACGCGCTCCGTCTCGCTGGGCCACTGAGCCGTTCGTCATGGGAACGCCGGCACAATTCGCTCGTCTGCGCGAATGGTTGCCGGCCGTGGGATATACTGAGCCGGCGGTGTGCTCCGCGGCGAACATTCCATGGCTGGGTCGAATGCTGTCGCTGGAGTCTCCAAGGCGCACGGTGTTCAAGGCGCCTGACGACCCGCAGTCGCTGCTCGTTCTGCTCTTCCTAGACGGCGAGCACGTTCCGTGGACGACGGTTCGCCGCGTTCTCTCGGCAAATGAGCTGACGACGTTGACCGATCTGGGATTGCTGCAGCCCTCGATCCGAAACGCCGACGAATGTGTCGGCACCGTCGCTCTGTTCCCGAGTGAGAACCTGTACGTGATCTCGGACCGCCTGAAGGCGGCGGAGGCCATCGGCGAAGGGTCGCCACCCGACGTCGTCTACACGCCGATGACCGCGGAAACACACCAATTCATTGCGATGATGCCGCGGGTGCCGTGCGCGGACTATCTCGAGATGTGCGCGGGCACGGGCATCGCTGCTCTCCTTGCGGCCAAACAGTTCGCTCGGAACGCGTATTCGGCGGACATCACGGAGCGATCGACGCGGTTCGCGCGATTCAACGCAGCCTTGAACGACCTGCCCAACTTCGAAGCGGTGCAGGGCGATCTGTACGAGCCGGTAGCCGGCAAGCAGTTCGACATGATCAGCGCGCACCCGCCGTACGTGCCCGCCGAGTCGACGGAGATGGTGTTTCGCGACGGCGGCGCCGATGGCGAGCAGATCACGCGTCGCATCGTTGCCGGCTTGCCGGAGTACCTCAAGCCCGGCGGTTTGTTCTTCCTGGACTGCATGTTGACCGACCGGACGTCCGACGCGACGGAGCAGCGCCTGCGCCGGATGCTTGGTCCGGACGAGGACGAGTTCGACGTTGTCGTGTTCCGAAGCGGGATCACGGAGGCAAAGCAGTATCAGGCAAACCAACTCGCGGAGGGACGCCTGACGCCCGACGCGCTGATGCGGCAGCGGGAGTTCTTCAAGTGGGCGGGCATCGAGCACCTGGTCGGCGTTCAGGTGATCATGCAACGGCGCGCGCAGCGGCGCGCCGTGGTGACCCGCCACCACACGATCAGCGAGCACACATCGGCCGAGGACCTGTTGTGGCTGGTCCGTTACGCAAGCGAGACGGTGGAGTGGGGCCCGGACGAGACGCGACGGCTGCTCGATCTTCCGCTGCGCGCCATTCCGACCACCGAGATGCGCGTGCGATCGGTGCTCGTCGACGGCACATGGACCACGGTCGCCACGACCGTCGGCACGCTCAAGCCGTTCTCCGTCGAGGCGCCCTGTCCGTCGTGGTTTCCTGGTCTTTTGTCGCGATGCGACGGCGTCGCGACAGCACGCGAGCACCTGGCGCGTTTGCGCGCCGACGGAGTGGTGCCTTCGTCGACGACTGATGACAATTTCGCGCAACTGATTCGCGAGCTCGCGGATGTGCCGCTGCTCGAGGTGAGCGAGTTTCCGTTGCCGCGCACCGCGGGCGGCGCGGATTGGAAAAAATCGATGAACAAAACGTAGCGCTTCGCTTGACGGGTCCACGCCACACCCCCATGATTTCCGCTTGGCGCTTTCGCGGCGCAAACACACGGCATCCTGGAGCTCACCATGGCACGAGAAGGAACACAAAAGAAGCTCGAGCGCGTGCGACCTCCGCGCGTGAACATCAGCTATGACGTGGAGACGGGTGGTGCCGTCGAAACCAAGGAGCTCCCCTTCCTGATGGGAGTCCTGGCCGACTTGAGCGGCAACCCCGCCGAGGCGCTTCCACGACTCAAGGATCGCAAATTCGTCGAAGTCACGCCGGACAACTTTGACGATGTACTCAAGAGCATGAAGCCGCGCGTGCAGTTCGCGGTGGAGAACAAGCTTCAGGAAGGCGGCGGCAAGATCGGCGTCGACATCACCTTCGAGAGCATGGACGACTTTTCGCCGGACGCGGTGGCGAAGCAGGTCGGTCCCCTCAAGGAGCTGCTCGATCTTCGGACGAAGCTCGCGGACATGCGCGGCGCGCTCCAGGGGAACGACAAGCTGGAAGAGATTCTTCAGAATACTCTCAACGACGCGGACGCGATGAAGAAGCTCCAATCCGAGATCGGCGGAGGCGGCAATGGCTGAAGCCCAGGCACAAAACCAAGCGGCATCCACGTTTTCGCCCGAGCTCAACCTCCTCGACAAGATCGTCGAGGAAGGGCGCATGGGCCGCGACCAGGCCGCGAAGGAGCGAGGCAAGGACCTCGTGAAGAACTTCGTGGCCGAGGTCCTCAAGGGCACCGTCACGCTGAATCCCGACACCGAGGCGATGATCAATGCGCGCATCGCGCAGATCGATGCCCTCATCTCGGCGCAGCTGAACGAGGTGCTCCACCACCCCGACTTCCAGAAGCTCGAGGGCTCGTGGCGCGGCCTCAAGTATCTGATGAACAACAGCGAGACCGGCACGCAGCTCAAGATCAAGGTCTTCAACACCTCCAAGAAGGATCTGCTCAAGGATCTGCAGAAGGCGCCGGAGTTCGATCAGAGTGCGCTGTTCAAGAAGGTCTACGAGGAGGAGTTCGGCGTCTTCGGCGGCACCCCCTTCGGCGCCCTGCTCGGCGACTTCGAGTTCGGCAAGTCGGGCCAGGATATCGAGCTGCTCGAGAAGATCTCGCAGGTGGCGGCGGCGGCGCATGCGCCGTTCATCAGCGCGGCCAGCTCCGAGATGTTCAACATGGAGAGCTATCAGCAGCTCGACGCGCCGCGTGACATGGCGAAGGTCATGGACACGACGGAGTACGCCAAGTGGAAGGGCTTCCGCGCGACCGAAGACTCCCGCTACGTCGCGCTGACGCTGCCGCGCATTCTCATTCGCGAGCCGTACGGCAGCGCCACGGTGCCGGTTGAAGCCTTCAATTATGAAGAGGGCGTCGACGGAACGGACCACAGCAAGTACTGTTGGGCGAATGCCGCGTGGGCGCTCGGAACGCGCATCACGCAGGCGTTCGCCACATATGGATGGTGCGCGACGATCCGTGGTGTCGAGTCGGGTGGGTTGGTCGACGGGCTGCCGGTCCACAACTTCAAGACCGAATCCGGCGACATCGCCATGAAGTGCCCCACGGAAACGCCGATCTCCGATCGTCGCGAGAAGGAGCTCGCCGATCTGGGGTTCGTGCCGCTCGTCCATTGCAAGGGCACCGACTACGCCGCGTTCTTCAGCGTGCAATCGGCCCAGAAGCCCAAGATCTACGATTCGGACGCTGCCACGGCGAACGCGCGCATCTCGGCGCAGCTGCCGTATATCTTCGCGGTGTCGCGGTTCGCGCACTATCTGAAATCGATCATGCGCGACAAGATCGGTGGCTTCGCGTCGAAGGACGAGATTCAGACCTTCCTCAACAACTGGATCATCAAGTACGCGGTGGCGAACGACAATGTCGGCTTCGCGGTCAAGGCGAGCCATCCGCTGAAGGAAGCGCGTGTCGAAGTCGTGGAAGTCGCGGGCAAGCCCGGCGCGTATCGCGCCGTCGCATTCCTGCGTCCCCACTTCCAGCTCGACGAGCTGTCGATGTCGATGCGCCTCGTTGCCAATTTGCCGGCAGCGGCAGGCTGATTTCCCTCCGATGCAGGGTCACACGCGCCCGCGAATGTAATTTTTGAGTCGCGTGTGACCCCCAATACTGCGTACACGTCCCCGCCGATGTAGTATTGCGCCCACGAAGTACAACGCACGCAGCACCACCTCTACCGCTCTGAGCACGGAGAATAGGCTATGGCAGTCGACATGTTCATTAAGATCGATGATATCAAAGGCGAGTCTGTCGATAAGACCCACAAAGGAGAAATTCAGGTTCTCGCTTGGTCGTGGGGTATGACGCAGAGCGGGACGACGCACGACGGCCCAGGAGGCGGCGCCGGCAAAGTGAACGTCCAGGACATCTCGTTCACGAAGTACATCGACTCCTCTTCTCCCGTTTTGATGCAGGGCTGCTGTACCGGCAAGCATTTCAAGAAGGTGACTCTGACGGTTCGCAAGGCGGGCGACCAGCCGCTCGAGTACCTGAAGATCAAGCTCACCGAGATCCTGATCTCGTCCATCTCCACGGGCGGATCGGGCGGAGAAGACCGGCTCACGGAGAACGTGACGCTGAACTTTTCCAAGTTCGAGCTCGACTACACGCCGCAGAAAGCCGACGGCACGGGCGACGCCGCGGTCTCCGCGTCGTTCGATATTGCGGCGAACGCGAAGGCTTGATGAACGCCCGTCAGCTTTTTCAAGCTGGACGGCTTGACGAAGCGATCGACGCGTTGGGCGCCGAGGTTCGGGACAACCCGACCGACGCCCAACGCCGGGCATTTCTCTTCGAATTGCTGTGTTTCGCAGGCCAGTACGAGCGCGCTGAAAAGCACCTGAACGTCTTGGGCTCCGGCGGACGGAACGCCGAGATGGGCGCGCTGCTCTACCACGCCGCGCTCCACGCGGAACGTCTTCGCCAGGACATGTTCGAGAAGCAAAGCTTTCCCGTGAGCTCGGCGAAGGTGGTTGGCGGCACGATCAACGGGCAGCCGTTCGAGACCATCACCGACGGCGATCCGCGCATCGGACCGCGCCTCGAGGTCTTCGCCGCGGGCCAGTACATGTGGCTCCCGTTCGAGCACATCGATTCCGTCAAGTGCCAAGCGCCAAAGCAGCTCCGCGATTTGCTCTGGGCGCCGGCCATCGTTCGCCCCGCGGAAACGTTCAAAGGCCTCGAGATGGGCGAAGCGATGCTCCCCGCGATCGCGCCCCTCACCTGGCGAGATCCTGATCCCGAAGTCCGCCTGGGCCGCAAGACGAATTGGGCCGAGGTGTCGGACGGCGACCAGGCGCCGGTCGGACAGAAGATGCTGCTCGTCGACGATGAGGAGTTTCCGATCCTGGAACTGCGCGAGCTCGAGATCACGCACGTTCCGGCGTCGTCGTAGGCTGCGTCATGTCGTTGCGCGATGAGCTGTTGAAACCGATCCCCGGGGCGAACCCCGGCGGCGTCGACCTGCGGTACGACCCCCTCTACGACAAGCTCAAGGAAGCGCGTCGCGAAGATGACGACGCCCCCCAGGGGGAATGGGCCACCGCGCGCAAGATCGCGGACTGGCCGAACGTGATCAAACTGTCCAAGGAAATCCTCTCCGGAAAATCCAAGGACCTCCAGATCGCGGCGTGGCTCACCGAAGCGCTCCTCCGCCGCGAAGGCTTCGCTGGACTCAATTCCGGCCTCGACGTCCTCGTTGGCCTCGTCGATGAGCACTGGGACCACATCTTCCCTGAAATCGATGACGGCGATGCGGAGATGCGTGCGTCGCCGCTCGCCTGGTTGGGAAGCAAGCTGGATTTGTCCGTGCAGATGACGGGGCTGGATCGCTCCGGCTATACGTTCGTCCAGCATCGCGACGCGAAGCTCATTCCGACCGAAGCTGCCGCTGGGGAAAGCGACCAACAGGCAGCAGTCCGCCAGTCGGCCATCCAGGCGGGAAAGCCGACGCCGGAGCAGATCGAAGCGGCGTTCACCGCGACGGAAAAGCCGTGGCTGCGCTCACTCGTTGCCGACATCGATGGATCGTTGGCGACGCTCGAAAAGCTCGACACGCTTTCCGGCGACAAATTCGGTGACGTCGCACCGTCGTACTCGAGATTGCGCGAGGCGATCATCGAGGTGCAACGAACCGCGGCGCAGCAACTCAAGCGCAAGCTCGAGCTCGACCCCGATCCGATCGAGCTCACGGCCGCCGAGCCGACGTCGACGTCCGGAACCACGACGGGATCGGCTGCCGCGGCGTCCGGTCCGCTCGCGCCTGAACCGACATCGCGCGACGACGCCACGTCAAGGATCGTCAGCGCCGCGCGATACCTGCGCCGCAACGATCCGTTCAATCCCGCGGCGTATCTGCTGCTCCGCGGCCTTCGATGGGGTGAGCTACGCGCGAGCGCCGTCCTCGATCCCAAGCTGCTCGAGGCGCCGCCAACCAACGTCCGCACCGCACTGAAAGGCCTGCTGCTCGACTCGAAGTGGCCAGAGCTGCTCGAGGCCTGTGAAGGCGTGATGGGCACGGGCCAGGGACGCGGGTGGCTCGACCTGCAGCGTTATGCGCTCACGGCCTGCGACGCCCTGGGCGGCGACTATTTCGCCGTGGGAACGGCCATGCGCGGCGCGCTACGCAGCCTGCTCGCCGATCTGCCGCAGCTGCTCGACATGACGCTCATGGACGACACGCCGACGGCGAACGCGGAGACCCGCTCGTGGTTGCGCGCGAACATCGTCCGCGAGCACGAAGCCGCGTCGCACGCCCCCGAAGGCGATGGCGCCGTCGCCGCGGACGTTCCGGAGGACAACGCGGAGTCGCGGATCCGCGATCCATTCGCGCTCGCCGCGGCCGAAGCACGCGCCGGCCGCGTCGATCGAGCGATTTCCTTGCTCACGCTCGCGGCCGCGCGCGAGAAGACGGCCCGCGGCCGCTTTCTCGTGCAGACGCAGCTCGCCAAGATCATGGTGGACGCCGGTCACGAGGCGATCGCGACGCCAATTCTCGAACAGCTGATCGCGGCCGTCGATTCGCACCAACTCGAGCAGTGGGAGTCCGGCGAGCTCGCCGCCGCGCCGATGACGTTGATGTATCGCGTGCTCACGAAGACGCAGGAAGACGAGTCGACGCGCCAGAGCCTCTATCTTCGCATCTGCAAGCTCGATCCAATTCAGGCGATCAGCCTCACGCAGTCCTGATCATGGCAAAGCAAGAGATCGAGCGGACCGTTCAACCGTCGGTACTCGATCGGTTGACGGACGAGGATCCGCGAGGCCTCGCCGATCCGCGCGTGAGCTATACCGAGTCCGTGCAGACCTTCAAGACGTCCGTTCGCCGAGATCTCGAATGGTTGCTCAACTGCCGCCGAACGCCCAATCCCGCGCCAGAGAGCTTCGAAGAGCTTCGCACGTCGCTGTTCCACTACGGCATCGTCGACGTGACGTCGATTGGCGAGGGTGGCGACTCGCGTGAGCGGCTGCTGAAGGAAGTCGAGGACTCGCTCGTGATGTTCGAGCCTCGCCTCGCGAACTTGCGGGTTTCGCTCGTGGAACAAGAGGGCGAATCGCACCGGCGCGAGTTGCACTTCGTCGTTGAAGGAACGCTGCGCCTCGACCCCACGCCGGAACAGGTCGCATTCGACACCGTGCTGCATTTCTCGACGGGTGAGATCGACGTCGCGGGGGCCAAGAATGCGTGAAGAGTTGCTGCACTATTACGAGCGGGAGCTCACGTTCCTGCGCCGCATGGGCGCGGAGTTCGCGCAGCGCTATCCGAAGGTGGCCGGACGGCTCATGCTCGAGCCGAACAAATGCGAGGATCCGCACGTCGAGCGTATGCTCGAGGCATTCGCGTTTCTCGCAGCGCGCGTGCACCTCCGCATCGACGACGATGTTCCCGAGATCAGCGAGACGCTGCTCAACATCGTCTACCCGCACTACGTGCGGCCGATTCCGGCGATGTCCATCGTCGAGATGCGGCTCGATCCCGAGCAGGGCAAGCTCGCCACGGGCTATCCCGTGCCCCGCGGCACGATGCTCTATTCGCGTCCGGTGGACGGCGTGCCCTGCAAGTTCCAGAGCTGCTATGACGTCACGCTGTGGCCGATCGACGTCACCGCGGTGCAATGGACGACACCCGATCGCCTCCGGCCTCCCGCGCGATTGGGTGATGCCGTCGCGCTGCTTCGGATCGAGCTGCGCTGTCATCCCGATGTGACCTTCGCGAAGCTCGGTGCGAAGTCGCTTCGATTTCATCTCGACGGAGCAGGAAACCTCACGGCCGCGCTCTACGAGCTGTTGAACACCAGCGATCGCGACATCGTGGTCCGCGAGCTGCCGGCGACGACGAAGAGTGCCGCGTCGGCGAAGATGGTCACGCTGCCGGCATCGTCGCTCCAGCCGGCAGGCCTCGGGCCAAACGAAGGCATGCTGCCGTATCCGGGTCGGTCGTTCGAGGGATATCGGCTGCTGCAGGAGTACTTCGCGTTCCCCGAGAAGTACCTGTTCCTCGATCTCGCCGGCTTCGACCAGGTTGCCGCCGCGGGAATGGGCAGCGCCATCGAAGTGCTCATTCCGGTGCCCGCGTACGAACGCTCCGAGTGGCGCCCGATGCTCGAAAGCGGCGTCACGGCATCCACGCTGCGGCTTGGGTGCACGCCGATTGTGAACCTGTTTCCGCATGTCGGCGAGCCGGTGTTGCTCACGCAGCGCAAACCCGACTACGCGCTCATCGCCGACGCGCGTCGCAGGCTGACGACCGAAATATTCTCGGTCGACGACGTCGTTGCCGTAACGCCGGACGCCGATCGCCCGCTCCGCTTCCGGCCGTTTTACGCGCCGTCGCGCGCGGCACGCCAGGGCGCGCGCACCGATGACGACGAGCGGAATCAGAACCACGCGGCGGAGCTCTACTGGCTTTCCAAACGCCGGCCGAGCGGCTGGCGCAGCGACGATGGGACCGATGTGCTGTTGTCGTTCGTCGATCGATCCGGCCGCACGGCGTATCCGGACCAGGACGCGGTGACCGCACGTCTGACGTGCTTCAACAGCGATCTTCCGAGCCGCCTTCCCTTCGGCAACCCCGGAGGCGATTTCGAGCTCGATGGCGGTGGACCCATTCGCGAGATCGTCGCGCTCTCGAAGCCGACGCGCGTGATTCAGCCGCCGTTGGGCAATGGCCAGACGTGGCGGCTCGTCTCGCAGTTGTCGCTCAACTATCTGTCGCTCGTCGAATCCGGCGAAGAAGCGCTGCGCGAGACACTGCGCCTCTACGACTTCGCCGACTCACCGAGTGCGCGAAAGCAGATCGATGGAATCACGTCGGTGAAAAGCGGCCCGACGTTCGCGCGCATTCTCACGGAGCACGGTCTGACGTTCGCACGCGGCAGGCGCGTGGAGATGGAGCTCGACGAAGATCAGTTCACCGGCGGCGGCATCTTCCTGCTCGGCACGGTGCTGGAGCGGTTCATCGGCCTGTACGCCTCGATCAACAGCTTCACGGTGCTCGCGGCAAAGTCGAGGCAGCGCAAGCGTCCGGTCTACGAATGGCCGGCGCGCGCCGGATGGAAGCCGCTGCTATGACGATCGATCCGAAGTTGCTCGGGCCGCTGCTCGACGAGCCGCAGGTGTTCGACTTCTTTCAGGCGGTGTCGCTGCTGGAACAGCTGCGGCCCGAGCGCTCGCCGGTCGGCGAATTCGGTGATCCCGGCGACGAGGTCGTCCGATTCGTGACGCCGACGTCCGTTGGGTTTCCGGCGAGTGAGATCGCTTCGCTCGAAGATTCGAAGTACGACGAACCTGCGCGCATGACGGTGAACTTCCTCGGCCTCACCGGGCCGCAGGGAATGCTCCCGCTCGAGTACTCGCTCCATGTCGCCCGGCGCGTCCGCGCGGGCGATCGCGCGATGAAGGATTTCCTCGGCCTATTCGAGCACCGCATGATCTCGCTGTTCTACCGGGCGTGGACCAAGTCGCATGCGGCTGTGCGCTTCCAGGGGGCGAGTGACGGCACGAGTGAATCCGAGGATCAGCTCGCCGCACCTCCGCAGCGCGATTCGCTGACAGCGCAGCTCCTCGCGATTCTCGGTCTGGATCTGCCGGCGCTTGGTGGCCGGCTCGCGATTCCGGACGAGTCGCTGCTCTATTACGCCGGTTTGCTCTCGATGTCGTCGCGCTCCGCGGCGGGCCTGGAGCAACTCGTGTCGGACTACTTCGATGTGCCGTGCGAGGTAGAGCAGTTCGTTGGAGCATGGTATCCGCTGGATCGATCGGCGCAGACCGCGCTTGGCGAGGGCGGCGCGCTCGGGGACGGCGCGGTGGCTGGCGATGAAGTGTGGGACCAGCAGGGCCGCGTCCGGGTTCGCATCGGTCCGCTCACGCGGCACAGGTACGACGAGTTTCTGCCCGGGGGTGAGCTGCACGACGCCCTTCGCTCCTTGACGCGCTTTTTCGCCAACGACCAATTCGACTTCGAGATCCAGCTCGTGCTCGCACGCGACGAGGCGCCGCCGTGCCGCCTCGACGCCGATACGGCTCCGCTGCCGCTGGGCTGGGCAACGTGGCTTCGGACGACGCCGCTCGATCGGGATCCGGATGACGCGCTGTTCGCGTTGTAGTTAGGGTCATCCCGAGCCCTACGTCGCTTGCGCTCCTCAGGGCAGGCTTCGCGAGGGATCTGCACTTGTTGTCATCCCGAGCTTCGCGAGGGATCTGCACTTCCGTAGTTCGTTCACGCCGTACCCGACCACTCTTCCGCAGCAAAGAGGCGTTGCAATGGCTGTCAATCTCCGAGCCCTCATTGGTAAGCTGAATCACACGACGCGAAGCGCCGTCGAGGCGGCGGCGGGTCTGTGTCTCTCGCGAACGCACTACGACGTCGAGGTCGAGCATTATCTCATGAAGCTGCTCGACAGCACCGACAACGACTTCGCCGCCATCATCAAGCAGTATGGCATCGATCGGTCGCGGCTCGCGTCGGAGCTGTCGAAGAGCCTCGACCACCTCAAGACCGGCAACGCCCGCACGCCGGCGATGAGCCCCCACATCGCCAGGATGCTCGACGAGGCGTGGACGATCGGCTCGCTCGACTTCGGCGCGATGCAGGTGCGCACCGGACATACGATCATCGCGCTCCTCGCCGACGAAGAGCTGGGGCGCCTCGTGAAAGACGTCAGCCGCGAGCTGACCAAGATTCCCGTCGAGACGCTCAGGAAGGATCTCGCCGCCATCACCGCCGACTCGGCTGAAGAGACGCAGACTGCGTACGCCTCCGCGGGTGGCAGCGCGGCACCAGCGGCGGATGGATCCCGCCCAGCCGGAGCCGGTGGTGGCAAGCAGCCGAACCTCGACGCGTACACGGTGAACCTCACCGAGCGCGCGAAACAGGGAAAGATCGACGCCGTGCTCGGCCGCGATTTCGAGATTCGTCAGGTCGTCGACATTCTGCTGCGTCGCCGGCAGAACAATCCGATCCTCGTCGGTGAAGCGGGCGTCGGCAAGACGGCCGTCGTCGAAGGTTTCGCGCTGCGCATCGCTCAGGGCGACGTTCCGCCGCCGCTGCGCAACGTCACCCTTCGGTCGCTCGATCTCGCGCTGCTCCAGGCGGGCGCCGGCGTGAAGGGGGAATTCGAGAATCGTTTGAAAGGCTTGATCGAAGAGGTGAAGAACTCGCCGACGCCGATCATCCTCTTCATCGACGAAGCGCACACGATGATCGGCGCCGGTGGCGCCGCCGGACAGAACGACGCGGCCAATCTGCTCAAGCCGGCGCTCGCGCGCGGCGAGCTGCGGACGATGGCCGCGACGACGTGGAGCGAATACAAGAAGTACTTCGAGAAAGATCCAGCGCTCTCGCGCCGCTTCCAACTCGTGAAGGTCGAGGAGCCGAGTGAGGACGTCTGCCTGCAGATGATGCGCGGCATTCTTGGATCGCTCGAAAAACATCACAACGTTCGCATTCTCGACAGCGGCCTTGATGCCGCCGTGCGCCTTTCACATCGCTATCTCGCCGACCGCCAGTTGCCCGACAAAGCGGTGAGCATTCTCGACACCGCGTGCGCCAAGCTCGCGCTGGGGCAGAGCGCGACGCCGTCCGCGGTCGAAGACGCGCAGCGCCGGCTCGACGATCTTGCCGTGCAGAAGCGCGTGCTCGAGCGCGAAGCGGCCGTTGGGGCCAACCACGACGACCGGCTGGCCGAAATCGACGTCGAGCGCGCGAAGACTGAGGAATCGCTCAAGACGCTCACCGAACGCTGGGAGAAAGAGAAGGGCATGGTCACGGAGCTTCGCGATCTTCGCCAGAAGCTCGAGGAGCATCATGCCGGCAGCAAGAAGCAGGACGACGCGGCGTCGTTGCGCGAGCGATTGGTCGTGCTCGAGGCCGAGCTCGAGCAACTGCAGGGCGAGACACCGCTGATGCGCGTCTGCGTGGATGCGTCCATCATCGGCGAAGTGCTCTCGAGCTGGACGGGCATTCCCGTCGGCAAGATGATGCGCGACGAGATGAGCACCATCCTCGAGCTCGAGAAGTCCCTCGGCGCTCGCGTGATCGGCCAGGGCACCGCGCTCGAGCAGATCAGCCGCCGCGTTCGCACATCGAAAGCCGGCATCGAAGATCCGCAGAAGCCAAAGGGCGTGTTCATGCTCGTCGGACCGTCCGGCGTCGGCAAAACAGAAACCGCGCTCGCGATCTCCGACCTGCTCTATGGCGGTGAGCAGAACCTCATCACGATCAACATGTCGGAGTTCCAGGAGGCGCACACCGTGTCGACGCTCAAGGGCTCACCGCCAGGGTACGTCGGCTACGGCGAGGGTGGTGTGCTCACGGAAGCGGTTCGTCGGCGCCCGTATTCTGTCGTCCTCCTCGATGAAGTCGAGAAAGCGCATCCGGACGTGCTCGAGCTCTTCTTCCAGGTCTTCGACAAGGGGCGGATGGAAGATGGCGAAGGCCGTGAGATCGATTTCAAGAACACGATCATCATTCTCACGACGAACGCCGGCACCGATACGATCATGAAGCTCACGGCCGATCCGGAGACGGCGCCGTCGGCCGAAGGACTCGTCAAGGCGCTCAAGCCGGAGCTCGACAAGACGTTCAAACCGGCGTTCCTCGGCCGCATGGTCATCATTCCGTACTTCCCGGTGCGCGACGAGAATCTGAAGCAGATCGTGCGCCTCAAGATGAACAAGGTTCGCCGGCGTATTGATGAAACGCACAAGGTCGAGCTGAAGTATGGCGATGATGTGGTCAACGCGGTCGCGGCGCGGTGCACGGAAGTCGAGAGTGGCGCGCGCAACGTCGACAACATTCTGACCAACACACTGTTGCCCGAGATCTCGCTGCACATTCTCGGAGCGATGGCGAGCGGCGCGGGCGTCGGCGCCATCACCGTTGGTGTCGCAAACGACGGCGCGCTCACGTATCACGTCGCCGCGCCCGTCGTGGCGCCGAAAGGCCGCGGCGTGCCGTCGTCATCGGCCTCATTGTCGTCAGCGCGGTCCGGGGGAGAAGCCGCCCCTGTCGCTTAAGAAAGGAGCAATCTCGTGGCAATAGCGCAGGCGAAACGTCCGATCCGGCTCACAACGCCGCTCGGAGGCGACACGCTGGTGATCGAGAAGTTGACGGGAGCGGAGCACGTATCGCGGCCATTCGAGTTCTCTCTCGAGCTGTTATCCAGTGATGCCGCGATCGACGCGACGAGGCTCCTGCGAAAGCCCGTCGGCATCACCGTCGAGCTGGAGAGCGGCGGCCAGCGGTATTTCCACGGATGGGTGCGCCGCTTCGTGCAGCTGGGGCGCGACGACGACCAACTCGTCGCGTACCAGGCGGAGATCGTGCCGTGGTTCTGGTTTCTCTCCACCACGTCGAATTGCCGCATCTTTCAGCAGATGTCGGTGCCCGACATCGTGAAGAAGATCTTCGGCGATCGGTCGATGACCGATTACAAGATGTCGTTGAGCGGTTCGTATTCACCGCGCGAGTATTGCGTGCAATACCGCGAGACGGACATGGACTTCGTGGCTCGTCTCCTCGAGGAGGAAGGCATCTTCTACTACTTCGAGCATGCCGCGGGCAAGCACACGATGGTCATCGGCGACTCGCCGAGCGCGATCAAGAGTGGTCCGCTCGCGAAGATGTCGGCTGCCTCGAGTGGTCCCGGCACGTTCGGGCATGAGTACATCGTAGCGCTCGAGCTGGGGAGTGCGTTCTTCTCCGGCTCCGTGGGGCTGGACGATTACAACATGGAGACGCCCTCGCTGAATCTGCTCCAGAAGAGCAACACCACGATCAAGGGCGTGGACAACTCGGCGTTCAAACTCTTCGACTATCCGGGCAAGTATGCCAAGGTGAACGAGGGTGAACGCTATGCGCGCCTCCGGATGGAGGAGCAAGAAGCATCGAACGCCACGGTGGCCGGCACGGCGATGGGTGCCGCGCTGGCGTGCGGTACCAAAGTCGAAGTCGCGGACTTCTATCGTCGCGACGCGAACAAGCCCTATCTCGTGACGAGCGTCGAGCACGCGGCGACCAACGCGAGCTTCCGCAGTGCGACGTCGGGCACCGATTACACGTTCGTGCAGTCATTCGTGGGCATACCCGCGACCGTCGTCTACCGTCCGCCACGCATCACTCCAAAGGCGATCGTCAGGGGCGTGCAGACGGCCGTCGTCGTCGGTCCGGCCGGCGAAGAGATCTACGTCGACAAATACGGGCGAGTGAAGGTGCAGTTTTTCTGGGATCAGGAAGGCCAGAAGAACGAGCACAGCTCCTGCTACATTCGCGTCGCCACCGCGTGGGCGGGCAAGCAGTGGGGAGCCATTCACATTCCGCGCATCGGGCAGGAGGTCATTGTCGACTTCCTCGAGGGCGATCCGGACCGTCCCATCATCGTCGGCCGCGTCTACAACGCCGAGCAGATGCCGCCCTATGAACTACCGGCGAACAAGACCCAGAGCGGTGTGAAGTCGCGGAGCTCGATGGGCGGCGGTGCGGCTGACTTCAACGAGCTGCGGTTCGGCGACATGAAAGGCTCGGAGCAGATTCTGCTCCACGCACAGAAACTCTTCGATGTCGAGGTCGAGGCTGACGAGACGCACTGGGTCGGGCATGATCGAACGAAAACCATCGATCACGACGAGACGGTGCACGTCAAACACGATCGCACCGAAACCGTCGACAACAACGAGACGATCACGATCAACGGCGCGCGCAGCGAGACAGTCGCCAAGGACGAGACGATCACGATCAATGGCGCGCGCACGGAGACGGTCGCGAAGGATGAAAGCGTGACGATCGACGGCGCCCGGACCGCGACGATTGCGAAGGACGTCGCCGAGTCGATCGGGGGCGCGGCAACGCAGGACATCGGCAAGGATCAGACGATCACGGTTGGCGGCGCACTGACGCACGATGTGAAGAAGGATCGAGCCGTCACGGTCACCGGCGCCGACAGCCTGTCGGTCAAGAAAGGCCTTTCCGTCGACGCCCTGTCGCTCGCGATGGAAGGGAAAACCAGCTTCGAGCTCAAAGTCGGGTCGAACAGCATCAAGATCGATCAGAGCGGCATCACGATCAAAGGCATGACAGTGAAGATCGAGGGCACGGTGATGACCGAGGTGAAGGGCATGCTGACGAACGTGAAGGCGGACACGATGCTGACGGTGAAGGGTGCCGTCACCATGATCAACTGACCGGCGAGAGACCATGACTGCTCCAGCCGGCGCTCAGTCGCCATACAGTCCGCAAGCTCCGTCGCGACGCACGACGGCGGATATCTGTGCCGTCGCCGATCTGGGCGACGAAGCAAGCGCGTTGCTCAACGGCGCCGCGGCGCCACCTTCACCGAAGGATTTCATCGCGCGGCTCGTCGCGGCGAATCTGCACATCGACGCCGTCCGCTTTCTCGCGCATGCACTGCCGCGCCGCGAGTGCGTGTGGTGGGCGTGGGTGTGCGCGCGCAAAGTTGCCGGTGCTGAACCGCCGTTGCCGATCAAAAACGCGCTCGACGCGACCGAACGGTGGATCGTGCAGCCGACGGAAGAGCACCGGCGCGCGGCGCTCACCTTCGGCGAGCTCGCCGATTTCGGCACGCCGGCGGGCTGCGCCGCGCTCGCGGCATTCATGACTGGCGGAAGTCTCGGTCCTCCCGAGGCGCCCGTCATTCCGCCGGGCGAATTCATGACGGCGAAAGCGGTCTCCGGCAGCGTGACGCTCTCCGCCGTAGCGAAGGAACCCGATCTCGCGCCGGAGAAGTTCGCCGAATTCCTGACCCTCGGTCTCGAGGTGGCGGACCGCACGAAGTTGTGGGCCGCGTGATCACATGAGTATCTACTAATGGGCCAACCCGCCGCTCGCGTCTCCGACATGCACGTGTGTCCAATGGTGACGGGCATCGTGCCGCACGTCGGAGGGCCAATCCTTCCACCGGGCGCGCCGACGGTTCTGATTGCCGGCCTTCCCGCGGCGAACGTCGGCACGATGTGCACGTGCGTCGGTCCGCCGGATGTGATTGCGATGGGTTCACCCACGGTGATGATCGGCGGCACGCCGGCCGCGAGAATGGGTGATGTCACCGCGCATGGCGGCTCGATCATCCTCGGCGCGCCGACGGTGTTGATCGGCTAGACGTCATCCCGAGCCCTTCGTCGCTGGCGCTCCTCGAGGGCGGGCTGCGCGAGGGATCTGCGCTTCGCGAGTGTGGCGTTGACGGTTTTGCGTCGGGTGTTTGCAGTGAGCACTCCGAGCTCGGAACCGCAAACTGTGAACTCCAAACACGTTCGCGCCCTCCCGACAAACTAAGAGATTGCCGATAAGCGGACTCTTCTCCCCCGCGTCTATGGGCACGCAGCCTGCGACGATTTTCTCGAGGTCGTGAAGCCGTCACTCCGACGCGCGGCACGGACCCAAACGGGAGGAATCGACCATGGCGCACGATCACAGCTTCGACTGCCGCCAGTGCGGCGCCCACCTCGACTCGCAAGAAGAGCTGAACCGCCACATCCGCGAGAACCACTCGGCGCAAGCCGGCCAACAATCCCGAGGGTCGTCACAGTCGCAGAGCTCGAATCCGTCGTCGCGACGCCCCGACGACTCGGGCCGACTGTAAACTGACGGCAAGCACGGCCGCCCAGGTTCGCATCGCGCGAACCTGGACGGCTACACCGATGATGACGCGATCAACTCTCGCGTAGCGCGACCATCGGATCGACGCGACTCGCGCGACGAGCCGGAATCAAACACGCCGCGACGGCGACGCCGCCCAACAACATTCCCACCAGCCAATAAGTCCCCGGGTCGGTTGGGCTGATCTCGAACAACATCTTTCCCAACACGCGCGTCACCGCGAATGCCGCGACGAGTCCGATCGCGATGCCGGGAACCGCGATGGCAAGCGTACGACGCACGACGAGCCACGCGACGCGCTCTCCCGTTGCGCCGAGCGCCAAACGCACGCCGATCTCGTGCGTGCGTTCGGCGACCGCGTACGCAAGCACGCCGTAGATGCCCACGGCCGCGAGCACCACCGACAGCACCGCGAACACCGCGATGAGTCGCGCTTGAAACGCCGGCTCCGCGATCATCAGCGAGAACACCGACTGCATCGTTGCAATCGATCCGACGGGCTGAAGCGGATCGACCGAGTGAAGCACCGTGCGAATGGCGCGCTCGACTGGCGCGGCGTTTCCAGGCACGCGCACGGCGAACGCGAGATGACTGAGCATGAACGGCGCGTTCGATTGCGCCAGGGGCAGATAAACAGCCGGCATCGTCGACTTCACATCAAATTGTCGAATGTCCTCGACGATGCCGACGATCGTGATCCAGTCGCCAATGCCCGGCTTGTCTTCCATGCTGATCCGTTGCCCGATCGCGTTGCCGCTTGGCCACAGCCGCTCGGCGACCGAGCGGCCGATGATGGCGACGGCCGGTGCGCTCGCGTCGTCGCGCTCGGTGAACGCTCGACCTTCGCGAACGCGAATGCCCATCACGCGAAAGTAGTCTGGCGTGACGCTCGGCTTCAACACGATCAAATCGTGCGGAAGCTTTCGGCCGTCGGCGAGTTGGAAGTCGCCCATGACGAAGGACCGGCTGAGTGGCCGCCAATTCACCACCGCCACATCGGTCACGCCTGGAAGTCGTGCGAGCTCCGCCGTCGTGCGCTGTCGAAATTCTTGCATCGACTGCGTCGTGGGATACCGATCGTTGGTGAGGTCGACCGCGAAGGTCACGAGGTTTCGCGAATCGAACCCGAGATCGACCGATCGAAGCCGGAGAAAACTGCGCATCAGCAGTCCCGCGCCGATGAGCAGCAAGACCGCGAGCGCGCACTCGGCCGTGACGAGAATGTGCCGGAGCCGTGTTCGTGCAACGCCGGCGGTGCCGTGCGCGGCGGCTAACCATCCGCGGAGATCACGGCGCGTTGCGTGGAGCGCCGGCACGATGCCGAAACCGATGCCCGCCACGACGCACGCGAGTGCCGTAGCGACGAGCACGGTCGCATCGAGATGAATCTCACCAGTGCGCGGCAGTAACCCCTGCGGCGCCATCGCCAAGAGAATGCGTACGCCCGCCGCGGCGATGACGAGTCCCAGCAGACCGCCCGCGAACGCGAGCACCAGACTCTCGGTGAGCAGTTGTCGCACGAGGCGCGGCCGCTCGGCGCCGATCGCCGCGCGAATGCCGATCTCGTGCTGGCGCGTCGACGCGCGCATCAAGAGCAGGTTCGCGACGTTGGCGCACCCGATCAGCAGCACGAATGCAACCGAGCCAGCAAAGATGAGAAGCGACCGCTGGACGTTGCCGACGACACGCTGCTTGAGCGGAATGACGGCGCTCACTCTGCGCGCGACCGGCTCGCTGGATTGGTCGCGGTCGTCGGCCTGCGTGAAGGCATCGAGCTCGCGCAGCGCGGCATCCGGCGTGGCGCCAGCGGCCAGCCGAGCGAGCACGGGGCGAATTGCGACGCGATGTGGGTCGTAGACGTAGTGAGTGGGAAACCAGAGCTGCGCACCCGACGGAAAATCGAAACCCCCCGGCATGATGCCGATGATCGTGCGCCGTTCGCCATCCAGATCGAGCGTGCGTCCAATCGCCTGCGGATCCGCCGAGAAGCGGTCGCGCCAGATGGCGTCGCTGATTATGACGGTCTTGTTCGCACCGGTGTGATCGTCGGCCGTGAACGCGCGTCCGATCGCGGGCGCCACGCCGAGCACGGCGAAAAAGTCTTGTGTGACCGCGACAGTGCTGATGCGGGCGGGCTCGCCGGCGCGGGTCAGCGTCGCGGGAAACGCGTTGTAGCTCGTCGTCGACTCGAAGGCGCGCGTCGCTTTTCGGTACGAGTCGTATTGTCCGTCGAACATTCCCGGCTGATTGCTCAACATGCCGGTGGGTGGTATGTGCGACACGATGAAGAGTCGCCCGGGGTCGCGGAATGGCAGCGGTCGCAGCAGAATGGCGTTCACGATCGTGAACATCGCCGTGTTCGCACCGATGGCGAGCGCGAACGTGAGGACCGCGGCCGAAGTAAATCCTGGCGACCGGCGCAACGTGCGAATGGCGTAGTGCACGTCCTGCCGAAGCCGGTCGAGCCACACGCCGCCCCACGTTTCGCGTGTCGTTTCCTTCACGCGGCCCACGTTGCCGAACTCGCGGCGCGCCGAGGCGGCGGCGTCGTCGGGCGATTCGCCGCGTGCGATGCGTTCCGCCACGGCCATCGCGAAGTGAGCGCGAATCTCTTCATCGAGCTCTGCGTCGCGGACATCACGACCGCGTCGATTCCAGGGAAGTCTCATGTTTCACCTTCCGTCAGCGGTGGCTGCATGACGCCCGCGATCGCTTGGGAGATCTGTTCCCATCGTGATCGCTCCGCGGCGAGTTGTTTTCGCCCCGCGGCGGTGAGCTTGTAGACGCGAACGCGTTGCTTGTTCTCCGAGACGTCCCACGCCGCGCTGATCCATTTCTTTCGCTCGAGGCGGTGCAGGGCAGGGTAGAGCGATCCGGTGTCGACGCGCAGCACGTCATTCGAGCTCGCTCGAATCATTTGCGCGATGCCATAGCCGTGGCGTGGACCCCATCGCAGTGTTTGGAGAACGATGAAGTCGAGCGTCCCTTGGAGGAGATCCACTGAGGGAAGAGGGAAGGGGGAACGGGGAAGCGGGGAGAAGCGGGGAGAAGCGGTTCGGGGGATGAGGGATGTAGATCATCTACATGCTCGGGACGTAGAGTGTCTACATCCACGGCGCCAGTCAAGGCTGACGTGGCGGACGAGACCGCCAACGCGACAGGATGTTCGTACGTATCCCTATCTCAGCATGCGACTTCGGCCGATTGGAATCCGGCCAAAACCGGCTGGACTGGCGCCCTCCCACGGGACAAGTTTCGAGACCCCGCGGACCCGCTTTCCCGGGTTCGCTTCCCCCCGCTTCCCGCTTCCCTCTTCCCCCTTCCCTCAGCGTGTCTTCTCCCGCCAAAACCACTCGTCGCACGCAGGCGTATACGCCGCCGAAGGCCGAGGCCGCCCGATCGCCTGTTGCCAACCGGTTTCTTCCGGCGCTCGTGCTGCTGTTCATCGGCAGCGGCTGCGCTGCGCTGATCTACGAGATCGTCTGGTTCCAGCTGCTCAGCCTGATCGTCGGGTCGTCGGCGGTATCGATGGGCGTGCTCCTCGGCACGTTCATGGGCGGCATGTGCATCGGCAGCCTCTTCCTCTCGAAATACATCTCGCGACGACAGCATCCGCTGCGCGTGTACGCGATGCTCGAGGGCGCCATCGCGGTGTTCGGGCTCCTCGTGTTGTGGGGGCTCCCATACGCCGGTGATCTCTATTTCGGGATCGCAGTCCACGGCATGAGCGGCGTGTTCCTGCGCGGACTGTTCTGCGCGATCTGCTTGCTGCCGCCGACGCTCCTCATGGGCGCGACGCTGCCGGCAATCGCTCGCTGGGTGGAGACGTCGAAGGAAGGCGTCGCATGGCTCGGCTTCTTCTACGGCGGCAACATCGCCGGTGCGGTGTTCGGCTGCCTGCTCGCGGGCTTCTATCTGCTTCGCGTTCACGACATGGCCGTCGCGACGTATGTCGCGGTGGCGATCGACATCGTGGTCGCGCTGGCGAGCCTCGCGCTCGCGAAAGTAACGCATCACGAGGCGACGACGGATGACGATGACGAGGCTGATGCGAAGAATGCGAAGCCTTGGTCGATCCCCTCGGGGGCATGGCCGATCTACATCACGATCGCATTGTCCGGCGCGACGGCACTCGCCGCCGAAGCGGTGTGGACGCGCCTGCTGTCGCTGCTGCTTGGCGCCACGACGTACACGTTCTCCCTCATCCTCGCCGCGTTCCTCACGGGACTCGGCATCGGCAGCAGCGTCGGCTCGATGCTCGCGCGCCAGCTCTCGAATCCCAAGACCGCGCTCGGCGTGTGTCAGCTGCTCCTCACCGCCGCGATCGCGTGGGCTGCGTACACGATGATGGCGCAGCTTCCATATTGGCCGATCACGCCGGGCCTTTCACCGGATCCGACGAATCAGTTCCAGATCGACATCGTGCGTTGTCTCTGGACCGTGCTTCCCGCGGCGTGCCTCTGGGGCGCGAGCTTCCCGCTTGCGCTCGCGGCCGTTGGCGAAGGAGAAGGCGACCCTGGCAAGCTTGTGGGCACGGTATACGCCGCGAATACCATCGGCGGCATCGTTGGCGCGCTGTTCGGCAGCCTCCTGGTGATTGCGTGGCTCGGATCCCAGGCCGCTGAGAGAATTCTCATTGGTGCGGCGGCAATCAGCGCGATCGTGATCTTCCTGCCCACGGCCACGACGGCAACGTCGAAGGCGATGGGCAAGATGCAGCGCGTGTACGGCACCGTCGCGGCGGCGCTTCTCGCGGTGCTTCTCATTCAGTCGGTGCCGAAGCTTCCGCCGCTTCTCGTCGGATACGGCCGGTGGTTCGTCAACCGGCTCGCGAACGAGAATGACTTCATCTACGTCGGCGAAGGCATGCAGTCGTCCGTCGCCGTGTCGAAGCTCAGCAACGGTGTTTTGAATTACCACAACGCGGGCAAGGTGCAGGCGTCGAGCGAGCCGCAGGACATGCGCCTCCAGCGCATGCTCGGCCATCTCACGACGCTGATTCCCGCGAGCCGCAAGCAGCACGTTCTCGTCATCGGCTGCGGCGCCGGCGTCACGGCTGGTGCGGTGAGCATCAGCCCCGCGCTCGAAGCGGAGACGATCGCCGAGATCGAGCCGCTCGTGCCGAAGGTCGTGTCGACGTATTTCGGTGAGCACAACTACAACGTTGTCACGAACCCGAAGGTGCACGTCCAGATCGACGACGCGCGCCACTTCATCCTGACGACGCAGGAGAAGTTCGATGCGGTGACGTCCGATCCGCTCGATCCGTGGGTGAAGGGTGCGGCGACGCTCTACACGCGGGAGTTCTTCGAGGTGGTGAAACAGCACCTCAACCCGGGCGGCGTCGTCACGTTGTTCGTCCAGCTGTACGAGAACAACGCGGAGGCGGTGAAGAGTGAAGTCGCCACGTTCATGCAGGCGTTCCCGAACGGGGTGGTGTTCGGCAACACGAACAACGGCGCGGGCTACGACCTCGTGCTCGTCGGCCAGATGGGCACGATGAAGATCGACGTCGACGATGTCGAGAGGCGCTTGCAATCGCCCGAGTACGCGCAGGTCGCGCAGTCACTTCGCGAGATCGGCTTCAACTCGGCGACCGAGCTGTTCGGCACGTTTGCCGGCAACGAGGAAATGCTGCGGCCCTGGCTTGCCGATGCGCAGATCAATCGCGATCGCAATCTTCGTCTGCAATTCCTCGCCGGCGCGAGCTTGAACACGTACGACCAGGCGGGCATCTACAGTCAGATGCTGCAGTATCGCCGGTATCCGGAAGGACTGTTCACGGGAACGCCACAAGAATTGGCGCAAATCAGAGCGACGGTCGGCGGCAACTAAGCCGATTCCGTGACACAACGTCCGCTCGGTCATCCCGAGCGCAGCGCTCCGCCCTTGCGGAGCGACAGCGACGCGAGGGAGGGATCTGCACTGACGTCCGAAGTGCAGATCCGTCGCGTCGCTCGGGATGACGACAAAGGCGCTCGGGATGACAGTTTGTCGCCACCCGAATCGACGCTGATTCGGCACCGCACGGCCGAGTTTCGACGCACGACGCTCGCGCTTTTCTCCGCCGGCTTTGCGACGTTCGCGCTGCTCTACTGTGTGCAGCCGCTCATGCCGGTGTTCGCTCGTGAATTTCACGTGAGCGCGGCAAAGAGCAGCCTACCGCTCTCGCTCACCACCGGACTTCTCGCCCCCGCGCTGATCGTCGCTGGTGTCGTCTCGGAAGCGCGCGGCCGCAAGGCTATCATGGCTGCGTCGCTCCTCGCGTCGTCGCTGCTGATGGTTGCCGCGTCGTTCGTGCATCGCTGGGAAGTGTTTCTCGTGATGCGCGCGCTCGTCGGCATCACGTTCGCCGGATTCCCTGCGGCGTCGATGGCGTATCTGAGTGAAGAGGTCCATCCGACGTCGATCGGATTGTCGATGGGCCTCACCATCGGCGGCAATGGACTCGGTGGAATGATCGGCCGGCTCGCGGCGGCTGTCATTACCGATTTCTTCTCGTGGCGCGTCGCAATTGGCGCCGTGGGTCTCGTTGGTTTGGTGGCCACGTTCATCTTCTGGCGCACGCTTCCGCCGTCGCGCCATTTCACGCCGCGTCCCGTTCGACTCGGCGCGCTGTTGCGCGTGTTCTGGTCGCAGCTCAAGGAGCCCAAGCTCGCGGCGCTCGACGTGGAGGGATTTCTCCTCATGGGCGCGCTCGTCACGACGTTCAACTACGTCGCGTTTTTGCTCGTCGCGCCGCCGTACTCACTGCCGGCGTCGCTCGTCGGGATGATCTTCATCGTCTACCTGATCGGCATCTTCTCATCGGCGTGGATCGGGTCGATCGCTGGACGACTCGGCCGCGGGCGCATGCTGTCGCTCATGATTGCGTTGATGCTCGTTGGTCTTGGTTTGACCTTGCTGCATCCGCTCGCCGCGATTGTGCTTGGCATTTCGACTGTGACATTCGGCTTCTTCGGTGGCCACTCGGTTGCGAGTGCGTGGGTCGGGCTCCGCGCAACGCACGCGAAGGCGCAGGCGGCGGCGCTGTACCTCTTCTCGTTTTATGTGGGCTCGAGTCTGGCGGGCTCAGTCGGCGGACTATTCTGGGCGTGGGCGAAGTGGCCGGGCGTCGCAGGGTTTGTTGGAGCGATGCTGCTTGCCGCTTTGGGAGCTGCGCGAATCGCCAGTGAGGGTTAAACGGCAGAGAGAAGGGGACGGCGTGCGGAGACAGTGAAGGGTGATGTGGAACAGGTGCGGAGAAACTCCGCACGCGTCGTTGTTCTCCTCCGTACGCTATCCGCTTCTCGCGCCCCCTCCTCCGCACGCCGCCCGCTTCTCCCGCTACCTTCAAGAATGTCCGACCTTTACGAAACTCTCGAGAATCTCGGCATTCAGTACACTGCCTACGAGCACGAGCCTGTCTTCACGTGCGAGGCGGCGCTCGCGGCGGTGCCGGACCCACGGTCGGTCCAAACGAAGAATCTTTTTCTACGCGACAAGCCCGGCCGGCGTCATTTCCTACTCGTGACGTCATGCGAAAAGGCGGTCGACATCAAGGCATTCGCCGAGAAGATCGGCGCAGGCCATTTGAGCTTCGGCTCTCCCGAGCGCCTCCAGAAGCATCTCGGCCTCACACCGGGATCCGTCACGGTTCTCGGATTGCTGAATGATCCGTCGCACGCCGTGGAGCTCTACGTCGACGCCGATGTGTGGAAGCGCGACTGGTGGAATTGCCACCCACTCATCAACACCGCGACGCTCGTGCTCTCGCGCGAGTCGATCGAGAAGTTTCTCGCGTACACCGGCCACACGCCGCACGTCGTGACGCTCGGGGCGCGACCGGCGCCCGCCTAAGCCGCTTTTCGCCGCAGCGCGAGATATTGCTCGAACCAGCCGAGCGCGAGACGCGCGACCTGGTCGAGCGCGCCGGGTTCCTCGAACAAATGCGTCGCGCCGTTGACCAGCTCCAACTTCTTCACACCCGTGAGCCGGTCGAGCGCGATCTCGTTGAGACGAATCACTTCGGTGTCGTCGCCGCCGACGATCAGCAGCGTCGGCGCGGCCACACGATCGAGCACGTCGAGGGCAAGATCGGGACGGCCGCCGCGAGACACGACTGCCTGCACTCGATCCGGTCGCGCGGCAGCCGCTTCCAGCGCCGCGGCTCCGCCGGTGCTCGCGCCGAATAGTCCCAGCGGAAGCGACGTGTTCCGCTGCCCCGCAGTCCAATCGATTGCCGCGACGAGACGCCGCGTCAGCAGCTCGATGTCGAATCGCAACTGCGCCGTCACCGCGTCGACGGCTTCTTCGTCCCTCGTGAGAAGGTCGAAGAGCAGCGTTCCGTACCCGCCGGCGTTCAGCACCGACGCCACCTGTCGATTGCGCGGGCTTGTCCGGCTGCTGCCGCTGCCGTGCGCGAAGACGACGAGCCCGCGCGCGTTCGGCGGCACCACGAGATCGCCCGTCAGGCTCACGCCATCCGCGGGAATTGGAACCGTTTCGATGTCGCCTTCGGCGTCGAGAAGAATCTCCTGCGCGCGCTTCGGTCGCATGGATCGCGGCTCCTACTGTGTTGGCGAGCGGCGTCGTCGGTGCGGGCGAGCGGGCTTCGCCTGTCGCGGGCGCGGTTCCTCGGGCGGCTTCGCTTGAAACCGCAGCTCTGCTCCGATTCCACCCTTCGAGTCCAGCAACTCCGCCGCGCGTCCGGAAACCTCCTCGACGATCGCGCCCTGATCGAACGCGGCGCGCACTGCCTCTTCCGCTTCAGCCTCGTGTTCGTCGAGGTATTTGCGTGTGACGAACAGCTCGTGCACGCTCTCCATCGTCAGCGCTTTATCAATCTCGTCCGGGCCCACGACGCCGAGTCCACCGGCTCCCGCGCGATCGACGATCTCGGTGACGTGTTGGAAGTCGAGCGCGTCGCGCATGGTTGCCGCGCCGGCACGTGCCGCGTCGGCGATCAGCGCCTCGGTCGAGTGCACGTCGAGATGGTCGATGCGAAGCACGCGCCCCGGCGCGGCGGCGGCCACACTTTCCTCGAACGCCGCCGCGACGCGCGGAATACCGCCCACGAGAATCCAGCCGCGCGGACCCGCGAGCTCCGCCGCACGATGACCTGCCTCCAGGAGCATGTGGTCGCGATTGTCGAGCGCCGCGGCCTCCGCTGCGTCGTGGCCGGTCATGCCGCGTGTTCCGCTATGATAGCCCTGGAGCGGTGCATTGCTCATGTGCGGACCGACCTGACCGATATGATCGGCCCGAAGCTTCTCGACGCGATCAATGCTTCCGAACTGATATCGATACAACTCTGCTTTGATGGCATCCACGATGGTGATGATCACCGGAGTGGCCTCGGGAAGTGCGCGCAGATACGGCGCGACGCACGCGCCGTTGCTCCAGATCGCTTGCGTAGCGACAGGAACCGGAATCGACTGCGCGTGCACGACACCACTCTTTGTAATGAATGCGACCCAACCTGGCGCGCCCACCGTCGGATCGAACTTGGCGAGCTCCGCCTCGAGCAGCTCCGTGCAACTGTCGAGGTCCTCGCGCTCGACGCGCGCCGAATCGTCGAGCCATGTTTTGAGATCCGTGATCGCGCGATCGAGATGCAGACGCCAAGTCCGCTGCTCCGCGGGGTCGGGAATGCTCCCGTCGATATATACGCTCAACATCCGCTCGTCGCGGTGCGCACGGTGGAGCGCGCTCAATTGCGATTGCGTCAACATCAGGCCTCCGCGTCGCTGCGGGCTAGGGAGTTGCTCAAGAGCCGAGCCTAGCGCGGCTGGCCGCCAGCCGGCTACCGGTATCGATGGGGAGGAACCATGCCAGAGAGGTTCAGCAACAGGACTGAAGCCGGGCGCGCGTTGGCGGCGCGACTTGGGTCTTTGTCGGGCGAGAATGTGGTCGTACTTGCGCTGCCGCGAGGCGGCGTTCCCGTGGGCGCCGAGATCGCGCGTGCGCTCCACGCGCCGCTCGATGTCTTCAATGTCAGAAAGCTCGGTGTTCCGTGGCATGACGAGCTGGCCATGGGAGCGATCGCTGCCGGGGGGGTCCGCGTTCTGAACGAGGATGTCATTACCGGTTCGGGCGTCACCGCTGAAGACCTCGACCGCGTCACCGCGGAACAGCAGATCGAGCTCGAGCGTCGCGAACGGTTGTATCGCGACGGCCGGCCTGCTCCCAACGTGACGGGCAAGACGGTGATTCTGGTCGACGACGGCATCGCGACGGGCGCAAGCGCGCGTGCAGCGATCGCGGTCATCAAAGCGCAGAAGCCGCTTCGCCTCATACTCGCCGTTCCGGTGATTCAGGACTCGGTCGCGGCGGAGCTCGCGCGCGACGTCGACCAGGTCGTGGCCGTCCTGACGCCGAGCGATCTGTTTGCGATCGGGGCGTGGTACGAGGACTTCGCGCAGCTCAGCGACGAAGACGTACGCGACGGCCTCGCGCAAGCGATGCGGGAGCCGGTGGCGGGCGACTGACGCGCGCAAAGGTCGCTCGAAAAACGGTATACCATTCGGGTCTACCGCGCGGCTCGGTCTGGCGGTAGGTTCGCACCACGTTTTTCCTGACCGGCCCATGAACAACGAATCGAGCGCCGTAGCTCCCCCGATCACGCGCAGTGCGCTGTGGGTATTTCTGTTTCTCACGTTCGCGGCGAGCGCGACATTGTGGTGGACGATCATCGGGGCGGGCGGCCTGCGCGGTGGCGGCGCCTCGTACGTGTTCCTCCTGATGTGGTGCCCCGGCCTGAGCGCGCTCCTCACGCGACTGATGTTTCAGCGGAACCTCCGCGGACAAGGCTGGTCGCTCGGCTCGCCACGCTGGCTCGCGCTCGGCTACTTGTTGCCGATCGCGTATGCAACCGCAGCGTATGGATCAGTGTGGTTGACCGGCCTTGGCGGCGTCGATCTCACTCGTTTTCGGACGCCTGTCGCGACGTTCATCGTGCTAGGCACGTTTCAGTCGACCCTGTCCGCAACGGGAGAAGAGCTGGGATGGCGAGGCTTTCTCGTCCCGGCGCTCGCCTCGCGGATGTCGTTCGCCAAAGCAGCGTTGCTGAGCGGCGCGATCTGGACTGCCTGGCACGTTCCGTTGATCATCTTCGCTGGATATAACGCCGGCACGTCCACTCCGTATGCAATTCTGTGCTTCGCCGTCATGGTGGTCTCGCTCGCGTTTCCGCTGGCGTGGCTGCGACTGCGATCCCGGAGCGTTTGGCCCTGCGCGCTACTGCACGCGTCGCACAACCTCTTCATCCAGACATTCATGGATCGCGTCACCGTGGACACTGGCGCGACGCGGTGGCTGACGACAGAATTCGGCGCGGCATTGGCGATCACCGTGTCGGCCACAGCGTGGATCGTTTCACGGTATCCAGATGCGGTCGACGCCAGCGCCGTTTCGGCGGCCGTTGCTACGCCTGTCGCCGCACCGGAGGATGTCTTCGCCCTGCGTTGATCTCATCGAGTCTCGGAGGCCACGTGCGGTCGATTGCGATTCTGTTCGTTCTCGTCGCGCTGAGTGAGCTTCCGGCACAGGGATCGCCCGCACCGCGAGCCGTCGCGAAGGGCGCGACGCCGGAGCAGATTCTGCTCCGCAACGAGGATGGTTGGGCAGCGGCGCTCGTGAAGCGCGACGCCGCCTATTTCAACCGAATGCTGTCGCCTGGCTTCGTCTACACCGAAGACGCGAAGCTCATGACGCGCGCCGATGTTCTCCGCGACGCGACTTCTGGTTCAGACACCGTGACTACCGCGCACAACGAAGACATGGTCGTGCACCAGGCAGGACCGGTGACCGCCGCTGTCACAGGAATTCTGGTCGTCGAGGGACGCTCATCCGGCAAACGGTTCGTGCATCGTTATCGATTCACGGATACGTGGGTGAGGCAGGATGACGGCCAATGGCAGATTGTGGCCGCTCAAGACTATTTGATGCCGCCGAAGTGAAGGACGAGTCACTGACGCGCCGCGAAGCGCTGACACAGCTCGCCGCGCTGGTCGTTCTTCCGCATGCACTTCCACAATGGCCGGTCGTTGCCGCCGATCCGCTCGACGGTACGATCGCCGACTATCAGGCCGGCCGTCGACGAGGCGAATGGACTGCCGCCGAAGTCACCGCTCGCGCACTCGAGCGCTGTCGAAGTGAAGGCGCGCGATTGCATGCGATCGACGCGTTGTCGGCCACCGCGCTCGACGATGCGCGCGCAGCCGATGCGCGGTTGCGAGCGGGCCAGATGCGCGGCCCGCTCGACGGCGTGCCTGTGTTTGCAAAGGCGATCTACGACATGAACGGACTCGCCACCACGGGGTCCAGCGCCGAGTGGGCGCGGCTCTTTCCGGGACCGGTGCGTCGCGATGCCATCGAAGTCGCTCGGATGCGCGCGGCCGGTGCAATCGTCCTCGGAAAGACCGCGGCCGACGATTTCGCATATCACGGCAACGGCACGAGCAGCCACACGGGACAGGTGCTCAACCCGCATGATCCGACCGGCACGAAGACACCTGGCGGTTCGAGCGCCGGCTCAGCGGTCGCCGTCGCGTGCGGGATGGCCTTTGCCGCACTCGGCACCGATGATGGCGGCTCGAATAGAATCCCGGCACAGTTTACCGGTGTTGTCGGCATGAAGCCGTCGTTCGGACTGGTGCCGCGCACCGGCGTCATTCCAACGTGGCCGTACCTCGACACGCATGGTCCGCTCGCGCGCACGGTCGCCGATGCCGCGCTGCTGCTCGCCGCGGTGGCTGGTCCTGACGCGTCGGATCCGCTCGCGCTCACGACGGCATGGAATGGTGCATCGCTCGCAGCTTTGCGCGACGATGCGCTGGCCGGTGTTCGACTCGGGCTCGTCGAGGCACACGTGCCGCGCGCGCAAATGACAGCTGAAGCTCTGAGTGTTTGGGATCGTGCGGCCGCGGATCTTCGATCAGCCGGCGCTGTTGTCGAGCCATTTTCTCCTGCTGCGACGCGCCTTGGCTACCGCGATGCGTTCGTCGCGTCAGCGCGAGCACGAAATGACGTCAAGGTCGACGCGAACTCGCCGGCACCAACGGCGAATGCGCTCTATCGGTACTTCGCCGGACGCACCGACGATCCACGTGCGGCGGTTCGGCGCGGCTACGCGGCATACCAAGCGTTCTATGATGTGCTCCCCGCGACGTTCGACGCATGCGAGGCTCTGCTCGAGCAACCGATGGCGCTGGATGCGGCGGGCCAGTCGTTCGCGACGTCGCGGGCTGATGTCGTGCGTGCGTTGGCGGACTCGATGCGCGCAGCCGGCGTCGCGGCGATGGTCTATCCAACCATGCCGTTCAACGCTCCGCGCGCAGCCGACAAGTGGCCGGATATCCGAACCGCGCTCGGGTACGGTAACTGGCTCGGATTGCCTGAGGTGTCGGTGCCGGCCGGGTTGGGCGAAGATGGAATGCCGGCGCTCAACGTCTCGTTCGTCGGACTTCCTGGAGACGATGCGCGCGTGTTGTCCTTCGCGCACGCTTACGAGCGTCGCTCGAGGCGATTCGTCGCGCCGCCGCGCCGCTGAATCGGGTCAGATTTCAACGAGTGCTTCCAGTTTCGCGATTTCCCTCGGCGATCCGTTGGACAGCCGTGGCGATTCGTGCGCGCGCGTTGCGGCGCCATGCGGGCGACCGCAAGTTCACTGATGCACGCATACGACACAGGCGCGAAGGGAAGTGACCAGCATGCACGCTTCGATGTCTAAGCACCGTTTACTGCCGGCAGCGATCGTCACGGCGATTGGCGTGTTGATCATGGTCGCGGCCGCGAGCGCTCGGCCAAATCGCTACGGCCACTCCGATCGCGAAGAGCGCCACATGTTCCCCGCCGTGTCCAGCGGACCGCAAGATCCAGCGTGGAGTCCGGATGGCAAATGGATCGCGTTCTCGATGCGCGGCGATATATGGAAGGTGCCGGTCGATGGCGGGGAAGCTGTCGCGCTGACGTCTGGCCCGAACTATCACTTCGAGCCGGCGTGGAGTCCGGATGGCAAGCGCATCGCGCTTTCGATGGACGTTAGCGGCAATCTCGAGATAGGCATCGTCGCTGCGAGCGGTGGCCCGGTCGAGCGCGTCGCCTCGAATCCGCGTGTCGATCTCGAGCCGACGTGGTCACGCGACGGCAAGGCGCTCTACTTCGCCAGCGCGCGAAGCGGTCGGTGGAGCATCTTCCGTCACGACTTCGCGACCAACAGCGACACCGCCGTCATCAATGGCATTCAGCCATCGGTGTCGCCCGACGGGAAATCGCTCGCGTACGCACAGGGTGGCGTTCGCGTACTCGATCTTGCGACGCTCGAGTCGCGCATCGTGCGGACGGAGGAGACCGAATATCGCGTGAAGCCGGTGTGGACGCCCGACGGCAAGAGCATCCTGTACGTCACGGAAGACAAAGGCTCCAACGACATTCGCATCATCTCCGCCTCGGGCGGCGATCCGATCGAGCTCACGATCGACGATGAACATCACGAGATGTCGCCGACCGTGAGCCCGGATGGCTCACGTTTCGCGTTCGTTGCATATCGCGACGGCGTGCCGAAGCTCTACACCTCGGACATCGCCGGCGGACGGCCAAGTGCGTGGCACGAAGTCAAGATCACGTCGCGTCGGCCCATCGCGCAGACCGGCCGCGTTCGACTTCGTGTCGTCGGCGCAGACGGTCGCGTGCTGCCAGCGCGCATGTACATCGACGCGAGCGACGGTCGCTCGTATACGCCGGACACTCGCTTTCACCGCGCGATGATGGTGACCGACCGTCAGTACTTTCACACGCCAGGAACCGACGAGGTCGAAGTGCCCGCCGGCAAAACGACGATCGAGGCGGTGCACGGCTGGGAGTACAAGCCGACAGCGGTG
>Ga0207707_10000729_pt1 | contig 32534 bp, 30 predicted proteins | sample KBSC83BmetaG_FD_184336 | JGI IMG/M metagenome (GOLD analysis project Ga0207707, IMG submission 184336) | Corn rhizosphere microbial communities from Kellogg Biological Station, Michigan, USA - KBS C8-3B metaG (SPAdes) (version 2) | ecosystem: Host-associated > Plants > Roots > Rhizosphere ... | reverse complement strand
GGGAAGCTGGCCATGACGGATCTGGATTTCCCGTTCGGAAATCCGACGGCCTCCGTGAGCGTGCTGAACCCGGACGGCACCGACCGCCGGAAGATCTTTCAGAGGCAGGATGGCGCATCGCTGGAGCCCACCTGGTCCCCGGATTGCCAATGGATCGCCGTCGGAGTGGGCGTCTTCTTCGGCGGACGGGGCTTCGCTCCTGCAAACCTGTGGATGATCAAGGCGGATGGATCGCAGAGCAGGCAGGTCACCCACGATCGATTCAACGTCGGGTTCCCCACCTGGAGCCCGGACGGATCGACAGTGATCTATCGAACCTGGGGAGATGCAGGGGGAAAGGAAGGGCGCGGTCTGCGCGCGCTGAAGCTGAGCGATAACTCCCTCACCGTCTTGACGACGGAGTGGGACAACTTCCCTGTCTACTCGCCGAGCGGAGATCGGGTCGTCTTCACGCGCCGGATGCCGGACGCAGACTTCGAGGTGTTCACCATGAAGCCGGACGGCTCCGACGTCAGGCGTCTGACCACGACTCGAGGTGCGGACGCGCACGCGACCTGGTCGGCCGACGGACAGGAAATCTGGTTCGAGAGCTCGCGCACCGGCTTCAAGGACGAGGCCGCGCTGTACGACACCTCGCCGCAGCCATACGCGCAGATATTCCTGATGAACCGTGACGGAACCCATGTACGTCAACTGACCGACAGTAAGTGGGAAGACTCGATGGGCGTCTACCTCACGCAGCGATGAGGCTGGGAGCACCAGGAGAACGTAGATGAGTGCAGATCGCATTCCTGCTGATGGCTGGACACGCCGTACGCTGCTCGCAGTTGCGGTGGGAACTGTCGGATGGCGGAGCATCTCTGCGATTGCGCAGAGGCCCCCGGAGGGAGGCGGGGGCCTGCCGGGCGCGGCGTCCCCGGCGACCGTGATTCACAGCGAGCTCAGGAAACTGGCTCCGACCGTCCATGCCTTCCTGCAGCGGGAAGCTCCGGGACAAAGCAACCTTTCCATCTCGAACTTCGGGATTGTCGAGGGGCCACGGAGTCTGCTCGCCATCGATGCCGGCGGCGGCCCGCAACACGCACGGAACTTCATCGCGGCCGCCCGGCCGTTGGGCAAGCCCTTCGACCGGATCGTCATTACCCACGAGCATCCGGATCACATCGTCGGGCTCACGCAGTTCGCTCCGGGCATCGAGATCGTTGCCCAGGAGGAAACCCGCGCCCAGATGGTGAAGATGGGGACACCGCCGACGCCTGCGTACTGGTCGACGAATCCCGCCTGGGGGCGGCCGGGGGATGTCAACAAGGTCATTCTGCCCACCGTCACCTTCAAGGACCGGCTGACTCTCTACTACGGCGACACGGAGGTGGAAGTGTCCTGGCCCGGCAGAGCGCACACCTCAGGGGATGCGCTCATTCTGCTTCCGCGGGAGAAGATCCTGTTCATGGGCGACGTTGCCTTCTTCGGCGTCACGCCCCTCAACGGGTCCGGCTTTGTTCAGGACTGGATCAAGGTCTGCGATACGGTTCTCGCGGATGAGCGCGTCGCGACGATCGTGCCGGGTCATGGCCCGGTCGGCGGCAAGCCTGACCTGCAGGAGATGCGTGACTACCTGGCGCTCCTTCTGAAGGAAGCCCGGCGCGGAATGAGTGCGGGAATCAGTCCCGGCAAGGCTGCCGCCGAGACCCCCCTTGGCAAGTATGCGACGTGGACAGATCCGGATCGGATCGCGACGAACATGGCCCGTGTGTATGCGGAGCTGAAAGGCACTATCGGAGTGGACATGGATCGTGAGGCGGCACGCCAGGCGGTTGCCGAATACCAGCGCTTGAAAGCGCAGCGTTGAAGCGCTGGCTTCAGAGGGCTTCAGTCATGCGTTCACTTGCAACGACTTCACGCGTCCCATGGGCATGGTCTCCGGCGATTTTCGCCGCATGCGTCACCGGCATCGTCTGCGCGGCGACCGCGATGAAGAGCCCGCTGTACGGAGATCCCAGGCATCCCAATATTTCGGGAATGTGGAATCCCGAGTTCGCCTACTTCGGGCCACCGATCGGCAAGGCCGCCGGAAAGGCGCCGGCATTCGCGCCTGGCAGATTTCCTCCACGGCCCCCAGGGCCGCAGCTGACGCCGGCCTATGCCGCGAAGTACGCGCAATGGCGCAAGCAGTTCGCCGTTGGCAAGCAGCAGCCGGACACCGTAACCCGGTGCCTCGCTTTCGGGCTGGCGAGGTTCGGCACGATGCCCGTGGAGATCATTCAGACGCCCGGCCAGGTCACCATGAACCTGGGCGTCCTGCACGACATCCGGCGGATCTATCTCGACGGGATCGGACATACCATCGGCGCGGACCCGAGCTTCAACGGCGACTCCGTCGGGCACTGGGAAGGGGACACGCTGGTGGTGGAAACCAACAACGTGCGTGCGGCCACGCTGGACCGCGACGGCATTCCTTACTCGGACAAACTGACGGCAGTGGAGCGCATCCGGCGCACAGGGCCTGCGCGGCTCGAAATCGAGATGACGCTGACGGACCCGGAGGCTTTCGTGGTGCCCTACACGATACGGCGGACCTATGTGCCCATGCCGCCGGGCAGCCGCTTCGAGGAATACCTGTGCGAGAACAATCGAGATCTTTAGAAGGACGCGGCCGATGAAATTCTCAGTGGCTATGGTAAGTATCCTTGGCGCACTCGCTGTCTGTGCGCGGCCGCTCCATGCGCATCACTCGTTCGCTTCCTTCGATGCGAGCAAGACCGTCAGCTACAAAGGCGTGGTCAAGGATATCCAGTGGACGAACCCGCACGTCTGGATCGAGCTCACGGTCATGCAGCGGGGCGCCCCGGTGACCTACGGGTTCGAAGGTGCTGCGATCGCCGTTTTGAAGCGGGTGGGCTGGACCAAGGACTCGGTCAAGGCGGGCGACACCGTCACCGTTGTCGGGCACCCGTACAAGGATGGTCGCCCCGGTGGAAGCATCGACCACCTCGTCCTCGCGGACGGCCGGCAGATCGGAACCGGGGATGCGATCCCAGGTGCATTGACGGTACCGGGTGTGCAATGAGCGGGTTGTCGGTGGCGAGAGCGGGGGAGCACGAATGAGCAGCAAATTGACAAGGGCCGCGCGTCTGGGGATGTCGATCCTCCCGGCCCTCCTGGTGGCCTCGGTGTTTGCGGCAGATGAGGGCACTGCGCCGTTCAAACTCGGGACGTTCAGCGAAGGAGGGCGGCAGTTTCTCGGATTGGTTCTGCAGGACAGCCGCGTGGTCGACATTGCCGCGGCCAATACGGCGTTCGAGCGCGATCACCGCCGCAGTCCCAAGGTGCGGCCCCCGGCAGACATGAAGGAGCTCATCTCACGGTACGACCAGGACGTCGGACCCAGGCTGCGGCAGCTCGCTGCGGCCAACGTGGCCCCGAAATCTGCGAAGTACGTCTACCCGATCGCTTCCGTCAGCGTGCTGCCGCCGGTTCGCCCGGCCGTGATATTGAATGCCGGCGCGAACTACCCCGAGCATGCCCGGGGAATCGTGGAGCAAGCGGCTCGCGCGGCAGCCGCGGCGGGTGGGGGTGCACCCGCGGCCGGCGCCGGTGCACCTGGGGCGGGTCCAGAAGCGAGTGCAGGTCCAGGCAGACCCGGCGGTAACATACCCCGGCAACCCGCCGTGTCCAAGCCCGGCTTATGGGAGAGAGCAGCGGATGATCCGCGACCTGACAACCCCTACCTGTTCCTGAAATCGCCGAGCGTCGTCGTGGGAGCGAATGACGACGTGGTCGTCCCCAGGGGACGTGATGAGATCGACTGGGAGTGCGAGTTTGCCGTCGTCATCGGGCAAACCGCGAAGGACGTGCCGGTTGCCGATGCGGCCAACCATGTGTTCGGGTATTCGATCGAATTCGACGTGTCGGACCGTGAGAATCGGGGCGACCGCAAGATGGGCGGTGGACCCGATTGGTTCGTGCAGAAGAATCACGATACGTTTGCGCCTATCGGCCCGTTCATCGTGCCCAAGGAGTTTGTCGCGAATCCGATGAACACGCGGCACTATTTCACTCTCAATGGCGAGGTCAAACAGGATTCCAATACCAGCCGGATGGAATACAACATATGGGAGATGCTCGCGTACGCTTCAAACGTCATGACTCTGAGCCCCGGTGACATGATCTCGATGGGAACCCCGCCGGGTACGAATATCGAGAAGCAGAACCCGCGCTGGATGAAGCCCGGAGATGTCGGCGTGTGCACGGTCGAAGGCATCGGCGAGCAGCATCACCACATCGTTGCACAGCAATGAGAAGGGCCTGGGCGGTGACTGCGATCAGCCGCCAACGGCGCCCGTCACCCCTCGGGCTCAGCAACGCACGCATTGCGGATCCGACCCAACCCCGTCACCTCACCCTCGAGCACGTCGCCAGGCTGGAGGAAGCGGTTGTGGTGAGTGCCGTTTCCAGAGGGTGATCCCGTAAGGATCAGGTCGCCCGGCAGCAGCTGCACGGACTCGGAGATGAACTCGATGATCCGCGCCAGGGAGAAGATCATGTCGGCCGTCGATTCGTCCTGCATGAGCTCGCCATTGAGCCTCAGGGTGATTCGCAAGTCCTGAGGATCGGCGATGAATTCTGCGGGTGTGAGAAGGGGGCCCACGGGAAGGAAGGTGGGCGCCCCCTTGCTGGCCATCCAGTCCATGCCCATCTGGGGCGCGTCCGGCCGGGCGACGCGCTCACGCGCCGTGATGTCATTGGCTATGACGTACCCGGCAACGTGGTCGAGCGCCTTCTCACGCCGGACACGTCTCGCGGGGATCCCGATCACGGCCGCGAGTTCCAATTCCCAGTCAGCCTGACGTACATCGTACGGGATCACGATGGGATCGCAGGGGCCGGTCAGGCTCGACGCGAGCCCCATGAAAATAAATGGTCTCCCCTGTATGGCCCGTTTGCGCATCATCGCGGAAGCATCCGCACGCACGCGCTCCACATCGATTGACGGGTCGCGGGCGAGCGCGCCGTCAACTATGAGGTCCACGACGTGCTTGTGATAGTTCGCCCCCGCTTGAAATATCTGACGGGGCACCACAGGTGGGTGCGTGCGGAGGGTCTCGATGGGCACGCCGGTAGCCAAAGGGTTCGAGGTCAGCGCCTGCGCGAGCGCGCGCAGAGCCGGCAGGTTTTCCTGCCAGCGTCCCAGCAGATCGAGCATGGACGTAACGGGGTGCACGAGGAGTCCCAGCTTGCGTTCCAAGGTCCGCAAGCCTTGGAATGCATAGACGCGGTTGCCGACGACCATTGCGGGAAAGGGCGGCCCTCCCGCGACGGAGAACGACCCTAGCTGAAACAGGGGCTCACCTGCGGAGGTCATGTTGGCAACTCCTGATCACCGCTCGATGACAGCGCATCGCCCATGGCCGGCTGCTCGCGCAGAGGTCCGACATGCAGCAGCCGTGCGGCAGTGCCACCAAGGACCTTCGTGCGATCGGCATCGCAAAGCGCTGAGTGAAATCCCAGAGGGTCCGGCTCGGCCATATCGAACGGATAGTCGGTTCCCAGGCACAAATGATCCGGGCCGTACGTCTGCAGCAGGAATTGCAGCTGGGCCGCGTCGAACACCAGGGTATCGAAGTGGAGCTTGCGCAAATAATGACTGGGTGGATTGGAGATACGCGCCCGGCAGTCCGGGCGTGCGCGCCAGGCGTGATCGAGGCGCCCCCAGTAAGCAGCGGCGTACCCGCCACCGTGCGCAATACACAGCTTCAACCCGGGCAGCCGGTCCAGAACGCCCTCGAAGATCAGATGCGCAATCGCGATGGTCGAGTCGATCGGGTTCCCGAGCAGATTGTTCAGGTAGTGCCTGCGGAGCCGTTCCCCGTGAGTGAAGCCGAGCGGGTGGAGAAACAGGAGCACACCCATCTCTTCCGCGGCGGCGAAGAAGGGGTGAAACCGCTCTTCCGCGAGCTCGCGACCGCCCACGTGGGAGGAAATCTCGATCCCACGCAGACCCAGCTCGTGCACACACCGTTTCATTTCGAGGATGGCCAGGTCCGGTACCTGCAGCGGCACAACACCCATGCCGACCAGGCGCTCAGGATGCCTTGCGACGGCACTCGCGATGCCTTCGTTGGTGAGTCGGGCCGCCTCGACTCCCACCTCCGGGGGTACTGTGTAGATCGCCTGGCCCGGCATGGGCGAGATCGCCTGAATATCGATGCCGGCGGCATCCATGTCGGCGATTCGTTCATCGACTGCCACCAGCTTGCAGCCGATTCGAGCAAAGAGCTCCCGGTTCACGGCATCTGTCTGCGCAGAGCTGAAGGCCATCGCCGGGCTTGGCAGATGGGGCTGGAGCAGAGCGTCTGCCGCCGGAATGCTCAGGTGGGCGTGAATGTCGATGACTGTCGATGTGCTGTGTCGCTTCACGGCCGTTTCCTCATGCGCTTGCGCCAGCGCCCCATGGCCCCGAACAGCTCGTGGGCAGAGCCCTCCGGCAGATCGCCGCCGAACTCCCGGTACAGCGCATAGACGTTCGCCACGACTCGCTCGGCGTCCGGCCAGTCGGCGAACTCATTGAGCGGTATATCCGCAGCCGCCTGCTCCCAGGTCAATCCTGCCTCGTAGCGCCGGCGGGTCTCATCGCGCAGATGCTCGAAGTATCTTTTCTGCGCCCGCACGCCCGACTTGTCGGTGATCGGTCCGTGCCCGGGCACGATCGTCTCCACGTCGAGATCGAGAAGGTAGTCGCATGCGTTGATCCAGTTCTGCAGCGGCCCGGCCCACATGATCGGGCTGGCCTCACTGAAAAGGATGTCGCCGGTGAACACGCTCCGGTCACCGGGGACGAATACGATCGTGTCGGAGCTCGTGTGGGCCGGGCCGAGGTCGATCAGCCGTACCTGCTTGTCGCCGACTCGCAGAGACAGCTCCCGCTCGAACGTCCGCGTCGGCGCCTTGATGGTGATGCCCGAGAAGTCGAACTGGCGGCCCATGGTCTCATGGAAGAACTCGCCTCCGTCTCCCAGCTGTTGCCAATCCTGGGCCATTCTCAGGAACGCCGCGGGGTTCATCCGCGCGATTTCCCCGGCCGCGAGCCTGCCGGAGATGATCTCCGCGCCGACAACCAACTCATTGCCGAGCACATGGTCCGGATTGGCGTGCGTGTTGATGAGCCAGTCGATGTGGGCGGCCGCCCGGACCTCACGCCGCATCTGCTCGAGCATGGCTCTGGTGATGTCCAGACCCATGAGGGTATCGATGAGGAGAGTCTGGCCGCCGCTCGTCACCAGTCCTGCGTTGCTCCAGCCCCAGGTGCCATCGGGCTGGAGATAGGCGAAGCACCCGTTGCCCAGATCGTGCAGGCCGCGAGTAAAGGGCCAGTGGCTCATGGAGATTACCTCGTGCAGTCCGCCGTGTCGCTCGCGTCGCATTGCCTCGCGTTGCGCGGGCCCGCTGGTCATCATATTGTAATTCCGCTATCCTGAGAATTCGGTCATGGGCAGCGTGAAAAAAGTACTGGTCGTGGGGGGCGGGCCCAGCGGCATGTCGCTCGCGATCTGCCTGCGGCGGGCCGAAGTCGAAGTCGATCTCATCGATCGCGATCCGCAGTGGCTTCCGGTCGGCGCGGGGCTGTCTCTGAACGGCGCGAGCTTGAGAGCGTTCCAGCGCGTTGGCGTGCTCGAGCAGCTCCGCTCGGAAGGCCATCTGCACTCCGGTTTCGACCTTTTGGACCTCAATGGGAGGCTCCTGCACAGTGTCTCGCCACCATCGGATCCGAACGGGGTGCCCGGGGGCGGTGGAATCCTGCGCCCCGTGCTGCATCAGATCCTGGCCGAGGAAACCCGGCGTCTCGGAACGCAAATCCGGCTCGGCGTCAGCATCGCATGGCTGCACGATCAGGGTTCACGTGTGCGGGTTCGATCGACAGATGGCGTGGAGCGCAGTTACGACCTCGTGGTGGGCGCCGATGGCCTGCACTCCCAGGTGCGGGGTCTGGTATTTTCGGACGCTCCACGACCCCGATTCACCGGCCAGGGATGTTGGCGCGCAGTCTTCGATCGCCCGCCTGACCTCGATCGTGTGCAGATGTTCATGGACACGCATCACAAGGCGGGGCTCAATCCGGTCTCTCGCGATGAGATGTACATGTTCCTGCTGGAGCACGTTCCGGACAATCCCCGCATGCCTGAGGAGCAGTGGGTGGAGCTGCTGGGACAGCGGCTGACTCCCTTCGGCGGCATCTGGCCGGCGCTGCGTGCGCGTCTGAGTGGTCGTTCGCGCGTCAATTATCGTCCGCTCGAGACGCTTCTGCTGCCAGCTCCGTGGTTCAGGGGACGCGTTCTGGTTATCGGAGATGCCGCGCATGGAACGACACCGCACGCCGCCTACGGTTGTGGGCTTGCCGTGGAAGATGCCATTGTGTTGGCCGAAGAGCTCGCTCGGGACTCATCGCTTGGTTCGGCACTGGATCGGTTCATGCAGCGCCGCTTCGAGCGTTGCAAGGCGGTGGTAGAGGGTTCCGCGAAGCTCGGAGATCTCGAAATGGCGCACGCGCCATTGAGTGAGCATCAGGGCGCAACGGCGGCCCTCGCCCGAGCGATCGCACAGCCCATCTGAGGTCGAGCATGACAGTCAAGCCGGCGATGAGACATACCGATGCGGCTCGGGTGAACCGGCGGCCGCGCCGCCGTCGCTCTCCCGGACGTCCCGCGGCTTCCGGCCTCAGCGTGGGCGCGGACGCTATTGTCCTGAAGGCCTGTGAGCTGCTGCGCGAAGTGGCCCCTCGCGAGTTGTCGATGGTCAAGCTCGCTCGGCACGCGAACGTAGACCGCTCCCTCATTCGCTATTACTTCACTGATCGCTCAGGACTGTTATTGGCCGCCGCGCGCCACTTGTTCGGAGTGCTCAGGGGTCGGCTCGATGCGGTGGAGAGGCGACTGTCCGGTGATCCTGAGACGCGTGTCCGGGAGATGGCGGTCGCGTTGCTCGAGTTCCAGATCGAGCACCCGTACTTTCATCGCCTGATGATCGATGAGGTCGTCAATTCGCCCAAAGCGGAGGCCCAGGCGTTTTTCCGCACCTTCACCCTGCAAGGTGTACAGAGCTTTCGCGACATGGCCGCAGCCACTGCGCGCCGAGGCGGATTCCGGTCTCATGAGGGCGTGTTCCTCTACCTCGCCATCATTGGCGTGTGCGAGTTCTTCGTCACCGGCCGGCCTATCCTGGAGGTCGCCTTCGGCGAGAGCTTCAATGCAGCGGACATCAACCGGCAATACGCGCAGTTCCTGCGGGACTATGTCATCGACGGAATTCGCAAGCGATAGCTGCGTTCGATTTGTGTGCTGCAGAGTCCATCTGCGAGGAGTGATCGGTGACTGAGCTCAACGAGACACACGATCCGGGCCTTCGCAGCTGGATCGAAGCGGCGAATTCTCCCGACTCGGACTTCCCGGTGCAGAATCTTCCCTTCGGTGTTTTCCGCCGGCAGGGATCATCCGATGCGCCCCGCGGCGCAGTCGCGATCGGTGATCAGTTACTGGACCTGCGCGCGTCATATGACGCTGGCCTGTTCACTGGCGCGGCGGCAACTGCGGCGGCCGCGGCGGCGGGGCCGACGCTCAACGCTCTGATGGAACAGCCTGCGGCGCATGTCTCGGCACTGAGGGCGCAGATTTCAAAATGCCTTCGCGCCGGCGGACCGGGTGCGGACCGTCTGCGTGGCCGAGCATCGGAGCTTCTGGTCCCACACGAGCTGGCACAGATGACATTGCCCGCGAGGATCGGCGGTTTCACGGACTTCTCGTGCTCCTATACGCACATGGCAAACATGCGCAATGGCGAGCCGGCCCGCATCTTCTTCCAGTTTCCGATCGGCTATCACGGCAGGACCTCCTCCATTCGCCCGAGCGGGTCTGCGGTCATCCGTCCCCGGGGCCAGTTCGGCGCCGCCGGCGACCCGTCCGGGGATGTGCAGTTCGGGCCTGAGCCACGGTTGGATTTCGAGCTCGAATTCGCCGCATTCGTCGCTCGGGGCAACGAGCTCGGAGCTTCTCTCTCGGTGGAGCAGGCGGCGGGCCGTCTGTTCGGGTATTGCCTCTTGAACGACTGGTCCGCCCGCGGCATTCAGATGCTCGAGATGGGCGGCCTCGGCCCGTTCCTGGGGAAAAGCTTCCTCACGACGATATCGCCGTGGATCGTGACTCACGAGGCAATGGCGCCGTTTCGTGTTGCCCGGCCCGAAAGGCGCCACAGCGAGCCCGGCGTGCCGGCACATCTCGACAGCATCAGTGATTCCCAAGCCGGCGGCATGAGCGTTGAGCTGACGGCCCATCTGCAGACCGCAGGCATGCGGGCAGCGGGCCTGCCCGCCGCCCGCATCGTATCCACGAATTTGCGGCATCTTTATTGGACCTTTGCGCAGATGCTTGCGCACCAAACGAGCAACGGATGCAACGTCCAGGCTGGCGATCTCCTTGCGAGCGGCACGGTATCGGGGCCAGAGGCCGAAGGACGCGCCTGCCTTGCCGAGATCAACCAACGCGGCACGAAGCCGCTCGAGCTGCCCGGCGGCTCCAAGCGGCTGTGGCTGGAGGATGGAGACGAGCTCACGATCAAAGGACGGGCCGCTCGAGAAGGTTACGTATCCATCGGCTTCGGCGCATGTACCGGGCAAGTCCGCGCCCGTCAGTGACGGCTGTGGCGCAGCTCGGGGTGGGACCCATCTTAGGAATGGCGTCAGTCCTGTCTCGTTCGGATGAGGTGCGGGACATCGTTCAGCCCCTTCGAGCGCTGCAACTCGGGCGAGCCTGGTGAAATCCATCCGGCGTCGGATAGAGCCGCTCACACGGAGCGACTTTGGCAACACGCAACACAAAAGACTTTGAAGGTCGTGGTGTGGACGTCACCAACCCCGGGGAATAATGCTCATATTGCAGCCCGGCGACGAGCGGGGCTGGAGCTTCGATCCCGCAAACCTACTGCGCGGACGCCTTCCCCGGACCCTCGTCCGTCGTCGGCCAGCCTGTGGGCATCGCATCCGGCATGTTGAACAGCACGGCGTGGATCTCGCGGATCCAGCCGTTCTGGATCGCGAAGAACTCGCCCACCAGGCGATCGGCGGCCGTCGCGGCACTCTGGCTCTTCGCACCGGCCTTCAGACCGAAGCGCAGGATCGTGAGCACGATGCCGCGCTCTTCATCTACCACCGCGTAGCGACGATCCCAGAGGTTGCGGCCGAGGAACCGGCCTTCATCGAAGCCGCGCGCCGTGTCGTTCTGGCGGCCGTCGCGCACTACCGTCGGGCCGGTTGTGTGCACGCCGTTCTCGATGCGATCCGAATCCGTGGCGAGCCGCGCGCGGTGGTACGCGGGCGTGCCGTTCGTCTGGAACGCGCGCCAGTAGCTTTCGGTCGCGCCGATGAGGTCGTAGTACGAATCGCGTTCGGCTTCACGTATCGAGAGCGTCAGCCGCGGCGACACCGTGGTCAGACCGTCCGGATTCCACAATGCTCCCGCGTCACCCTTGTTGCACTTGATGCTCTCGATCTCGGTGACCGCGCCGTTGATCACCTTCAGGCGCAGCACCATCATGGTCTTGGAGCCGTCTGCATTGCGCAACACGGCCTCTGTGCCGGTATCGCCACGCTTCGTATTCACGATGTCCCAGCGGTACACCACTTCTGCGGCGCTGCCCCAGAATGTCTGCGCGAGCTTTTTCTCCGCACCATTCTCCGTGATGCGCGCTTTTGCGGCCTGCGGCAGCTTCGTGGCATCGTTCGCCAAGAGCGCCGCGAAGTAGGCGTCGACGACTTTGGTGAGACACGCGCGGTCGCACGCCTGCTGGGCGTTGGACGTGGACGAGAAGAGCGCACCGACCAGCACCATGCCGGTGACGGCACGGAATCCGAGAGTTGCCATGTTTCCTTGACCCTCAAATCTTGGTTGTGTGCCATCCCGGGGATGGCAGGCGAAGGCTAGCCGATCCCTCGACGGCCGGCCAGCCATGCGGGAGTCGATGCAGCCTTGTCGGGGCATCGGCTATGGGCGGCACTGCAGGCTTCGACGCGCTGCGGAATGAGGTATTTGCGGTGCTGGCCCCGACCACGCCTCAAGGTCGCAGCCAGCTGACGGCGATTCCGTCGCCAGCGCGCGCAACCCGGGCGGTGCCGTGCTAAAGTACGCGAAGAACAAGAATGAATGGGCCGAACAACTTGAATGTCGGCCCTTGCGAGGCGGAGCCGAATAGCCGGCCCCGCAGCGCGACGAGCGGGGATGTCAGTCGCAGCATCGCTCCAAACCCGGGCTATTTCGTATGATCGAAAGCGCTGTCGCGACCCAGGAGCACGGGACGGCCGTTCCGCCGATCACACTTTCCGGTACCGCCGCCAACGAGCATTTCGCCCGCTTCTATCTGCACGAGGAAACCTTGGTCGATTCCGTCGCTGTGTATGTCATTCAACACGTGGGCGAAGGAGCGGCCGCGATTGTGATCGCGACTGAGCAGCACCTGGCAGCCTTCCAAGCTCGCTGGGCGGAGCTGGAGTTCGATGCGGCCGCGGCGGGGTCGGACTTGCGCTTGTTCGCGGAATCGTCGCGCTTCACGGCGGCACCATCCGGGCTCGCAGCGACGGCCTGGGGCATGGAAGCGAATTTATCGTGAGATTACCGGTCGGCGAGCCGGCACTGGAAGTTGCACACCTGGATAGAGAGGATGGAGCGGCGTTCGCAATCGGCCGGAGGATTCTGGTTGTGGATGATAACGGTGACGTGGCCGACAATGACCAAGGAGACACTTCCATGAAGGCGATCGTGGTGAGGCACCAGGCTGCGGGAACGGCCGGGATGAATCTGGTGGAGCGACCCGAGCCCCAGGCAGCGATAAACGACGTCGTCGTTCAGGTTCATGCGTCGGGATTCGTCCCGACTGAGTTGGCGTGGCCCTCGACTTGGACCGATCGCCTCGACCGCGGCCGAACGCCGTCGATCCCCGGGCATGAGCTGGCCGGAGTGGTCACCGCCCTCGGCTACGGCACGAGGGGATTGTCGGTGGGACAGCGGGTGTTCGGCCTTACGGACTGGTACCGCGATGGCACCTTGGCGGAGTATGTGGCCGTCGAGGCACGCAACCTCGCGCCGCTGCCGGGCGACATCGATTTCACGGTGGGCGCGAGCCTGCCGATCTCGGGCCTGACGGCGTGGCAGGGGCTGTTCGAGCACGGCCGGATTCAGGCGGGGCAGAGCATCCTCGTACAGGGCGCGGCTGGCGCAGTCGGGTCTATGGTGACGCAACTTGCACGGGAGGCCGGCGCCTACGTCATCGGCACCGGTCGCGCTGCCGACCGTCAGACGGTACTCGACTTCGGCGCGAAGGAGTTCGTCGATCTCGACCACGACGCTCTGGAAGTCCTCGGCAAAGTCGATCTGGTGTTCGATGTCATCGGTGGTGATATCGGGAAACGGTCCGCAGGCCTGATTCGAGCCGGAGGAACACTGGTGTCCATTGTTGGGCCGCCCGCGGCGCGGCCCGCCGAGGGCCGGGCGGTCGACTTCGTTGTCGAGTCCGATCGTGCCCAACTGAGTGAGATCGTACAGCGGGTGCGGGACGGACGGCTGCGGACAAACATCGGCAACGTCTCGATCCTCGACGATGCCGTCGCTGCCCTCAACCCGACCGAGCGACGCAAGGGGAAGACGATCATTCTCGTTCGTCCGTGAGCGACACGCGACGGCCAACACGTACGAAACAGTAAGTGAGCCGGTAGAAATACGGATACGCATGCAGAGTTTCCGGAGGTTGTGACCCGGAAACTGTGCACCGGGTCTGCGGATGCGGCGGCTTACGGGTAACGGTTCAGTATTTCAGGTGTGCCCTGCGAGCCTTCACGCGCCTGGAGGCGGCACCGGCTTCTTTTGCAGGAAGCTCCCCGTGGGCAGGGCGGCTATGTGGAAGTAGTTAGCCTTCGCGAGAGCTTCGTAGAGGGGCGGCGTGAAAAAGGCCGAGACGCGTGATGCAACGAGCGCGGTTGCCATCATCGGGATCACCATGCCCGTGCCATTGGTCATCTCCATGACGATGACGAAGGATGTGATGGGCGAGTGCGTCACGGCAGCGAGATATCCCGTCATGCAGAGCGCGATCACCGCCCCCATCGGCGCCCAGGAAAACGCCGCGTGCACCCACTGCGCAAGCCCTGCGCCGATCGACAGAGACGGCGAGAAAAGACCCCCTGGAATGCCGGCCATGTAGGTGACCACCATGGCGCCCCACTTGGTGATCGCGTAGCTCTCCGAGAGCGGCGCGGTGCCCGTCAAAAGATGACGCGCCTGATCGTAGCCGCTGCCCCAGGTCTCACCGTGCGTGCCCACACCGACAGCCGCCACCACAATCCCGACTGCCAGCGCATACAGCAAGGGCCTGCGCTCACGCAGCGCGATGAGCCAGTCTGGCATCCATGTTCGCCACCGCAGCAGCGCGAGGTTGAAGGCTGCACCGGAAACCCCACAGAGCGCCGCCGACAGCAAGACGGGCAGGACGAACGCTCCGCCCAGGTTGTCCGGCACGTTGATCTGACCGAAGTAGAGATAGTTACCCGCGAGCGCGAGCGAAGTCAGGCCGGAGAACACCACGGCCGTGATCATGATGCCGTTGGTGCGGCTCTCGAAATCCCGCGCCAGCTCCTCGATGGCAAAGATGATACCCGCCAGCGGCGTATTGAAGGCGGCCGACAGCCCCGCTGCCGCGCCGGCCAGCAAAAGCCGGCGTTCGAGTCGCGCGTGGCGATGCGGGTAGAAGCGCCGGACCTCCGCCATGATCGCCGCGCCAATGTGCACGGTCGGTCCCTCGCGGCCGATTGTGAGGCCACCGAGCAGGCCGATCAACGAAACGACGATCTTCCCAACGATCACGCGCAGGCCGAACAGGCGGCGCATCAGGGTATCTTCTTCTTCCTGCCGCTGTGCATGCAGCGCGGCAATCACCTGCGGAATGCCGCTGCCCTCGCTGCCAGTGAACCAGCGCCGGGTGAGAAACAGCGACAAGATCGTCAGCGCTGGTGTAATCACGAAGGCAAGCCAAGAGCGGCCCGCGATCCAGCCGAGGAAGGCGTTGGACGCGTCCGCGCTCCAATGGGCGTACACCACCGAGACTAGGCCCACGAGAAGCGCCGCGCCCCAGGGCAGGCCTACCTGCAGGACCAGCCGCCTGGAGCGAGCGCCGAGGAGCCGGCCCCTCGCCCGCTCACGGAGTGTTTCCCGCGAGCCTTCACCCGGACTTTTCGCCGAGCCCTTCGCTCGGTCTTCCTCTGGGCCTTGCTGAGTCGAAGGCATTCCAGCGGCGTCAGCGCGCGGCTTCGAGCGCCGCCACCGGCTCATAGAGATCCGCAATCGTCGTCTCGCCGTGTATGGAGCCGATCCTCACCGCTTGCCACCCTCCGCGCTTTGCGACAGCACGCCGATGCACGATCGGATGCTATCATCTTGTGCGCGATCTCGCGCTTGCGCAGTGGAAGAACTCGATCTCCGTCATGCAGTTGCCCGGGCAGCGTGGAGATTTCTACGTCCCAGGGATAGCCATTTGTAGCCGCGAGTGGAATGACATTCGATCTCCTCCTGCAACGGCGGAGTGAGCGGGGTGGGGCGCTCGCGTAGCGCCCCGCCATGTTAGCCGCCCGCGTGAATGAAGTCGGTCTGACCCACCATGCCCTTCTTGGTCCGATCCAACATCTCGAAGATCTTGCGCTGATAGCTCAGGAACTCCTCCTTCGAGATCTTTCCGTCGCCATCTGCATCGATCTTCTTGAACATTTCGTTCGTCATCAGGCCGCGCGCGTAGGCGGCAGTGGCGAATGCCACCTCCCCCCGGGAAGTGCCCGTGAACTCAGATTCGTCGAGGAATCCGGACTTGTTCTTGTCGAGCGCATCGAAACTGCGTTCCTGAAACGCCCTCCACTCATCTAGCGAAACCATACCGTCATTGTTCGTATCGATCATGTGCATCATGGCCATGGTGCGCAGCCCCTTTGCAAAGCCGCCGGTGGCGAAGGAAGCCATGTCCTCGGCACCGGCAGGGCGGGCGAAAGACAGCGAGAGGATGGCGGCGGCCGCCACCGCGCTGACTGATGGGATCGTGCGATTCATTTGGAGAGTCCTCCGACTTGAGAGTTACTGAGGGACGGGTGGTCCAGCAGGCGTCGAGTGTTTCATCTCCGCCCTCCAAGACCTCGCACTGTAACCAGACCGGACATCGTCGAAGGTTATTGCGTCCTTTTTGGCACGAAGGCGTAGGCCGTCATGGAGCCTCGAGCGTGATGGTGGGTTGGGGGAGCGCATGAGAACCACCGCGCCTGCGAGCGGGACGATCGCCGGCGGTTGCGCAGCGATGGCCAGCACGACGGCCGCAGTGACTGATCGGTCGTAGACGGCTCCGGCGCAAAAGCACCGGGCAATCAGTGATCTGTCGGCGAAGGGCTCGAGTGCGTTCACGCGAGGGGGGGCCGAGCTGAGGCTTGCCAGGATTCGGCAGGAGTGCCTGTACATGGGATTTCCTGACTCCCAGCGGCGCGTGGCTGTCAGCCCAGACGAGAGGTTCACGCCGCCACTGCTGATGTACCGTCGCACTCGAGGACTATTACGCGGCCGCTGCGGAAGAGACGCGGACCTGCATCAATGGCTTGGGCTTCCTCGAAAACCCTTGTTACCCATATGGCACCACTAAGTCGGGATGTTCGTGCTGTTCGCTGTGGTGGCAACGAGCGCGTGTGAGCTTCTGGCGCTTTTACCTCCGCCTGTTCCCGGACTCGATCAAGAGCCCGCAGATCATCGTTGAGTTCCTCAAAGCGCTCTCGGCCGCGTGAGCTGCCCGCATTCTGGGGGCGAAGTCGAGCGGCCTCCGATCACTACGACGATGCCGCAGCACCTCTTCCAGCGCCGCGCGCTCCACCGGGACGGGCAGATACCTCTCGAACCCCGCCGCCAGCGCTCCGTTGCGGTCGCCGGCGAGAATGTCGTCGGTAATCGCGATCAGACGCGGAAAAGCCTGGCCGGATGCCCATCGCAGGTCTGCGGCAACGCGGTAGCTGCTCAGATCGGGCAGATCGGTGGTCAGAAGCACAATATCGGGCAGGAACTCGCCAGCGAGCTTCAGAGCCGCATCCGCCGAACAGGCGACGCGTGTTGCGAATCGGCCGATCGAATGCACCAGCGCGGCGATCCCCACGCATTCGGCAAACTTCGCAACGATCAGAACGCGCACCGGATCCGCGGACAGCCGGTACGGGTCGCGATATCGTGTGTTGCCGGACAGGAATTCCAACGCCTCGCCAGTGGCCGGGGAGAAGCTCGTGGTCGGTGCAGCTCGTATGTGTGATCCTCGAATGAGCGCTTCGTCGCCGCCGTTAGAAGGCAGGCAGTCTGATCGCAATTGCATGGTCGTCTCCTTGCGAAATCGATGGGATGGCGAGCCCGATCTGGAGGTGCTCGTCAGATGTCGGCTCAATAGCCACGCCCGCCGGCGCTGCGCTTCTCGGGCCGATTCTGGGCCTGCGCCTCGCTGATGCGCAGCGTGCGCCCCTCGAAATCCTTGCCGTTCAACGACTGAATGGCCTTGGTGGCATCCGAGTTCGACATCTCGATGAAGGCGAATCCGCGCGGTCGGCCTGTGTCGCGGTCCGACATCAGCTTGGCGGATTCAACCGAGCCGTGTTGCCCAAACAAGCTCCGGAGGGAATCCTCGGTGGTATCGAAGGACAGGTTGCCGACGTAGATTTTGGTCATGGAAGATCCTGGAAAAGAGTAAATGCAGCCATCTGGCAGCAACACGCTGCCTTGGGCCGAAGGATTCTGAGGTGTCTGGCTTTGACCGTGTTGAATGCCGGAGCGGCAAGGGCCAAGGACGGGCAGGGCGAAAGATTCGAGCCGGAGCGTACCCTACACTGAATCGCGGTTCCGTGCACACGATTGCAGTCGCGTCTGGCACCGACACGGTCTTTCGATCATTCGAGAGCGAAGTGGCCTGGACCCATCTCGTCCATCAGTTCGAGAATGCGGCCGCCACCGCGCGCTACGCAGGTAAGTGGATCATCTGCCACGATGACGGGCAGGCCCGTTTCTTCTGTCAGGAGTTTGTCGATGTCGCGCAACAGAGCGCCTCCACCGGTCAGAACGATGCCATGTTCGGCGACGTCGCCTCCCAGTTCGGGGGGCGTCTGTTCCAGGGCCTGCTTCACGATGCTGACGATGCCCTGGAGGGGCTCCTGCAGTGCTTCGAGGATCTCGTTGCTGCTCAGGGTAAACCGGCGTGGCACGCCCTCAGCCAGGTTCCGTCCCGTGACGGACACCTCTCGCACCGTCCGACCAGGATAGGCGGATCCGATTTCCAGTTTGATCCGCTCCGCGCTTGCCTCGCCGATCAGGACCCCGTAGTTGCGACGAACGTAGTTCATGATCGCTTCGTCGAAGCGGTCACCGCCGATGCGGGCCGAGTGCGCATAGACGACCCCGTTCAGCGAAAGCACTGCAACTTCCGACGTTCCGCCGCCAACATCGAGTACCATCGAGCCCCGCGGTTGGTGAACGGGCAGGCCCGCCCCAACCGCGGCAGCCATGGGCTCGCTCACAATCGCGACGCTGCGCGCGCCGGCACCCTCGGCCGACTCCCGGATCGCCCGGCGCTCAACCTGCGTTGAGCCGAACGGGACGCAGACGAGCACGCGCGGCGAGGGTTTGAGGATCCGGTTACCGTGCAGTTTGTCCATGAAGAACTGCAGCATCTTCTCGGTGTAGGTGAAGTCGGCGATGACGCCATCCTTGAGGGGACGCACTGCCGTGATGTGCCCAGGAGTTCTCCCTAGCATGTTCTTGGCCGCTTGGCCTACTGCAACGACGATCTTTCCACCACCTGGCTCCGCGTGTACGGCGACCACGGAGGGCTCATTCAGTACGATGCCTCTGCTGCGTACATAAATGAGTGTGTTAGCGGTACCCAGGTCGATCGCAAGATCGCTGGAGAAGTAGCCGCGCAGGTGTTTGAACATTGGGTGACCGGAAGGAGTGCGGTGGGAGATGCCGTTGCGTGACACTAGCCGAGTTTCGGTCTGGGAAACGTGCTATCGTGAACTGGCTCGTGATCCTTTCGCCTTGTCTCCCTGGCCTCGCGCCTCTGCGGCGCATCCGACAGGCCGGAGCGCCATCTCAAAAGCTTCGCGAACCCCGGCAGCGCCTTTTAGCGTGTGGGCCGCCTTCCGATGCCGCGAGTCTTCATGCGCCAATGCAGGTGCCGGCTCGCCGGTCCGTCCTCACCACACAGGAGATCCCGATGGATTTGACGATCACTTCGCCCTCAACCAACTACGACCCAGCGCGGTCGGTCGGCAACGAGGCGCTGTCGAGTTATCGCGAACGTCGGGCAATTGAGGAGTTCGAGCGTGAGGAACGCAGGCGTGCGAATATGGCAGAGGTATATGCTTCCGTGAATTCCGCGGACCTGCGCATTCGTGCGTGGGAAAGAGCTCACCAGCTGCGCATGCCAATGGACCCCCTGCATCCAGTGCTGGAGGCGATCGCGGCCGCGACGCAGCTCACATTGACAGAGGTGCGAGAAGAGCAACGTCTGCGTTCTGCACGACGCGCGCCCGGCGCGATTTGACGTCCCGTCAGGCACCGTCTAGCTTTACTCCGAGGTCAACCTCACACGGGCCGCCGTCGCCACATGCCGGAACCCGACAACTGATCCGGTCCAAGGCACGGGATGAGGGGGAACGCCATGTTGCACGTGGTCAGCCCTCCTGCAGTACGGCCTGCCGCTGGTCATACGTCCGGAACAAGCTTGACCAGTGCCGTAGTTACTCACACTGCTCGCCGGGCGCGGCGCAACGAAGAGCCGATCGCGCGAGCGGCCGGCCCTATAGAATTGATCCCCATACACATCTCCAACAGGGGCCGCCGCCGGTGACGGGTGCAGGCAGCCGGATGACCATGAAACAGCCGTTACTTGTCCGAAAACGTTTGTTGCCGGAGCCCGGTTCGCCCAGCGTCCCGCGCCCTTCGAACGAAATTGACCTTGTGGCTTGCGCGACGATCCTGTACTCGTCCGAAACCGCGAGTCATCCGATTGAGCACCTGCTCGATGGCAGATCGGGCCGGGGCGCCACGCGCTGGTCGGGCGCGCGTGAAAACACGGCAGAAGAAATCGTCATAGAGTTCGATCGGCCGGAGCGCGTGCTGCGCTTGATCTTCGACGCGGAGGAAGGGCATGTGGAGCGCACTCAGCAAGTGACCATGGAGTACTCCACGGACAAAGGCCTTACCTATCGGACGGGCTTCGTGCAGGAGTACACGTTCAGTCCGGGCGGGTCGACTTATCAGCGCGAGGACCTGAGCTTCGAGCTTCCGAAAGTCACTCATGTGAAGCTGACGATTGTCCCGAACAAGGGCGGGGCGGGTACGGCGAGTCTCACCTCGCTACGTCTCTTCGGCTGAAGGATGCTTTGATTCGTTCCGTCTGAGGCCAGAGTCTCGCTTCCGGATCTTCGTGCCGGCAGTCCGCGAAGCAGCGATTCATCACGACGCGTCGTTGCCTATCGACCCCCGCGCCTCGCTGCGCTCGATCAGTCGCAGCGCTGCGGGCGTCAGGCGCGTGTGCGGCTATGGGATGCAAAGCGCAGCAGGATGCCCACTCGAACTGATGACCTGGCTCGATGCTCCGGCCCCGCGCGTGCAGGGGCCTCCAGGCGGTGTCGAAATGCTCGCTGATGGGGCCTGTGGGCGGACTCATCCATCGCGTCAGCGCCAGCTCGACGATCTGTGTCGCGAGACTCAGCCAGCGCGGGTCCGTATCCAATGCGAGCCATGCCAGAGCAGCTTCCAGCCGATGCATGTGCGAGTTGGACGCGAGCGGTAGCCGTACCGGTATCGACTCGGCGAACCCGCCGGCCGCGCGCCGAAACTGCTTCTCCAGAGAGTGTGAACCCATGGCGCCGGAGTGGCCGAACGGAGTGTAGCGTGAGAGTACGCGTTGCGTGACCAGATGGCCGCTGGCGAGAGCCATCACTACCTGCCTGCTCCCCTTGCAGGTCAATGACAGCTATTCCGAGTATCCGCTGCCAATTGCTGTATGCTGGTGCTCGGCGAAGTTCTCAGCCGCCCATTCCAGCTGATCCCCGCTGCGCGTTCTCGTATTCCCACGGGGCGTTCGTCAACCATGCGGGAGATACGACCGTGACCCCATCCATTCGTCTGGCCTTTATTGGAAACTCGCTTCCCCGTCGTTGCGGAATCGCGACGTTCACTAACGACCTGCAGCAGGCCGTCACGCTGTCACGCCCAAGCGCGGAGGCGGTTATCGTTGCAATGAATGACAGCGGTCAGTCCTACAACTACCCACCAGTCGTCCGCGTCCAGATCAACGATGAGAAATTGAAGGACTACACTCATGCTGCTGAAGTCCTGAATGGTGGTCAGTTCGATGCGGTATCGCTGCAGCACGAGTTCGGCATTTTTGGTGGCGATGCCGGCGCGAACGTGCTGACGCTGCTATCGCGATTGAATATGCCGGTTGTGACGACGCTTCACACGGTCCTTTCCAACCCACAGCCAATCCAGCGCAGGGTGCTCTCCGATATCGTCGGGATCTCGTCGAAAGTGGTCGTCATGGCGGAGAAGGCGAAGGACCTGCTCGTCTCCACGTACGACGTGCGCGCCCGGAAGATCGAAGTCATTCCGCATGGAATCCCCGATGTACCGTACGTCCCGCCCGAGGCGGCGAAGCTCAGACTCGGATTCTACGGCCGGCCGGTCATACTGACGTTTGGACTTCTGTCTCCGAACAAGGGAATCGAAGTCATGATCGATGCGATGCCCGCAGTGTTGCGAGCAGCATCAGAGGCGGTCTACGTAGTTCTTGGAGCGACGCATCCAAACCTCGTGCGCAGCCAGGGCGAGGCCTACCGTGAGAGTCTCGCTGTGCGCGCTCGCGCTCGAGGGGTGGAGAATCACGTTGTGTTTCTCGATCGTTTCGTCGATTTTGCGACGCTACTCGACTTCATCTCGATGTGCGATGTCTACGTGACGCCTTATCTGAACGAGTCTCAGATGACCTCTGGCACGCTCGCTTACAGTTTTGGATTGGGCAAGGCGGTCGTGTCGACTCCGTATTGGCATGCGCGCGAGCTGCTGTCCGGTGGACGCGGTGTGCTGGTGCCATTCAATGATGTGGCGACGATCGGCGCGGAAGTGGCGGGACTGCTGACCGATCACCCACGGCGCGAGTCCATGAGAGAGCGGGCCTATGCCGCTAGCCGCGCGATGACCTGGGGGCGAACAGCCGAACGCTACCTCAGCGTGTTCGAGGGTGTGCGGGTCGCAACTCGGCCGGCAGTGATGGCAGTCCCGAGCCAGATCTCGCTCCCGGCGCGCAGCACCCTTCCCCCCATGGTTCAACTCGGCCATCTCCGTCTCATGTGCGATGATACGGGACTCTTGCAGCACGCGATCCATTCGATCCCCGATCGATCGCACGGCTACTGTGTTGACGACAACGCGCGCGCATTGATGCTGGTGAGCGCGCTCAACGCATCCGGCGAACAGCCGATGCCTGATGAGTTGGGCGGGTGCTTCGCGGCTTTCGTGCAGCATGCGTGGAATCCGCAAGCGAAGCGGTTCAGAAACTTCATGGGCTTCGACCGGCGTTGGACCGAAGAGATCGGGTCCGAGGACAGTCATGGACGCGCGCTGTGGGCGCTGGGCGAATGCGCGCGCAACGACCCCAATGCCAGCCGAAGGAAATGGGCCGCTTCGCTGTTCCTAGCAGCCTTGCCCTCTGTTCAAACCTTCAGCTCACCGAGGTCCTGGGCATTCACTCTCCTCGGGCTGAGCTCATACGCAGAGGCGGGCGAGATCAGTCCCGTCGCCCGTGAGCTGCGGCATCAACTTGCAGAGCGGCTCATGACCATCCTGTCTGCGGTTGAGACGCGTGAGTGGGTGTGGTTCGAAAAGGGATTGTCGTATGACAATGCAAGGCTGCCGCAGGCGCTCATCGTCACGGGACTTTCTACGAGCGTCCCGTCCTACGTCGTTGCTGGGTTGAGATCGCTGCGGTGGCTGATGACCCTGCAAACCACCGCGGAGGATTTGTTCCGGCCCGTGGGCTCGCAGAGTTTTGGCGACCTGCTGAGCCCGCCGCGCGCGTTCGATCAGCAGCCGCTGGAGGCCACGGCGACGGTCGGGGCCTGCTGCGCGGCGTGGCGTGCAGACTCCGATATGAAGTGGAGGGCAGACGCCCTGCGGGCCTTCGGGTGGTTTCTGGGAAGCAACGATCTTGCGGTGCCACTGGTCGATGTGGAAACAGGCAGCTGCTGCGATGGCCTTCACCCTGATCGTTCGAACCAGAACCGCGGAGGCGAGTCGCTGGTGTCGTATCTGCTCGCCCTGGCGGAAATCCGTCAGCTGCATCGGGTGGACGGCCATCGGCTGAAAGGACCGTTGCTGCGGGCGCTGCACACCGACATGCCGCCCACACCGGCCACGCACTGAAGGAGCTGCCCTTTGTCTGAGGCTCCTTTCTTGAACCGGCAGGCGCTCTATTTGCGTCCCGATCCCGCCCGGGTCGTCGTCCGTCCTTTCAAGCCAGCGACCGAGCCGCGCGACCTGAACGCGACGGACAAGTCCAGGGCGAACCGCATTGTCGATCGGGTGCTCGCGCTCGATGCGGCGACGGCGGCCGCCCAGCTTGCGGAGGTGCTCGAGAACTTCCAGGGGCGCCACCGTAACCTGATCGACACGTTCGAAGCGCGCGCGGCTGAAATGGAAGAGGCTCTTGTCCCCCACGCGGTGTTCACCGCGGAACAGCGGCGCCTGGTGGGGGCCTATTTCCTCCACGAGTACTCCTTCGAAGCGGCAGCGCTCTTCAATCCGAGCATCGTGGCTCATCCGGACCAAGCCGCTGCCCCGGAAGGCGGGGTGCGTTTCATCCTCAGCCTTCGAGCGGTGGGAGAGGGCCACGTCTCATCGCTCACGTTTCGGTCGGGATCGGTCGCGGCGGACGGCAGTGTCACCATCGATCCGTCGGCGCGGTTGGCCGCGGTGCCGAAAGTCAGCAGCCGGATAGAGGGCCCGGATGGGGAGCAGGTCGAGCTGATGTTCCGCCCTGAGCAACACCTCAGCGAGCGCGTCATCTTTCCCGTGACCGCCTCGCAATCCAATGGCATCGAAGATGCGCGCTTCGTTGAATTCGAGGGGCCTTCAAGAACGTACTACGCCACGTACACCGCTTACAGCGGCAAGGCCATTCGTTCCGAATTGATCGAAACGCGGGATTTTCTGTCTTTCCGCATGACGCCGCTCGCTGGCGCTGCCAGCCGGAACAAAGGCATGGCGCTGTTTCCACGCAAGCTGAATGGCAAGTACGCCATGATCGGAAGGCAGGACAATGAAAATCTGTACCTTCTCCAGTCAGATGACTTGTGCACATGGGAAGCCGGTCAGGCGATCCTCAGGCCGGAGTTTCCGTGGGAGTTCGTGCAGATCGGTAACTGCGGATCGCCGCTCGAGCTGGACGAAGGATGGTTGCTGCTGACGCACGGTGTGGGACCGGTGCGTAAGTATTCCATCGGCGCAGTGCTGCTCGATAAATCGGACCCGTCGCGGGTCCTGGCGCGCTCGCGTGAGCCCCTGGTACGACCCGATTCCTCCGAGCGAGAAGGGTATGTGCCGAATGTCGTCTACACATGCGGGGCCATGCGACATCGCGACCTGATCATCCTGCCCTACGCGGTCTCCGATACTTTCTCCAACTTCGCGACGATCCGTGTCGCGGCGCTGATGAATATTCTGCAGGGCTGAGTCGTGAATGCAGTGATGCGCTAACGGATCGTAAACAGCCTCCAGTCACTGCGTGCCGCGTCTGCGGAAGCCCTTGCATGCAAGCCCACTCATGGCTTGAATCCTCGCTCACACTTCCAGTCGTCGCAGACGCCCCTGCACAGGAGACACGCATGCATGGCGACATTTCTTTTCTCGAGCTGGGCTCGATGGAGTCTGACACTTCGAAATCGCAAGATTTCTTTGCCGCGGTCTTCGGTTGGCAGATTCATCCCATGCCTCGGGGGGGAGGCTGGTTTCAAGGTCCCCGTATTCGCGTGGGCCTGCACGGCGACGATCCGGGTCCGAAGATCTACGTGTTCTTCGAGGTCCCGAACCTGGAAGCAGCTATGGAAGCGGTTCGGCATGCGGGCGGGTACGTCGATCCGACGATCACCGATGAGCCTGATTTTGGCCGGTTCGCAAACTGCCGCGATCCGCTGGGGATTCCTTTCGGACTACATCAGTTATCGGTTACTTGAGTAAGCGAGTACCGTACCCGGCGAGGAGCTGTCGAATTGCCGGTCGGGTCCGATAGCGCAATTCGCAGTGCTCGAGGGGATTCAGCCTCGAAACTTTGAACGCCGCCCATCGGCTTGCCGCGGCTCACTGGGCATCCAAAGTTTCCGAGGTGACCAGCCGTGCGGATGTTGACAACCAGCGAGACTTCGTCGACGCCGGCAAGGCTTTCGACCTCACGCTGCCGCACGCGAGCATCGACGCTGCTGCTCGTCGTCAATGTAGTCGGCGATGGAGGGCGGTCGACAGCGACGACCGAGATCGGCCCAGCAGCCGACCGTCAACAGTTATTCTTGAACTCCCAGATAGCGTCCGTTCGGCGGGTGCGGTGCCCAGCCGATCACGCCTTCTTCCCACTGATTGTCGGTCAGTTGCCTCACGTCAGTGCCGTCGGCGCGCATCACGAATACCTCGCCGTACGCCTGAGCCCAGCGCCAGGGAAGCAACGCCTCGTCCTTCCATCCCATCCTGGAACTGTCAAACGCGATCCACTTCCCATCGGGCGACCAGACTGGGTGAGCATCGTTCCCGTGAGTATGCGTCAGCTGGCGCAGCCCGGTGCCATCCGCGCGAATGGTGTAGACATTGAACTGCCCGGCCTCCAAGCGGGTAAAAGCAATGCGATCGTCTTGGGGCGACCAGGTAGGGGTGCTGTCCCACCCGTTGGTCAGCTCCGTGACTTTCCCGTCCGCCAAGGACAGAACGCGCAGTCCCTGCTTGGTGTGCGACCTCTCCTCGTACGCGCCCAGGCGATACACTAGCCGCTTGGCCTCCGGCGAAAGACTTGGCCAATCATCGTGGCCCACGTCGTGTGTCAGCACCCGGAGGTTGGAGCCGCCACTGTCCGCGACGGCGATCTGCCCCGCTTCCTCAGGGTGCTTGGAGTGCCCGATGCTGAAGGCGAGGATGCGACCGTCCGCGGACGGCGATACATGAAAGATCTGGCGATTGTCAGCGGTGCCGTCGAAGAGAACGGATCCCTCCCCATCCCAACCAACGAGCTTCAGTTGCTGCGTCTTCGGAACCTTGTAGACGAACTGCTCACCGCTGGGAGTGAAGGGGATGATTTCCGACGTGAACGCTTTGCCGGTGATCAGCTCATAGCGCGCATCCCGGCTCGGCCGGGCCTCGAGCCATTTGCGCTCGAGCCGGCCTCCTTTGTCATAGACCATCAGGGACCCGTCGGGTGACCACGACGGATTGGCCGCACCGGTCGGACCTTTGCGCCCAGAGGTGTAGGCGATCGCGGTCCCTCGTGGTTCTTGAGGGCCGCCCGGCAAGCCACGGGGCTCGTTCAGTCCGTAGCCGATCTCCGTGTCGCTGACATAAGCTGGGGACCACATGAACTGCGAACCGTCGCCATGGGCTTCCTGTGCGCCGGTTTGCACGTCCATGGAGACGATTTGCGTGTGCCGGAAGAAGTGGCGCATTTTCTCCACATTCTCCACGACCTGGTAGAAGAGCACGTGCCGGCTGTCGCGGGACCACTTTGGAGTTCCCGCACAACGATCGAGAGGCGTGAGACGCCTCAATCCGCTCCCGTCCGGATGCACGATGTAGATCGCGGTGGTCTGCATCAGCTCCCAAGCACCACCTGTGCTGCGGATGTAGCGGAGAAGCGGTGTATCCCGGTCGGAGGAGAAGGCGATCCATTTGCCGTCTGGTGACCAGCTCGGGCGGAAATTCCCGGCCTTGTTCCGCGTGAGATTGCGGAAGCGGTGGCTCGCGATATCAAGCAGCCAAATATTGGCGGTGCCACCCTCGCGCGTGGAAACGAAGGCGAGCGTCCGCCCGTCTGGGGACAGCGCGCCCTGATCGTCGAAAGCCGGACTGTCCGTCAGCCGCTCGAGCCCTGACCCGTCCGGATGCACCCGCAAGACATCCGCCGATCCATACCGCTCGGAGGTGAAGACGATCCAGCGGCCATCGGACGAGAAAGAAGCGTTGTAATTCGACCCCGGGCCAGCGAGGAGTGGGCGCTCGTTACTACCGTCCGGACCCGAGAGATACAGGTTGAATGTGTAGTCCTGAATCGGCTGCCAGATCAGTGCCTCTTTCGCAGCCGCCACAGAAAGCGGTGAACTCACGAGAAATAGTGCCGGCAGAACTGAAACCCAGTTACGCAGACCCACACCTAACTCCTTAAACGCTCTGGGCAGGCCGAATCTCACCCTCAACTCCGTCCTCCGCGTCGTTCACTCGATTCGCTCCTTGCGCCTCACCTCGGCTGCACTACAGCATTGCCGGTTCGCGCGGTCAATTTGAACAGCCGTAGAGCGGTCGGTCACCAGTGTCTCAGAAGAGTCGAAACCTGCCACTGGCCCCAGTCGCGTAGACTTGCCGGAAGGTGACGGCAGTCGTCAGCGATTTTTCGGGGTGGTGGACTTGCACAGGATGTTGGTCATAGGGGGGTATGGCTTTTTCGGCGAACGCATTTGTGCATCGCTGTGCAAAGTGCCAGACATTCACCTTCTCATAGGTGGGCGCAACGGTGACCGCGCTCGACGGCTTGCCCAGGTGCTGGGACTTGAGGACCATCAGGGTGTCTCCATGGACGTTGAGAACCCGTCCCTGAGCCAGGTTCTGAGCGACCTGTCCGTCGGAACCGTGATTCACACCGCCGGCCCTTTCCAGGGGCAGGAATACGGCGTAGCCCGTGCTGCAATCGCTGCGGGTTGCCACTATGTTGACCTGGCGGACGGTCGGGATTTTGTGAGCCGCATCGGCGTACTCGACGCGGACGCGAAGGCACGCGGCGTAACGGTCGTGAGCGGCGCGAGCTCAGTGCCTGCGCTATCGAGTGCCGTCGTCGATCGGTACCTTACGGAGTTCGACCGCCTTGAATCCATTCAAATCGGGATCAGCTCCGGTGCCCGCGCGCCCGGTCTGGCGACAGTCCGTGGCGTATTCAGCTACGCCGGCAAGCCCATCAGGACTCTACGCGACGGGTCTTGGACCACGAGCTATGGCTGGCGAAACCTCGAGCGGCACCAGTTTCCTGCGCCGCTTGGGCGGCGGTGGCTGGGGAGCTGCGATGTTCCCGATCTCGAAATTCTGCCGTCACAGTACCGGGCGGTCCGGACCGTTTCCTTCAAGGCGGGATTTGCCAGTGACGCAGGCCACCTGCTCGTCTGGGCCCTCGCGGGTCTGGTCCGGGCAGGCATCATTGCCAGCATGACGCCCTTCGCGTCGCCCTTGAATCGAATCAGCCGCTGGATAGAGCCCCTCGTCAGTGACAAGGGCGGAATGTTCGTCATGCTGAACGGGATTGGCCGCAATGGGCAGCCGCATCGACGCACCTGGAACCTGATTGCTGCACACAATCACGGACCCTTCATTCCCTGTGGCGCTGCGATCGTGCTGGCGACCAAGCTCGCGACAGGCGTCAAGCTGCCTGTCGGCGCGATGCCCTGTGTCGGGCTTCTCACTGTTGCGGAGTATCTGCAAGCGCTGCAGGGACTGGATGTGAAGGAGGTTGTCGAGTGACGCCGTACTTCGCTCTCAAGGCCATTCACATTGTCAGCTCGACGGTCCTGTTCGGGACAGGCCTCGGCACCGCCTTCTTCAAGTGGATCGTGGATCGATCCGGAAGCGTAGTCGCCATCCGAGTCGTCGGGGAGAAGGTCGTGCTCGCCGATTGGCTTTTCACAAGCCCGGCGATCGTGGTTCAAGCGGTTACGGGCATCACCTTGTCGCGCCTGCTCGGTTTCCCGCTCACGCACGGCTGGCTCGCCTATGCGATCGGGCTGTACTGCCTCGCAGGTCTTTGCTGGCTGCCCGTAGTATGGCTACAGATACGAATGCGGGATATGGCCCGTGATAGCGCGGCCCGTGCCACATCGCTCCCGCTCCAATACTGGACATACGCCCGAGTGTGGTTCTGGCTCGGAGTACCGGCATTTCTATCGGTCATTATCGTCTTTTGGCTGATGGTCGCAAAACCGGGCTGACATGGATCAAGTCTGGGCCCAGAGGCCACCGCTGGCGCTCATTGAGCACCGCTTCATTGCACGCTCGCCTGTTGGCGGACTTCGCTCTTTCGACGTAGCATTCCCGGTAGTTACTTCATGTGTGCCCGGCGATCCTCGGAAATGGATATCCCTGGCCGAGTGGTTGTTTTCGATGGTCTGTGCAACCTCTGTAGTGGCGGAGCACGGTGGCTGCAGAATCATCAGGGGGATCCGCCGTTTCGACTGGTCCCCATGCAAAGTCAGCTCGGCCGCGCACTGTTGGCGCAGCACGGCTATGATCCGAATGACCCTCTGACGTTCTTGGTCGTGGACGGCGACCGGTCTCTCACTCAGTCCGATGCCTGGATACACCTGATAGCCGCGGCAGGAGGAGCGTGGCAATTGGTTCACGCGACACGAGTGGTTCCAAGAGCGTGGCGCGATTCGATCTATCGTCTCGTTGCACGGAACCGCTATCGTTGGTTCGGGCGCCGTACGGCTTGCTATCTGACGAGCGAGTCCGATCCACACAGCGAGACATCGAAGGCCAAGGCCCCATAAGCCCGTGGGGGCGGGTAGGCTAGTCCGTCGCGCGTTTCAGGATCTTGATCGGCTCACGGCGCACCCTCGCGATCCGTCAACAGCGCGAATCCGGCTTTCACGAGTGACCGGGCTCAGTGGCGGCAATGCCTGCTGCGACTGCGTGCGGGTCAGCGTCGTAACACGTAGGCTGTATTTCGCAAGTCACGCCTCTGAGGTTCTCTGAAGCAGGATAATCGGAGTGTTCCGGGGTCCATGGGGACCCCGCTCACAGCGGGGGACAACGTCTGATGGATGAAGGACTATTTGAGCGTATCTGGGAGTACCGCGAAGAGACGTTGTACCGGCGCCTCTTTGGCGACGCTGCGCGCGGCATTTTCGTGATTCCGCACGAGATGTTTGCCAAGACCTTCAGTCAGAAGGACGTGGACCCGCGGTGGCTGCACCATGGCGTGTTCGAGTATGCGCCGACGTTCACCCGTTCGTCTTGGATCTACACAACATCCGGTATGTCCGCGCCTTGGGAAGCTGAAGAACCCAATCCGAGCGCCGTATCCGGGCTAGGATGCGAGTTTATTTTCGAATCGAGCGTTCGGGGCGACTGGGCCATCACTCGACTCTTGCAGCTCATGGCCTATCAGATTCTGCTATGTCACGGTCGCTATCCTGGCCGGGAACCGCTCGGATTGTTCGATCGGTTACCCCTTCGCGGCCCCGTCTGGGACGACGAATCTGAGATCCAATTCCTGATGCTCGCGCCCGCGGATCCTTCGGTCGGCACCCAGCAGCTCGCATCGGGCTCGTTCGAGTTGCTCCGCGTCATCGGGATCACGGACGCGGAGGCGACCTTCGCCCGGGCGCACGGCGGCGATGCGCTTATCGAGCGGCTACGCGCCGCCGCGGCATTTCCCGTGACCGACCCTCGGCGGCGATCGGTGAGTTTGGGCGAACAGACTTGCCGATAGCGATCGTGGAGGATAAACCGAGAACGGTAGGAACCGGGCCGAAGTCCGATGGCCGGTACAACGGTTCATCCGAGTCGCACCGCCTTTGCACGAACGTCCGCGATGGCCGCGTTCAATATCGAGGCGATCCGTCGCAACTCCTCCGGGTCATTGGAGCGCAGCACCACAAGGTCTTTGGAGAGGGCGGAAGACCATAGGGAGAGCGTGTACCAGCGCGGGCGCTGGGTGAGGAAGATCGTGTCCTCGATCACGTCCACGGAGGCCGTGTCGGAGTCTTCCAGCGCGTACACGCGGCGCCAAAGGGGCACACCGAACAACGTCCGCGTGTGTCGGACGGAAGGGCCGAGATAGCAGAACGCCCATCGCGGTTGCAGATAGGCGGGCAACAGCGCAACCGGCAGGATTAGCGGGAGCGCGTCCCGCGTGGACAGTGACAGCGCTCCCGCGAGAACGACGAAGACCGGGAAAATCACGGGAGCCAGCGTGCTCGTGAAGGCAACCTCGATGCCTTCCGCGCTTTCGCGTCGGGAACCCAGGGCCGAGAGTGGAACCGGCATGGGCATGCGGGATCGGCCGATTCAGGGATTCGCAGCCGTGGCGGGCGGACTCTCCGCGGCGTTCGGCTGCAATCTCCGGAAGTTCCAGATCATTGCCGTACGTGGCGATGGTCCGGTTTTGCTTATCGGCTTACCGTAATGCTGGTTTGAGTGTCCAACGGGCCAAACTGATCCCTGCCAACGCCCTTGGGAGCGGTCGGGATTACCAGTTTCACCCAAACGGCATCCGGACCCTTGAAATACGAAGTCTCGGTCGCCTTACGCAGAGCGTCGATGCTGTCCTGCTGCTTCCCGGAGGCCGCGTTTGCGAAACCCGGCAGCTCGAACACGACCCATGAGTCTTTGGCCATTTCGGTCAAGCCGATAGAAAGTTCCGGTCTTTCGGTCTTCACTCGGATCTCGGTACCGGCGCGCACAGTGCTCTGATTGGCCGTGATCTTGAAGTCCTTGCCGTTGCGGCTCAGGGTAATCGGCAATTGAGGAACAGCCGCCCGCGCAGGGAAAGCCGCTCGCGCAGGCGCAGCTGACCGCAAAGGAACATCTTTCAGCGCAAGACCAGCACCTCTTGTGGGTCCGGACCGCCTGATGAAGAACTGAATGCGTCCGATATCACCCTTGCACACCGAGGCGTTCCAGGTGGGATGAATCTCGCAGGTGTCGTCTGTGGCGACGCTGTCGTTCTCGCCGTCGTTGATCAGAACATAGGAGTCAGGGATGCCGGTCGTCGAGCCGTCCAGATCGTGGATCGCCGCGGTCCGGTAGGCCACAGCACCCCGGTTGTCACTATCGAACCTGGGGTCGATTTTCGGAAAGTACACGGGCTTGGCATTGACGAACTTCGCACTCGTGACGGTGTTTTCGGTCGTAACCCCAGCGCCCGTAAACAACAGCCAGGAAAGCCCTCCTGATCCGCGCTGTTTGTTGTCCTGGAAATTCACGAATGTGGTGTTTGCCACGTCATGACGGTAATCGTAGTACTCATACCCGATGATCGGGTAATCGGGAATCAGGCGTTTCGGCAGGCTGCGGCCGTAGGCAATTTCCTCCGGCGTTGTGGGGTTGCCGATGTTCTCGGTTTCGCCCACGAACAGCGAATCAACCACCCGCGAGGTGAACACGTCATCGCCGATGGAACCGGTCGACATCGTGAAACCAACGGCATTG
>Ga0207707_10000727_pt1 | contig 32546 bp, 32 predicted proteins | sample KBSC83BmetaG_FD_184336 | JGI IMG/M metagenome (GOLD analysis project Ga0207707, IMG submission 184336) | Corn rhizosphere microbial communities from Kellogg Biological Station, Michigan, USA - KBS C8-3B metaG (SPAdes) (version 2) | ecosystem: Host-associated > Plants > Roots > Rhizosphere ... | reverse complement strand
GGTCCTTGAGCACGAGGTTCGAACCGACGGTATTCAAGATGAACCGCCGCTTTTGAAAATCGACGCTCGTGAAGCTAGAAACTAGCCGATTATTGATCGAGCGATTCAAATTTGCGGCCCCATAGAAGTCTTGCTGAATTCATATTTCAAAAACGCGATTGACGCGAGCTGTTGCCTGTGTATAACGCATAGTTGCGCTCTCGGGGCTGGTTGCTACAATCCAAAGGAAATCAAAATCAAAACATCTTCCTTACCGTGCCCCCGACCTGCTTCCGACGTGAAAAGAGGGGAATCAAAGAGATCAGAGTACCTCGGGCCTTTGTCAATCTTATGGCCCTTTTTGTTATTTCAGTTATCGTCCTGAGCCCGCTCAAGCCTGCGTTTGCTCAAACTGCGAGCACCACAAGTTCAGGCTCGACATCAACCGGAACCGCACCGGCTTCGGGCACGACACCGTCACGTCCACCGACCACGCCGACCGGCCTTTCTTCTCCTGCGAACAGTTCACCTGTGACCGGAACATCGCAATCGAGCCCAGCATCGACCCAGCCGAGCAGTGAGACGGCACCTCAATCAGTGACCCCAATTTCACCCTCGGGCAACGCCGCAATGGCGTCCAGCGGCGCTAATCCGCAGCCTGTTATTCCGGGTTCCTTCAATCAAGACCTGATCAAAGTTGATAAAAATAGCGGCGCTCTCAATACGGTATTCCCGTTGGACATTCCTCCGGGAAGAAACAATCTCCAACCCGATCTAAAACTGACGTACAGCAGTCAGGACGGCGGGTTCGGAAACATCATCGGCGAAGGATGGTCTATAAATATTCCGTACATCGAGCGCTTCAACAAAACTGGCATTGATAAGTTTTACAGTACGAGCTCGCCGCAGTATTTCACGTCATCGCTGGATGGCGAGCTTGCCACGACGAGCGTGAGTTCGAATTACGTGCCACGCACTGAGAACGGCGCATTTCACAAATATGTGTTCTCGAACAATTCCTGGGTGATGACCGACAAAGACGGCACTCAATACACGTTCGGGTCCGCCGCGAGCAGTGAGCAGAATGATCCTAACAATTCGTCAAACGTGTATCGATGGATGCTCACCGAGGTGAGGGACACGAACGACAACTACATCTCATACGCATACTTCAAAGACGCGGGCCAAATTTATCCTTCGAGCATCGTGTATACCGGCAACGGCTCGACGGACGGAATCTTCGAGATTGATTTCCTGCGGACAGCAAGTGCCGATAACGCAACCTCATCGGCCACCGGCTTCCCGGTGCGCTCCAATTACCGGATCAACGAAATCGACGCAAAGGTGAATGGATCGTGGGTTCGCAAATACGCGCTCGCATTCAGCGTGGGGGATAACGGATCAACGACGCTTCTTAGCTCGATCACGGAGAGCGGCCATGACAGCCAGGGGAACACAATCACGTTGCCGCCCACGAGTTTTTCATATCAATCGCAAACGGCCGGCTGGAACAGCAGTTCCACGTGGGTTCCGCCGATTGCATTGTCAATCGCGGGCGCTCCCAATGGATCTTTTGTTGTTGATTTGAATGGCGACGGTTTGCCCGATCTCTTTTATGCAAATTACTTTTATGCGGGCACGTGGCAGACGTCATACGCGTCGTACATCAATAACGGGCACGGCTGGACCGACGATTCCTCTTGGTATTCGCCCATACCATTATCAAATACTGGCCTCAATGACGTGCGAGTCGTTGATGTGAACGGAGACGGACTCGCCGACCTCCTCTACGCCAATTATTTCTATGACGGCACGTGGCATACGGACTATTCAACATACATCAATAACGGCCACGGCTGGACGCTTGATCCATCATGGAACCCGCCGATGGCCCTCGAAAATAGCAGTCAAGATAATGGAGTGAAGATCGTGGACGTGAACGGCGATGGGTTGCCGGATCTCCTTTATGCCAACTCCTTTTACGATGGCGCATGGGAGATGTCGTACGCTGCGTACATCAATAACGGCCACGGCTGGACGAATGATCCCGCGTGGTACTCTCCGGTTACTCTCTCGGCAAATGACTCTGACATTGGCGTGCGAGTTGTCGATGTGAACGGCGATGGTCTGGCCGATCTCATTTACAACGATGCGGTCAACGGCTCGCTTGGCGCTTATATCAACAATGGGCACGGGTGGACGAGTGATTCTTCATGGATCCCGCCGGTGGCTCTGTCATCGAACAGCGGTCCCAATGGGACCCAAATCATCGACGCGAATGACGATGGCCTTCCTGACATCGTCTACTCGGATACGTTCTATGGCACGCCCTATGCCTATATCAACAATGGGCACGGGTGGACGAGCAATTCGGCGTGGATTCCGCCGATTAACCTCACGGACCATATAAATCAGAGCACTCGCCTTGTCGATGTAAACGGCGATGGATTGCCGGACATCATTTCCAACGATAGTTCCTGGGGCACTTCCGGAGCGTATGCGAACAAGAACAGCATTCGCGCCGATCTCTCGACCAACACGACGTATCCGCAGGGCGGCAGTACCGCAGTGCAATACAAATCCGCGGTGCAAATCACCGACGGCTCCGGAACCATAACAAATAAGATCCCGTATCCCATCTACGTCGTTTCGCAGATTACGAATAACGATGGTTCCCAGAATGCATTCTCATCGACGTATCAGTATGCGAGCGGTACGTACTACTATGCCGGTCCGTATGACAAGCAATTTGCCGGCTTCAACCTCGTGGCCGCTGCGGACGGTGCCGGTAATGTGACGAAAACGTATTACCACACTGGAGCCGGCTCCGATTTGGCGCATGGAGAATACCAGGACAATTTCTGGAAGATCGGGAAGCCGTACCGAACCGAAGCGTACGACAATGCGGGACACCTGTATAAAAAGACAATCAATAAATGGGACAGCTACGCGCTTGGCGGGAGCGCTGCGTTTGCGAAGCTCGTGCAGGTAGTCGAGTCAGATTACGACGGCCTCTCAACGCATCGCGATACTGCGGAGGCATATACCTACGACAACACGACCGGAAATCAAACCGAGACAATTCAATGGGGCGAAGTGACGGGCAGCGATGACGGCACGTTCATCGACAACGGCTCGGATAAATACACGACGGATTCAACGTATGCAACGAGCGGAGACGGGGTGATAGGCAAGCCATCCGACGTCACCATGACGGACCAAAGCGGGAACAAGGTGAAGGAATCCCGCTATTACTACGACAACCTTGCTCTCGGCAGCGCAACGACCGGAAATCTCACGAAGGAAGAAGATTGGAAGACCGGAACCACGTACATCAACACCCAAAACACGTATAACGCGTATGGCCTCGTGACGCAGAGCCTTGATCCGCGAGGAAAGCAAACGACATATTCGTACGATGCCTATAATCTTTATCCCGCGTCCGTCACGAACCCGTTGAGCCAGGTCACGCGGTATGAATACGATTACTCGACGGGCAAACCGACCCAAACCATTGATCCGAACAACGACACTTTCCAGACGACATATGACGGCATTGGGCGCCCCGTTCAGGTGCTCCAACCCGACACGAATACGTCTTCAACGCTTGTCACAAAAGCGACATACACGTACGTTGACACGTCGAATGCAGTAAGCACTCATGAGTCGGACTTTCTCGATTCCGGCACGACGGTGGACACGTACAGCTACTACGACGGCTTGGACCGCCTTCTCCAGACGAGGAAATCAGCGGAGGATACGGGAACATACAAAGTCATCGATCGCGCGTACAACAATGTGAATCTGCTCCAGTCGGAATCTTTGCCGTACTTCTCGTCCGGATCGAGCAAAACCGCTCCTACGAACACTGCGTCATTGCTCGTTTCAGACACGTATGATCCGCTGCAACGCATCCTTACGACGACGAACGCTGCCGGTACGACCTCGAATCTTTATGCAAACTGGAAGGTGACGACTACGGACCCGCGTGGCAAACAGAAGGATCAATATGATGACGCATTCGGCAATTTGGTTCGCGTGGATGAACACAATAATGGCAGCACATACTCGACGTATTACACATATGACGGCCTGAAAGATCTCACAAATATCACGGACGCGCTCGGCAATGTCCGAAATTTCACCTACGACGGGTTGGGGAGGAGACTCACCGCCCAGGATCTGCACGCTCCGGGGGACGCGACATACGGAACGTGGACTTACTCGTACGACGCTGCGGGCAACCTGACGCAGACCGTCGATCCAAAGAGCCAAACCGTCAATTACACGTACGACGACATCAATCGGCCATTGACTGAGGATTACACCGGCCAAGCAGGCACGGAAGTCACTTATTCCTATGATTCTTGCACGCAAGGCGTGACGCGGCTTTGCTCTGTGACTTCACCCGGTGCCGTGGCGAGCTACTCATACGACGGACTTGGCGATGTCGCGCAGGAAACAAAGACGATTAGCGGAAATGCTTACACAACAAATTACTCCTATGATCGCCAAGGAGACCAGCTCACGATTTCAAACCCGGACGGTTCGCAGGTTCAGTACGCGTATAACACCGCCGGACTTCCGGAGACAGTCTCGTACAAACCGAACGGCGGATCGTTAACAATCCTCGTAAGCAACTTTGATTATTCGCCAGAAGATCAGGTTGCGCTCCAAGTTGACGGCAATGGCGTGAGCGTCAAGAACGTGTATGACCCCTCGAAGCTATATCGCCTGATGAGCAAGGTGACAACCGACCCCGCGAACGGCGGCGGGCAGCAAGGGGCGATGCAGGCACCGTTTCTTGGCCGAAGCAGTTCAATGATTGCGATGGGTGCTTCGCAGCAGACGAGTCAATCGACAACAACCGTTACGAAGAGCTACACCGGAGCGCTTGATAGCTACACCGTACCGGCGGGTGTCATGAGCATCACGATTACCGCATATGGTGCTCAGGGTGGAACCCTCGGATCATTTACCGGTGGAAAGGGAGGAGAAGTCTTTGGAACGATAGCCGTAACTCCCGGAGAGACGTTTTATATCAACATCGGCGGTCAAAATGGATACAACGGCGGCGGTGGCATTTCGGCCCAGCCAAGCTGCTTCGCGGCGGGTGGCGGCATGACGTGGGTCTCCTCTACAAGCACATTCAATGCGTCAGCGTTTTTAGTCGCCGCAGGCGGCGGGGGAGCCGGGTGCAATAGCTTCAACGGAGATAAAAACGGTGGAAATGGCGGGGGTCTCACTGGATCTGCGGGCAGTGGATACGGCTCGGGGGATAGCCCTGGAGGAGGCGGAACTCAAACTGCGGGAGGCCCAGCAGGAGGAGGCGCACGCAATGTCGGTGCTACCGCTGGAAGTTTTGGCCACGGCGGAAATGGTGGTTATACGCTTGTGGGCGGAGCATCTGATAGCGCAGGCGGCGGAGGTGGCGGAGGTTATTTCGGCGGCGGAGGTGGTGGCACTATTCCCTGGCCGAGCGTCGGCGGTGATGGCGGTGGTGGAGGCTCTTCACATCTCTCGAATCTCCTTTCGGCAACTGGAACGATTGCAGGGGTAAATACCGGAAACGGGTACGTGACGATTGTCGAGCAGCATGTCGCACCCTCAATCACTTCGTTCGGACAGTATCGCCTGGATGCGGTCACGCCGATTAACGAAGGGAGTTCGACGGACCAAAATGGAGTCGTCTTCAATGCAACGCTCAATTCGAATGCGACGAATAGCGTGCAGCTTCAGGTTGAAGAAGAGCCAGCAGGAACGAGGTTCACGAATACTGCAAATGTACCGGCGAGCGCATTTGTCCCGCCGGGTGGTTCGGTTTCGACCACATTGTACGGAGCGAACGGCAGCTACCATTGGCAGGCGCGCGCGGTTGATACGCAAAACAACGCATCCGACTGGCAGCTCTTCGGACCCAACCCAACCTCGACCGACTTTATCTTGAAGGCCCCGACAATTGCGTTCACGACCCCACCGAATGGAACGACAACGCCACCATTCCCAAACTGGACGCTTGTCGCAACGAATGTGACTTCCACGAATAGCTATCAAGTCCAAGTCGCCTGGGGAATTTCACAACCGAATCAGATGTCAAATTCAGTGAATGCGAGCGGATCGCAACTGCTTTCCGGCATCAACGTTCCGAAAACGCTTTACTATGGCGATTACACGGACACTGGAGCAACGGTTGGGATGGTCGCGTCGAGTTCACTGTACGACATCACGAGCGGCTCTCAGCTTGAGGCCACAACGAGCGTCAATTTCAACGAGGAGACGATCTCAGCATTCCAGAACTGCGGCGTCGAGGAGGTGCAGTGCATTTCGTACACTTATGACAACGACGGCAACATCACGCGCATTGAAGATAATTCTGCGAGTGGCGCGAGTAAGACGGTGGATTATGTCTACGACGATTTGAACCGCCTCACGTCGGCATCATCGTCAAATGCGATAAGCGGCCAGAATTACCTCGAGACATATTCGTATGACGCGCTCGGAAATATGCTGAGCAAGTCGGACACAGGAACCTACACGTATGGCGGCGGGTATGCTGATCCGGATGCGGTGACGAGCATCACGAATGGTTCTTCCACGACCAACTTCGCCTACGATCTGAACGGCAATCTCCTCACGTCAGGGAACGCGACGAACACCTGGAATTACCGGAATCGCCTCACCCAGTCTGTCACCCCCTCCGGAACATCGACGTACGCCTACGACTATCAAGATAATCGCGTGAAACTTGTGGAGAACGGCGCGACGACTTTATTCCCGACGAACTTCTACGACGCCATGATCGGCGGCGACTCGACAACCACGGCGCACATTTTCGCAAATGACCTCCTTATCGGGATTGTCGAGAATTCGACAACCACATCGAGCACGCTTCGCTATGCCCTGGACGAGTACTTGGGCGGCACAAATCTCATGACGGATGCCTCGGGTACGGTGAGTGAGACACTCGATTATTATCCGTATGGGGCAATACGGCTCGATAACCAGTCGAACGGCGTAAATGAGAAACGAAAATACGTTGGGACCGAGTTCGATCAAGGTACCGGGCTTAACTACATGCAAGCGCGCTTCCAAGATCCAAACCGGGGCGAATTCTTGAGTGAAGATCCGGTGTTTATCGCACTTGGAAACCCGGTGCAACTTCAACAACTCGGGCAATCAAATGAAGCAGCATTATTGACCAATCCCCAGTCACTTAACGCTTACGGCTATGCAGAAGACAACCCCATCACCAACAAAGACCCGAATGGGCGTTATGGAGAAATTTCTGGATCGCTTGTTCTTTTCGGCATCGGTTTTTCAGGCGGCGTTCAATTTGATCAAAATGGGATAGATATCGTCGGCAGCGCACAGGCAGGTTACGGTTTCGATGTCGGACTTCAGGCAGGATGGGTGCCAGGAGTCAGTTTGGCGCATTTACCCTCTGAATCAATTAACGCTGTCACTGAAGGGGGCGCAGGCGTCGGGGTGCAGCTTGCTAAGAAAATACAATCTACTCCGGAACATACCGACGATAGTCGTGACCCTTTAACCGTAGAACCGCTTATAGGAAATGTTGGATACAGCGTTGGGGCGCAAGCGCAGTTTTCAAATCCGATATTCGTATGGGGAACTCCTCCGATCGTTAATGAAGAACAGAATGTTGGAGCTCCTGGCATCAGCAGTTTGCCTAAGACATACATTTCCCAAGGACCAGTTAGCTCACCGGGTTCAGTTGTTGGCGAGGGCGGCGGACCAATATCCAGCGTCTCGATTGCATCACTTCAGCACGCTCTGAATAACATTTCCAGCCTCTTAGCCCATTTGCAATCAACAAGTGCCGTATACCAGTCGACAACACAACATTAACAAATAAATGTTAACGATAGAATTCATAATTTTCGGCGTGGTGTCAGTCGGGTTCATTGTGTTGGTGATTCTCAAAAGCAAACAATGGTCGGCGGTTATCCAAGAACTGTACGTCCGCTCAACAAAAAAACGAGATTGGTACTATTTCGATTTCAGCGAGCCCTGGGTGAGAGTGTTGATACAAGGAGCGCTTATATTGTTTGCAATCGTTGTAGTGTCGTGGGCCTTCACTTTGCTTTTTGGAAGCGTTTATGTAACCCAAAACGCGTCAGGTCAAAGCGAGTGGCATCTTCAGAAATAAAATATCCTTTCCAACTTAATCTTGATTCTCCGAACGATCATATTCGTATTCCTGGCAGCCAGCGCACAGCCCTGGCAAACACCAAAAATAAGAGATGGACATTTTACGATGGACCAGCGAGACAATCGCGTTATGATTCACTGGAAACCGTGATAAAGATTGATTCGAATTGGTTCAACCACCAGTGGATGCAGGCTCGAAACCGAGCGGGCAAAAGATACACCCCGGACCTGGACGTATCATTGCCGATTTATGAGTACTTTGAGAGCCTTGGACAAGACGGGCCCTTCTTTGATCGTCTTGAAGAATTAAGTTCAGACCTCAAGAAATCCGTAGGGGAGCTTTCCGCCGCCTCGCTCGGAACAAAATCTTCACAGGACAATGGGGTCCCTAAACTGCTGAACCGTGCGCTTGCGATCGTCGGCTCGCTTGTAGAAATGCGTGCAAAGGCGCCCCTTCAGCTCGAGACTGAACCGGTTGCTTCGGCCGTCCGCGAAGCGGCGAGTTCTTTGGATTCGATTCTCACTGAGCTCAGGGAAAATCGAACCGGCAAGGGTGAAACTGAGCGCTCGAGCATCGATTACCAGATACGAGGACTGCAGGATGCGCGAGGAAATTTCTTGGGCATCGAGGAGTTCCTTAACGGCCCGCAGGGCAAGACGTCAAATAGCCGAGAGCTCCTTGTGCTCGGTCCCGCAGGAAGCGGCAAGACACACCTCTTCTGCGAGATGACACGCCGCCGAGTAGAAAAAAACCTCCCGTCCTTGTTGTTTCTCGGACAGACCTTCCGCACTCCGTTCAGTGATCCGCTTGAAAATCTCATGAAATCGATTGCGCCCTCCGAGAACCCGGCGGAGCTCCTTGCCGAGCTTGACCGCTACGGCAGGAACGCCCATGCCCGATGCATTCTCGCAATCGACGCGATCAATGAAGGACACCGGGATAGTTGGGCGAAGGCGTTGCCCGCCCTTGTCGAACAACTCCGCCCGTACGAGGGGATCGCGCTTGCGATTAGCTGTCGGACTCCGTTTCAGTACGTGTTGCTACCGGACGCTGAAAAGCTCGGTTTTCAAATCGCCTTCCATGGTGGCTATCCCGCGGACGAGCAGGAAATCGCGATAGAGAAGTATTTCAAGGGATATGGAATTCCGATGCCCGAAGTTCCATTGCTCGAGGAGGAATTTTCCAACCCTCTTTTTCTAAAACTCTTTTGCGAAGCGCTCGAGAAAGTGACCGTCAAGCGACAGCACGCGCAGCTCACAATGATCGCTTCGGGACAGCGGGGGATGACGCACATCCTGGAATACTTTGTCGTCGAGAAGGATCGTACGATTGCGAAGCGCCTCGGCATGAAGTCCGGATTCTCATGGAAGTTCCTGAAGGAAGTTCTTGCTCCCTATCTCGCGTCTCACCACAGCGATTCAATGCCGATCAATGAGGCGGCAAAACTTGCCAATGGAGCACAACCGGCAACCCTTGCTCCGGGTGCTTTTCTGCAAGCACTTATCGAAGAAGATATTCTCGCCGAAGATGTTGCGTTCTCGGAGGAAGGCGGGCCCCAAGAGGTCATCCGATTCACGTATCAGAAATTCTCCGATCACTTAATCGCGCGACATCTCCTATCCTCCCAACTTGATGCGACGAGCGATGCAACGATCAAAGAATCGCTCGCAGACCCCAAGCGGTTGGGATTCTTTTTTCGGGACGAAGATGCGGCTATGGAATATGCGAACATCGCCCAAGCGATCATGATCGAGTTCCCGACACGGATTCACAACCAAGGCGAGTTACTCGATTTCGTCGAATGGAAAGGTATACCCTTTCGCCTGTGCGAAGGCTTCGTGGAGGGCCTCTACTGGCGAGAGGCGCGCAGTATCAACACTTCGACGAGCCGCATAGTCGGTAGGTTTCTCGAAGAGGAATCCTTAAGGGACAAGACGCTCAACGTGCTGCTCGCGCTTTCAGTGAAGCCGCAGCACCCGTTCAATTTCGAGCGTCTCGAGCATTTTCTCGCGCCCATGAAACTGGTGGACCGCGATCTTCTGTGGACGGAATACCTACGACATGCGAGGTACTCAGGGACGCCTGGCCGCATTCTCTCGTGGGCCGAGCATTCAGCATCAAGGCCCCTAACCAAGGATTTTGCGAAGGCCTATGCCACCGTCCTGAAATGGTTCCTTACTTCTACGCAGCGGGCATTTCGAGACCGCACGACCCATGCGCTCTTTCAGCTGGGCCGCGCCCGGCCGTCGATTCTCTTTGACCAGACGCTGAGGTCGCTTTCGGTGAACGATCCGTACGTTTCAGAGCGGATGCTCGCGGCGTCGTACGGCGTCGCAATGGCGGGTTGGCAAGATCCGACGATTAGTGCAACCATTCCGGGGTTTGCGAAAGCGCTCTTTTACTCGATGTTTGGAGATCATGCGCCGTACGGAACGACGCATATCTTGGCGAGAGATTACGCTCACAAAACAATTCAGCTCGCTCTCACGATGGCTCCTGCCCTCATCACCGAGGAAGAGCGGAAGCTCATCACGCCGCCCTTCACAATCGGAGGCCTTCGGGAATGGCACGAAGCCGAGGATCGAGACAAGGGAAAATATCGCAACGGCGACGCTCCACTCGGGATGGATTTCGCGAACTATACGCTCGGCCGGCTCACGCGCGGCCGTTCTCCCTACGACGAAAAACATGCTGATTATCAGACTGTTAAAAGACAGATTCTCTGGCGAATCTACGACCTCGGGTATTCGTTGGAGGCGTTTTCTCAAATCGATCAGGAGATCGCTCGCGAATCGTGGCATTACGAGCAGCGAGGCCGGAATAGCAGTAAGACGGATCGCTATGGAAAGAAATATGCCTGGATTGCCTTTTATGAACTCGCGGGATACCGCGCGGACGTGGGGTTGTTGGATCTTGGCGGCATCCGAATCTCTGAGGCAGATATTGATCCGAGCTTTCCGGAAGAATCCACCTCTCGTCCGATATTCGAAGCACCATGGATCGAACAGGATGGTTCAGTGAGGGATTGGCTCTATTCGAAGTTCCATCCGCCAATCGAGGATAAACTCATAATTCCCGTGCTTGAACAAGTAAAAGGTCCATGGGTGATCCTTCATGGCTACGTAGACCGAGCGTCGGAGACGAAGAGCAACTTTGCGATATTTGACGGAATCCTGGTTCGCCGCGAAGACACCGAAAAAGTGATACGGATTCTCTCAACCATCGACTATCCAGGAAATCATGCTATTCCCCGAGCAGAGGACGAGTACTACACGTTCGCCGGTGAGATTCCGTGGGCCGACACGTGGCATGCGCAGCAATATCCGCAATCGATCGGAAGCGGCGAGGATGAGACTACAGTCACGATACCGGTTCGTGATTATGCATGGGAGAGCTACCACAGCAACGAGAACAAGCTCGGCGGCGCGCCCTTTCCCACGAAGGAAATCGCGCAATATCTCGATCTTTATGTGCAGATTCCGTCGATCCGCATGGCGGAGCGGAACTCGTTGCGACAAGCCACGGTTCGAGTGAGCTCCGGTGAGGCATATAACAACTCAGAGTCCATTCTTTTCATTCGGCAGGATCTTCTCGACCGGTACTTGGCGGACCATGGCATGGACCTGATTCTCTTTGCGTGGGGTGAGCGCCGAGCAAATTATCATACATCTAGCGGCACTGAAGAAGCTCGGTCGCTCGAGGGTGATTTTCGTATCGAAGATACCCTTCACAAACAAGGCTTTTTCTATACTGAAGGAAAATTCAAGAGATTCCTTTGATCGAACGCCAGAAGTCGATTCGAAGGACAAAGAACATCAGCACGAACCCAAACTTGCATTTAAGACAAAAACATCCATCTATCGCCGATGGATGTTTTTGCTACGATGAACAGGCGGGAACAATCAAGCAGCTTTCTTCATGCCGTCATCGAGATCGGCAAGAAGATCTTTAATCGAGGACGCAAGGGCGCGTACCTCTTCATTCCGCGTGGCAACAAAGGTTCGGATATCCTCCAAATAGGCGCACAAAAAAGACAAACATATAAGGTATAATGAATTTATGACTGGAGGAGATTATTTCTTCTTTGTTTTCCTCGGAACGATTGCAGTTGCGAGATTGGTTTTGGCCATTCCGAAGAGCAAAAGACCGTCGTCGATCATCGGTAGCATTCATGTGCGACATTACATGCTTGGAATTGTGCTTGCTATTATTGCGGCCTTAATAAGAAATGAAGCCGCCTACGCTATCGGGCTTGGTTTGATTGCTGATGAGTTGCCGCCGCTATTAGTAAAAGGGCCAGGTTATCGAGATGAGCAATGGAGAGGGTGCGAAGATTATTTCACAGCATGGACTGTCGCGGGCGTTTTTCTGGTTACATTGATCGTTTATTTGATGCGTAACTATTTTGTGTTGTAAACCAGGTTCGAACGGATGAGGAGTTCAGAAATGCCGATGTTTTCTACTTCTCAAGACATCCACAGATTGTCCCCATTTCGCTATTTACAGCTGTTTTGGCGGCGCTATGATGGATATAGCTTTGGAAGAAAGAAATCTCGAGTCCCTCCCGGCCAGGAGGGAACAGCCTAAACCCAGACTTTTCGGAGTAGGGGTGTTGTAGGGTTATCCCATAACTTCAATCGTCGCCCGCGGACAATTGTAGGGAGTCACAAAAGCGAAAGCTCTCCCAGGAGATAATACCTGAGTACTGTCCATGAGAATGGACGGGAATCAACCTGAAGAGAGGTATCCTCATTAACCGGAGGCGCAGAACATGCGCACCGAGGGGACGGTGAGCCCAGGTAAGGCTAACCCAAAGCTATTCGTTCTTTAATGGACGGCAACAAAAACGACCAGGAGTTCTCAAACTCCTGGTTTTTTATTTTGATTCGGCACCCAAACCGCGCACGAGCGATTACAGCCGAGTTAATAGACAAAATATTTATTCTGTGTTATATTATGCGCAGACGAGGAGGCGCGATGCCAGACGTAAGAATTACCGCAACCAGCAGTTTCATGGAAAAAGTGAAGGATGAGGATCAATTCTGCCGATCAATCCGTGCAATGATCTACGATCTCTTTCAAATCGCTCTTCCGAACATATCCGTAAAGCTCGAGTCCTACGCCCCTGGCTGTGAAGAAGGACGGCCGCCGCTGGTAATCAGCGTGAGCATTGGACAAGGGAGCCGAGCTCCGGCAGATCCAGGAAATACGGCCGCGCAAATCGCTAGTTACGCAAAGCTGATCGCCGACAAAGTCGTTTGTGGCGATGCCGGCAAGGTCAAAGCGGTCTTCGACGTGGTAACCCGGAAAACCGCCACAGCAGAATTGTAGGAAATTTAAAGGATGGAACCGCATATAGGTTCGCACCATTCAATCGATAGCAAAAGGGCGCAGCTGCATAGCTGCGCCCGATTTCTTAGAATGATTTACGCCATCCTACCTAATGCCGCTATCTGTTTGGCGTAAATCATATCCCAATTCGGCGGTGAAGCGACGCAATAATTCGCGTCGTCGAAAATTTTCTGCATGATCGTCATGAGCCGTTTTGCCGCCCCAAGACGGATGGCGCGGGGCGCTTTTCGGTTTAGTAAGTACTGAAAATCGGTCCGACCCGGCTTCTTGCCCCGATATCTTGCAAGCGTTTTCTTTATGATCCAATCCCATACCAGAAAATTATCCTGGAATGTTGCTCGCCCTTTTCCTGTCATGATGGTCCAAGCGAATCGGATGTTTTCTTCCCTAAGTTCGCGACGCTCGTAGATAAATTTGTCGAGCGCCTGAATAACGGCATTGGATCGCAACATGAGGCTCAATGCCTCCGTGCCGTCACTCACAATAGATGTAGCATGACGCCGACAGAACATCGGCCACCTCCCATAGACCGCAAACGGTACTATCGAAAGTGTACTCAAGCAAAGGGGAGCCCGCAAGCTCCCCGCCAACCGTCATCAGTATCCCGAAAACTCCTCCGCGCGGATGTAATCGTCGTTGATTCCGTTTTCGTTGAGCATCTTGCGCATCGCGGCGGCCATTGCCGGGGGACCGGCCATGTAATAGATCGGCGCCGCAAGATCGGTTACATACTTTTTAATCATCGTACCATCGATGTATCCCGTTTCGCCGCTCCATAACATCTTCGAATCCGTCATGTTCGTCATCGTGCCGATGAACTTGTAATTCGGATTTTCTTTTTCGAGATCCGTCAATTCTTTCAAAAACGCGGCGTCTTCCGGACGACGGTTCGAGTAGAAGAGAAAAATCTTATGAGGGAGTTTGTCGTGCGCAGCCTGAAGGACCATGCTGCGGAATGGCGTAATGCCGATGCCGCCCGCAAGGATCACGGCGGGCTTCGCCGTATCGTTGTGCAAGGTCATCGAGCCGAACGGGCCCTCAAACTTGAAGGGAGCGCCGGGCGCGAGCGTCTTCAACACGCGCTTGAAAGCGGTGTCGCGCATGCGGGTTGTGATCATGATCTCATTTTCATACGGAGCCGCGGCGATCGAGAACGCGCGCGTGTTGCCTTCATCGTCCGTTTCCGGGGGATTTACGAGCGTAAGGTCGATGCTCTGACCGCCCTTGAAATTAAATTCCGCCGGCCTTTCGAAGTGAAACGACATCGTGCCCTCTGCGGCCTGCTCCGAACGGATAAGTTTTGTCTCCATGGAATAGTTAAATAATTGTTTAATTGTTATTATAGCGGGTAGAATGAAGTTATGCAAGAGTATGTAACCCACGCAATCGTGCTCAACAAAGAGCCCTTGCGCGACCAGGACGGCCGTTATTCGCTGTTTACCGAACGGTTCGGCAAGGTGATCGGAAAGGCAACGAGTTCCCGGAAAATCACGTCAAAGCTTGCGCCGCACCTTGAGCCTGGAACGCTCGCACGCGTGCGATTTATCGAGCAGAAAGGGACGCAGATCGTCGATGCCCTGAAAGTCGACCGCCTGCCGCATTCCTATCTCGATCTTCGTTTTTTGAGCGCGCTCCTGCCCGAAGGCCAGCCGGAAGAGAACCTCTGGGAACTCCTCGCGAAACAGCCATTCTCGTGGGTGGATGCGCTCCAGATCCTCGGGTGGGATCCGTCGGACGCCGTGTGCATGGGATGCGGCGCGGCCGCGATTTCCCACTTTTATATACCGCGCCAGGAATTTTTTTGTTCGCGATGCGCTTCAAAACTAAGGAAAGATGCGATAATATTAGTAGTAAACCCCTCATCGCATGACCTATAACCCGAACTCCGTTTGGGAGAGCAAGGAAAAAAAATACGAATACGCCCCGAACGCGGCGGAGACGGCGAAACAGGCAAAGCCCGAAGCGCCGAAGCCGCCGGCTCACGCCCCCGCGCCCGAGCCGAACACTGGGCCTTCTTTTTTCAAACGGCACGGCATTTTATTTTTTTCACTGATCCTCGTCGCGGTCTTCGCGCTCGCAGGATTCGTCGTGTATCTTTTGCTGCCGCCCTCGACGCCTAATGTTGCGATCTCGTTTTCCAAACCCGACAACGTGCAGGTCGGACAGCCATTCACGCTCACGCTCGCGCTCACGAATTATTCAAATGCAATTTTAAAAAATACCGATCTTTCGATTTTGCTTCCTCCGGGCATTTCATTCATCGGCCAATCATCAGGACAACGCGTCATTGAGGAATCGCTCGGCGATATGGGCTCGCAGGACATCAAGCGCCAGGACTTCAATCTTGTCGTGACGGCAAATCCGCAAAGCATCCAGCGCATCGATGCAAAGTTTACCTACGCCACCGCAAATAACGGAAAAACGCAGTTCGAGACCGATGGCGGCGCGGATCTTATTGTGGGCGATTCCGCGATGAACGTCACGTTCACGACGCCCTCGAATATTTTCAGCGGCCAGAATTTCGACGTTACGGTGAATTACGCGAATGAGAGCGGCGAAGAACTGCACGATGTCGTTTTCAATGCGAATTATCCGCCGGCATTTTCCTTCGTGAAGAGCAGCATTCAGCCTGCCACGCCGGCCCACAATGCCTGGGTTATCGGTGATCTTCAGCCGAACGCGACCGGCAGCTTCACCATTACGGGAAATATCGTCGGGCCCGAAGCCGCGATTTATGCGCTCGCGGGAACGATCACCGCCGATTTTCAGAGCCAAACCTATCCGGTGAACGAACAAACGACGAATTTCGTCATCGCATCCGCACCGCTTTCGCTGTCCGTCGACCTGAATGGCAAAAGCGACTACGTCGCCGGCCTGAACGATACGTTGACGTATACGTTACATTATAAAAACAATTCCACCGTGACATTCCGCGCCGTTTCGATCAAAGCGACGCTCGTTGGTTCGATGTTCGACCTCACCACGCTCAAGGCGGATGGTCCCTTTGACTCGCGCACGAATAGTGTGAGCTGGAACGCGGCGAGTGCGCCGGGCCTCCTCTCCATCGCGCCCGGCCAGTCGGGATCCGTCAGTTTCACGGTGCAAACCAAGAGCGCATTCCCGATCCGCCTCGTGAGCGATAAAAATTTCATATTGAAAGTGAACGCGCAAATCCAGTCACCGACCGTCCCGCCGAATACGGCCGGATCCAACACGGTTTCCGTAACCGCGATCCAAAATAAAATAGGCGGCCAGGCCATCTTTGCCGCAAAGGGCCTGCATAAAGAGAAGACGGGTGGCATATTGAATTCCGGACCGTATCCGCCTAAAGTAAACCAGGAGACGGATTATACAATCCACTGGACCGCAGCGAGTTACTCGACGGATCTTCAAAATGTCACCTTTAGCGCATATCTCCAATCCGGAACAACGTTCACGGGACAGGTGAAGAGCAACGTTTCGACGACGCCGCAATATGATTCCACGACCGGCCTCGTTACGTGGACCATTCCCGTGGTTCCCGCAACGACCGGCATCATAAGTCCGCCGATTGAAGCGACGTTCCAGGTGGCAAACACTCCTGCGATCAACCAGGTTAACTCGAACGTCACCCTTATGGGAGAGACTGACGTGAAGGGAACCGACGCCTTCACGAGCTCTCCGGTGAGTGCAGAGCTCAAGCCGATCACGTCTGACCTGCCGGATGATCCGTCCTTCGGCGGCCCCGACCGGCGCGTATCCCAATAACATTCCCATGGCAAAGGAAAAAGATAATCTTATGGACAAGATCGTCGCCCTCGCAAAGCGGCGCGGTTTTGTTTTTCCGGGATCCGAAATTTACGGCGGCCTTGCGAACTCGTATGAGTACGGACCGGCAGGCGTTGAATTAAAGAAAAATATCATGGATGAATGGTGGCGCGTATTCGTGCGCGAACGGAGCGACATGGTCGGACTCGACTCGTCGGTCATTTTGCATCCGAAGGTTTGGGAAGCATCGGGACACGTGACCGGCCTTGTTGATGCTATGGCCGAATGCAAACATTGCCACACGCGCACGCGCGCAGATCATTTAATAGAGGACTATTTCGAGAAGAAAGGGGAGAAGGTGAGCGTGGAGGGAAAGACCCCCGAAGAATTAGACCACATCATCCATGAAAAAAAGATTAAATGCCCGGTGTGCGGCAGCTTTGATTGGGCGCCCGTCCGGACCTTTAACCTTCTTTTTGAAACAAGCATCGGCATTGTTCCCGAAAGCCAATCAAAGGCCTATCTTCGCGGCGAAACGGCGCAGGGCATTTTCGTCTCGTTCAAAAACATCATCGACTCAACCCGCGTGAAACTGCCATTCGGCGTCGGGCAAATGGGAAAAAGTTTTCGTAATGAAATCACGAAGGGAAATTTTGTGTATCGCACCCTTGAATTTGAACAGGCGGAGATCGAATACTTCTTCAATCCGGATGAAAGCGATTGGCGCAAACTCTTCGACGAGTGGAAGGCATCCATGTGGCGCTTTATTACGAATAATGTGGGCGTGCGCGAAGAAAGCTTGCGCTGGCGCGAGCATGGCGACGACGAACGCAGCTTCTACAGCAAACGCACGGAAGATCTTGAGTATAAATTCCCGTTCGGCTTCAAGGAGCTCTGGGGCATCGCCTATCGCACCGACTACGACCTTACGGCTCACGCGAAACACTCTGGCGTTGATCTCTCCTATACCGACGCAAGCGGAAAAAAATTCGTTCCGCACGTGATCGAGCCGGCACTCGGCTTGAACCGGCTCTTCCTTATCGCCATGCTCGATGCGTACGCTGAAGACGGCGATCGCGTATACCTGAAGTTCAAACCGCGCCTTGCGCCATATAAAGCGGCCGTGTTTCCGCTGCTCGCCAACAAAGAAGACCTCGTCGCGAAAGCGCGCGGGGTTTTCGACATGCTGAAATCGGAATTCAATATCGCATGGGACGATCGCGGCAATATCGGCAAGCGCTATTACGCGCAGGATGAAATCGGCACGCCGTACTGCATTACGGTCGATTTCGACACCCTCGAGAAAGGGGATGTGACGGTGCGCGACCGCGACACGGCGCAGCAGGAACGCGTTCCGATCGATACACTCAAAGAATTTTTGCACGGAAAAATCTATGGATGAGGATAAGAAAATCAGCACCAATGTTTCTGTCCCGCCCGCACCTGCAGTAACAACGTCGCAGAAATTCATCGTTAAAGGAGGGAAGCCGCTCTTCGGCGATGTTACGCTCGCCGGAGCGAAAAATGCCGCCTCGAAAATGATGGTGGCGTCGCTCCTCACCGACGAACCATGCATTCTTGAGAACGTCCCCCAGATCGGCGAGGTGGCGATTATCGTGGAGCTTTTGAATACGATCGGAAGTACGGTTGAAATAGCCGGCGGGACCGTGCGCATTGCAACGCCGCACATTAAAAACAGCCGCGTGCCGGAACTCTCGCGGCGCAACCGCATCCCCATTCTCGCGCTCGGGCCCTTGCTCGCGCGCACGAAAGAAGCCGAAGTCCCAATTTTAGGCGGCGATAAAATCGCCCCGCGCCCCGTCGACATCCACCTCGAAGCCCTCTCGCGGCTTGGCGCGCAACTGCAGATCACGAAAACGAGTTTTCACGCGTGGGCCCCCGAGGGTCTCCACGGCGCGGAAATTGAATTCCGCTTCCCGAGCGTCGGCGCGACGGAAAATGTTTTACTCGCGGCCGTGCTCGCAAAAGGGAGGACGGTCATCAAGAACGCGGCGCTCGAGCCCGAAATCATGGACCTCATCATGATGCTCCAAAAAATGGGCGCGATCATCGAGCTCTGCCCGCCGCGCACCATAACGATCGACGGCGTTGAACGCCTCCATGGCGTGACGCATCGCATCATTCCAGACCGCAACGAAGCGGTGTCATTCGCATGTCTCGCGATCGCGACGAACGGCCGCATCGTAGCGAAGGGCGCGCGCCAGGCCGATCTTCTTACTTTTTTGAATACCGTCCGCCGCATGGGCGCCGAATACGAAGTGACCGCCGACGGCATCGCATTCTCCCGCCCAAACTCGCTTCACGCCATATCCGTTCAAACCGCAACGCACCCCGGGTTCATGACGGATTGGCAGCAGCCGCTCGCGGCGCTTTTAACGCAGGCTCAAGGCACGTCGGTTATCCACGAAACGATTTACGAAGACCGCTTTGCATACGCGCTCGATTTGAATGAAATGGGTGCGAAAATAAGTGTTTCGGCGAATTGTCCGACCGGAGAATCGTGCCGGCTTGCCGATAAAAATTTTTATCACACGGCAACGATCGAAGGCCCGACAACGCTTCGCAGTGCGAATCTGCATGTGCGCGACCTCCGCTCCGGCATGCTCGACATCATCGCCGCGCTCGTCGCGCAAGGTGTTTCGGAAATCGAAGGAGCCGACGAGATCGACAGGGGATACGAGCGCATCGACGAGCGCCTGCGCCAATTGGGCGCCGATATCACGCGAGTAGGGCAGTAGCAGACCATATTGACAAAGATAGAAATATATTATATTATCTTCGGAGCCCTCACTTCGACTTATTCAAAAAGGAGACCAAGCATGAAAAGCTTGATCGTATTGATTGTTTTTACCGGCGGTATGTTATTCGCAGGAGCGAATCATTTCTTCGCCCAACCACTGCCCGGGGCGAATGGAGCAATGTTCGTTTATCTTGCGGGCGTTGCTACGCTGTCGGGAGCCTTGTGGCTCGGGCCCGTACGCCGCCGCATCAGCCACGCAGAGGTCGCGTTCAGGGAAAACGGCCGGAGGTAATAAACCTAGATTCAATGCAGCGGCGCCCACAAGGTGCCGCTTTTCTTTTGTTAAGAAATTCCATATGGTTTATGTGAAGGGGGTCACATAATGACACATCCGTTCTACGCCCGTCGGCGCGCTCAAGTAAAGCGTTACCGCGACCTTTGCACCGCGGCGGGCGCATTGTTCTTTCTTGTCTTCGTGTGCCTGGCATTTATCTTTTGCGCCGTAACGCCAGGAACACGTACCGAGTTTGTTCTTACTGCAGTATGTCTTTTTGTCGCTTTGTGGCTCTTCGGAGTCGCCGACGATTACAACGACGATTACGATTATCTGCGCTACACATTCCCATGATTGCGCCCCAGCCAGGGCCTGAAAACTTTTGCGTTTTCAGGCCTTTTCCATTAAAATAAGCCTTATGTTCGGGAAGAAAATCGGCATCGACCTTGGGACCGCGAACACGGTCGTTTTTGTGCCCGGAAAGGGCTTTATCATCAATGAACCGACGATCGTGGCCCTCACGCGGCCCGACAATGCCGTACTCGCCGTGGGCGCCGAAGCGAAGGAAATGATCGGCCGCACGCCCGATGAAATCGTGGCATACCGTCCGCTGAAAGACGGCGTGATCGCGGATTATTACATCACAAAAGCGATGCTCACGTACTTCATCTCGAAAGCGTCGGGATGGATGAATTTGATGAAACCGGATGTCGTGATTTCCGTGCCCGCAGGCATCACGCAAACCGAGCGCCGCGCCGTGATGAACGCCGCCCGCGAAGCGGGAGCAGGGAACGCATTCATCGTGCGCGAGCCGATTCTCGCCGCGCTCGGCGCGGGGATTCCCATCAACGCGCGTTCAGGCAATATGATCATCAACATCGGCGGCGGCACCGCAGAGCAGGCCGTGATCGCGCTCGGCAATATCGTTTCATGGAATTCTTTGCGCATCGCCGGCAACAAGTTCGATCAGGCGATCATGGATTACGTAAAGAAGAAATATGCGCTCGCGATCGGCGAACAGACGGCCGAACAGGTGAAAATCGAAATCGGTTCCGCAATGCCCACGAAGGATAAAATGGAATATCAAGTGCGCGGCCGCGATCTCGTGACCGGTTTGCCGAAGGATATCGTCATCAACTCGAACGAAATCGCCGAGGCCTTGAATCCGTATCTCGTCGAGATCGCAACCTCAATTCAAAACGTCTTCAACGTGACCCCGCCGGAGCTCGTGGCGGATATCATGGAGAAGGGGATTATTTTATCGGGCGGCAGCGTGCAGCTGCATCATTTGCCCGAGTTTTTGGAGCGGTTCCTTGGCGTACAGGCTTATGTCGCGGAAGACCCCCTCTTCTGCGTTGCAAAAGGAACCGGCCTTATTTTGAATCACCTCGACACCTACAAGCGCACGCTTCTCAATAAGCGCTAAATGCTCATCGGACATAAAGATATCATCGCCGATCTCCAAGCCCTCGCGAAAAGCGGGCGGCTTTCGCACGGCTATATCTTCTTTGGTCCCGCGATGGTAGGGAAGAGCGCCGCCGCGCGCGCCTTCGCAAACTACCTCGAAAACGGCGTTTTTGAAACGCCCCGCGAAGCCGGCATTTTGCAGGATGCGAAATTCATCAATCTCGCGTCGATGAGAGAGCTTGATCCGACGGCGAAGGACTCGATCGGCATCGATGCCGTGCGCGAAATCAAAAACTTCCTCTGGCAGAAGCCGAATGTGAGCGCGCGCCGCGTGCTCGTGATCGAAGAAGCCGAGCATCTCACGACGGAAGCCCAGAACGCGCTCCTTAAAGTGACCGAAGAACCGCCGGCATCATCGCTTCTCATCCTCGTAACTTCAGATATCGAAAGCATTATGCCGACGATTCTTTCACGCCTGCCAAAAATATTCTTCGGTCCCGTCAAGGAAAAGACGATTGCAGCATGGCTCAATAAAGAAGAAAAGCTCGCAAAAACCAAAGCCGAGGCGCTTGCGAAGCAAGCAATGGGAAAGCCGGGCCTCGCATGGCGGCTGCTGCACGATGAAGTATTCCAAGAAAACCTGAAATCCGCGCAGGCATTCTTAAAAACCTCCGCAACCGGCCGGAAAGACTTCCTCAAAAAACTCCTCGAACCCGACGAGTTCAATCTTCGTATATTTCTGGAAGCTGTTATAATTGTTCTTGCATGGGAAAAGCCGACCCCGGCGAAAGCCGCGCTCTGGCACAAGGCATTGCGCCTTTACGACAATGCAAACAATTTCGGCGTAAACCCCCGATTGCAATTAGACGCCTTAATGCGATAAAAATCAAAATATATTTAATAAAAATTTAATGACTGCTTCGGAACAAATTTTGAAAGATCTTGAATCCGCGCTCTCCGGCGTAACGGGCAAATTAAAACAGGAATTCGGCCAGCTCCGCGGCAACCGTCCGTCGCCCGACATGGTGCAGGACATCCACCTCAATCTCTACGACCAGGATCTCACAATCCGCGAACTCGGCAACTTGAGCATTCTGCCGCCGCGCACCATCCAAATTACCGTTTGGGATCCGGGCGCGATCGGCGCCGTCATGAAGGCGATCGAATCCGCGCATCTCGGCCTCTCCACGACGAACGATGGCGCGAATATCCGCGCAACGCTTTCGCCCCTCGGCAACGAACGCCGCGAAGAGCTCACGAAGCTCGTAAAGAAAACGGCGGAGCAGGCGCGCATCCAGGTGCGCAGCCGCCGCGACGACGCGATGAAGCGATTGAAAGACGCGGAGAATAAAAAAGAAATCACGGAAGATGACGCGTTCAAGGGGAAAGAGAAAATCCAGAAAGCCACGGACAAGGCGAACGGAGAAGTGGAATCGCTCGTGAATGCGAAACTGGAAGAGTTGGGGGAAGTGTAAAATAGTAAATAAAAGAACAGCGCAGAGAGATTGCCCTGCGCTTTCTGTTTTACACTGATTTTGATTAGCGGCGCAATGCCCGCCGGAACTGGAATGATCCACCCCAACCGAAAAACCCGAGGCCCGCAAAAAAGAGAAAAAGCACGCCCACTGCGTTCCCCTTGTATTGCGGGATAAGCGCATACGACATTCCCGCATAAAAAAAGCACGCACCTCCCAGTCCATTGAGACAAAAGATAGAGGTCCGATTTGCCGCAATGCGGGTAAAAAACCAGACGTAAATCGTAAGGAGTAAAGCCGCGCATACCGTAAGCGCGATACGCATCGCATTCAAGCCACCAATCTCAATGCGCTCGCCGTCTTGAAATAGAAGGTATCCCAATGCCGCATCGAGAAACAGAAGTCCGTAACAGAAGCATATTGCACAAGCGTGCACCCATATGCCTTTTCCCGCATTCATTTTCGCAATCATTTACCACCTCGCTTCCTGTGTAATGTATATCGCCATTACGCTATCCTGTCAAAATAAAACGGCGCACGTGAATGGCATGCGCCGGAATATTTTCTTTTATACCCGGTAATATGCCGCCGAGGCATTTCGGGGATGTTTGGCTTGAAGCACCGCAGCCCAGACAAACAAAAAGCCGCCGATGACAATAAGAACAATTACGGCCGTAGCATCTCCCGAATACGCAGGCACGCTTGTTGTCGCTATTCCCGCCACGCAGAAAGCGATGACGCCCGCCGCATTGAGCACCATGCTCATGATCTGATATTTCCGAAGGGTATGGGTTGCGCCATAGGCAATGCCCAGCACCGCCATGATCACCGTGACCAATACGAAGTCCGGCCGCGGCTCGTCGTTCGTGCCAAAAGAGACGCCGCTTATAAAAGCCGGAATCCCCGCAGCCGCGTCCAGGAAAAAAAGCGCGACGATATCCCACCGTGACATTTCAAACTTCCTCCTAGTATATAGTACCGCGCGCCGGGATCCTTCATTTCAGTACACCAAAATCTTCCATTTCGCGTATAATATCCATATATGCTTATTTTTGTGATCGTCGTTTTGGGCCTTTCGCTTCTCATCCTCGGCCATGAAGCCGGCCATTTTTTTGCCGCGAAGGCGTTCGGTTTGAAGGTTGATGAATTCGGTTTCGGATTCCCGCCGCGCATCGCCGCCTGGAAGAAAGGGGATACCGAATACAGCCTGAACTGGCTGCCGTTCGGCGGCTTCGTAAAAATTTCCGGCGAACGCGGAGAATTCGCCGCGATGGACGAAAAAGTCGCGGAACAAAAACACGAAGCGCCGGCGGATCCGCAGCGCCTTTTCTACACGCAGCCCGCGTGGAAAAAGAGCGTGATCATTCTCGCGGGCATCTTCATGAACTTTATTTTGGGATGGCTTCTTATTTCAGCTGTCCTCATGATCGGCGTGCCGAAAGCGCTCGTCATCACGGGCACGCAACCGAACTCGCCGGCAGCCACAGCCGGATTCCAATCGGGTGATGTGGTGAAAGACTATCGCACCGCGCAAGATTTCGTGAACTACATCGACGCGCATGAAGGACAGGATATCACCGTCGCCATTTTGCGCAACAATAAAGAAATTGATTTCAAAGTGACGCCCCGCACGAACGCCGGCCCCGATCAAGGCCCGATCGGCGTCCTGCTCGCCGAAGGCGGCACCGAGCGCGAAAATCCGTTCGCCGCGCTCCGCGACGGCCTCATTGATACCGGCTCAATTTCACTCCTTACGCTCGGCGCATTCCGCGACCTCATCGTACAACTTTTCGCGCACGCTTCGCTCCTGCAGGGCGTCGTGGGCCCCGTAGGCATCGTGGGCATCGCCGAAGAAACCGGGAGGATCGGCCTTACGTATCTCCTGCAATTCCTCGGCCTCATCTCGGTAAACCTGATGGTCGTGAACCTCATTCCATTCCCGGCGCTCGACGGCGGCCGCTTCCTCATGATCATCATAGAGAAAATCAAAGGATCCTCGATCCCGCTCAAAGTTGAAATGGCTATCAACGGCATCGGTTTTGCATTCCTTATTCTCCTCATGCTGCTCCTCACCGTGCGCGACGTGCGAGGTTTGTTCTAACCGCCAAGAAGTGGTACTTTCTTATATATGAGAAAAGAAACCCGGCCCGATCAGGTTCCCGAACACATACTAACTCGTGAGGGAAAGGAGATCCTGGACGATATGGCAATGGACGGCATGAATCGCGCCCTCATATCCAAACATTTTTCAGCTGATCAATTCACCTTCGATGCCTTCGTGGCGGTGGTAAATAAAGAATGGCTCGACAAGCGCGGAGAATGGCCCACCGACGAGGAAGAAGCGCTGATTCAAAAATCATTCTTCCGCCTCGCCGATCCTTCGAATTCAGGTTTCCTGGGGCGCGACGATAAATATTTTTTCATCAAAAACTCCGCATAGCCGAATATGAAAATCTCCCTTACGACCGCACCGACCAAGCATATCCCATTCGTCTTCTTCCTCTTTACGGGCACGGACATCACGAAGGAACCGTTTTTCAAATTCCTCGACACGCCTGAACAGGCATATCTCGCGGGCGTCCGGACGCACTTCGATTTAAAAGAGAAGGATGCGAAAGTATTCTTCATGCCTGGCACGGAACGCAAAGTCATCGCCGTTGGTTTGGGCGATCAAAAAACGTTCACGCACTGGAAGGCGGGATTCGCGACGCGCATCGCCGTGGCCGCCGCGCGCAAGGAGCGCATAGAATCATTTGCATTCTGGGCCGGGCCGATGGGCAGCCAAAATACGACGATCGAATTCTATGAAACGGTTGCCGCGAACGCCCATATGGCGAACTTCGAATTCGTGAAATACAAGACGCCGCCGAAGGAAGGATTCGCGTTCATTACGTCGATTGAAGCCGTGGCCGCCACGAAGAACCCCGATATTGAAGAGGGATTGAAGCGCGGCAGCGTAATCGGCGAAGAAACGAACGCAACGCGGGAACTTTCGAATACACCGGGCGGGGATATGACGCCGGAGGTCCTGGCCGCCCATGCAGCAAAAGCGGCTAAGCAGACCCCGGGCGTAACGATAACAATATTTGATGAAAAAAAGATTAAATCCCTCGGTATGGGCGGCGTGATGGGCGTGGGCCAGGGATCGGACGCTCCGCCGCGCTTCATCATCCTTGAATATAAAGGAGGCGCGAAAACGGAAAAGCCCGTCGTGCTCGTAGGCAAAGGCGTTACTTTCGACACGGGCGGCTTGAACCTCAAACCCGACGAGCATATTTATGAGATGCACATGGACATGTCGGGAGGCGCAGCCGTGATCCACGCGCTTATTGCCGCCGCGCGCTTGAAGCTCAAAAAGAATCTTGTCGCAATCGTACCAGCCGTCGAGAACATGGTTTCGGGCAAAAGCCTTCACCCGGGAGACGTCGTGCGCACATTGAACGGCAAGACGATCGAGGTTTTGAATACCGACGCCGAAGGCCGCGTCATTTTGGCCGACGCGCTCGAGTATGCAAAGAAATTCAATCCGGAACTCGTGATTGACGTTGCAACCTTAACCGGCGCCGCGATGGTCGCGCTCGGCCTGCGCTACTCGGCGCTCTTTGCGACCGACAAAAAACTTGAAGATGAATTCCGCAGGGTAGGGGAGGAAACCGGCGATCGCGTGTGGCCGCTCCCGCTCCATGAAGATTTCGAAGAAAACATCAAAGCAACCTTCGCCGACTGGGCAAACCTCGGCAAACCCGAACGCATGGGCGGCGCAATCACGGCGGCGGTTTTCCTTTGGCAATTCATCAAGGGCACGCCATGGGTGCACCTCGACATTGCCCCGCGCATGACGGCGATGGATGGGGAATTTTTAGCGAAAGGCGCGGCGGGATCGCCCGTGCGGCTGCTTGTGAGATTTTTAGAAGAGAAATAAATATGGGCGTTGCCGCAAAACCGGAAGTCATCGAATACCTTAAAAACCAGCGCGTTGGCGTATTGGCGATTGAAATGCTCGATGGCTCGCCGCATGCGGCAACCGTGCACTTCGCACATTCTGAAAATCCATTCGTGTTTTATTTCGAAACGTATCGCGCCTACCGCAAAGCGGAGCCGCTCTTCGGAAGAGAAACTTCGCGCGCGTCGTTCGTCGTCGGCGCGGATGAAACCAACATGAAGACGCTGCAGCTTGACGGCATCGCCGAACTCATATCGGGCGGAAACGATACGGCGGCGTTTGATAAAATATACTTCAGAAAATTCTCCGAAAAAGCGGCGAAGAAACATGATGAGAAATTCGTCGCGTTCAAATTCACGCCGACATGGTGGCGTTTCACCGACTGGACGACAAAGGAAGGGAAGACTATTTTACTATCATGACCCCGCGCATCATCATCGTTCATGGCTGGGACGGTCCGCACTCGACAACATTAAAAAATTATTAAACGAACATTGACGATATATATTCCGGCGGTACGATAACAGAATGAAACGATCCAATATCGATCAATATATTGAAAAAACCGCGAAGAAGGCGGCGCACGAAGCCGCACAAGAAGCGGTGCGAGAGTCAGGACAACGTTTTGGAGTTATGGTTGAAAACATTGATAGGAAATTTGATACCCTGTATGAGGGCTACGAAGCATTGGATCGGAAAATAGACATCGTTGACGAGAAATTAAATGAGGCGATAGGCGATGTTAACCGGAAAATCGATATTGTCGACGGGAAATTAAATGAAGCGATAGATGGCGTTAAGCAAAAAATAGACATTATTGACGGGAAAGTAGGCGCTTTGCGTGACGAAATCGGTTTCAAATTGAAAACCCTCGCAAACCCATAAAAACGACCTCGACGGCATAGTAGGCACGGTACCGCCAATACGGAATCGAAGCATGATATACTGGTATCCATAATTTTTGCGATACTGCTCTCGCCGTTATATTATATCGTCATAGATTCATGCGATTCCCTAAAGACATTCTCGTTCTCGATTTCGAAGGCACGCGCACCGACCCCACACAGATCGGCGCGGTTCTTCTTAATAAAAACACACTCGAAGAAAAAGGCAGCTTCGTGAGCTATATATATGCCAATCTGAACGGCCGCCGGCCGATAAAATCGGGCATCACACAGGAGATGCTTGAAGGCGCACCGTCACAGGCCGAGGCAGGGAAGCAATTCCACGAAAAATTCGGCACTGATATTTTCATCGCAACGTGGGTCGCGAATTGGGATATGTTTGCACTCAAAAAGATTTTGGCCGCCGGCGGCATCGATTTTGATACCACGTACGATTACCATGTATTCGACATCTGGCCTGCGGCATACCTGTACGCGCTAAAAAACGGCTATGCAGGCGGGGTGCAATCGGAAGAGATGTTCCAATGGTTCGGCGCAAAGGCACGCGGGCTACATAACGCATTGGAAGACGCGCGTATCGCAGCGGATGTTTTGCGAAAAATTGTTGCGCAATGAAGCGTACGATCATTATTGTTATCGCCATCGTGGCGCCGCTCTCGCTTGCGCATGCGCAATCAGACGGGAGCGCGGGGAGCATACAAACCACGTCCACCCCGGTGGCTACGAGCGCCGCGTCGTCGTCAGTATCGGCATCTTCAATATCAACATCAACGCCGCGCACGCTTCCGCGTCAACCTAAACCGAAAACAAGTGCCCCCGCGCCCGTGCCCGCGCCCAGAGCGACAAGCACAGCTCTCATACCCACATCGACCACCACGCCGGCGCAAGCAGCGCCGCCCAGCGCGGACTTCATGACTCTTATTGGCATTCTCATTGTGGGCACGATCGGCGGCCTCGTGTCGCTCGGGATGCGGCTATATCGAAAGAATAAAAATCAGCAGAGCGGCGATAGCGATGACGGCCAGAAATGCGACTCAATCAAACAATTGCTTGAAGCGAAGAAGAAAGAGCTCGAAGATATGATACGCGGATGGCCCGAAGACAAACTAAAAGCCCTTGCAGGAGAAAAGATCGCCGGAACATTCGCGAGAAGCGAAACAGCGAAACAGGGCATCGAAATCGCGCAGGATGTGAAAGAGAAATATGGAAAACTTCAGTCGACGATCGAACTCCTTGAAAAACGTTATGACCTCTGCATGCTTTCGCTGCCGGAGATGGGCGCCCAATCATACGAAGGCACGATCATCGAGTCGAGCCTGACCGATCCTGCAATCCTTCAAAAAATGAATGTGCTCCGGGAATATGTAGCAGGAGACTGGCGGCTGAACGACGTGCGCGTGAATGAGCGGCAAATCAAAAAGATGGGCGGCTACTTGAACGACGGCCCGTGGTATATGTATTTTTGGCAGCCGGGCAAAGATGAAACGATTGTGGTATTCAAAGAAAAACAATTTACGATCAAACAATCCAATCCCTCAACGTGGCGAGACGCAATTGCGTACGGCGTCTCGAAAGGAATTCCGGAATCGCAGCTCGATTTCAAACGGAGCGAATAAATTTCAGTTATAATAATAGTATGCCTGATGATCACGGCCACAATAGCAACGGCGAAATTCCTGATTCAGTGGACGCTCCCGAGCTCGCCGAAGAAAATCTTTTAAAAGAAGCCCGCTTTGCCGAGATCGAAAAGTTTTTGATACACGAATTCCGAAACAAACCATTCACATACGGAGAAGCGGAAGCGAAGTTCAACGCGCAAACGCATTGGACGTGGAAACACCAGCCGGAAGAATTGAAAGCAACGATTGATTATTTCCATGAGCTCGGCGTGATCGAGTTCGATGAGGCGGCGCAGACATACCGGCAGAACATATAACCGGTCAAACGCCGGACTCTTGCCAATCAAAGCTGGAAATGGTATTATTTCTCTAGAGAAGGAGGCGCGCAATGTTTGACTTGAAAGAGGTCGGATACCGGGTTTGCGAACTCGGAAGAGCATTTGTACGGCTTTTCGAAATACTGACCCTCGCACCCAATCCGAACGAGGTTGCGTATTACACGGAGCCGACCGGGTGGATCTGTTCTTCCTGCGATGGCGAAATCACCGCCAACCGACGGCGGAAAGGATATCTCTACTGCCGCCAATGCAACGTCATCAGCTTCATCGACGACGCTCCGGCGAACTGTCGGCGCGCTTCAAGCGCCGAACCGCTCATTAACTAAGAGAGATAAAGACAACACTTCATTGAAGATTGAAGCACCGCAAGCCGGTGCTTTGTTTTTTTCTGCTCTTTATAAAAAGTGAACGCCGCTCGGGATTGAATCCGCGGGCGGCGAAAAGCTATGCATCCGTTATTGATGGGGGACGACCACGACCCCGGTAACCACGTACTGCATGAGATTGCCTGCAGCAGCGCAAACAGAACAGAAAAAGGCTATTGCAAAAACAGCATTTGCAACCTGGAACCACAAATGGAGTGACACGCCGGGCTCCTCGGGAAGCCCCATAAACGCCTCGGCGATCTTGAGGATGAATATTATGGCAAGCAGAAATGCCGCGGCTCGGGCATCACGCTTGGCAGCGCAAAGTCGATCTTGAGCAGAAGACAAAGTCTTCATACAACCCCTCCCATGTGAACATCTGGCAATATTTTACTATAAACCGACAATTCAATCAATAGCTCCGCGCAGCGTATAATATCTATATGATCCACCGCGGCATCGCATCATTCGGACTCGATACCGGCCACTGCCCGCCGTGGCTTTTCGAACGCATGGTGAAGCTTGGCCGCGAGATGATGTATGTATTGGTGGCCGAATACGGGCCGGACGAATTCGTGAAGCGCATCGCGGATCCGGTTTGGTTCCAGTCGCTCGGCACCGTGTTGGCCTTCGACTGGAACGCTTCGGGACTCACAACGATCCTGACCGCCGCCCTTAAGGAAGCAATCCGTGGCCATGAATCCGATTTCGGCATCGTAATCGCGGGCGGAAAAGGGAAGACGTCGCGCAAAACGCCGGACGAGATCCGATCGTGGGGCGAGCGACTTGCGCTCGGCGCGCCGAAAACCGAGAACCTTGTTTACAATTCAAAGATGAGCGCGAAAGTGGACAGCGCGCTTGTGCAGGATGGATTCCAGCTCTATCACCATGCCTTTTTCTTTTCGAAAGGCGGCGCGTGGGCCGTTGTACAGCAGGGGATGAATGCGGACCGCGGCCAGGCGCGGCGATATCATTGGTACTCCGAAAATGTAAACGACCTCGTTGCCGAACCGCACTCGGGCATTTCATCACCCATCGTCGTCAATAATGTCCTCGATCTCACCGCCGCAAAAAGCGATAAGACGCGGGAAATTTCGACCGAACTCGTGCATGCAGGCTACGCAACGTTAATGAAAGACATTCACCTGTTGCGAAAATATTCTTCGCGGTTATCGCAGATGGTGAAATTCCAGAATGGCGAGGGCGTGCAGCTCACGTTGTTCAACATGGAGGCTCGCGAGTTCAAATATCATCCGGTGCTTCATGAGAACTTTTCGAAGAGCAAATACCTTGAGAAAGTTCTCGCCAAAGTGACGGATGAAAAACCAGAGTCGTATGAGAAGCTCGTTGCCATGGAGGGCGTGGGCGCGAAAACGATGCGCGCGCTCGCGCTCGTCGGCGAGGTGATCTATGGCGCGGCGCCGTCATACGAGGATCCCGCACGCTACAGCTTTGCGCACGGCGGTAAAGACGCGACGCCGTATCCCGTGGATCGCGCAACATACGATCAAACGATTATGATGCTCGGCAATGCCGTGCGCAAAACGAAACTCGGCGCGATCGACAAACGGAAAGCGCTCGGCCGATTGTTCGGGGAATAAGGTTTGCTATACTTAAATCATGGACAACAGCCTGATGCATGCCGATATTTTCTTTTTCGTGACGACCATCGTGGTCGTCGTGCTTGGCGCTTTGCTCGCGATCGTCCTTGTTTATGTTGCAAAAATTCTGAGCGACGTGAAAGACATCACGCAGCTCGTAAAAGAGGAAGCGGCGCTCGTGCGCGAGGACATCGGCGGCTTGCGCGACGACATCCGCCGCGAAGGCTTTCGCTTGGAGCGGTTGTGGTCGTTCATCAAAGGAGTAGCGAAGAAAAAGAAAGAAAAAACGTCAAGGTCGAAATAATAATTTTTTAATAATTCATTTTATGAAAAAATCGCAAAAGAAAGCGCTTGAAATCGGAGCAGGCGCCGTTGCAGCCGCCGCGCTCGCAGCAGCTGCAGGCGCATATCTCTTGTCAGGCAAAGAAGGCGCCAAGCGCCGCGCAAAGATGAAAACATGGGCAAAGCAGGCGCAGAAAGAAGTGGCGCGCCGGGCGAAGATGGCCCGCAAACTCTCGGAAGGGGAGTATAAGCGGATCGTCGACCAGGCGGTGAAGCAATATGGATCGCTTGAAGACGTGACCGTGCGCGAGATGATGAATACGGCGAA